>Ga0315275_10004450_pt1 | contig 13101 bp, 11 predicted proteins | sample YL17G03_0_MG_FD_205557 | JGI IMG/M metagenome (GOLD analysis project Ga0315275, IMG submission 205557) | Sediment microbial communities from Yellowstone Lake, YNP, Wyoming, USA - YL17G03_0 | ecosystem: Environmental > Aquatic > Freshwater > Lake > Sediment | place: USA: Wyoming | collected... | reverse complement strand
GCACCAGACATATCACGTGATGCCCCAATGCTTCCAACCGTGGGACAAGCTGTGAGCCAATATACCCACTTGCACCAGTTACCAATATGTTCATTGTAATAACCTAAGCTCCTGAATCTTCCCCACATTTATCGCTTTAACATGCTGAAACCAACTCAATTAAACCATATAATTATTATATATTTTATCCATTTACCTTAATATTAATTAAGTCTCAACAGACCCTAAGTTTGGCGAACTTTCACACCACAAAATTAATGATGGACCAGCGTATGATGATGCAGGTCGATCTAACCTTCTTCCTCCTTGTTTTCTATAAAATACTTTGTGTCCTTAGTGACTTTAGAGTGCAAAGTAGTGCGCTATAAACGCGCCCTCCCGCGACCCCAGGTGGTGATCTTATAATTTCAATTAAACTTACTCGTCTCCATTTGCGGTAATAATCTCCCTGACTAAAATTCACCCTAATCCAATAAAAGAGCCGCCATGACCCCTCCTCTCGACTTCCAATCCATCATCCTGACCCTGCAGCACTTCTGGGCCGAGCATGGTTGCCTCATCTGGCAGCCCTACTACCAGCAGGTTGGTGCCGGGACGCTCAACCCTGCCACTGCCTTGCGGGTGCTGGGTCCCGAGCCCTGGAACGTGGCCTATGTCGAGCCTTCCATCCGCCCCGACGATGGTCGCTACGGTGAGAACCCCAACCGCATGCAGATGCACTACCAGTTCCAGGTCATCCTCAAACCGGATCCCGGGAACGCCCAGGAGCTCTACATCGCCTCCCTGGCTGCTATCGGTATCGACCCCCTCATGCATGACCTGCGCTTTGTGGAAGATAACTGGGAATCCCCCGCTTTGGGAGCCTGGGGCCTGGGATGGGAGGTCTGGTTGGATGGGCAGGAGATCACCCAATTCACCTATTTCCAGCAAGCGGGTGGTGCTTTGTGTGACCCCGTCTCTGTGGAGATCACATATGGACTGGACCGCATCGCCATCTCTCTTCAGCGCGTGGATGGTTTCACCGCCATCCGCTGGAATGACAGGCTCACCAGCGGCGATATCAACCTCCAGGCAGAGCAGGAGCAAAGCACCTATTACTTCGAGGTGGCGGATGTTGAACGCCTGAAGGCAATGTATGACCTCTACGAGCAGGAAGCCAATGCCTGCCTGGCAAAAAACCTGGTCTTGCCTGCCCATGACTATGTGCTCAAATGCTCCCACACCTTCAATGTGCTCGACTCGCGCGGCGCGATTGGCATTACCGAGCGTCAGGCTTACTTTGGGCGCATGCGCGACATTTCACGTCGTGTCGCCGAGGCTTACCTGGTACAGCGCCAGCATTTGGAATATCCCTGGCTGGATGATAATCCCACCTCAGGCTCGATAACTACTCATCTTGCTGCCACCCCAGCCACTTCGTTCCCAGCTGGTCCTGCTGATCTACTGATCGAAATTGGCACGGAGGAGCTCCCTGCCGGCGACCTCGACTCTGCCCTTGAGCAGCTTCGAGGACGCCTCCCCTCCCTCTTGGATGAGCTGCGCCTGTCGCATGGTGAGATCCATCTCATGGGTACCCCTCGCCGATTAGTAATGCATGTCCGGGTGGTTTCTGCCCGTCAGCCCGACCTGGAACAGCTAGTCAAAGGTCCCCCTGCTGAGCGTGCCTTCGACTCATTCGGAGCACCTACCAAAGCTGGGGAAGGCTTTGCCCGCAGCAAGGGAGTCAGCGTCCATGATTTACAGGTTGTGGAGATGGATGGCGGGCGCTATGTGGTTGTCACAGTCCGACAGGTCGGTCGTCCAGCCCCACAAGTGCTGAGCGAAGCCCTCCCAGACCTGATCGCCTCCTTGCGGTTTGATAAATCCATGCGCTGGAACCACACCAATGTCTATTTCTCCCGTCCCATCCGCTGGCTGTTAGCCCTGTTTGGTGAGCAGGTGATCCCATTTGAGTTTGCGGGGGTGCACTCCGGCAACCTTACCCGTGGCTTACGCACTATCCTTCCAGCAGAATTTCCAGTCAAGGATGCATCGGATTATTTCAGCTGCCTGCTAGACCAGGGTATTATCCTGGATACAAGCGAGCGTCTTGCCCTCATCCAGTCTCAAGTCGATGCCCTCGTTGTTAAAGCGGATGGGCGAAATTTTCCAGACGAGGCACTGCTTTCTGAGGTTGCCAACCTGGTCGAAGCTCCCACGTCGCTACTTGGCTCCTTTGACCCGGGCCACTTGCACTTGCCGCGTGAGGTGCTCATCTCGGTGATGAAAAAGCACCAGCGTTATTTCCCGGTTTTTCAATCCATCCCATCTCACATTGGGCGTACTTCCGGATTACCACAACGTGAGCTCATTGCTGATGAAAGTGAGCTGCTTCCTTATTTCATCACAGTTGCCAATCACCCCTCACATGATGCTGAGCTAATCTCCGCAAGCGAGCTGATCACCGAAGGCAATCAGCATGTCATCCGGGCGCGCTTCGCCGATGCTGATTTCTTTGTACGGGACGACCGGAAGCATAAATTGGTTGATTTCCTACCCCGTTTGGGTACGCTTATCTTTCAAGCCAGGCTTGGCTCCATGCTGGATAAAACCCACCGCATCACCTCCCTGGTGGATGTCCTTTCACCTGTGCTCACCCTCAGCGAGCAGGAAGCTGCCAACGCCCGGCGTGCTGCCGAGCTCTGTAAAGCCGACCTGGCAACCAAAATGGTGATCGAGATGACTTCCCTGCAGGGTGTCCTCGGTCGCCATTATGCCTTGGCATCAGGTGAGAGTGAGCCGGTTGCTGAAGCCATCTTTGAGCATTACCTGCCGCGCTTCGCTGGTGACTTGCTCCCCAAAACTCGACCGGGTTTGCTTGTTGGGCTGGCTGATCGTCTGGACACGCTGGTGGGTTTATTTGCGGCTGGAATGGCTCCCACGGGTGCGCGTGACCCGTTTGCCCAACGCCGCGCTGCACTTGGTTTGATTCAAGCCCTCATCTCCCAGAATGTGAGCTTTGACTTGCGCACCGGATTGGAATCTGCTGCCAAACTCCTGCCTATCTCCATCGATCCTGAAACCTTATCTGCCTGCCAGGGATTTATTGTTGAGCGCTTGCGTAACTTGCTGCTCGAAAACGGATATCATTATGATGTGGTCGAGGCTGTCGTCACTGCCCAAGGGTTCAACCCTGCCCGCACCAACCAATCCGTCAAACAGCTCTCCGCCTGGGTAACCCGACCCGATTGGCATTCCATCCTGCCAGCCTATGCGCGCTGCGTGCGCATCACACGTGATCTCAAGGACTACTTCGAAGTTGCCCCGCAAGCATTTGCCGAAAAAGCCGAAGAGAGCATATATTCAGCATTGCTCCTGGCTGAAAAGTCCCTCCATCTGGCTCGGATCCGCTCGGTAGATAGCTTCCTCACGGCTTTCCTGCCCATGATCCCTGAGGTCAATCGCTTCTTCGATGAAGTACTCGTCATGGCGGAGGATGCCACCCTGCGTCAGAACCGTCTGGCACTCCTGCAGCGCATCGTCGCCCTCGGGCACGGAGTTGCGGATATGTCGAAGCTGGAAGGTTTTTAATAAAAGGTGGTTGATCCCGCACCACCTGAAGATGCAAAGCCAATTTGCGGATGATGAAAACATAGTCTACGGCTACTATGGTTATCGTAGGGGCACGATATATCGTGCCCCTACGATGGGACGAAGCCGCTTGCTTTGCTGCGCTTGCTCACCTGTGTGGGTTACCCCCTCCCACCTCCCCCAAATATAATTTGGGGGAGGGGAAAAGAATAGGCGAACAGAAAACACCTGGATATTGTCTTATTGCCCTGATTTTCCTGCCTGAATCAGCCTCCCTACGAGCCCTGCTCCAAGCAATGCCAATCCATCTGTGGTCATGTAGTGGCTGGCAGCTGCATCGAACAACACAGACGCACGTGCCGGGAATTCCTCATCCCCCGGGTAGAGGATTACCGCCAGGCGGATGCGCGGAAGAGGCAGGAATGCAAACGCCATTCCGGGTAATGCCGATAAGGGCATTCCATCCAGGGAGTGTGCTGCCAGCGCATATGCCTCCGGCCTTTCACCGTATGTGTGGGCCAGGCGGTCGCCGCTGTAGCCCTGGAACGCCTGGCTGTAGAAGCTCCCTCCTGGGAGCTCCCGGTAACTAATCCACCGGTCGGCCATTGGGGTGCCATCTGCTTCCCGTAGATAGTACAGCAGCATACCTGCATCATACACTGAGCATTCTGCTCCATCCGATAACTTCCATGCCTTCAGGTCTGGCCATGAAATTCCCACCGCTTGTCCCCAATAATTCAACTGGATTTGTTGATTCATCAGAGTTCCCCCGCAATTTACCGCCAGCCTGCCCGGTTGGGTTGTCAGGATTTCATTGCGCAGCACATCCAGCTGTCGCAGCATGCTCTCCTGCCATGCCAGGTGTGCCCGTTCGATCGCCTCACCACCAGTCACTTTCATCCCACCCGCCTGATCTGTCAACCCTGCCATGCTGCCCTCATCATTCTTCGAATTCTTATCCCACTTCCTGGATGCCATCCATATAGGCTTTTATGGTAGGAACCGCAGTTAGTTTTGTGTAGAAAAAGTTATTGACCAGATTGATGACTTCAGCCCTGGCAGCTTCAGCTGGACCGCTCAACGATTGCCCAGGTTCCTGCCTGCTCAAGGCATCTCTTAATCTCAGCAGAAGTCTCACAATTTCCGCTTCCTGGTCCCCTTCCAACACACGGATCACCGACATGATCAGCTGGTCTGCCTGTTCGAGCAGCTGATCCAGTGTAATCCCTGCTCCAGGCTTGAAGGCATCATCGACGGTACGAATCAGTGACCAGACCTGATAAAGCAAAGTGGCTGGCTCATCGAACAAATCGCGCAAGAAAGCTGCATCTTCATAGCGCCCGGTTAGCCGGAAAATGTTGTACATGCGCTTGGCAACCTTGCCATAGTTGACATCCTTCGTCAGATACTTGCTGACTTCATGTTCCAGCTGTTTGACGTAATCATCCAAGGCATCCGCAGAGACATGTTTGGCAAGCTTGGAGAAGATTGGGATGGACTCTGCATCCAGATATACTTCCTGAAAATAGGGGTCGAGATATCCATCCAGTGGCGTGATCGAGCCATCCAGGGCTTCCCAGGTTACGTCGAGCATGTTGCTGGCATTTGAAAGCTGCCCGCGCACTGGGTCAGCAATCACCCAATCCAGCTTGCACCAACCAGGATCTCCTGCCACATCCTGCCACCTGATAACGGCAGGGTTTCCATCCGGCAACTTGACGTCGATATGCCCATTTTGGATCTGGTCCGGCAACCAGGATATAGGCGTGCCTGCGCGAGCAAGACTGTCGCCTTTTAGGACGTCAAATGGATAACTACCGAACTTCACCTCCAGCAATTGGTATGTAGGTCCTTTCATTGAGCTGAGGGCTTTGTCGCGCATCAACCTGGATAGAATCTGGCAGGCTTGCTCGCGTGTGGCGGCGATGATATTGATCCGCTCGAAATAGTCACAATCACCAGGATAGGTTTGGATCTTGGATTGGGCGGATGAACCCGAGAGGGCCAGTGCGGTTTCAACCACACCGGGCTCGTCGTAAAATTCAACCAGCCGCCCAACCTCGCGGAAATGTGCCAGGTCTTTTGAGCTGAAGTCTAACATGACAATTTTGTTTCCAAAGACTCCCGTGTCGGCATCCACAGATATATCCATGGTGGATTTGAAAGATATTATCGCAGTCATCCACTGTAAGGCCTCAGCTTCGTCGAGCTCAATTCCCAGCCGTTTGGCTGATTCCACAATGCGTGCCAGGTCGGCAGTGGGGGCGGCTTGCTCTTCTTCAGTCATCATTGTTCATCTCCTGGTCTAATGTTTTTATTTGTGCATTTCATTATCTGTTTGAAAAGTTCCGCCTGATCAAGGGCATCCTGCAGGGCATGATGTGTCAATCCAGTCTTCTCCGCATAGTGTGGGCTAATAAATCTCCAGGATGTCTGAGACCACGGAACATCAGCCCGTCCCATGTAGAATGCTTTAATATCCAAGGCGGCGTGACCAAATGGGTTGTGCCCAAGATAATGGAAGTAGTAGTAATTGATGAACATCCAATCAAAGGCCGCGTTGAAAGCGACGAACACCGGCTGTTTTCCGGGGGCGGCCTGCTCCTTCAACCATTCTTCAAAGCGCTGCAGGGCTTCTTCGGGTGCAACACCTTCTGCCATCAAGTGCTCAAGCGAAAGCTTATGCACTTTGGCAGCCTCTGCGGTGTAATTCTCATTGATGGGTTTTAACTCGATGTAAAAAGTAGACTGCGGCTCAAAAACCGTGCATGCACCGATCGACAACAGTGAATAATCCGCAGGACCCGGAATGGGTCCGGCTGTTTCCACATCTACACAAATGTAAGCTTCAGGGGTATAAGGGTCTTCCATAATGAGCCGATTATAGCAGATGCGGTCAACCCGCTGGCGTGCCAGTTACGGCGGGTTCATCACCGTTGTATTTCCTTATTTGCGGCCAGCGCCAGGCAATCAAGATCGCAGCCAGGATGCAGCCAATTCCTCCGCTGATGATTGCAAAGGGCGCTCCGAATAATTGTGCTACCAGTCCCGCTTCCACTTCACCTAACTGAGGCCCACCCTGGAAGAAAATCTGATTGATACTGGTCATTCGGCCGCGAATGTAATCGGGGGTTGACAGCTGGCGAATGGTGTTACGGATGATCGTGCTGACCGTATCGGCCGCACCAACGATGATCAATGCCAGCATCGCAATGAGAAAGCTCTGCGAAGCCCCAAATATGATGGTGGCGAACCCAAACACTACCACTGCCAGTAAAAATACCGCCCCCTGACGCCGAATTTGATGCATCTGTGAGATGATCAAAGCGGTGATCATGGCTCCAATTGCCTGGGCTGCAGAGAGCCACCCATATGCTACTGCACCAACATGTAAAACATCGATGGCGATGATTGGCATGAGGGTATTTGCCGAGGCAAAGAATGTGGCGAAGAAATCCATGATCATGGTCGATAAGATCAGGGGTTGTTTTAAGGTAAAACGTACCCCTTCAGCAATCGCCGAAAAGCTGACCACTCGATTATTTTTTGTGCTGATTATTTGTTGTTCCACGGGTCCCATCAGGATCAGTGCCAGGATAACTGCCAAGAATGAGATGGCGTTGATGATATACACATATTGCAGACCGCCAGCCGCAATAATCAACCCACTGAGGGCAGGCCCGAGGATGGAACCGGTCTGATTGGCGAGTGAAGTCATGCTGAACGCATTGGGTAGGTCTTTCGCTGGTACAAGGTTGGGTACCAGCGACTGGCGGGCTGGTCCATCAAAAGCCTGAGCGAGGGCTTGCACAGCCGTCAGCACATAAATATGCCATAAGGTGATGTGTCCGGTAAGGCTCAACCACCCCAAGGCAAACGCCGCCAGAGCCATACAAGTTTGGGTGAGAAACAGGATACGCCGCCGGTTGAGTACATCTGCTACCGCACCACCAATGAGCGAAAAGACGATGATAGGCAGGATACGGGCCAGCCCCACCGCTCCCAGGGCGATCGGTTGGTCCGTAAGAGTGCGGATCTGCCAAAATAAGGCCCAGAGCTGCATCTGGGAACCTGCAATGGAGATTAATAAACCTAACCACAACAGTCGGAAGCGGCGGTGATGTAACGATGGCGGAATGTGGATCATGTTGGGGGTAGTAAACCTGTTATGCTTTTGGTTTCGATGAGAGTAGACTAGTAAAAATTGAGCGTGCCAGTATTACAATAAATCAAGTCCCCCAATCACGTAAGTATAAGAAATCGTAGCCGACTGTGCGGTTGGTTAATTTGGCGATGGGTGGCATGAGACGTTTGAACTGATTACGCCTGACCCTATCCATCACAGCCCGGACGAAACTCTCAGCAAACCCTGCTTCTACACAATCCTCTGGTCTGTAGCGTTGATCCACCAGCAGATAAAGCAGTTGGTCCACCTCGTCATAGGTGAACCCGAGTTCTCCCTCATCAGTCTGTCCAAGCCACAGGTCAGCGGTCGGCGGTTTATCCAGGATAACTTGCGGTATCCCGATGGCTTTCCCCAGCTGCCGGACCTGTGTCTTGTAAAGATCTCCCAGTGGATTAATCGCACAGGCAGAATCACCATACAAGGTGGTATATCCAAGCAAGATTTCGGTCTTATTTCCCGTACCTACCGCCAGGCCATGAAAAGCTTCCGATTGGTCGTATAAGACAATCATTCGCACACGTGCCATGATGTTCCCCTGTCTGACACGGTTCATATCCGGGAAACGGTTGATGAGCCCATCTGCCATATCGGTGATGGGGATGATAATGGATTGCACACCCAGTGCATCGATCACCATTTTGGCGTGCTCGCTTGAATCGGGCGTGGAGGATTTATAAGGCAGACGTAAAGCCATCACATTCTCAGCGCCCAGCGCCTCAGCTGCGAGATAACATGAGAGTGACGAGTCCAACCCACCCGACAGGTTAACAACCGCCCGCGAGAAACCAGCTCTGTTAATCTCAGAGCGGATAAAACCGGTCAGGATCTGCCGGGCGCTATCTGTATTTATTGTCAGATCAATCTTTTTGTGTTCCATACCCTTTATCATTCTCATAAATGCTGAATCATGGCACCGTATTATTATACATCTTCCAGCCAGCCTATCTGCAGGTGGCTTCCCTAACGTTGATCGCCTTCCAGGATCCTGTGAAGCTCACGCATCGTCAGAGCTGTCCGCTCATCCCGTAATAAAGGCAGACGTGCGCGTGTGCGGTGAAGCTGATTCAAGTCAATCTCGGAGACCAGGAGTGTTTCTTCATGGTAAGGACATTTAGAGATGAGCTCACCATTCGGGTCATATATGGTTGAGCCGCCCCAGAAATTTAACCCATCTTCAAAACCCACCCGGTTGGAATGAACTACAAACGAGGTGAAAAGGCTGGCATAAGCGCGGTTGATATCCTCCACCCAGCGCGCTGATTCAAGCGCTGGCTGCTTGCTAAGCCCCCGCCCCGGAGAGGCAGAGGTCAGCAGGAATAGATCGGCTCCATCCAGCCAGAGCAGATAGGGCGGAGAGGCGTGCCAGAAATCCTCGCAGATCAAAATGCCAACCCGACCAAACCTTGTATCAAAAGCACGTATAGAATCCCCCCAGGCAAAGAAGCGGCCTTCGTCAAATAAGCCATAGGTGGGCAAGTATGCTTTGTGGTGGATGTGTACCACCTGCCCTCGTGCAAGATAAGCGGCGGCGATAAAAAAGCGGTGCCGAGGATCTTCATCAACAAAGCCGACAACGATGTCGATCTTTTGGCTGGTCTCCAGCAGGGGACGAAAAACCGGGTCATCTCCACAAGCTACGTGCGCCACATTGGGGACGAGATCTTGTAAGCCATATCCTGTGAGTGAGAGCTCTGGGAAGACGATCAGCTCAGAACCTGAGGCCTGTGCCTGGTGGATTAACTCAAGATGTTTTTCAAGATTGGTGGTTACATCACCTAAATGCGTGTTGATTTGTGCCAGTGCGATATTGAATTTCATTTTCACCTCCCCAGTACCGGGTACCCAATCCTGGGGGACGATATCATTTCTTATATTTCCAACGCAACAATAATACCACCACTGCGACTGAGGAGAATATCATCAACCCGATTGCTCCCCACGCTTCCAACCGCAAGCCATTCCAGATGGGGGTTGGATCAGAACGCAAATAGGATAGGCCGAACACCACTGCTGACAGCCCGAACAGGCCAATGCTGGCACTCATGCCATGCACGGACAGACGCTTGCTTGATCGATCCAACAACCAGATTATTACCAATGTCGAGGCTGCCCCCATCATCTGTACCGGTATTCGATTTGCCAGCACTCCCCACTCATCCCGTGCAGGTACTGCCCACCATGCACTGGAGGGTACACCATAGCCACAGCCATCCACCCAGCATCCCATCCAGGCAGTGATGGTTAGTGCGCCGGCCAATGGTAGCAGCGCATCTGCAAGCGAACCAAGGGGCATTCTCCACCATACGGCAAGGATAAAGACCGCCAATAAACCGCCGACCAATGCTCCAATGCCGGATAAGCCTCCCAGCCAGACCTGGTAGATCTCACCCATGTGGGTTTGATAGTAATTAAAATTAACTGCCACGGTCAATGCGCGACTGCCAAGCAGGGCGCCAAACAACGTAAACACGCCAGCGTCCAAATAACGGATCATTTCTTTTTGGGGTGCCCGCCAGCCGACCAGCAGCAAGCCAGCTAATGCACCCAACCCGAGCAGAAGTGAAAACGGCTGCATGACTTAATCATACCAAATCCTGAGATTCTCTTAGCCTCATTACATAATTTTGATACATAATAGAAATAAGTAGGCGATAACCCATTCTGATGTATAATCAAATCGCCTCTGGAGGACAATATTATGGACATATTGATCAATCCTAACGTTGCGTATTTACTCTTAGTGGTAGGAATAGTCCTGACCATCATGGCGCTTTTCGCCCCAGGCACGGGCATCCTTGAAATTGGAGCCTTATTCATCTTGTTACTGACGGCCTGGGAGATTAGCCAGCTGCCAATCAATCTTTGGGCATTGGGGTTGTTGATCTTAGGTGTCATTCCCTTCATCCTGGCAGTGCGAAAATCGCACAATCTTGTATATCTAGCAATCGCTTTGATCGCGTTTGTCATCGGTTCTGCCTACCTTTTTCAGGGTGAAGAATGGTGGCAGCCGGGAGTGAGCCCTATCCTGGCAATCATTGCCTCAATCCTCGCTTGTGGGTTTCTTTGGATTGCCATTTCCAAAGTTATGGAAAGTGAAAAAATAAAGCCGAGACATGATCTGGCAAAGATCATTGGTGAAATCGGTGAAGCCAGGACCGATATCTACAATGAGGGATCTGTGCAAATCGAATCTGAGTTATGGAGCGCTCGCAGCACAGTCGAAATCTCGGAAGGCAGTAAAGTCCGTGTGGTAAAACGTGACGGTTTTATCCTGGAGGTGGAACCTGTCACATTAAAGGATAAATAAACCATCTTATTCGAGCAAAAAATCCGATCAACCCATTCTCTGAGGAGGTAAATTATGCAAACCACAACCATTGTCCTATGCCTGGTAGGAGGAATCATTCTTCTGGCGATCATTCTTCTCGCCAGTGCCATCCGGGTGGCACCGGAGTACGTGCGTCTGGTCGTCTTTCGCCTGGGGCGCTGTATTGGAGCGAAAGGTCCGGGCATTGTTTTTCTGATTCCCATCGTTGATCGACCCGTCTCAGTGGACCTGCGCGAGCAGGTGCGTGAGGTTCCACACCAAACTTCAATTACCAAGGATAACGCTCCGATCAGCATCGATTTCCTTTGGTTTTACAAGGTTTTAAACCCCACGGATAGTGTCGTGCAGGTTGGAAACTTTGAAGCAGCCGCTCTGGGTATGGCCACAACCACATTGCGTGCGGTCATCGGTGGGATCATGCTGGACGAGGTACTGTCTGAGCGGGAGCATATCAACAATATGCTGCGCACCCGCCTGGACGAAGTGACCGAGCGTTGGGGTGTTAAGGTAACCAACGTTGAGATCCGCGAGATCATCCCGCCGCGCGATGTACAAGATGCCATGAACCGCCAAATGTCGGCCGAGCGTATCCGCCGTGCTGTGGTGACCGAATCCACTGGTACGCGCGAGGCAGCCATCAATGTGGCAGATGGCGAGAAGCAAAGTGCCATTCTTAAGGCGGAGGGTGAGAGGCAGAGCAACATCTTGCGGGCGGAGGGTGAGCGCCAGGCGCAGATGCTACGAGCAGAAGGCTTCTCGAACGCGCTGGATAAGATCTTTACCATAGCCCAGACGGTGGACCAGAAGACGATGACCCTGCAGTACTTTGAAGCACTCAAAGCCATCGGTGCGGGTGCATCAACCAAGTATATCTTCCCACTGGAATTCACCAGCATGATAAGCAACTTCATGAAGGGCGATCAAAAGGGCGAGCAGAAGTAAATCCATACTTAAAATCCATCGCAATACGGAGTACGCTTACCATGTATTCCGTATTGCGAATCTTTTAACTCTGAATGAGACCCTTTATTTATTGGTAACTCCATGAATACCATTCTCCATGCCCAATCTGACACAGCTGTAGCCATCGAGCCAGCCTCCTTGCGCGACCTGAGCGCACTGCGCCACTTGGAGCAAGTCTGCTTTCCTAAAGATGCCTGGCCTCTATTGGATCTGATCAGCGTGCTGTCTTTCCGAGGGGTGATTCGCTTGAAAGCGGTAAATGAAAAGCAGATGGTTGGGTTTATCGCTGGGGATGTACGCAGGACGGAAGGGGTGGCATGGATAGCTACTGTGGCTGTGCTGCCCGAGTATCGAGGCAGGGGGATTGGGGCTGCAATGCTGCAGACTTGTGAAGCACAGATCCCGGTGAACAGAATAAGGCTGTGCGTCCGACCCTCAAATGAAGTGGCGGTCCGGCTGTATGAGAGGTTCGGATATGTCAAGGTGGGTGAGTGGACCGCGTATTATCAAGATGGTGAAACGGCGCTGGTGATGGGGAAGACGAAGTAGGGGTTCCTGTAGCCGGGATCAAGGAGCGTTCTTAGCGACGAAGCATCGCGAGCGTATATACAGTGTCTTTACCTGTAGTGTCTTCGTGCTTTCACTATGTTTTCACTGCTTCGCGAGCGATGCAAGAGCGTGCTTCGCGAACAAGACAGCGATAGTAAATCATCCGCCATCAACGATGGCGGCTACAAAACCTGACACTCGGATGAATTGGGCTATAATAAGCACATGCCCCTTCCTGAAAATAGTCAGCCCATCACCAAACCAGGTGGGCTGAAACAGCTGGCGCACATTCTGGCAGACCAGCCAATCATCGCAGTAGATACCGAGTCCAACAGTTTGTTCGCATACCGCGAGCAAGTATGCCTGATCCAGTTCTCCACCCCTGATGCGGATTACCTGGTGGATCCCCTGGCTTTGGCAGATCTTTCACCACTAGAGCCCATATTCGCTGACATCCGTATCCAAAAGACCTTCCACGCGGCAGAATATGATCTGCTGTGCCTGA
>Ga0315275_10004449_pt1 | contig 13101 bp, 10 predicted proteins | sample YL17G03_0_MG_FD_205557 | JGI IMG/M metagenome (GOLD analysis project Ga0315275, IMG submission 205557) | Sediment microbial communities from Yellowstone Lake, YNP, Wyoming, USA - YL17G03_0 | ecosystem: Environmental > Aquatic > Freshwater > Lake > Sediment | place: USA: Wyoming | collected... | reverse complement strand
CGTCTCCGCCGCCATCAAAAGGCCAGGAAATCAAACCGATACCGCCTGCCTTCATTGCGGTCTCCAGGACGAACGTCTTTCTTCTAAAGTTGAGCACCGAAAGTTCATGGCTCCTGCGAGGCCAAGCATCAATAAACTGATCGGACACATGCTCCAGCTTTCTTAGGGCGGGAAGAAGTTTTCTTGCCTCTGTCTCTGTTCTCTCGCGCCACGGTCCGGGAACCGCTCGCATTCTCATAATATCAATTCTCATAATATCACGCGCCAGGCGTATCCGGGCCCCATACCGAGAGTCCGACCGAAGCGGCCCCTTAAGTTTTTCCAGGATCTCTTCGATCTCAGCTTTTGCGGTGCGGTGCACATTCAAGTTCTGACCGAGGTCCATTTTTTTCTCCAAATAAAAAGCCCACCTTGGAGGGTGGGCATGATTAGTACTTACTGGTTTGGTACCTACTAGTTTGGTACTTACTCTTTTGGTACTGACTCAATTTCGTAGCCTTTGCTCATCCAGACTTCGGGCCGGATGTTTTGAAACCAGTCGGCAACGGTAGGTATGCGCCCGCCGCAGTCTTCCTTGACGTGCTGCTCACCTATGTACCGCACAGGAACGGTTTTGCCGTCCGAGTTTTCGATGGCGTGACCGAAGACGCGTTCCGCTTCAAAAATGCCCTGGGCATGGTGCCTGAGGGCTCTATGGCGAAAGTCTGCGAAGGTCTCTTTTGTGGCATCGAACCAGTCGTGGATCGCCTGATAGTCCTCTCGGCGTCCGCCCCAGAGTTTGACTGAGCTGTCGGCGTGAAACACGGGGTTGGTCATGGGGCTACCTCTTCGCCATCAAGAGCATCGTCCAGGCTGAACTCTTCGTCACGGTACGTGTACGCGGATTCCCGTCCGCGCAGAGCCAGCTTTCCTGTCTTTACGTTAAGCCCAATCATGCCGTCGGAACTTACATCGCCGTCATACCACATATGGCCAAGCAGGTGGTCCGTTGCAAGATCGCCGAAATACTCAGCTGCCTGTTCAAAAGCGAGGTCAGGGGTTTGGTATTGACAATCTTCGAACCTCCCGCCCTCCCGGCTATAGGTCCTTCCCGAGAGCAGCCATGATAGCGTCTGAGTCGGAGGCGCGGCTTCCACAAGTTTCACCTCGAGGCAATCTTCAACCAATGCTTCTAGGACGTCTCTAAAGTACTCCGCGGGGATTTCACCCGGCTTCCCGTAGCGGTAGTATGTCGCGTCTTGTACGCACCCATTGTCGTTTCCTCCTTCGTATTCGTACATAACGAAGTCGATCTTGGCTTCTCTGAGAGCTGCGAGAAACCCAGGAAGATTCTTGCGAAGAAGCGTTTCCGTGTGGCTGTGCGTCGTAGCAATCTGCGTGATAACCTCCCGCAGATCTACGGAAGACATGCCTAGTATTTCAGGTAGGGCTTCTTGAGCTGTTTCCGGTGCCTTAACGTTTTCCATTCTTTTCTCCAAATAAAAAAGCCAGCTTAAATGCTGGCTTCGTTCAATTGACTTATACCGAAATACTAGACAGAAAACCATTCGTGGCTAGGGGCCGGTACATCCCCCCACTTCTCGCGTATGAGGTTGCGAATGCCGCCTAGCGTTACGCGTATAGGCTCCTTGCCTTTGCATACCGCGATGGCGACACTGCGCAAGATCTTCCGCTCAGGGATCAGTACGTTTTCGACCACGATCGCAATCTGACCCTCGCAGAGTAGTTCCGAGAGTTCTTTGATCGGGTCGCCCGGCTTGTGGCGGCCGAGAAAATCGTCGTAGTAGAGCCGAGGCAACCCATAGATGCCGGGCATCATAAACCCAACCAGACCCTCTTCATCCCCGGTGACCATTCCTAGCGCCCAGCGGCGAAGGTAGGACCGGAAAGCCTCCCGGTCATCGACCCGAAAGAAGCTGGTAACCACAATCCCTAGCCCATTATCCACGCCGACTCCCTGCTTCTTTTACAGCACTCTCAATCCCAAGCATCAAAACTGTGATACAGAAATCGTAGCACTCTTCGGTTTTGTAAGCAGCATTGTCGTGGATGGCCTCTGGCCCGGCGAGGTGCGCGATTTGCAGCCGAGCAAGCTCGTACACGACGTGCTGCCCCTCGTCAGGCTTTTCCAAATGACCGATCACTGCAGCTGCCTTCCTAATCACAAGTTTGGCAGCCGCTTCGAGTTCCTCAACAGTCATACATCCTCCATGAGTTTTAACGGGCCCATCCGGCCCGCCAGCGAGACTAAAAGATCCCATCCGATCCGAGCGCAGCTTCAACACTAGGCCGGAACGCAATTAGTTTGGAATTAGCCGCAGCTAAAGGCGGCACCGCAACTGGGTATTGCTGCGGCTGTCCTGGTGCATCCATGAGACCGAGAGCCACGGCGTCAATCACCATCATGCGTTGCTGCTTTCCGTCCACCCGAACGACCTTGGACACGCCATCCCCGTCGAACTCCACGATAACCTTACTCTCCACCAACTGCCGCATGGTTGCGCGCTTATTGACGGTAACTCCGTTTCGCTGGCTGTCGGTGACCAGCTTAAAAGTGAGCGCGGGGTAGAAGTAGATCTGCCTGGAGTTATGGGGGTTCCAGACACCAATTATCTGCTTATACTCCACCGCAAACTCATTGTTTCCCCCGACAATTGAAGCAGAGCCACTCAAAATAAGTTCGAGGAGCAGGTCTTTAAAAGTCACGGAATCCTGCTCATCCTCGCATAAGCTCAGCACCTTTACATAATTCTTGTTAACGAGCCGTAAGTGTGTTTTGTTCATTTCGTCCCTTTCTTCGGCAGTGGCAACGCCATGCTCATACAAGAATTGAGCCCATAGTTTGAATACTAGGTGGTTGCAAGCAAAAGTGTTCGAAACTCTACCGACATTGTGCTTCCCGATCTTAGCGCCTCGGAGCTTCTGCAGAATCGCATTAAATTCAGCCACGTATGGCTCGACGGGCACATTCAGCAGCCAGCTTATGAACCGCGGAGTAACGCCCCGATAGTTCTTGTGCATGCCGAGCACGCTCGCGTAGTTGCTAGCTGTGGTGGTGATATCGAACTGCCCCACTTCCAGCAAAAGCGTTCGTGCTACGATGGATGAGTGGCCTTGGATAAACCGTTCACCCGACATGATCATCACAGACCTATTGCCGTGCGCCTTTCTCATAGTGCCGTCGCGGTTTAGCTTACCCGCTACATGCCCGTCAAAGCCATGCTGGATGAGATTGAGGATGGTGTCCACATCTTTTGGCTTGGCCCCCTTAAAGTCATCGAACACAACGCATGCGTCGCGAAATTCATAACCAACCTCGCCCATAAACTTCTGGGTACTGTCTAGTCTGACCAAGGTTTGGAAACATCCCCAAAACTGCTGAAGTGCAGAGGTTAGTTCGGTTTTCCCAGACCCCGAGATGCCGTCTAGGAAAAAGGTCGGCCGGGCAGACCAGCCAAACTTAGGCATCACAGCAGGTAGGAGGACATGCGGCAGCCCCATGTACGTCCAGTCTTCCGGCCATGCAGCCATAAATTCGTTCTTGATATGCACGAGCGTAGCGATGAAATCGTCCTCAGAAAGGACCCTGAAGTCCAGGCTCTTGCAGAACTGCTTCATGCTAAGATCGACGGGGTTTGCTTCGTTTGGCCGAACGCCATAACGGTCGACGGCGACCGAGGGCATGAGGTAGCGGTCTTCGTAGAACCCTTGCGTAGTTATGTAGATGGAAGCCTGTGCCCCGGTCTTGCGTGACCAACCTATCGAGGCTTGTTTGATGAGCTCAAGATTCACCCGCAATGGCGTAAACGCGGTGCCGAGCAACCGGGTGAAGAACAGCTGAAACTTCTGATCGTTGGCCCAGATGTCCGAATTGATGTTGAACTGCGTTTCGGCGCCTGGACCTCGGGCGGTGCCGTAGTAAAAAGTGGCTGTCTCTTCTGAAGTTTCTCCCATGTAAGTTCGTATCTCTAAGATGTCGATATCTGCCTCACACAGCAGTGTTTCGGTAACCTCAGTTTTTGAGGCTCTGATCTCTGAGTAGCCGAATTTATTACCGCCCGTATGCTTTCTGTAGGTCTTGCTTTCGACAGTAAAGACTGCAGGGTCGCCGCCAAGATTCGCCTTAACCTGCGCAAGGTGATCTTGTTCGGCAGCTTTGAACATCGGTGCGGTTTTGTTCTTCGGGATCTTAAGCTGTTTTTGTATGAGCTCAAGCTGGGTCTTGAAGTCCCTCTGCTTTTTCTTATCGAGGACTTGAAGCCTTCGCAGTATGTCGCGCAGCTTTTCCTCTTTAACAGCCGCCTCAGGTTCCTCAGACAGGCCCCCTACCTCTTTTAGAAGCTGATGGAAGAACTCGTCACCGGGTCCAAAGGAGAAGCGGTACGGGTTGTACTTTCCCCGATCTTCGTCTGACAAGCCATCTAACGTGCCATCGGCAGCTGCCGTCCCTGCTGCTGTCAGGCCTTTGGGGGCGGCCTCTGCGCATAGCACTGTCCTCTTGCAGAGCCCGATTTCGATCATCTTATGGCACGACCAAGGACGGTACCCTTTCTCTTCGGATTGCTCGAGCTGCCGCGTCTGCGGCGAGTCAGCACCCCAGTTCGTGTTCTTGAGAAACCATTCCTTTCCATCGACCGTGTTCATTGCCATATGAAAGAGAGCGAAGCCATGCTGGTGTGAAAGTCTGCCGGTAGCCTTCGAGTCCTCGAAAAGATCTTTAAACGCGTCGCACCCGTAGATTACTTTCTCGACGTGGCCGAAGGGAACAAAGTCGCCCTTACCCGTCTGCCAATCTTCTCCGCTGGATTCTCGCTTTGCTTTTGGCAGGGAGGGTCCTACGCGCAGGTCGTACACCTCAATAAGCCGGTCAAATACCGACCCTTCTGCGAGCGGCACAGAGTCCAGGTATTCCCACTGGGCATTAATCTTATCGTCGTCAGGGAGCCCTTCTCCAATCACAACATTGTCAGCATCCACGAAACAATTTCGGCCAACAAGGATTTGCGTCTCAATCATCGGGGGCTTTATCGCACTGCCGAGACCTTTCTCGTCTATGTAGTCTTGCTTCGGAAACACCTCTGGAAGCTGTGTCTTGGCTTTGTCTTTCAGGTACTGGTTGAATCCAGCGGTCTTGAAGATTTTAGCTATAACCGCACGAAATCTGGCTGCCGGATAAGGTTGGCTGAAAAAGATGTAAAGGTGATATCCTGCGGATGTGCTGCGCGCGATGGCGTGGGGTACCCCCAGAGTTTCGAGGATGTCACGGACTTTGACCACCTCACTCCAGTCGTAGCCTTGCTCTTCCTTACCTTCCTTTACGTCAAAGTCGACCGCACCAAAATGGATCGTACCGTCCAGCTGAATAACGTAGACATTCTGAATTTCCACGCTTTTTATATGCCTGTGAACGCTGGCGTCAGTTGTAGGGACCCATTCCCGGTGAAGGCAATCGCCGCATGAAACATTCGTTTTGTTCTTGATGTGACACACATCGCTGAAAAAGTTACCACATACCGGCGCATACCCTTTTCCTACGACACTTTTATTCTCGTCACGGATAGTGTACTGATGGCCGAACACATCCTGTCGTCCGCGAAAGCGCGCTCTGAATATAGCCAGCTTCTTGCCTTGATCCATACTACCCTCTGATTGTTTTTAATATCGATGTGTTGACGCTTCCTTGGTCAACAAGATCGCGCTGATTTTTGTTTTTCTCCTGAAGCACTCGATAGATGACCTCGTCTATGCTAGGCACCTTTCCCGTTGGGAGGGTGGCTAGCAGGTAGTAGACGAACATTGCGTTTTTCTGCCCGCCCCGCTCTATTCTTTTCACGCATTGATAGTCATCCTCGGCAGAGTACGAGATAGAATAGAAGATCATGTAGTGGGCGTGGGTGAACGTAATTCCGTGGGCGGCTGATTTGGGGTGGAGAACACAGATGCGGATGGAGGGATCGTTGATAAATGCCTTGACGTTTGCGAGGTTTGTTTGACCGGAGTTGCCGCCGAATACCGTACAGAGACCATATTTCTTATACCGTAATTCGAGGGCGTTAATTTCATAGACGTATTGGGCATAAATCACGACCTTGCTGTGTGCGGCGATCTCTTCCCCTAGCAATGCGTCGAGCGCATCGAACTTGGGGTTGGCCGCGAGTGGGTGGACGTTTTGCTCCTGGTCTATCAGAAAGCCCCCGGTGATCTGCCGGAGTTTCATTATAGCCGTAAGGCGCATCTCGACTGCAATAAGCTCATTGTCGATAAGCGTGGAGAGTTCATCCCGCATGGCTTTGTAGTGGGTGGCCTGCTCGGAGCTCATGGTAACTCTACGGGTGCCGATGGTAATTGGCGGCAGGTCCTTAAGGTGCTCCCGCAGCTCTGCGCGGAACGCATAGGGGTTGACAATCTTACTGATGAGTGGTCCGCTTTCTTTCGGCATCACCCACATTTTACGGTCTGGCGGTCCGCCTCGTTTCAGACCGGGCAGCATTCTCTCACCGCTCGGGCTGTCCTTCCTGCGGCCGATGTCGACTTCGAGCATGTAGGTCTTTTGAAAGTCATGGTAGCTCGGCTCCAGCAGCAGGCCCTCGCCATCCAGAAAGTATAGCTGGCCCCAGAGATCGTGAGCCCCGTTGGGTGCTGGGCTGCCAGTCATGATCACCCGCCAGTCGGCTCTGTGAGCTACTTGCAAAAGAGCCTTCCCGATTTTCCCAGTCTGCGCGCGCTCGCCGTGGAAGCCTTTTAGGATCGTACTCTCGTCGAGAATAATTTTTTGAAATGCCTTTTGGGTCAAAGCATCTTGGAGGACGGGCACGCCCTCGTGGTTAATCAGATATGCGTCCGCTTCAGTTTCCAGCAGCTTTAGTAGCTTTTCAGTCCGCTTGTAGGTGCTGCTTGGCAGCCAGAGCATGACGATTTTGAGGCCGGTAAACTTCTCAGCATCTGCCAGCCACCCGGTTTCCAGGGTCATGAGCTTGCCCACGATCAGGGTTTTGCCGCGCTCGATGACGCCGCGCTGGATGTGAATCTCTGTCGAGACAAGGGCCATATAGGTCTTGCCGAGACCGCAGTCCATAAACAGTGCTGCACGGCGAACGTAGAGCAGGAAGAGGACGCCACGCTTTTGGTAATCGCCGCGTGGCGGGACTCTGTAGCCCAGCTCCTCTATATCTGAAGCCTCTTTGACCGTGATAGCCTGCTCGCGCATTTTCCGGAAGGTAACTAGCTTTTCTTTCAAAGCGTCAATTCTTTCCTGCCCAGTTCTGACTGGGACCTGCCCGAATTGGCCGTGGATACGGAAAAGGTTCTGAGCGGAGAAGTTCAGAAAAAAACAATTTCGCTTTTCGTTGTACCTAGTATAAGGGGTGAGCAGATGCCAGTGGGTAAGTACCTCGGAAACACTGTTCCACTTGGCTTTTGAGGCGTCATCAAGCGCGGAGAACCTTGCTTCGAGCGCTGGCGGAAGGACGTTGTCCCAGTGCAAGATGATTTGGTCTTGCCACACCGTGATAGAGACCCGCATGCATGCCCTTCTGCACCCAATTTCAAGGCAGCACCCCTCAGTGCTGGCGAAACGGATGGTTCTCGCACCGCGTGACTGTGCAGGTCTCGCAGACGGAGAGATCCCCGTGTTTTCTGATACGGGGATTCTCGCTTCTGGCCGCACAAAAATTGCAGTGAGCGTTATTTGAAGTCTCCGAGTATGTAACAGAGAAATCCTTTACGCAATGCGACACTATGCTGCACGAGTCACAATGCTCTTTGGCCTTATCCAGAATTTCTATGTCGCAGCGCTTCGTTGGCCTCTTCTCCACCACGGCCCCTGAATAGAACCAAACGCTATCTGCAGACACGATTTTCTCCTTGATCACGGGATCCAGGCAAGAATTGCCGGCCGTCTGGCAGTATGCGGGATGTGAGCAAGAAGCCCAGTCAGAGCAGTTTTCGCTGCGGGACACAACGTAGTCCACATCGTGGTGCCCCCGTTCCAGTTCAAAATGAAAGAGGCGAGCCCCGAATTGGAGCCCGCCTTCTGTTGTCTGCATCCACTTGGCCATTGCCGCAGTGATGGCCACTAGCCAGTCATGAGGGATCGCGTCCGAGGACACTCCTGCTGTGAGCAATTGTTGCCGGACTTGGTGCAGGGTTTCCTGCGGGAGCATAAAACGATCCAGTTTGTCCTCTGACATTTGCTGCTTGTCCTCCAGCTTTCACGTATTGTTCGATAGCTTCGCCTAACTTTCCGATCGCCTTTGCAGTAACCACGGCTTTGAGCAGATCTGGGCCTTCCGCCCTCGAATTAACGATTTCACACATAACAAGGTGCGCATCGAAGAGTGGCGCGAGCAGATCCTCCACCTCTGTCTCTCTTAAGTATTTGTGCATCGTGTCGTCGATCTCGATCAGGCGCTCGCTGTATGCAACCTCGCCAATCTTGGTTTTTTCCGAGTCCAGCGTGGCCTTGTGATCGCGTTGCTGAAACAGAACGTAGTAGGGCGCTTCGAAAAACTCCCCAGCAGCTTTTTTCGAGCGGCTGTGCGGGCGTGCACAGTTTGGGCAGTACATGCCTGGAATGTCTGTGAGGTCGAAGGCGCATGTAGAGCAAACCTTTGTCGCGGTTATCGTTGCCATATAATCTCTCCTCGGCTATTATTCCACCAAAGTACTTATACCCTGTGCGGAGTAAAAATATGAAGGTTGCAAAGCCCGATTCTCAAGGTTCGTTCGGCATACCCCAGCATGTCCAGGAAGCGAGGCAGGCGCACATGGATGCTAGGGCTGCCCGTGAGGCTAGCAGCGGACCGCAAGCACATGCGGAAGAAGACGCTGAAGAACCCGCTTCGGATGACGATATGGGGTTTGGCGTAGGGCCGTCCGAGACGTCAGCTTCGCCCGAAAGCGATACTGAACCCAGCGAAAACGATCCGGTGCTGAGTAAGAAACCCCTCGAGCTCTTAAAGAAGATGGGGGTGGAGCTGACCGATGAGGACTTCCAAAAGATCCTCTTCAAAGGTTACGTGGACAAAGATGTCCAGGTTTTCCCGGCTATTCGTGGCGCACGGGGCATGACGGCGAATCTTAAGACGCTGACAGGTGAGGAATACGATAAAGCTGACGAGCTTTATGGCGAGGAGCTTGCAGATATTCGCGGCACGAACCAAGGCTTTGAGCTGCGCCAGCAAATGTGGATTCTGGCATTTGGCGTACGCAAACTTGGGGGCAAGGATATCGTTCGGCCGGTTGTGAATAAGAACAAGAGCATTGACGAAAAGGCTACGGCAAAAGAACGTCGCATGGTCCTGCAAAAGCTAAGCCCTGCAGTCTTGACGAAACTAATGCAGCTGCACAGTAGCATGACGGTAGCGATCAATCAGGTGGTTGGAGATCCCGAGGCAAATTTTTAAAGAAAGTCCTGTCTTCACCGCGCGGACTTGCGCGCGCGCAATTCGCATTGCGGGGACTAAAGCATGAGCACGGCGGGCACCAGGAGACCTTCGCGATGCTGGCTTATAATCGCGAGCAGAACATCCGGTTCTTGACGACCATGTCAATCATAAATGCTATTATTAGCGTAGGAAATTCTATCACTTCGGCAGTATCCGGATCGGCTTCACCCCAGGGCAGCGGCGATGCGCTAAAGAAGACTATTGGGAGCCTCAGGGAGTTACTGTTACCGACCGATCAAGCTGAGGTTGAAAAACGCACGGCAGCGGTGTCTGCTCTGCTCGAGAGTGAAGTGGCCAAGGGACCAATTCGGGTTCAGCCGAAGGTCGAGAGCCACCGTCAGAAACAACGGGGTATCCGTAAGCGGAGGTAGGCACCTGTGCCCTACGATGGTCAAATAGGTTACGGCAACCAACAAGCCGATTTGACGGGTATGCGGGCAGCCTATGGCGACGTACCAGCGTATATGATTGCTGGCGGCGGCGGCGGCGGTGGTGGCTATGGCGGGTCTGGTGCCGGTGCCGGCCTGCAGAACATGTTCACTGATGTCGGGGCCATGATCCGCCCAGTGACGTATACGCCACCTGCGCGGGTCACAACGGGCTATTACGGGCAGGCCATCCAGCAAACCAGCTTTACACGTGGCCTTACGGGCACACTTGGCCTCAATGATGTTCCACGTGGAACATTCGCATACGACTACGGCCTCAGAACAGCGACCGATTTTGGCGAACGGGTGGGCGGCGGACTCGCTGCCGGAGCCGTCACCGGGGCAGGATTGGTGTTTGGCGCCACAGCAGGCTCGGCCATAGGCGGGGTCCTGGGAGGAATCGCGGGCGCAGCTTTTGGCCCTGTAGGCTCGGCCGCGGGCGCCATGCTAGGGAAAGCCTTCGGCGGCTACGCCCTGGGCATGGCTGGGGCTGACTACACCAACAATGCGCTGGCGCAGCGTCGCGGAATCGAAGCATTTGTGGAATCCACCTCGTCACGCTATATCGGTGCCGGAAGTGAGATGGCCGATCCGAGGACCGGCGCCGGCATGAGCCGAGGCAATCGGCAGAAGGTCTCTGAGTTCATCCGGACGCAGGATATCAAAGACCCGACGATGGACACGGGAGACCTCACCAAGATCCTTGAAGAGGGCACCCGCCTTGGAATGATGGTCGGAACCCAAAACATTGAGGGCTTCAAGAAGAAGTTTAAGGACCTGGTCGACGGCGTAAAGGTTGTCAGCAAGGTATTCCAGACGACCATAGAAGAGTCCATGAAGGTCATGAAGGACTTCAAGGGGATCGGTGTCGATGCCTCAAGAGTCCGTGACCTGACGTTGCAGAGTGATGCTGTCGGCCGCGCCACAGGCCGGACCGCACAGGAAGTTATGGGTCTTGGGATGCAGGGGGCGGAGCTGTTCCGCGGGACCGGCGTCGAAATGAGTATTGGCTACCAGGCCAATGTCATGAACCTGAGCTCCGTGCGGGCTGCCAGGGATGCCGGCAAGCTCTCCAATGAAGCCATCGCACAGGCCGGCGGGGAAGAGGCCCTCTCAGCGCGTATGACGGCGAGCGGCTTGCAGTTTGCGCAATCTAATTTAGGGCGCGGATTCGCTGCTACGTTCTACGGCAAGCAGGGGTTTGATCAGGATGCCTTCCGTCAGGTGACACAAGGCGGAGAATTTGACTATAACAAGCTGGCGCTTCAGGCTGTTAAAAACCTCGGGACACCGGAGGCCGTAATCGGCTTTCAGGCCAACCAGGAAAAAATTCTCAGCAAAATGGGGAAGGAATTCGGTGGCCAGGGCCTCCAGATGGGTCAAAATGTAGAGGCCATGTCCCGCGCCAGCTTCATGGTGCAGTCAGGCGTCACGAAGAATATGGAGGAGGCTCTCCGCTATAGCTTTATCGAGCTCGGCATGAGCCACCCTGAGATTGAGACTCGACTGGCTTCGATGAAAAACGCCCAGGGCGAGTTTTCCGCACGGCAGGCTGGGGCGGAAGCAACGCGGGTGCGCAACATGACCGAGGAAGCCCAGTCCAACTTCCTCTTTTACCGCGGCAAGCAAAAAGTCATGGACGCTGTCAACTACGCGACCGACCAAGTGGTTGCGCCTCTCAGCAACTTTGTGGGCCGAACGAGCGAGGCCGCTGAGGACTTCTATCACAAGCAGACCGAAGGGATCACTCGGGCTGACGTCCGCGGCATAGACTACGCTGGGTTTGCTGGTACCATTCCGCTTGACCCAGGAGCCGTCCGCAAGCCCAAAAAAGCCATTGACCTCGATGTGGGCGGAGCCTTTATGGGCAAGTCCGTAGGAGAGAAAGTAGCCGAAGGCATTTGGAGCGGAAAGTTAGCGCCCTTTGGTCTGAGTAAGACGCGAGACATAACAAGAGAAGAGGAGACTAGACCTGACGAGGTTGAGGTCTGGACGACTTCGGGAGGGTTTCGGCGAGCGGTCAAGAGAGCCGATCTCGACAAGGCGGTGGAGGCCTCGCGCGTGTCCACGATGTCCGTTGGCGAGGCGCAGCGGATGAAAGAGGAGGGCTTGCTGAAGGATACCAACGCAGGTCTGGCCAAGGCTCTCCGTGAGAATACAGACACAAAAGTCACAGACGAATCGAGCGTGGATGAGATCTCCAAGGCGACTTATGGTAAAAATTACGCCGAGCTCAATCGCGCAGAACTCGGATCGCTCCTGCTCGAAGCCGAGACATTCCCTAAGGTCGCTAAGAAACTAGCCGAGGCGCGGGAAGGGGGGATGAGCCTGCAGAAGGTGGGCGATAGGATCTCCGTTCAGGAGCTAAATGAGAGCAAGGAGGAGATCGAGGGCGCAAGGAAATCAGCGAGCGGTAAACTGGGTGTCGACCTTTCAGGTGAGGCGTTCCAGCTACTTTCCAAGGCGCGGGCAACGAAGAATAGAGACCCGGAAGAGGCCTCACGGCTCCTTGACCAGGCTTTCATAGTGCAGACTGCGGACGCCAACCGGCAAGGCATATTTAACAACACCACACAAAGCGAGATCAGGACGGCCACCAAACGGTTTATGGAGGAGGATACCTTCGCAGTCGATGCGGGTGTGGTCCAGCGCGCTGCTGCTGACATCACCAAGGTGCAGGCTCGTAGGGGTACCTCGCTTCTCGCGTCATCCGTAGAGTTGGATCTCCAAAAATCGACGATGACGGGTGCCGAGCAAGATAGTGTGCGCGAGGCGGTAGGCAAGCTAGGATCAGGTAAAGCGGCAGACCTGCAGGGGATATCCAAGGCGGATGTCGCGCTCCTTAATACAACGAACACCGGGCGAGCCATCACCCAGCAAAAAGAAGTGGTTGATAAGATAAAGGAGCTGGCGGCTGGTGCAGCTGGTACGCAGGAGAGTAAGTTTCTCGGGGTTGCCTACAAAGGAAATGACCCGGAGAAGCGCGCGGCACTTTTCGAAGAAGGCATGAAGGGTATAGCTGGGATAAACAAGGAGCAGATCGCAAAGTATAGCAAGACCTTTGTGAATCAGGGCGGAGAGGCTGCTGCAGACCAGGCCGTCGCGGATTTCACAGGCCAGGTTGCTGGAGGCACTGTGACTTCAGTCGCTGGAGGAACCCCTCTGGAAGCCGGGAAGGGAACTGCCGAGGAAAACCTCGTGCTGCAAACCAACATCAACCTGCAGAT
>Ga0315275_10004448_pt1 | contig 13102 bp, 15 predicted proteins | sample YL17G03_0_MG_FD_205557 | JGI IMG/M metagenome (GOLD analysis project Ga0315275, IMG submission 205557) | Sediment microbial communities from Yellowstone Lake, YNP, Wyoming, USA - YL17G03_0 | ecosystem: Environmental > Aquatic > Freshwater > Lake > Sediment | place: USA: Wyoming | collected... | reverse complement strand
ATCCATTCATAAGCTGGTTTATTGCTAAAACCAACACTAACAACTGGAAAGGAAGAATTATCCGGCCTGATAGCCTGAACGAATGCTTGGGGACTCCCAGGATCTCCAGGATAATCTCCTGTTGTTAATCTTACGTCAATACCGAAAGGACCTCCTCTAACAAGATTTCCTGAAGAATCATAACCTTGTTTATCTCCTCCGCTGCTATCATCGCTCACATTCCTTATGATTTGTTGAATGATTTGAGGAGCTGTCAGGTTAAGAGTGCTTCCGTAATTAAAACTCCAAAGCTTATTAAGAACAGAATAAGTTTTATCAACGCACTTGAGAGATATTGTCGTCTTACTTCCATCATCGATGCCTGTTACTTCGCTGACTTCAGCAGTCATTAATAAGTCGGCGCTATCAGCTGCCGTGCTAATACTTCTAACAATATCTGCGTAAGTTACATAAATCTTTATTATGTCTCCTTCCCCGAACATAAAAGATTTATCATTATCAACATACCTATTTATTCCCAATGTTGGAGTGAGATTTCTCGAGAGAGGATTATTGAGAGTGATCTCTGCAGTGTTATTCTTTGCTTCTCCAGTTAATCGAATGCTTATCCTGGTAACATCAATAAGGATTGTTCCGATAAGACTTCCACCAGGATACCATTCAACTCTTTGCAATAATATGCTCATTCAATCACTTCCATCGTCAGAGAGAATTCTAAATAAAGATTTGTTGATTTATGAGTTATCTTGAAATCCGTGACTCTCACATGGAGATGAGGTGTTGTTCCCGAAAGATGATAAGAATCCGTCGCTCCCAGACTATCAGTTAAGTCTCTATAACCATCTGTTGAGCTGCTGTAATAAAATAATTTTATTCCTCTCGTGGTGCATAATTTATCCATTGCAGGAACAAGATCCATTTCTGTTGTTGAACTTCTATCAATGATTCCGTTAACTGTTATCTTAGGATTTTCCACGCTATTAAAATTTATGTCTCCAGCTTCATAATTGCTTCCGCTTTCTTGTTTAGCAACTGGAGGAGTATTATCCGTGTTGCCTCCCCTGTCCCAACTCACATCTTTAGTCTTGATAGTTATGGCGCTCCCATTATTAGCCATCGTTGTGTCTTGACTTCCCGTGTTGGTGAGATTAGGATATCCCGTATCCAGAATTGTTATTTGAGCCATTATTCATCCTCCCTTTATATTCTTCACAATTATAATTATGCCCGTCACAAACATAACAAGCAACAGCTAATCTTGCGAACTCATTAGTTTTTCCTTCAAGCATTTCCTTTATATCTTTTTCTAACTCAGGTTTTTTCTCAAGCAGATATTCCAAACTCTTTTTTCGAGTGCAAGTATCAGGCATTAGTTTCACCTTCCGCTACTAGGAATAATCACAGGAATATTATTGGCTTTAGCCCAACTCAATAAATCCTCAGTAGTTTGCAAATGATCAATCGAAGTATTATTAGAATCTTGTTGAAGAGACTTCAAGTCAGCAACTTGTCTATTCAATTCCTTAAGAGCATCATTAGTCTCTTTAGTATTGCTTATTTGTTCCTGTTCTGCTTTAGTCTTAGGATTGAGTCCTATACTATCAAGAGCGCCAGCTATTGTCGGCATGATATCCCATTTGGTATTAATGAATTTCTCAAGAGCAGAAGGGTTAATCTTTGGAAGACCTAGTTTTCCCGCAACAAAATTATAAGCTTCTATCAATCGAAGAATCCCTGCAACAGCAAAATCAATTAAAGTTTTGATTCCCGATACCACGAATTGAACAACAAATCCTATTGCGAGAGCTATTCCTGCAAGCCAAGCTTTCCACCAATCACTCCCATATTTGCTCTTCAACAGAAGAAATACTCCTATGAGTGCGAAGAAAGCAAAGATAAGAGCTATAACACTATTGAGTCCTACAAGCCCAAGCAAACCCAAACTCTTTAATAACCATGTTGCAAAAGTTTGCAAAGCACCCCAAATAGCAGCGATGGGAGTGAATAAGAAAACAGCCCCCTTACTGAAAGCATAAATGAGCATGAACATTTGCCCGAAAAACATCATCACCGAACCAACAATAATTCCGAGAAGAACCATTAACCCAATAAAGGTTTTTGTTGGAGGAGATAATCTATTGAAACCATCTACGAGTTGGATAAGCCAATCAACAAGACTCATGAATAAAGATGATTGAGAAAGGGCATCAATAAGACTAAACTTGAAGAACATCCAAGCAGCAGATAATTCTTGAGTCTTCTGAAAAAAAGCATTATGAACATCAATGATATCAGTATAAACTTTCCACATTGCACGCCAAGCAGTATCAGCATACCTCTTGATGGCCATGCCGCCAAAAATCATTCCGAGTCCAAAACCCATACTTGCGCCAGTATTCTTGTTAAGCATATCGCTGACGCCTTTAAGTTGAGACTGAACCTTCTTCAAAGGAGCAGTAGCAGCATCTTTCACAGTAATTAATAATTCCAAGACATCAATCATTTTGCTCTCGATAATTCCCTATTCTCTTGCTCTCTAGCTTCCTTCAACTCCTCAAGCAAAGAAAAGAATTTCATCAAAGGATAATTCTCATCAATAAAAGCACCCGTGCTTTCCTCAACTCGAAAAATCGCTGTAGCAAAATTCTTTTCCCAATCCAGATGATCTAATCCCCGAATAAATTTAGCAACACGCTCCTCTTTACTCAGGGGACGAGATTTTTTAAAAAATCACCTTTCTCCAATTCATTAAGTTTCTCAGGAGTAGTCCATCGGAAAGCAATCAACACATCCTTCATTATTTGAACGATATTCATCTCTACCCAATCCTTAAGTTCCTTCCTCTCATCCTCAAGAAGCTCAGGATAATCCCTTACGACAAGCCCATAATAAAAATCCATTAACTTATCAAGAGGAATTTTTCCCTTCTCAGAACTCTCCATAATCTTAGATAATTTAAGATTATCTCCTGTCTTTGGCGTTAATTTATGCTCAATACTCCCGAGCTTATGATCCCAAACACCTATTGCTTCCGCATACTTTCCCATTCTTACCCCTCCGGTTTCAACAATCCTAAAGGATTATTGTCTTTCTTCTCCTCCTTCACTTCTGGCGCAGGCGAATGAATAAAAACTTCAGCATCATAAAGTTTAGCTTTCATATGATCACTCCAAGCTTTCATCCATCGCTCATCATTAAAATTAGCTTTACAATCAGCATTCCATTCATCCCAAAGCTTCTGAGGAAAATTCCTCATGGGAATACTCCAAACTGGTTGATTAGCTTCATTGAAACTCAATCTAGTTCCTCTGCCGTATTCTTCGCTAATTTCCTTAAGATTATCTTTTTCTTTCATCTTTAATCAAGATACTCTATCGCTCCGTCTTTAGGCAAGCATTCGCATTCAAAATCCATCTCCCAGTGACCGTCAGCTCCTGTTGGTTTGATATCACCCATCTTCGTGATGATTACATTGCTCATGCCTACTGAAGCCTTTTCGCTGCCATTATTAAGATAAATCCTTAATGCTCCCGTAAGAGTTTTAGCCCATGCTCCACTTGAAAGATTACCTATTGCGTATCTGTGAGCTGTAGCTGTCTTCCAGGCAGTTCCTGCGTCTAATCCTAGAACATGAGCGAATTGCTCATCACCAGTGAAAATAAGAGTTCCAGCGAATTTATAATTTGTGAAACTCTTCATGTCAAGAGCTGCGTTCTGAAAAGTAGCAGCGATAATTCCTGTCGCTGTTCCAGCTGTTCTTGCATTAGCTCCTACTGTTTGAGCAGTCGCTCCCAAGCAGGGGACTTGTTCAACACTCTGTTCGGGCAAAGTCACAGTAAGATTCTTAACCTCGTTAATATTTCCTGTGAATGTTTCATCATCAATGAGGGCTGCCGTGTCCCAAGTAACTGCTGATGAACAATAAGCTAATGTTCCATGTCTCGCTTGAATAATAGTTACAGTCATTCTTTCACCTCTTAGTCTTTAATATCTATTGCGAAACCTTTCGGTAATACCTTTGCTTCAAAATCCATTTCGAAATGACCGGTCATATCAGTTGGTTTAATATCTCCAGCATTAACGATAGGATTTAGCAGAACAATATCCATTTGTTCGCTGTTATTGTTTAATGTTAACAGGATTGCTCCGACTTTAATTCTTCCTTCATTTGTATCACTGCTGCCGAAGGTGAATCTTTTACCTCCCGTTGGACTCATTGGTTGAGCAACTAATTGCATGAAATCAGGTTGGTTAGTTTGATCAGCAGTAAGTATTAATGTGCACGTCATTGTTGCTTCACTCCAAGCCTTCTCATCAAATACAGCGTTCTGCCAGGTTCCGCCAAGATTATTTGCTCCGACAGTTATTGTCTCAACCCCCAACAAATCTACTTTCTCAACCTCTCCTTTCGGAGGAGTGATACTGATGTTCTTGCATTGAATTATTGTTTGCGCAAAAGTTTTCGAACTTAAGAGACTTGTCTCATCAAAAGTCACTGCTGAAGTTGCGAATTTCAGAGTCCCTTGAGCTGCGTGTATTAAAGGAATATAGTTTCCTGTGGCCACGATTCATCACCTTTTTTTCTTAACTGTTTTTTTTACTTGCTCCCCTTCCACTCCTTTCTCAACTTCTTCTTTCAATTTCCCAGTGTAATTAACACCATCTTCAACATTTGTTGTCATGATTCTCAACCTCCTTTAAAACTCATCGCTAATCCTCTCTTCCACAACTTCTTAGCGAGATCAGGAAAATACCTCTCCATGTAAATTATCATCTTATCAAAATAAGCGGGAGTTCCACTCCACTGAAGAGGATGTCTCGGTCCCATAGCATTTCCTCCATAAATTATTCTCTTACCTATTGTTTGTTTAGCGAAGAAATGTCTTCCTGCAGGATTCCTGGCAGTAATATATCTTATTGGTCTTTGATTAACCCAGAAATTATAAGGAAATCCTAAAGCTCCCATCGCTCTACTTTTAATAATGCTTGAATGAACATTCCTCCCCTGAACAGTAATCACATAACCTATTCCTTCCCTTAATCTTCCCGTATCGATTGGAGCGATAGCTTTACAAAAGCGAACAGCTTCCCTGCTCGCCTGCCTGTGAGTTTGTATCATTGAAGTTCTCAAATTCCTTTGAGCAGCTTTGAAATCATTCAATACCTTATTCACATTACTGGTTATTTGAATCAACTTTCCACATCCATAGGCATATTAAACATTACCGTGAAATCTCTTCTAACAATTCTTTTTTCCCCTATCCAATCAGGGGCTGATGGGCTGCTGTTGATTATTAGATCATTAGCAGAATAGGTATTTAATAGAGTTGATTGATTAGAATTAATTTGTTTAGGAACTTCATCACTATAAATATCAAGATTATCTCTTGCATGCCACTCCATAGCTATAGTGATAAGAACTTCAAAAGACATATTCTTAACACATTTCATAGCAATGAATTCTTCTCCGATGCCCGGACCTTGAATGCAGATAAAAGGATATCCTGGAATATCTTTGCCTGTTTCCGGCCAGAATTTAACAAAGTCCGTGATCTTGAATTTGCTTGATAAAGTCGTGCTTCCTCTTAAAAGAATATCTCTAAATATTTCAAAAGGTGCAGAATATAAAGTGTTCTTTGTAATTGCTCCAGTCATAGCCTCAGCTCTGTGTTTGTCCCGCGGGAATTATGATTCTATAAATCATAAATTATATTTATAAATAGTTAGTTGAAATAATGAGCATCAACCCTATATATATCAATTATTTCATTAATGTCAGCATCCAGGGCAACAATGTTACCTCCTCCCTTTCCATCACCCACAGTAATATCTTTTGCAGCCTCGCTCTTAATAAGTTGCCTGGAAACCATCATCACAGCAAGATTAACAATGTCGCTCGGAACAACACTTCTCCCCCATACATAAGCTATTCTTAAACTCTGAGGATATTCTGGAGGAATCTTCGCGTCATCAATTATCTTAATCATCCCGAGATCCTTGTAAATCAAGAAATCATTATCTCTTCCTTCAGTTAAAGCATCCCAGGTTGCCGTAGTATGAGGTTTAGTCTGAGTAGTGCTTAACTCAGTAACGCCGATAATCGGTCTATGCTTCAAGAAATAAGAATCGCACAATTCTCTTCCGTCATGATACTCATAAGCGGTTACGGGGATGGTGTTGGTTCTGAAACTCGTGTTTGTTTTCTGATCTATAAGGTCAGTGATTTGCTTAAGCAATAAGAGAATAGAAGCAGGATTGAGTTTTTCGGTGTCATAGAATTGCAAGTAATCTCTTACGTCCTGCTCGCTGCAATAAAGGACTGTGGCCCCGTAATATTCTTCAGAATCACTGGTTGATGTTTCATCACTTGTCGTGCTATTATAATAAGTTATTTTCCAGTATAACAACCTGGCGTTCGTTGTTGTCGTACCGTAAGGAGTTAATAAATCAACATTATCAACATTCATATCTACCGTCCCATCAATCGTTAATGCTCCCCCCGAAGTGCTTGATTGATAAAACTTTACTTGATTAAAAGGAGTTCTTCTAACAGATTCATCAATTGCGTGATTAAAATTAACCGCTCCAATAACCATTGTTGTAGCGTTTGTTATGCTGCTGATCTGAACTATCTCTGAGGTTTCGCTTCCAGGTTCTCCTATAATGATGTAGTCTTGAGCTGTGAATCCTTGAGTGTTATCAACAACGAGAGTTGTTCCTGTCGCCAGGATTGCTGTTGATACATAACTTTTTTCTTCATTCCAGATTCCTGGATAGATTGGTGCTGAAAGGAAAAATGCTGTTGCCATATTTATCTCCTCATAACTATTCTATTGCCTTTTGGTCTGATAACGGCCTTCATGCTGCCGTTGGCTCTAGGTCCTATTTTTATACCTGAACTTCTCATCTCTAAAGCTTCATAAGTGGTTATTCTTCCGCCGGTTTGCAGAGCCATAGGATCCGGCTTCTGCCTTACAGCTCCTCTTTTGTTCTCTTCAGTCATTTTTTTAACTCACTGTGAAACTTTTATTTAGGATTGTGATATTGTTTGATGTGTTGTAGTGGTAGATCACTGTTACGATCTGGCTTGTATTGGAGAAAGTCCATGTTTCGTTCAATGGATATCCGTAAGCGTTGTTCTTGTAAGTTTCTATTTTGTTGTAGAGCGCGCTTATTATCTCGCTTGTGCTTGCTCCGCTTCCGCTTCCTGTTCCTCCCCAGTTAGAGTCTCCGTGAGAGATTATGCTAGCATTAATGGCTATGATAAGATTGTAAATGGTTGATTGATTTGTTAATACTGAGTTGATTTTTGCGAGTAGTGTCGAGTTAACATTCGAGATGTCTGTGATGATTGTCGAGTTAATGTTCGATATGCTGCTTGAAATAGCAGATAGTGTTGTGCTTAAGCTGTTGTTGATGAATATCAATCCTCCTTGAACTAGGCTATTAGAGCAATTTATGGTGTAATGATATGTTCCTGCGTTGGCCAGGTTTATAGTGTATTCCTGCCATCCTGTAGAATAGTTCGTCATACTGGTATTAATCACTAATGAGTTGCTAGAATTATATATGCTGAAGACGCACGCAATAGAATAAGGCAGAGTATCATCAGTCCCGTTAACAAAGAGATCTCCATAAGTGCAAGCCGTATTAGCATCACAGAAAAGGTTTTCTTGCCAGGCAGCAGAGAACATTATACTCAACAATAAAGCGATAATAAAAGCTGATGATTGTTTCATTAAAGCTTGTTTTGTGTTTAAAGATTTATAAATAGTTATATACGAGTGCATCCCGCAATCTCGCAACGATATTTTAATGAGGGACTTGAAGGTGTTGGTGGAGTTATTCCTGTGAAATTAATCCAAAGACTCGAGCATCTTACATATCCCGTCTTGTTCTCTTTATAAGGATAAGCTGTAAGTCGAGTGCCACTCAACCCTCCATAAAATATTCCTATCTGATTTGTTGCTTCACAGTAATAAGCATTATTTTGTTGCTCGGGAGTAAGAATTAAACTTCCTCCATAACCAGCCAATAATGTAAGAAGCATTAAGATTCCCGTAAGTTTATCATCCATTATTTTCACCCAGTATAATTTATAAATCCGTCAACATCGTGATAAACATAACCTGTTGTATTAAAATTTTTGTTTTTACATTTTATTTCTGCGCTTAAATTTAAGACATCTGTGGTTGTGCCATTTGTGAAAGTTAGATTGAATCCTGTAATATCACAAAGACTTGTGATGTTGCAATGGTCTGCAACATTTATAGCCCAGTTGCTTGCCGGACTTGGACACGTGCAAGTATTATTTATTGTTAGGTTTTCTTCTCCCCCGTAAGTAACCCAAGTTGCATGAGCCGCCATTAATTGATAGGTCATGTTTATCCAAGCAGCACTTCTACCTATATTGCTTATCCTCACTTCATCAAGGCTACCATTCATATACCTGCTGAGAGCGTTGTTGTTTCCAATAACCACCGAATTATCGTAAGTTTGATTAAAAGTTCCAGTATAGGCGGTAGTAACATTTTTTAATCCGTTAAAATACATTTCTTTTCTCGTTCCATTAAAAATTCCTACTATATGCGTCCAAGTATTGTAAGCCGTAATTCCCGAGCCCAATGTTCCTGTGCATGCTTCACTTGTTGTTCCGTTTGTTAATGTGCATAATTGGCACGTCGGCACGTCGCTACTGTATTCTAATGCCCATGGTTGAGCGCTTGTGCTTGCTTCTTTGCTTATAACTCTTGAAGTCACTCCCAATGTTCTTGGGTTTCCCCATGCTTCAAAAGTTCCTATACTAATGTTTAGACTGTTTGGTCTTGAAATGTTTATAGCATTTCCGCTGCTTCCGTTAAAGAATGCTCCGTTACTCCATTCGCTCGTTTGGAAAACAACATTTCTGACAACAGTTCCGTTGTTTTGATAACTGCTGCTATCGTGTGCGTCGTTCATGTGCAATACTAAGACGTAGTTATTGTCCCACACGTTTGCTCCATTATCCCATCCGCTGCTTACTGTGCTGTTCTTGTAATACATGCTTAAAGTGTTTAGTCCGGCAGTAAGGTTTGTTTTTACCCAAACATAAGCATTAGCACTGTCAGTCTTATTTTCAAGTTCAGCGTATTGGCTTACTCCTGTTCCTCCGCAATCACCAGTATAAAATTTTAAATCATCAAAATCTGATTGCATGTCAGCATCATAAGTTATGTTAAGGTTTACCGGAAAATTGTTAAGTGTTGTTCCTGTCGGGTTGTTGATTGTTATGTTCTTGCACCTCGTATAGCCTGCTGGGTATCCTTCAACTCCTCCAGTTCCAGTAACATTTGCTAATAGGTAATAATCATTTCCGTTGATTGTTATGTTGCTTAGTGTCATTCCGCCGTTTGTTTCTCCCAGGTTTATTGTTAATTCTCCGGGGCAATTTTTATAAATTTCTTCAAGACTTTGAGCATTAGGGCAAACGAATATGCTGTCAGAGTAAGTCACTCTCGGAATTAATAGACTTGTGTTTATGGTGTAGTTGGTTGTGCTTTGGTTGTGAATAAAACTTTTTCTTTCTGCTCTGCTAATTCTTGTTTTAATATTATTTGCGCTTATGTTGTTTGAGAAGTTAAGAGTTATTATTGCAGTGTAATTATCGCCGCCATCATTAATCTTTATTAACACGGGAACTATGGTTGCTGTTGTTCCGTTGATTGTCAAGTCAAGGCTGTCATTAAGTCTTATGAATGTTGTGTTCGGTGGTGCAGCAGTAATTAAATAAACTGGCGGAGGAGGGGGAGTAGTGTAATTAATTTTTACTTCTATGTAGTCTATGAATATGCAATCGCTTTGAGTGGCGTTAAAGTCATAGTTGCTTCCTTCACAATAAACAACAAGTTGTTTAGCTGAGTTTATTAAACTTGAAAAATTTGTTGTGCTACTGAAAGTCTTGTTAATCCAAGCATTACTGCTTGGAGTGGCTCCGTTGCTAATCCAAGCGCTGCCTGTGAAATTGTAAGTATAGCACGTTCCTGTTTCGCTAGCATTATCATAGCCCTTAATATTAATTTTTATCTCGTTTATAGTGCTTATTGTTTCATTGATTGTAAAGTTAAATCTCCAGTAAGGTTCATCATTCATAGCATCTGCGCAAGTCGCTGCGTAGCTGTTATCTATTGTGGCCATTGCTGTGTAATGAGCGCTTGTAGCTTCTGTTCCTGCCCAAGGACTTCTACCTGCAGGACTCGCATTATAAGCTTTGAAAGTTGTATAAGTGGATGTATCTGCTATTGAGAATAAAATTATTGTGGAAAGAAAAATAGTAATTCCGATAATGATTTGTTTATACACAATTGCTTCCCTCCTTTCCACCATTAGGGTAATAGATGCAACCAGTATAGATGACTGTGAAATTGGCACTCGAACCATTTTGCAATTTAGTTGAATTCAATGAATCAATTCTTGCAGAATAATTAAAATATGTATTACCTATTGCCTGACAAGTATTGTTTAATTTAGTCTCATTTAAGGCAATATTCCAATTAGTTGAAAAAGATAGATAAGGAGATACTGGAACAAGAGCCGTGCAAACACTACTCCCATTAGTAATGTTTGTTATCCAAGAATTAACAGGACATCCAGTAAACCAATTAAGAACTCGACTTTGATTAACATAAACATCAGCATTAGTGCCTGCAGCGAGAACAGCAATACATTGTCCCGCTCCCGCTGTTGTTGAAGTATTCTGTAAAGCATTACTTCCAGTGCATGTAGTAACAGCAGCTTTAGAGTTTGCTGTGGCGTTAACATTAGTAATATTAGCCTGTATTGCACTTTTATCAGCACTCCAGTTTCCTAGACTTGCTGCGTATGCTGTGTCATTCCATTTCAAATTAATGTATGTTTCATTTAGTGCTATTGTCCCGCTAGTGCTAATATTGCCTCCAAGCAATCCAGAAGTATTAAAACTAATCCATGTTAAAGTTCCTTGTTGTGCAGCACAAGAAGACACCGGTGTAGCTGTTGAACTCGTATTTAAACTTGCAAGTCCATAAGCACAGGTAGTCACGGTGCCCGGCAATGCCCTTGTTGTATCATTCATAGTGATTGTAGCTGTTAAATTACTTCTACCCACGATCCCGAGAGTGATTTGCGCACTGGCCCCTGTAGTGTTGAATACTAATGCTTGAGTATAATTATTTCCATCTCCCGTCGCCGTTATTGTCGTGCAATTAGCAATTGGTGCACCGGTAGCTGATAATGTAACGTTTTGCAAGACATTAGAACCTGTGCAACTCGCAGTTCCCGTCATTGCTTTCGTGTTTGCTGTCGCATTCACGTTCGTTATATTTGCTTGAAGTCCTGATGCTGCAGCACTATAATTCCCTACAATAGAGACTATATAAGCATCATTTAAAGCGATGCTGCCGCCCGTTGTTATATTTCCTCCGGTTAATCCGCTGCCATTGGCAACCCACAAGAGAGTTGAATTACTAGTCCCGAATCCTATGCATGTCGGCGCTGCTGTTGCACTCGTCACTTGTTGTGCTGTTTGTCCCGTGCATGATCCTGGCAGTGCCCTTGTTGTATCGTTCATTGTCAGGCTCGCTGTTAAGTTTGTTCTTCCAATTATTCCGAGAGTTACTTGTGCAGTGGCTCCTGTTGCATTAAATAATAATGCGCTTGTATAATTGTTCTGATCAGTAGGGAATGTTATGCTTGTATTAGTGCATCCCGTAGCTCTGCCTGTGCTATCATAAGTGCATACTGCTACTGCGGTAGCATTTCCATAACTTCCTGCTGTTATGGCTGTGTTTGCAAGTGAAAGACTTCCTCCAGTTGTTATGTTTCCCCCCGTCAATCCTGAACCGTTAGCAATCCATAATAATGTGCTGTTACTGCTTCCCGTTCCGAATGTTACGCAAGTTCCTGCTGTCGAGGTTGTTGTTGTTTGAACGGCCTGATTTCCTGAGCATGTGCTTGGTAAAGCTTTTGTATTGGCTGTTGCATTAACATTTGTAATATTGGTTTGTATTCCACTGATTTGAGAAGTATGAGTTCCTACTGTTGAATTCACACTATCTATTCTTCCGTTCGCTGTAACATTAGCACTCATTAAGTTGCTAATATTAGTTGCTATTGCTGTTTTATCAGAACTATAATTGCCGACAATAAGCACGATATAGGTATCATTCAGACTTACACTGCCACTCGAAGTGATTGTTCCTCCGATTAATGCGCTGCCGTTAAAAGCGATACTTGTCACTGTTCCGCTTCCTCCCGTAACTATGCTTACATTGCTCGCGCTTGTTATTCTTCCTTGAGAATCAACTGTGAAACTTGCGACTGATGTGCTGTTGCCATAAGTGCCTGCGGTTACTGCAGTATTAGCTAGTCCAATTGTTCCGCTAGTGCTAATATTTCCGCTCGTGAGCCCTGTCCCGTTGATGATCCACATTAGCGTGCTATTGCCTATTCCTATACTTATGCAATTTCCTGTGCTCGTGCTGCTCGTATTAGCTATTGCTTGCTGGCCGGAACAAGTAGTCGGATAGGCTCTTGTTGTATCATTCATAGTGAAGCTTGCGGTCAGGTTAGTTCTTCCAGTCATTCCCAATGTTAATTCTGCGGTGCTTCCAGTAGCATTTAATTGTATTCCCGTAGTGTAATTATTTTGGTCTGTTGGTAGAGCGCTGCAATTACTCACGGGAACTCCTGTGCTGCTTAAAGTCACATTTTGCAAGAAGTTAGATCCCGTGCAACTCGCTGTTCCAGGCATTGCTCGAGTAGTATCATTCATAGTTAAACTAGCTGATAAGTTGCTTCTTCCTACGATGCCTATTGTTATCTGCGCTGTTGCTCCTGTAGCGTTGAATACGAGTGCTTGTGAATAGTTGTTTCCATCTGCTGAAGGAAAAGTTATGCTTGTATTAGAACAGCTTGTTGCTCTTCCTTGAGCGTCTATAGTGCAACTCATTACTGCAGTAGCATTTCCATAACTTCCAGCAGTTACAGCCGTATTAGCCAGGCTTAATGCTCCTCCCGTAGTTATATTGCCGCCTATTAATCCTGAACCGTTGCTAATCCAAAGAAGCGTGCTATTACTGCTTCCAAA
>Ga0315275_10004447_pt1 | contig 13102 bp, 12 predicted proteins | sample YL17G03_0_MG_FD_205557 | JGI IMG/M metagenome (GOLD analysis project Ga0315275, IMG submission 205557) | Sediment microbial communities from Yellowstone Lake, YNP, Wyoming, USA - YL17G03_0 | ecosystem: Environmental > Aquatic > Freshwater > Lake > Sediment | place: USA: Wyoming | collected... | reverse complement strand
TGCAAAATTTGCATCAACATCCAAAGAACTTCCCTGAACAATAAGGGGATAATTTTCCAGAGAAGCATAAGTTGAAGCAAGCAATGCTGTTTCATAATCATTCTGTGAATAAATAATATTATTATAATCTCCCCAATAATTCAAAACACCATCTGCGCTGACTCTTTTTATCTGTCCTGAAGAAAGTCCTGCTCCTGTTGGATAAGCTGCTGTAAGCAAATCATCAAAAGCACTCGGAGTGCTTCCAATTAAAGTAATATTTGTAAGAGGATATTGCTGTAAAAAATGTATTGTAGAATCAGCATCAAAACCACTTCCTTCGTCATGAAAAATCAAAGAAGGATAAATGCAAATATCAGAATCAGTGCCATATCCTTTATTGCAAGAAGATAAAATTGTTGAATTTGTCTCTTTCCAAGTTGTTGCTGGAACAAGTTGCAAAACGCTCTGCCAATCAGAATCAGAAATAATGAAAACTTCTCCATCTGTATATTTTGAAATATCTTTTCCTAAACCCTTTTTAGTCAAATTCCAAATTATCTCTTCATCATAAACTCTTGATCCTTGCGCTATTTCCTTATAATATTCAGGCATCTGATTTTCATTAAATATCGCTCCTATTTCTGCAGTAGTATAATTAATATCATCTGTTATGCACTGAACAACCCCTCTCTCTGCATAACTGCTCCAATTACCATCAGAAGAATGATTTCCTGAATTTACTGGTATGTCCCGGCAATAAATAGGTTCATACATTGTTACCCATCCTGTTATGGATGCATTTCCTATATCTTTCCATTCTGTTCCATTATAACATGCTGGCTGTGAAATTCCCTGTCCAAGTCCATTATTTGTATTACTTGAAATTCTCAGCATTAATTTTCCAGGATTATTAAAACAAGAAAGGGGAATAGAGATATTATACATATCAAGAGTTCCATGTTTAACTTGCCATGTTGCAGCATATGCATTTCCAGATTTTGTATAATTAAAATAAAAATATCCATCTGCACCTGAAGAAATCTCATTGGCTTCTGTTTGAAATTCATTAGGTGTTTCCTGAATAAGAACAGGTACAAACTCTTTTACAGGAACATCCAAAAACTGTGGCTGCATGTTTATAACTGAAAAATCGATTTTTGATTTCTTCTCAATTCTTTTTGATTTTTTATTTAGTAATACTAAACTTTTCATAGCACTAATTTCTACAGAATATTTTCCTACCTGATTTGAATTAAAAGAAAAAGGAAGAGTAATTTTTTTCTTACGCCCATTAGGATAAACAAGAGTCGCAGAAACATCTATATCTTTATAATTAGACTCATAATCTAACCTAACCTCTTCTCCTTTCACAAAAACTTTCTTGTTTATCTTCCCCTTAAATTTTAATGCCTTATCTTTCACAATATAAAAATGCTTTGTGTATATTTTTTCTTCATTTCCACTTTTAACATAGACAAATGCTTTGCAACTCTGCGGTTCATATTCTTCCAAAACCTTGAGAACATACTTGTTTTCCATTATTTTTGTATTTTTATTCAAATTTAAGATTTTCATTTCAGGTTGTTCCAATGGTGCAGAAGGACAGCTGTAACTTGCAACATAATTTATAGATTCTGCCTGTTTGCCTTGAATAATAGTATATTCATAAGAAATATCCTCTCCTAAAGAGAAACTTTGCTTCATCTTAATATCTACACTAGGAAGAGCAGAAACCATCCCTGAAAAAAGAATAACTACAACTAATAAAAATACCCCTCCCAAAAATTTTGAATTACATACCATAACAAATATAGAAATAAAAGCTATTTAAATCTTTCAAATATTATAATTTAATTAACCAAATACCCTTAATTTAGAGAGTTCTCACAGCAGAATAAAAAAAGAAAAGAAAAAGAAAAAAAATTAATTATTGGTTAGCTAATTATAGCGGAAGTTTACTAGTTTTAATTGGAATACAAACTCCACCAGAACAAATAAAATCTCCAGGATATCTTTCAGTCCAAATTATTGCTTCTTCATAGACTCTGCCAAACTGTGCTCCATAAGAATCCTGAGCTGCTGCATCAAGCCATGGTCCATTAGTAGTACCAGGATGATAAACTGCACCAGTACTCCAGTCTCCATCATACATTGTTAAAGGATTTCCAGCAATGTCAGATACTGTTTCATCATTGGTAGTGGACACACTTGTTATAGTAATCCACTGAGAACTGTCCAAATCTAAACACTGACCATATGATTGAACTGGGGAAACCCCGCTTACCATTCTTAATTGTATAGCCCTTCCTGATATATTCCAACAGCTTAATGGAATCGGTACTGTGTATTCAGGTAAATTCCCATGCTTAACTTTCCATAAAGCACTTTGAGCAAATCTAGGTAATCTATAAGTAACATGCAAATATGCATTATTCCCTTCTGTTGTTAGGTTATAAGTTCCCATAGCAGCTAAAGCGCATCCAGGAGCTGGATCATTAGGATATTCATTATTTGCACTTTCTTGATAACATATAGTAATATTAGCGCATTCGCAGACTCCTCCGCATCCGTTATCTCCACAAGTTGTTCCATCGCCACAGTTTGGAGTACACTGGCAATTATTGTTTATGCATTGATTATTTCCATAACATGTTCCACAGCTTCCTCCGCATCCGTCATCTCCGCAAGTTTTTCCTGCGCAGTCTGGTTGACATTGTCCTGTTTGACAAACATTATCTATGCAAACATCAGTTCCAGAGCATGTTCCGCAACTTCCTCCGCATCCGTCATCTCCGCATTGTTTTCCAGTGCATCCTGTAAAGCATGCACCCGGACTTGGTGGAGATCCAGAGCAACTACCTATAACATTAAATGTAGTAAGAGTACAAGAAGGATCAGTACTAGCTGCATTGTCAATAGAAGCATCTAAATTAAGTTCACATAAATCTTTGCAGAACTTAGTTGCATAATTTGTCCAATAAGCTTCTGGTCTGCAATTTTTTGCTTGAACATTGCCTTCAGCTCCGTTAGCACATTTAAATGTCGTACCTATAAAAGAAGGAGTTGACATGTCTGACATTGATCGTCCAGTCATTTTTATACCAGAATAAATAATTAAAGCAATAGCAAGTATTGCAATAATAACAATAATTATCCATGTATTTTTTGATATTTTTTTCATTAAATTCTAACCCCCTTTCAATTCTTAATAATTCATAGATATCAATCCTTTTAAACATTTCTGTGTTTTTTGAATAAAGTGCAAAAAATGACCCTGGGAGGAATTGAACCTCCGACCGCTCGGTGTAAGCGAGCTGTTTTAACCACTAGACTACAGGGTCTTCATAAATTAATGATAAATCAAGCCTTTTAAAATTTGCTAATCCCGCGTAACAACATTTAAATATTGAAAAAAAGAAATAAATCTATGCCAAAAGAAAATTCTGAGAAAAAAGAAAGCAGAAAAGAAGAAAATACTCAAGAAAGTGTGGAGCAAAATCTTTCTCAGGAATACATTCCTAAAGCAAAACTAGGCAATCTTCCTGTAAATAATCAGTTAGCAATTCCTGAAAATATAAGAAAAGAGATGGAAAAGACAAAGAAAGACATAGAGAAATTCAAAGAAGAATTAACAAAAAAATATGATTATATAGAAGCAATAGGGATTATTCCTGTACAAGCAGCACAAAAAATAGAGGAAGAATATGAAATTCCAGAGGAAGAAGCAAAAAAGAAATTAATTCATCTTCTTGTTCTAATTCCAGAAGAAAAATTCAAGGAAATTGGAAAATTCAAGACAGATGCAATTCAAATTGCACAGAAACTCAATAATAAGATATGGGTTCACGCAATGACTCATGTTGATATTTGGAACTTATGCTCAGACAGCAAATTTGACATTGTGGAAGCATTTGCAATGTCCTTTCCAATAGTTGACAAGGGAATACTGGGTGCTTTGGCTGTTGCACAAATACATAAAACACTTGTTTTAAAAAAATTTGAGAAATATGTAACAAGTTATGTTATTGCAGGCTCCCTTACTCGTGGAACAGCAACAAAAACTAGTGACGTAGATGTTTTTGTTATAATTGATGACACTGATGTAAAAAGAATGTCAAGGATGGAGCTCAAAGAAAAATTAAGAGGAATCATTTATCAGTACATCTCAGAAGCAGAAGCTCTTTCAGGAGTTAAAAATATTTTAAATGTTCAGGTTTATTTAATGACAGAATTCTGGGAATCTGTTAAAGATGCTTCTCCAGTAATTTTTACTTTTATCAGAGACGGCCTTCCATTATACGATAGAGGAACCTTCCTTCCCTGGAAAGCCTTGCTTAAAATGGGAAAAATAAAGCCAAGCCCCGAATCAATTGACATGTTTATGTCTTCAGGAGACAAAATGGAAGAGATGGTTAAAAGAAGAATGCTTGATCTTGTAATTCTTGATATCTACTGGAGTGTTTTGACTCCAAGTCAAGCTCTCTTAATGTTATATGGCCTTCCTCCCCCAACACATAAAGAAACACCTGCACAGATTGAAGAAATTTTTGTCAAGAAAGAAAAATTGCTTGAACAAAAATATGCTGATATCTTAAAAGTTATTGTTATTGATTATTACAAGGGATATGAGCATGGAAAGGTTAAGGAAGTCAAAGGAGAAGAAGTTGATAAACTGTTGAAAGATGCTGTAGATTACATGAAAAGATTGAAAGAACTGAGAAAACAAATTGAAAAAAGAGTTCAGGAAAATCAGATTGAAAAGATTTACAATGATTTATTTGGAATGCTCTCCGGATTAACAAATAAGAAAGAAGAATCAGACATAATTGAAGAATTTGACAAGGAATTCGTCAAGAAAGGGCGTTTTCCTCAGAGATTTTTAGAAGGGATAAAATACACAGCTAAAGTAAAGAAAGAAATGGCAAAAGAAGAGAAAGAGGAAAAGAAAAGCAAGAAGAAGGCAAAAGAAATGACAAAGGAAACAGAAGCTGAAATCAACAAAGTTGATGAAGCTAGAAAAATGGCAGAGGAAATCATAAGGATTTTAATTGAATACTCTCAGCGCTGCGAGTTCATGGCTTCAAACAAGCCTCATTTTGTAATAAAAAGCAAAGAAAGAAAAGCAGAAGTTTTCTTCCTTGAAAATGTTTTTATAATTCAGGATGGAAAGCTTTTCAAATTGCAAGCAAAGAAATTAGTTGATGCAACACCCCAGGAATTTGAAACACAGATAAGTGAAGCAAAAAACAAGGAAATCAAGATTGATTCTGAAAAATTGGAAATTCTCAAAGAGATTTTTGGTGAGTTTGAATTGTTAGGTTAAGAGCACAATCAAGAAAATTTTACTCCTCTAAAGTTATTACAATCCGAAAGCTTTATAAAAAGGGAAAATCTGGAAATTATGCAATGGATCAACAACCACTTATAAAATACATTATGAATGAAAAGCTTAGAAGGGGGGGAGAGTACTCAGGTGCAGAAGCTAAAATAAGAAACATGCTTTCTGGTTATAGAGTTTTAGGAGATGTTATAGCTCTTCCTGATTTTACAGATTCAAACGCACTCCCAGTAGGAACAGTAGCAGTCATAGGCTCTGAAAAAGCAATAAATCCTGCTATGATTGGCATGGATATTGGATGCGGTTATTCTTTCTTTTCAGCAGATATGAATCCAGGCAGATTTTTTAGAAAAGGAAAATTCAGGGAAAATGGAACATCTCTTGTTGTTCAGGAAATTGATCACGCAATTTCAACTTTTGAAAGAAATGGCGACAGGGATTTTGCAACAATAGGAAAAGGGAATCATTTTATTGACATGTATGTTCCTGAAGAAATTTATGCTAAACAAACATGCAAACAATTTGGAATAGAAGAAAGAGCAGTTTATTTTCTTGTTCATACAGGAAGCAGAGACATGGGCTTTCAAGTAAATGCAACATTTTCAGAATTATTCAAGCAAAATCCAAACCCTGCTGAATTTAATGAAAGTTATCTAGCTGCATTTGCACAAGCAAGAAAATACGCTCAAGCAAACAGAGCTCAATTAAAAGTATTAGTAGAAAAAGCATTGGAAGAAATGCATGGAGGCAGAATAGGAACAAGAATGATTTTTGACAAAGCACATAATGATATTTCTGTTATTGAAAGAGGACAAACATATAAATTAAGAAAAGGAGCTGCTAAATTAGGAGCAGGAGATATATTTGTTATTCCTGGAAACTGTTCAGACCCTGCTTATGTTGTTACAGGTCTTCCAGGATTAAAAGAAACACATTATTCAATAAATCACGGGTGTGGAAGAAAATACACAAGAGCACAGATGTTTTGCAGATTCAGAAGAACTGATTTTGATGAATTTTTTAATACAATATCTTTAAATGTCCGTCCTTCTCAAATGATTGAAGAAATGCCAAAATCATACAAGCCTATTGAAGAAGTTGTTTCTTCAGCAGAAGAAGCAGGATTAGTAAAGAGGATAGCTAAATTAAGACCAGTTGGAGTTGTGGTAGAAAGAAAATGAATGGAAAAACATTGTATGGAGAAAAGAAAGATTTCTTTATGGACTTTTTTATGAATGATAATCTTGAAACAATTCAAAGAAAATTAAGAGGAGTAAAAAAACCAAGTGCAAATTCTCTTAAAGGAAAACCCTTCAATGGAGTTTATTGTATGTATGTGGATGGAACTGATATTGTTAGAGTTGCAAATTTTGAAGATTATGAGGCAATGCTTAAAATAAATTATCCTCTTGATAAAGTCAACTGGCTAAGTAAAAATCTTAGACACATAATAACTCCTGAACAAGTAAGAACTGAAGAAAGAGAGTGGAAAGAAAAACATGAATTTAGTTATCCTGGAGGGGATTTTTCTCCTGCAATTCAAATGTATGCTGATGGAAATGGGGTTGTTGTTAAATGGAACCTTGGACCAAGTTTTGAATATGAAAGAGGAGAGATAATAATTACACCAAAAGTTTTTGGAAATGGTGTTTTAAAAGCAGCAAGAAAAGCTAATGCTTTTTACAGTTTTCTTCCAGAACTGCAAAAATATGAACCCTGGAATTCATTTGAAAGAAAACTTGAAGAAAATGAAGGGCTTGTTGAAAGATTATAATTCTAACGTCTTTTTTTCCTTGAAGGTTTTGTATGTATCACTTCTCCTGTAGAAGAAACAATATCATAGATTCCTTCAGTTTCATCCATTCTATCAAAATGAGGAGGAATATGAGATCTATCAATAGACCATAACCTTCCTTCATCATCTTCAAACTGAGTTTCATGTGTTTTTGGTGCTGTTCCACTCTTAGACTTGTCAAATCTTTCAATTTCATTGTCTCCCTTAACTTTTGGAGAGAGATTATACCCCGCCTTTTTCATTGAATCATATAAATCTGCAAGAGGCATTCCTTTTATATTTCTAACACTTGCAGGAATATCTGTTGAACGTAATGGCTCTCCATAATAATGTAATCTTTTTCTTCCATATTTGTCTCTTGATTGTTTTACAATAACTTTTATTGCATTTACTTCAACCCCCCCAATTGTTCCAGTTGAACCTTTATCAGAGAGTCCGTAAAAAACGAGCTCATCGTTATGAATTTCTCCTCTTCCTTCTCTTATCACTCTTTTTTCAAATTTTTGAATCTCTTCTTCATTGTAATCTGGAAGATATTGAGAATTACTGGCTCCTCCTGAAAGATGTTCTTTGTGCTTTCTTCCTGTATCTGGAACTAGGCTAAATAATGGAACATCTCTTTTAATATTATCATATTTTTTATTTCTAACAAGTTCTTCAAGATAGGTATATTGAAGAGGAGTATTTACTCTTCCTGCCAAAATCAAAATCAACCCAGCAAAAGAAAGACAGACTGAAAAAAGATAGAACCATAAATTAGCATGGATTGCATTTGCGAGAACAACATTACCGGTTATACTTATTATTGGATTATGTGCAAGCATAAGCAATCCAAGAGTAAATAAGCTAAGACCAATAACCTCTTCTTTCTCATAAATCATAAAAATAACTATATCAATAAGTTTTAAAAACCTTCTTTTCAACAATTAAATCATGGCAAAAGCAAAAGTTATTCAGTTTAGAAGAGGAAGAACAAATCAGAAACCAAGGCACTACTTAATTGAAATTGAAGGATGCGATTCAAGAGAGAAAGCTGCTAAATTCGTAGGACAATCTGTTGAATGGACTTCCCCTTCAAATAAAGTTATAAAAGGAAAAATAGCTGCTCCTCATGGAAACAAGGGAATGACAAGAGCAATTTTTGAAACGGGCCTTCCTGGACAGGCAATGGGAACAGAAGTAAAATTAGGAGGAACAAAATAATGAATGATTGTTGTGCAGCTGGAAATTGCGGAACAGATACATGCGGATGTTCTTCAAAAAATCAGAAACCAAAAGTTTTAACTCCTTGCCCAGGAGCAGCATATGAAATTTGTGGACTGCATAAAAAATTACCGCAGGCAGAGAGAGAAGAAAGATGCAATATAGGAGTAACTAATTGTTATATAAGATATGTAAGAGAATTAGCCGGAGGACAATCATAATGGCAATAAGAAAAGCAGGTTCATATTCAAAATTCAAGACAGTTCCATTCACAAGAAAAAGCAAAGTTAAAAAGAAAAATTTCATCAAGACAGTTCCAAATCCAAAAGTTGTAAAATTCAAGATGGGAGACATCTCTGGTTTCAATCAGGGAAAATATCCAATTGTTATTGAAGTGTTTGCAACAGAATCAGTTCAGATAAGAGATAATGCAATTGAAGCAATGAGACAGTATCTTCACAGATTTTTGACAGAGCAAGTTGGAAAAGATTATTATTTTGAAATCAAGACTGCTCCGCATCACATTTTAAGAGAAAACAGAATGATTACAGGAGCAGGAGCAGACCGTATGCAGACTGGTATGGCTCTTTCATTCGGAGTTTCAATGTCCCGTGCAGCTATTGTAAAAGCAGGAAAAATGCTTTTTCTAGTAGCAGTAATGACTCCAAAGCACGAACAGATTGCCCGTGAGTTAATATATTCTTCAAAAACAAAGCTGCCTTGCACAATACATGTTGAGACTATTAGAAAAAAGTAAATTTAATTCTAATTATGTGCAATCTATATCGCTCGCGCTTCGCGCTCGCTAGAAAAAAAATTTAATTATCTACACAAATGATACAGCGTTCTTCACTGCATTCATCACTGGCAATAATTATATATTAGATTATTACTAGCAAATGTTGAATTTGTTTTTGGTAATTAACTAATAAAAGCAGAATGCTGATAATCAGTTAAACTTAAAACCCCTCATTCTTTTTTATAATCATGACAAAATACTTTTTCATATTAGGAAGAAATCCTGAACTCTCAAAAGCAGAATTATATTCATACTTGGAAGCAAGAAGCATCAAATCTAATCTTATTTTTCAGGATGAAAACATTCTTGTCCTAGAATTTGAAAAAGACATTATTCTAAATATTCAGGAATTTGGCGGCCTGTTAAAACTCGGAAAAATTCAGTTTGAAGGAAACATAAATGAATTTGAAAAATTTCTTGAAAAAAATGAGCTTATTGAAAAAGACAAATTTACATACTCTATTCTTGGAAACGGAGAAGAAGGCTATCTGATTCAAAAATTTAAAGAAGAAAAACGAAAAGCAATAATTAGGCATGGAAGAAAAGGAATTAAAATGCAGGGAGGGAGAGACATTGTTCTAATTCCAAATGCAGAAGTTGAATTCTTTTTTCATGAAGATAAAAAAATAACTTACTTCGGAATTGTTGAGCAAGATTATTCATATGAAGAAATTAAAAAAAGAGATATGCAAAAACCAGTAAGAAGAGAATCTCTAGCAATCTCTCCAAGACTGGCCAAAATTCTAATAAATCTCTCTCAAGTAAAAGAAAAAGGCTTGCTTCTTGATCCTTTTTGCGGTGTTGGCGGAATTCTTCAGGAAGGAATTATAAAAAACATCCGTGTCTTTGGTTCAGATATTGATACAAAAGCAATTGAAAATGCAAAAAGAAATTTCAAATGGATTGAACAGGAATTTAAGATAAAAGGAGAGTATCAATTCCAGCAAGGAGACAGCAGAAATCTAAAAAACCTTCAGTGCGACGGAATTGCAACAGAACCCCAGCTTGGAGAAGTTATAAGGGAAAAATTGCCACAGGAAAGAGCGCAATTTTTCATACAGAAATTTCAGGCTGAAATAATTCCAATACTTCAAAGACTAAGGCAAATAAAAAAATCAAATGCAAAAATAGCAATTACTTTTCCAGTAATCAAAGGCATCTCTCCAAACTTGGATGAAATTGAAAAAAAGACAGATTTAAAAGTCTACAAACTGCGCGACATAAAATTCCCTATAAAAGAATCACGTCCAGATCAATTTGTATCAAGGGAGATTGTTGTTTTATTATAACGAATTACTTCTCTTTTCTTTCTTACTTTAATATTCATTTTTTTTGCAAGATTTCTTATACAATTAGCAGAAACACCCAAACTCTCTCCAACTAACCAAACAGGATTTCTTCCAAGTGAAAGTTCTCTGACAAGATACCCTGTTAAACTGCTGACCCCATACACCCTTAGAATAGAAGGAATAACTCTATCATATTTTTGATAAAATCTGGGATAAGGAGATTCAGCTACAACCTGTTCATAAGGCTTTACGCTCATCATTAAAACTTCAATACTCTTTGTCATTTTGCATGCGGTTCATTTGTTTTTAATTAAAATAAAAAAAGTTTATTTAGCTTTCCAGTCATAATCTCTTAATTTCTCTGTTGCATAAAAAGTTCTGTCATGTCCTAGCTTTGAAACAAGACCCCAAAGCAAAATTTCTCTCTCAGCATCATTCAATTTTCTAGGTCTAGGATCATCTCCTGTCTTAATCAAGCAGTTATTTGCAAGTTTCTTGTAAAAATCAACTGTCTCTTGTGTCGGAAGTGCAAAAGGATTCATTTGCAGAGGAACAATATTTTTTCCCTCTCTAATATAATGATCCATTATTTCCATATATCCTGCTATTTCATGAGCACAGAAATTGAAAACTCTTGAATTTGCTTTATCCTGAAAATTTTTGTATCTTATATTAAATCTCTTATCTCCACAAGCATGATCTGTTGAAATTGAATTAGCAACTGCAAACTTCTCAGAATTATCTGAAACAGGAACAGAGCTAAACTTGAAAGTGTATCTGTCTCCTTTTTCCTCTCTTGATGGAACTGAAACAACTATCTCTGCTCCTTCTCTCGCAACTCTTGCTGCTCCATCATAAGCTTTTACATCTATTGGAACATGCTGTTGATGAGCATATGCATAAATTTGAGCTCCTTCTAAACAATCTACAAGAGAAACTTTTCTTGTTCTAAAATCTAATCCAGAAACTGGTTTGAAAGAATAAGCACAATAAGCTCCATTTTTATTTCTAATTGAATCAAGTGCTTCTTCTCTTAACTGAACAGGTGTTCTTCCTGCTTTTATTGCTTCTTGAGCACTGCCAAATCTTCTTAATCTAACTTCTGGCCCATGTTTTTGAAATTTTCTTGAATTTCCAAAATAATTTGCTTGAGGAACAAGTCCAACTCCTTTTTCAAGTTCAATTATCAAAGCTTCTTGTTCTCCAAGTTCAAGAATATTTGCAACTAAATTTGCAGAAACCTGTTTAACATCACTAAAAGCTCTTATTTCTCCTGTTTTTCTTTCTGCGAAAAATGCTTTTCTTGCCATGCTAATCTGAGTCTCCTTTCATTTTATTGGGAGTTCTTTTTCCAGAAAGCATTCTCACATATAATTCTCTATTACAATCTTCGCAATAATTCCAAATTGCTCTTGTAGCTTCTTTTTCATCTGGATACTGGTCAGCTATGGTTGCTAATTCAGCATAATGATCCATATCTCCTTCATCAATTAAATCTCCTATAACAAGCCTAGCCATATCTGCTGGAGAAATTCCTTCTTCCATTTTAACATCTCTTTGGGCGTTTCTGGGCATTTTCTTAGGATATCTTTTATAATATGCATCAAGACTATTTCTAAGTAATTCCTTGGATTTATAATTTTGAATAATTCCCCATAAATCTCTTTGCTCTTTACCTTCTAGATAACTGTATAATTCTCTAAAAGTATTTTCATTCCCTTCTTGTACAGTTAATCCATATTTTTTAGAATTCTCTAAAGAAAGCCCAATAATATTTTTCATATAACCCAATCTAGGATCTTCTCTATCTTTCATTAATCCAAATAAAGCAGCCATTTCATCCTGCATTCTTGGATCGTATCTAAATTTTGCAATATCTTCAATGCCCATAAATATTATAAAAAAACCCCGTTTTTAAATCTTTCTAGTGATGTTATTTTATAGTAGTTACAAATAGGAAGTTTTAAAAATGAATAGAAACTAAGGAAAATATGGTAAGAAGAGATCATGAAAAATACCAAACATTCAAGGAAACATTTCCCTTAGAATTCTCTATGTTTGAAGTGTATTCAGGATTTCCTAAAAGATTATCTTCAACTATGGAATGGGCAAGAGCTTTAGGAACAACACAGGCAACAATTAGTGCATTTATAAGAGATCTTACTTATGAAGGAGTAATTTCTAAAGAACAGAGAGAAAAAAGAAGAAGAAATATATGGGATACTAAAACAGAAAGACTGACTCCTGATAGATCAGAAGTAGAAAAAAAGATTGTCTCACAAATGATAAGTGATGCTACAGATTTAAAGACAGGGAAAAGAAGTAAGATGCCAACACAGGAAGAATACGGAGAACAGTTTGGATTAGATGCTCAAGTAATCTATAAAATAGAAGCAGCAAACATTCCTAGAAATTTAAAGAAATACATTAATGAGTCTAGAATGAAACAAGGAGCAATTAAAAGACAAGAAACATATGGCCATAGAAAAGAACTAAGACTTAGATCACTAGAAGATTTAAAGGAGTTTATAATATACGAATTTCAGGAAGTTAGTGAAGGAAGAAGAGAAACCTTTACGAAGAATGATGCTCTTGCAAAAATAGCTTCTCAGATTTTAGAAGAATCAGGAATAGAATACCCGTATAATAGCAACTCGATTTCAAGGTATCTTCAAGATTTAGTTGAGGCGGGAGTA
>Ga0315275_10004446_pt1 | contig 13103 bp, 16 predicted proteins | sample YL17G03_0_MG_FD_205557 | JGI IMG/M metagenome (GOLD analysis project Ga0315275, IMG submission 205557) | Sediment microbial communities from Yellowstone Lake, YNP, Wyoming, USA - YL17G03_0 | ecosystem: Environmental > Aquatic > Freshwater > Lake > Sediment | place: USA: Wyoming | collected... | reverse complement strand
TCGTCGCGGTCGAACGTATAGGCGTCCTTCATCACGAACTCGCGCACGCGGAGAAGGCCGCCGCGCGGGCGAGGCTCGTCGCGGCCCTTCGTCTGGAAGTGGTAGAGGATCTTCGGCAGGTCGCGGTACGAGCCGAGCTCCGAGAAGTGGAATGTCACCGTCTCCTCGTGCGTCATGGCGAGCACGAACGGACGTCCGGCCCGGTCGCTGAGGCGGAAGAGCTCGGGAATCCTGTTGCGGCCCGTCTTCTCCCAGAGCTCCTCGGGCGTGATCACCGGCATCGACATCTCCTGGCCGCCGATCGCGTCCATCTCCTCGCGCACGATCTGCACGATCTTCTCGTGCACCCGCCACCCGGCCGGGAGGAAGCTCCAGAGGCCGGCGCTGACCTGGCGGATCATCCCGGCGCGGACGAGCAGCTTGTGCGAGATCGCCTCGGCATCGGCCGGGTCGTCGCGGAGGGTCGGGAGGAACAGCTCTGATTGGCGGCGGACCATGAGGCCTCAGGTTACCGAAGCTGGCAACGAGGCCCTCAGTCGAGCGGGATCAGCGAAGCCTCGGCCATTGCGAGCGCCGCCGGCTTGCCCATCTTCAGCCGCTTGGGCCGCTGCATGCCGCCCTCGATCCAGCGGTCGATCTCGTGGAAGAGCTCGTCGATCAGGATGTCCGACGACACCTTCTTGAGCACGCGACCGTGTGCGTAGAGAAAGCCGACGTCACGGCCACCCGCGATACCGAAGTCGGCGTCTCCGGCCTCCCCCGGTCCGTTCACGGCACAACCCATCACGGCCACCTCGAATGCCTCGGGATAGGCCTTCAGGCGTTCCTCGACGACCACCGCGAGATTCTCGACCCCGACGTTGTCCCTGCCGCACGAGGGGCAGGCGATCATCACGGGGCCCCGCTCACGCAGGCCGAGCGCCTTGAGGATCTCCCAGGCGACCTCGACCTCCTTGACCGGATCGGCGGTGAGCGAGACGCGGAACGTGTCGCCGATACCGTCGGCGAGCAGCGAGCCGATCCCGATCGCGCTCTTGATCGTGCCGGCGAAGGGCGTTCCTGCTTCGGTGACGCCGAGATGGAGCGGATAGGGAACCCTGTCCGCGAGCATCCGATAGGCCCGGATCATCGTCGGCACGTGCGTCGCCTTGACGGAGATCTTGAAGTTGCGGTAGTCGAGCCGCTCCAGGATCTCCACCTCCTCGAGCGCCGCGACCACGAGCGCCTCCGCCTGATCCTGCTGCGCAAGCTCTGCCAGGTGTGCGGGCAGCGAGCCCGAGTTCGCACCGATTCGCATCGCCACACCGGCCTTCTTGGCGGCCTTCACCACGAGCTCGACCTTGTCCGTGCCCCCGATGTTGCCCGGGTTGATCCGGACCGCCGCCACGCCGGCGTCGATCGCGCGCAGCGCGAGCGAGGCGTTGAAGTGGATGTCGGCGATCACCGGGATCGGCGAGAAGCGGACGATCTTCTGGAGCGCGTCGGCATCCTCGATCTTCGGCACAGCACAGCGCACCAGCTCGCAGCCGGCCGAGGCCAGAGAGGCGATCTGCGCCGTCGTCGCCTCGACGTCGTGCGTCTTCGTCAGGGTCATCGACTGGACGACAACGGGAGCGCCGCCACCGATCGTGACATCGCCGACGCGGATCTGCGCGAGACTGCCCATCGCGATCAAGTGTAGAGACATGCCCATCGAGCCCCCGCCCACCACCTGGACGCTCGCGCGTCCGCCCGACGACCATCCCCACGACGCCTGGGGGCTCGGTGCCGACCTCGAGCCGGGCACGCTCGTCGCCGCGTACCACGCGGGCCTCTTCCCGATGCGTGTCGAGGGCGATCTCGTCTGGTGGTCTCCGGTGCGGCGGGCTGTGATTCCCCTCGCCGGCTTTCGGGTCTCACGGTCTCTCCAGCGGGCCGCGCGCGGCTTCGAGATCCGGGTGGACACCGCCTTCGCCGACGTGATGCGCGGGTGCGCCGACCCGCGGCGCCCGCACGGTTGGATCGACGTCGAGTTCATCGACGCGTACACCCGCCTGTACGAGCTCGGCTGGGCCCACTCGATCGAGGCCTGGGACGACGCGGGGCTCGCGGGAGGGCTCTACGGCGTCGCCTGCGGCGGGCTCTTCGCCGCCGAGTCGATGTTCCACCACCGCAGCGGCGCCTCGAAGGCGGCGCTTCTGGGGCTCGTGGAGCTCCTCCTGGAGGCCGGAGGCGAACGCCTGCTCGACGCCCAGTGGTCGACGCCACATCTGCTGTCGCTCGGTGCCGTCGAGATCACGAGGGCGGAATACCGCCGCCGGCTCGACGCTGCGCTGCTGCTCGGGGATGCGTTCACCCCGGGGAGAGGCTGAAGCCTCTCCCCTCGCTGCTAGGAGAGCCGGCCGATGTCGTTGGTGAGCCCGATCACGAACAGGAGCAGCACGAGGCCGATGCCGACGATGGACACGCGTTCGTAGACCTCGCGGGTGACGGCGCGGCCACGGATGCCCTCGACGATCGCGAAGACGATGTGCCCGCCGTCGAGCGGCAGGAACGGCAGCAGGTTGAGGAGCGCGATCGAGAGCGAGATCAGGCCGAGCACCCAGAGGAAGCTGTCCGTGCCCTGCTTGGCCGCGTCCGACGAGCCCTGAACGATCCCGACCGGGCTCGAGATGTCCTTGCGCCCCTCCCCCGTGACGAGGCTGCCGAGGGACGTCACGATGTCCCTCGAGACCTCGCCGGATACGCGTGCGGACTGTCGGGCAGCAGCCGGTCCGGAGAGGCCTTCACCCCGAAGGATGAAGCCGAGCCGATAGACGCCTCCATCCAGTTCCGCCGGTCGCGGCCCGAGCGTCACCCGCGAGCCGTCGCGGACGACGACCACTGTCAGCGGCTTGCCTGCGGAGGTCGCGATGATGCCGGAGATCGTGCTGCCGGTCATCGGACGGCCGTCGATCGAGACGATCCGGTCGCCCGTGCGCAGCCCGAGGGCGGCGGCCGCGCTCTCGGCGCGCACGCTGTCGACCGTCGTCGTCGCCTTGCCGCCGGACGTCATGTAGAGCCCCGTGAAGATGACGAAGGCGAGAAGAATGTTCGCCGCGGGCCCGGCGAAGATCACGAGCACCCGCTTCCAGGTGCGGGCGCGCCAGTAGGCGTCCGGCCCGAGCGCATCCCCGATGTCTGCGACGCCCTTCTCCACCCCGTGAGCCGCGTGCTCGGAAAGCGGGCGCTCGGCCGCCAGCTCGGCGAACGAGGCGAGGGAGTCACGGGCGGCGTCGTGGTCACCGGAACCGAGCGAGACCCGGAGGCGCTCTGCCGGCACTGCGAGGCCGGGCTGCTCCTCGATCGCGCGCCCGAAGGCCGGGTCGACGTCGCCCGGCGCGGGCCGGTGCATGCCGGGAATCTTGACGAACCCGCCGAGAGGGATCATCCCGATGCCGTATTCGATGCCGTTGCGCGTGTGCTTGACGATGGCCGGCGGGAACCCGATGTAGAACTTCCGCGGGCGCATCTGCAGAGCGACGGATGCGAGGAAGTGGCCGAGCTCGTGGACGAAGACGAGCAGCCCGAGACCGACTATCGCGACGAAGATGGTCATGCCGGAACCAGTCTCCGCTCCGCCGCGCGACGCGCGGCGGCATCGGCTGCGACCAGGTCGTCGAGATCGCGTGCCGGCGCGCCGTCGACCTGCTCGAGTGCGGCGGCGACGGTCTCGGCGATCTCCAGGAAACCGATGCGCCCTTCGAGGAACGCCGCCACTGCCACCTCGTTCGCCGCGTTGTAGGCGCAGGGGAAGGTGCCGCCCCGCTCCCCCGCGGCCCGCGCGAGCCGCAGCAACGGGAACGCGTCGTCGTCAGGCGCCTCGAACCGCAGGTCGAGACCAGCTGCCAGGTCGAGCGGCGCCACGGGAACGGCAGCACGGTCCGGATACGTGAGCGCGAACGAGATCGGCACGCGCATGTCGGGTTGCCCGAGGTGCGCGAGAAGTGCGCCGTCTCTGAAACGCACGAGCGAGTGCACGATCGAGGTCGGGTGGACGACGACGGCGAGCCTCTCGTACGGGATGCCGAACAGCCAGTGCGCCTCGATGAGCTCGAGCCCCTTGTTGGCGAGAGTGGCAGAGTCCACGGTGATCTTGCGTCCCATCGCCCACGTCGGATGGTCGAGGGCGTCCGCAACCGTCACGTGCTCGAGCTCGGCGCGCGAGCGGCCGCGGAACGGACCGCCCGAGGCGGTGAGAACGAGCTCCGCCACCGTCTCGGGCTCCCTTCCCTCGAGACACTGGAAGATCGCGGAATGCTCGCTGTCGACCGGGAGCAACAAGCCACCGCCGCGGCGGTGCGCCGCGAGCGCAAGCTCGCCGGCTGCGACGAGGCTCTCCTTGTTCGCGAGCGCGAGAATGACCCCTCGCTCGAGCGCCCACAGGGTCGCCTCCACGCCCGCGAAGCCGACGATCGCGTTCAGGACGATGTCCGGCTCGCTTGCCTCGAGGAGCCCAGCTGCCGAGCCTCCCACCTGGACGTGCTCCACCCCATGAGCGGCCGCAAGCGCATCGAGAGGGCCGCTGCCCGACATGAGCGCACACAGTTCGAGCTCCGGGCTGCGCGCCACGATTTCGACAGCCTGACGGCCGATCGACCCCGTGGCACCGAGCAGTGCGACGCGCTTCATGTGCTCAGGGTGCCTGACACGGGGGCTCTCAGGTAAGCGCGAGCACGACGTAGAACGCTGCGGGGCCCGCCCAGAGAATGGAATCGACCCGATCGAGCACTCCACCGTGGCCGGCCAGGATCTTCCCGGAGTCCTTCACACCGAGGTCGCGCTTGATCGCCGACTCGAACAGGTCGCCCAGGGTCGACGCGAACGCAACGGCGGCTCCGAGCGCGAGCGACTCCGGGATCGTGAGGAAGTCCGCGTCGTACATTGCGAAGAAGGCGACCGCCATGGCCGCCGCCGTGCCGCCGACGAAACCCTCCCACGACTTGCCCGGCGAGATCGTCGGGGCCATCTTGTGCCGTCCGATCGCCCGGCCGACGACGTAGGCAGCGGTGTCGTCGGCGAATACCGCGAGCAGGACGGTGAAGATGACCAGCCTGCCGTCCACGGCGATCTCGCGGAGCAGCATCAGCGAGCCGAGCCCGCCGCCGACCCAGACGACGCCGAGCAGCGTGAGCGAGATGGCAGCCGTCGCGGACGGACGGGCATCGGAGAAGCCGAAGACGACGAAGGCGAAGAGCACCGTCGCGAAGATGCCGCCGACCATCCAGGAGATCTCCCCCACCTCGGCGCCGAGCAGCGTCAGGAGCAGCCCGACGTAGCCGCCGAGGACGAGCGGGCGGAGGTTCCGCCCCATCACGTAGAGCTCGTGGAGCGCCATCAGGCCGCCGACGAGAGCGATCGCGAAGAGCCACCAGCCGCCGAGCCAGACGACGCCGAGCACGAGCGGCAGCAGCACGAGCGCAACGACGATCCTCGACCAGAATCCGTTCACCGGCCGCCGAACCTCCGGTTGCGGGAGGAAAAGGCCGCGAGCGCCGCCTCGAGGTCGTCCCGATCGAAGTCGGGCCAGAGCGTGTCGGTGAAGAAGAACTCTGCGTACGCAGTCTCCCAGAGCATGAAGTTCGAGATCCGGAACTCGCCCGAGGTGCGGATCAGGAGGTCGATCTCGGGCAGCTCAGGGGCGTACAGCCGCGCCGCGAGCGCCTCCTCATCGACTTCGTCGGCGGTCAGCCCGTCGTCCATGCACCGCCGCGCCGCCTCGACGAGCTCCGCGCGCCCGCCGTAGTCGAACGCGATCCAGAGCGAGAGCGTGTCGAGCTCGGCCGTCGATAGCTCCAGCTTCCCCATCCGCTCGCGCAGGTCGGGCGGCACCCGGTCTCGCCGGCCGAGGAACCGCGTCCGGACGCCCTGCAGGGCGAGGTCGGGGAGCTCCTTGTCGATCGTCTCGCCAAGGATCTCCATCAGCGCGGCAACCTCCTCGGCAGGACGTGACCAGTTCTCCGTGGAAAAGGCGTAGACGGCAAGGGCCGTGACGCCGAGGTCGATGGCCGCTTCGACGGTGCGACGCAGCGCCCGCGTCCCTTCCCGATGACCGGCCTCGACGGGCAGCCCGCGCGCCGTGGCCCAACGGCCGTTCCCGTCCATGATGATCGCGACGGTGCGGGCGGAGGACCCGTCCGTCGGCGTCGCCGCGGAGTCGCTCTTCGCTGCCGTGCTCACGGTGAGAGGGAGGTCGGGAGCAATCGTCCCTACACCTCCATGATCTCGGCTTCCTTGTGCTTCAGCAGGTCGTCGAGCGCCTTCACGTTGTCGTCCGTGAGCTTCTGCACCTGAGCCTCGGCCCGGCGTTCCTCGTCGTCGCCGACGTCGCCGTTCTTGACGAGCTCCTCGAGGTGCTTCATCACGTCGCGACGCACGTTGCGGATCGCGATCTTCCCGTCCTCGGCGTAGCGGCGCACGACCTTGACGAGCTCCTTCCGCCGCTCCTCGGTGAGGGAGGGGATCGGCAGCCGGATCAGCTTACCGTCGTTCGACGGCGTCAACCCGAGGTCTGACTCCTGGATCGCCTTCTCGATCGCCTTGATCTGCGTCGCGTCGTAGGGCTGGATCGAGAGCAGGCGCGCCTCGGGAGCCGAGATCGTGGCCATGTTGCTCAACTGCGTCGGGGTGCCGTAGTAGTCGATCGTGATCCGGTCGAGCAGGGCCGCGGAGGCGCGCCCCGTGCGGACGCTGTTGAACTCGGTGCGGGTCGCATCGATCGACTTGTGCATCCGCAACTCACAGTCGGTGAGAAAATCCTCGATTGCCGTCATCTCAGGCCTCCTTCGGCGTCGTCACGATCGTGCCGATCCGCACCCCCGAGGCAACGCGGACGATGTTCCCCTCCGCGAGCTCGAAGACGTGGATCGGCACCTGGTTGTCCATGCACAGGGAGAGAGCGGTCGTATCCATCACCTTCAGGCCGCGCTCGATCGCCTCCAGGTGTGTGAGCTCCGGGAGGAAGCGGGCTGCCGGGTTGGTGCGAGGATCGCCGTCGTAGACGCCCTGGACGCCGTTCTTGGCCATCAGGATCGCCTCGGCCCCGATCTCGAGCGCACGCAGGGCGGCGGCAGTATCGGTCGTGAAGAACGGGTTGCCGGTGCCTGCCGCGAAGATCACGACGCGGCCCTTCTCGAGGTGTCGCATCGCGCGCCTGCGGATGTAGGGCTCGGCGACCTCCGAGACGGCGATCGCCGACTGCACGCGCGTCTGCACGCCCACCTTCTCGAGTGCGTCCTGGAGCGCGAGCGCATTCAGCAGGGTTGCGAGCATGCCGGCGTAGTCCGCGGTCGCCCGGTCCATTCCGTCGGCTGCTGCGGCCATGCCGCGGTAGAAGTTGCCGCCACCGACGACGATCGCGAGCTCGATGCCGCTCGTGCGCACCTCCGCGACCTCGCTCGCAATCGCCGACACCGTTCTCGGGTCGACCCCGTAGTCGCGGTCGCCCATCAGGCTCTCACCCGAGAGCTTCAGCAGGACACGGCGAAACGTGGAAGCGGCGCCGGTCGGCGCCACTTCCACCACCTCGTCGGGTCGGGCGCTCACGAGCCGGCGACCGAGACCCGCTTGAAGCCCTTCAGCGTCGCTCCGGCCGCGGCGAGGGCCGTACCGACCGACTGCGACTGGTCGTGGATCCACGCCTGGTCGGCGAGGACGCCACCGGGCGAGGCCGCGAAGAAACGCTTGCCGAGCATGCCGTCGACAATCTTCGCACGTGCGGCCTCGGGCTTCGAGAGCACCTCGTCCGAGTTGAGGTACACCTGCCGCTCCGCCTCGATCGCCTCGGGCGAGACGTCGTCGCGGGTCGCCCACTCGGGAGCGGCGAACGAGATGTGCATCGCGAGCTGTCGTGCGAGCGCCTCGTCGCCACCGTCGAGGTCGACGAGCACCCCGATCTTGTTCGCCGGCGGGTGGACGTAGGCGGCGATCGTGCCGCCGTCGTCGTAGCGCTCCGCTCCAGCGACCACGATGTTCTCGCCCAGCTTGCCCATCAGCTCCATGCGCTCCTCGTCGAAGGACGCAGCCGCCTCCACGCCGCCCTCGTGCACTGCCCGGAGGACGCGCTCGGCGAACGCCTGGAACTCGTCGTTCTTCGAGACGGGCTCCGTCTCGCAGCCGACGCCGACGATCGTGCCGACACCGGTCTCGACGATCGTGCCGACAAGACCCTCGGTGGTCGCACGATCCGCCCGCTTGCCGGCCTGGGCCATGCCCTTCTCTCGCAGCAGGGTACGAGCGGCGTCGAGATCGCCGTCCGTGTCCTGCAGCGCCCGCTTGCAGTCCATCATCCCTGCGCCGGTGAGCTCGCGGAGCTCCTTGACGAGTCCTGCACTGATCTCGGTCACGCTCTCTCCTCTCAGTGAGCGACGAGGCGTGGCAGCGCCTTCGCCTGCTCGATCCAGTCGGCCACCTCGTCCGCGCTCGGCACGCGGCGAACGAGGTTGCGTGCCTCGTTCGTCTCTGCGAGCCCCGTGACGAGGTTCTCCACATTGCGCTGCGCGAGCTCGGGCACGGAGTCCACTCCGGCAGCCTCGAGCAGCTCGGCGTACTCGGGCCCCACCCCCACGACCCGCATCAGGTCGGCGTGGTTGACCCAGCGAAGCACCCTGACGGCGTCGATGCCCGTCTGCTCGACGAGCGCCGAGCGGCCCTCGGGGGTGGCACCCTTCTCGAGCAGTGCATCCGTGGACACGACGTCGGCACCTCGGAGCTTCTCGGCGTACGCCGGCCCGATGCCCTCGATCTCCTCGATGTCGCCGGTGCGCGTTGTTGCAGGCGCCCCGACGACCGGCTCGGGCTCTCCGGCCTCGGCGGCGGCCTCGGACGCGCCCTCGGCGGCGGCCTCGGCGGCGGCGGCCTCGGCGGCGGCGGCCTTGGCGGCGAAGTCCTTCTCCGACACCTTGCTCTGGCCGGCGGCGATGCCGTCGGCGAGAGCGCGCACGATCAGCGAGCACGAGCGAATGGCGTCGTCGTTCCCAGGGATCACGAACTGCGCCTCGTCGGGATCGCAGTTCGTGTCGACGAGTGCGATCACCGGCAGCTTCAGGCGCTGCGCCTCACGGACGGCGAGCGCCTCCTTCTTCAGGTCGACGATGAAGATCGCGTCCGGCTGGCGCTTCATGTCTGCGACGCCGCCGAGGTTGGCCTCGAGCTTCTCGAGCTCGGCCTCCATCGTGATCCGCTCCTTGGCCGGGAGCAGGGCGAGCTGGCCGTCGCTCTTGAGACGCCGGAGGTCGTGGAGGTATGCGATCCGGTCGGAGATGGTGCGCCAGTTCGTGAGCAGGCCGCCCAGCCAGCGGTTCGAGACGAACGGCATGCCGACGCGCGTCGCCTCGGTGCGAACGGCGTCCTGGGCCTGCTTCTTCGTGCCGACGAACAGGATCGTGCCGCCGCGCTCGGCGATGTTGCGCGCGAAGTCGTATGCGTCCTCGACGAGCTGCTGCGTCTGCTGCAGGTCGATGATGTAGATGCCGCCGCGCTCGGTGAAGATGAAACGCTTCATCTTCGGGTTCCAGCGACGTGTCTGGTGGCCGAAGTGAACTCCAGCCTCCAGTAGCTCCTTCATGGAGACGACTGCCAACGGGACCAGCCCCTTTCAGTGTGGTTTCGGATGTCGTGCTCCGGCGGGCCGGGACGGAACCGGGCTCCGATGGCGGAGCCGGCACCACCGCCTCAGGCGCTGATCGCCGGGTAGTGGAACGGATAGGTGGAACTCGAAGAGGCATCGTACCGGACGCCGGCCTAGAGGCTGGATGCGTATTGGGAGCGCGTCTGGGCTCAGCCGCGCGCGAGCGCGAGCGCAGCTTCGAGATCGTCCGGGAGCCCGGACGACACGTCGACCTCGGCGTGCGTCAACGGGTGCGTGAACCGCAAGCGACGGGCGTGCAGGAACTGGCGCTCGAGCCCGAGGTCGGCGCGGACGCCGTAGACCGGGTCGCCGCTCACCGGCAACCCGATCGCCTCGAGGTGGACTCGAATCTGGTGCGTCCGCCCCGTTTCGAGGAGAATGTCGAGGAGCGCATGCTCGCGCATCGTCTCCTTCACCTCGAACCATGTGATGGACTCGCGTGGCGTCGGCGTATCGAGCGAGTGGCGCGTGCGGTCACGCCGGTCGCGGCCGATCGGCGCCTCGATTCGTCCCGACGACGACCGAGGGGCTCCGCGCACGAGCGCCGAGTAGGTGCGCTCGAGCTCGCGCGAACGGATCAGCTCCTGCAACAGCCCGTAGGCCTCGGCGGAGCGTGCCACGACGAGCAGGCCGGACGTGTCGCGGTCGAGCCGGTGGACGATCCCGGGCCGGTCGTCGTCGTCTCCTCCTTCGGCGCCGTGCGCGAGAAGGCCTTGGACGAGCGTTCCCGTCCTCGTCGACCCCGCAGGATGGACGACGATCCCGGCCGGCTTGTCGACGACGAGCAGGTGCTCGTCCTCCCACACGATCGGGATGTCCATGGTCTCCGCCTGCAGCTGGGTGGCCTCCGGAATCTCGGCGCTGATCTCCTCCCCACCTTCGAGTCGGAAGCTCTTCGCACGGGACTCGCCGTCGACGAGCACGGCCCCGGTCGCGATAAGCTTCTCGGCGAGCGCGCGCGAGTCGAGCTCGGGGCGCTCTGCGAGGAGACGGTCGAGCCGCGCGCCTGCCTGGTGCTCAGGGACGCGAAAGAGGAGCAGTGCCAAGGTGGGGGCTCGTTCGATCGGACGCCACGAACGAGGCGAAGAGCAGCCCGACGCCCACGACGATGAAGGTGTCGGCGAGGTTGAACGCCGGCCAGTAGGCGAAGTCGAGGAAGTCGGTGACGTGCCCGAGCCTGACCCGGTCGATCAGGTTCGCGATGCTGCCGCCGATCACGAGCCCGAGCGCCACGGGAAGCAGCGGATGCCGCTGGGCCGTCCGGCCGAAGAAGACCAGCATACCGGCCACCGCGGCGCCGGTCAGCACGGTGACGGCCGTCGTCGAGTCGGCGAAGAGCCCGAAGGCGATGCCGGAGTTCTGGACGTGGTGGATGCTGAACGGCCCGAGCGTGGCGACGGCTTCGCCGGTCGTCAGTCGCAGTGACACGATCGCCTTCGTCAACTGGTCGGCGACGATCGCCGTGCCGACGATCACGCCGAGTGCGATCCACTGGGCCGGGCCCGCGCCGAGCCGGCGCTCTGCGCTCGAGATCGGCTGCAGGGCGTTCGTCGACGAGCCGACGCGAACGTCGAGCCGGCGAGGCGGAACCGAGCGCGCAGGCTCGCTCAACCCACTTCCTGCCGTCGCTTGTCGTCGAGGCAGAGGGTCGCGTACGGAACGGCTTCGAGGCGCTCCTCCGAGATCGGGGCGCCGCAGACGGCGCAGAGCCCGTAGGTTCCGCCCTCGATGCGCCAGAGTGCGTCGTCGATCTCCGCGATCACGTTCTCCGCGTTCTCGGCGAGCGACTGGTCGACCTCGAGGTCGACGAGATCCGATGCGTGATCGGCGATGTGCTGGTCTCCCGCGGCAGAGTTGATCTCGCCCACGCCCTTGTCGTCCTCTGCCAGGTCTGCGGCAGCGCGAAGGATGCGTTCGCGAAGTCGGAGCAATTCCGCCCGCCGGAGGGCGAGGTCGATGGTCATGGTCTTCCTTTCTGGGCTGAGATGAGGCGCCGCTCCGCCTCTTCGAGAGAGAGCCCTGTGATCTCGACGATCTTGTCCCGCGAAGCGGTGCCGCCGACGATACGCACATCGGGCTTCTGGAGGTGGAGGGACGCCGCCAGCAGGTCTACGACCGACGCATTTGCGCGTCCACGCTCCGGGGGTGCAGCGACTCGAAGCTTCCAGGCGTCACCGAGGCGCCCGACGACGGCCGAGCGCCCGGCGCCGGGCGAGACACGGAGGTTGAGACGGATCGTGCGGGACTCCATGCCCCAAGGATAGTCGCCCTAGCCTGTGAGCTTCCGGACCTCCTCTGGCGTTTCGCCTGCGGGCGGCAGCGAGACCGGCGTGCTCTGCGGAGCGCGGGAGGTCGCGGACCAGCTCGAGGCGTCTTGGGTCGCAGCGGTCGTCGGCTCGGCGATACCGGAACCGGCAACCGTAGAGCCGGTCGCGGGCGCCTCGTCGACAACGGCAAGCGCTGAGCGGAGCAATGCCTGCACGCGGTGAACGTCCCTCAGGAGCTGCTCCTTCTCGGTGATTGCGTCGCGCAGTACCTTGCGGGCCTCCGCATTCGCCTCGGTCACGATCACGTCGGCCTCGCGGCGGGCAGCTTCCTTCAGATCCTGCGACGCACGCTCGGCGGAGACGAGCGTCGAGCGGAGCAGGCCTTCGAGCTCCACGTGACGCGTGACCTCGGTCTCGAGCTCCTCGACCCGCTCGACGAGCTGGGAACGCTCGCGCCAGACGGCCTCGAAGCTGTCCGCGATGTCGTCCATCATCCGATGGACGGCGGCCTTCCGGTAGCCAAAGAGGCCCCGCTTGAGCTGGATATGCCGGACCTCGACAGGTGTGAGTGCCATGACGACTCCCTTCTTCTACAGCAGGCGCCCAATCAGCTCGCCCAGCAGGCGCTGGACGAGGACGAGCGTGATGACGGCGACGATCGGGGACAGGTCGAGCGGCCCGAACGACGGCAACAGACGACGAAAGATGCGAATGTAGGGCTCGCAGACGTCGTCGAGAAACCGCTGGACGCGGTGGAGCGCGTAGGGCATCCGGATCCAGGAGGTGAGGACATAAGCCAGGATGAGCAGGATATAGACGTCGAAGAACACCCCGACGAACCGCTGCACGGAGGATGCCGTGTCAGCGAGCACGAGAACAATGTCGGCAGAGCCCACAGGCGGGGTTTCGGCGCGGGCGACCGGTTCCCTGCGGCCGGAAGCGCTAGGCCTGTGTCGAGGAGAGGCTGAAGCCTCTCCCCTCCCTACGCTTGGTTGAAGAAGCCGCCCTTGTCGAGCATGCGGGCGCGCTCCTCGGCCGACACCTCGACGTTGCGGGGAGTGAGTAGGAAGACCTTGTCGGCGACGCGCTGCATGCTGCCGTTGAGCGCGTAGGTGAGGCCGCTTGCGAAGTCGATCAGCCGCTTCGACAGCTCGTTGTCGGCGCTCTGGAGATTGAGGATCACCGGCACC
>Ga0315275_10004445_pt1 | contig 13105 bp, 8 predicted proteins | sample YL17G03_0_MG_FD_205557 | JGI IMG/M metagenome (GOLD analysis project Ga0315275, IMG submission 205557) | Sediment microbial communities from Yellowstone Lake, YNP, Wyoming, USA - YL17G03_0 | ecosystem: Environmental > Aquatic > Freshwater > Lake > Sediment | place: USA: Wyoming | collected... | reverse complement strand
CTGGGCTGCGCGGCCGACGAAACGTATGTCGTCAGCGGCGACATCGACGGCGACGGGCGTGACGAGTACCTCGTGGGCTTGCCGGACGGTCGACTCGTCTCAGCCGGCGAGAAGGATGGCCGCGGCGTGGTGGAATGGGAGAAGCGCCTGGACGCGGCCATCGGCCCGCTCGCCGTCGCCGACGCCGACGGCGACGGTCTGGCGGAGATCATCCTCGGCACCGCCGACGGGGCCGTCCGCATTCTCAAGTCTAGTCGTGGAAGCGGAATTCTTTGAGCGGGTAGTTGATATATTCTATCGATTGAAACATCTTCTCCGAGAGGATGAGAAACGCCGGCCGGCCGTCGCGCGGTTCGAGCGGAGCGACGGCCTTCAGCTCGCGGCCCAGGTCGTACGAACCCCGGACGCCGAGGCGTTCGTCGAAAACAAAAATCTTCCCGTTGTCTGAACCGGCGAGGATCTCGACGGACCTCCGCTCCGATAAGGGGAGAATCTCCAGGCCGGCGATGGGGGAGTCGAGGGTGACTCCGGCCAGCCGGCGGCCCCGCCGGTCGATGACGACGACGTCTCCGGCTTCCGTGCCGGCGACGATCCGGTCTTCGCCCGAGGCCGGGTCGACAAAGCTCTTCAGGTACCGGACCTCATCTCCCGCGTTGGCCTCCCAGACGGTCGACCCGTCCTTGAGCCGCAGGGCATAAACGCGGTTGTATCTGGTTCCGAAAACGACTTCCTTCGACCCGTCCCGGTCGGCGTCGAGAAAGAGAATGTCCGTCAGATGGATGCCGCAGTAATCGGTCGTCGAGTTCATCTCGTCGCCCACCTGGTCCCAGGTGTGCCAGATGGCCCGGCCCGTCGCGCCGTCGAAGACGTTGACGGGCGTCGAGTAGACCGTGCCGACGACGACCAGGAGTCGTCCTCCGTCCTCGACCGTCCGGACTTTGGTCTGCCGGTGATAGCGGACCAGGTTCTCCCAGCTCAGGCGGCCCCGGGCGTCAAAAGCGAGAAGCTTGAACCCGTTCGTCGCCACGAACACCGCGGGTCGGCCGGCCGCGGACGGGACGGCGGCGATGTCCGTGGCGTTGGCGTTCTCGCCCATGTACTTGGTGAGGCGCGCCGACCAGAGAAGCCGGCCGTCGGAGGAAACGGCAAACAGGTTGTCCGCGTCGTCGGCGGCGAGGATCTCGCTCGAGCCGTCGGCGTCGATGTCTGCCGCCCGGATAACGCTGATGGGCCTTTTCGGCGGCGACTGCCACAGCGTCCGGGCCTGCCCGTCCTCGACCCGGAGGACCTCACCGCGTCCATTTCCGAGGATCACGGAGCCGCCGTCGACACCAAACGCCGTCCAGGGCGCGTCGAGCCCCGTATCCGCGCCGGCCGCAAAACCGGATTTCTGAAGAGAACCGCGGGGCGGGCAAGGGATAGGATTTTGTGAGGCCATCGCCGACCGGTTCAAGAAGCCTGAGAGGTCGGGCAGAGCTCCGGATATCCTGATATCGAACGCTGCGGCGGGAATATGCCCCTCGGTTCCGTGAGTCGGCGTGTTCCTCTTCTCTGGCCCTGCAGTCTGCACCCCGGCCACCTCGCTTTCCCCGACGGCAAGGCGTTGGTTCGCCGCCTCGCCTCCGGCCGCGGTGCCGGGAGCCGTCTGCGTCTCGGCCCTCTCGACTGAGCAGTTTTTGAGGACGAGTCCGTCCCCGGATGGCGCCGTCACGAGGAGCATCCCCACGCCGTTTTTCAGGCCGACCTCGAGCGAAAACCTAGGTGGACCCTGGATGACGACATCTCCGGCTTCGAGGAACGCGGCGTCGGCGAGCCGGAGCGCCTCCGCGTCGATCAGGAAGAGCGCCGCATCCGTTTTGATCCCCGCTCCTCTGAGATAGGCCGGGTCAAGCCCCACGACAGCGGCGCCCTTTCCGCCTTCGATGAAAAACGTCGAGGCATCGATGCGGCGGAACCCGAGCGGCTTCGCCGGAGCTCCGTCCGAGGCGGACATCAGGTGGGCGAAGGTCCAGCCGGCTCCAGGCTCCAGGGCTGCGGTCTTCTCGGCCTCGAGAACCTTGATCTCCTTGTTCCCCCAGGGATAATTCCAGGTATTCCAGTAGGACTCCTTCTCCGTCGCGAGACGCCGCGGCGCGCCGTCGGCGCCCAGGATCCGGAACTCTTTGACTCCCTGGCGGACAACCAGGTTGCCGTCCTCGAGCGCCGTCTCGCCGCGCGTCCGCCAGCGGCAGTCCATCCGGAACTCGCCGCCTTCCCGCGCCCGGATGTCGTCCAGGAAGATGAAGTACTCGCCTTTTTTCCAGATGATGTTCCTCAGCCAGTCGGCGCCGTTGAAGTCGCGGCTGGCCGTCCTCGTCAGTCCCGCCGTCTGGAAATCCGCGGACAATTCGAGGGCGGTGAGCGGCGGCGGTTCCTCCTGAATGCCGTTCCTGGTTATGACGAGACCATTGTGGTAGCGCGGGGTGAGGTTGATGTAGTCCAGGTCGAAGAGCCAGATCCGGTCCTTCCAGGTCAGCCGGACGACCGTATTCCCGTCCTGGTGACCATGGGCAAAGGTCGACGTCCCGTCGAGCAGCAGATATTCGTTCTCGGCCTCGAAATCCCGGCGGAACGACATCTTGTCCAGGTAACTTCGCCCCTCCTCAGGGAGGAAGTTTTTATTTCCCGCGCGGCGGGCAGCCCAACGAAGTCCGAAATCGTCCAGGAGCACCGGATGAATTCCCAGGAAGCGGCCGGGCGGGGCCGCCTGGGCCTCGACGGCATATTCGCCGTCGAAGAGGTTGTTCAGTTCGAACCCGGAGTCGTGCGCGAGCCATTCATAAACCCAGTGGAATTGCCCGTCCCGCGCCGCGGCGATCTCGAGGTATTTTTCGGTCATCCCGCGCGGCAGGCCGGGGAGGCGATGGTCGTAGCCGCTCACGTCCCCGAAGCTCGCCCCGTCCCGGCGGTTGTCGGTGGCCGTTACGAGGAGGTCGGCGAACTTCCGGAGCTGGGGCGCCGCGAGATAGTCTTCGTCCCCTTGGAGGGACTTATATAGCAGGGTGTGGTTCGGCGCGAGATAGATGTAGCCGAAGACAAGGTTCGTCCAGTAGCCAAAACCGGCGTCGTCGTTGCCGTGAACGGCCTCGACCTGGGCGCTCATCGCCGGCTCGAACTTGTCGCGCAGGCGTTCGAGGCAGGTCATCCCGTATTTCTCCCGGTAATACCGGTAGGCGCAGAAAAGGTCGAGTGCCAGGAATGTCGTGTGGTTCTGGCGGATCTCGCCGGGAATCATGACCTCGGCCCGGAAGTGCGGGAAATTGCCGTCGCCGTCGAGGACGCGCCAGTAATTCCAGAGGAGCTCCTCGACGACCGTGCGGTCGCCGGGGCCGAAGGCAGGGTCGCGATCCAGAAGGCCCCAGACGATGAAGAACCTCCAGAGGTCGAAATAAAGCGTCGTCCAGGGCTCCGGCACCCAGGAGCCGCTTATTCTCGCCCGCTCGTAGAGGGCGCGGCAGCCGGCCCGGAAATATCCGGCCCATTTCGGGTCACCGGTCAGATGATAGGCCAGCCCCCACAGGATGACCTCCCGGTAGGGCGGAAAGATGACGAGTTCGCCCGTGATGGCGGCCAGGTTTTTGTCGACATTTTCCGGAGGTTTGGGGAACGCCAGGTTCGTTTTCAGGACGCGGAGCGCCTTGATCGTGCCGGCCCTCGGCCCGAGAAGCCTCAGGAATTCCGCGACCGCCGCCGGGCCATCTTCGTCGCGGCTGAACCCGATGACGAGGATATTCTTGTCACGGCTCCAGGGGGAGACCGCCGGGGTGATGACGACGCCGCCGGCCCCGGGGAAATAGGCGTCGGCGAAGGCCAGCCGGCGGAGATAAAGCCGGCGGGCCCAGCGGTTGTTTTGCAGGTTGCCCGCGACGACGAGATGCCGGGCGCGGACATCGGCCTCCCGGACATCGCGCTCGTCCTGGAAATCGATCTGCCGGCCGCAGGCGGCCTCCAGTTCCTTTTGGAGACGGGCCGCTTCTTTCATCAGGCCGGGCGGAAGAATCACGAGAACGGCGCCGCGCTCGAGAGGGATCGAGAACGCCGCGGTATCGACCTGGCCCGGAAACGACCGGGGACGGAAGCGGTTGTTCTCCTCGAACGCGCTCGAAACGGCCGGGATGAGAAGGACGGCCGAAAGAAGCCAGGCTCCCAAGACCCACATAGATATCTTTTGTCGGGCCATAGTCCAATCCTTCCAGTCGGGATGTTTACAACAATGATCCATCCGACCTTCGGAAGTCAAACTCATTTATTGGAAAAGGATGCATCTCTTTTTCTGTGATCTTATTGCTCTGGGGATAGGGTCCTGTCACGGCGCGTCCCCGTCCGTCGGACCTTGACGGAGACACTCACATTTTCCGAAGGCCCTCCCTGATTCGAAGGGAGGGTAGGGAGGGAAAATATTCCGATTCAGAGTCTGGGATAGTGTCTCCGATGAATTACGCTCCGGGCGTTGCGGGGACTATCGCCGTGCCACCCTTCCCATGGTCCTCGGGCATCACAGAAGAAGAGATGTTTTCATTGGAAAATTATGAGTTGAATCGCGGGGCTGTTTCTTGATAATGTCGGGAGGCAGAGGTGAAACCATGAAATCAGCGCTGACTATGAAACGCAGGCAGTTTATCGGGACCGCGGCGGCCGGGTCGCTCCTGCCGTTGTGCCAGGGGCGCGGGCTGACCGCGTCCGGCACAGGCCGGCCCGTGTCTCCCTCCACGACCTCCGAGGACAAGCTGGCCGGAAAGACGCTGGAGGAGCTCAGGGAGGAGCTTCGGCATTGGCTCTTCGATGACTACATCCCGTTCCACGATAAGTATGTCGTCGACCGCGAGTACGGCGGGTTCACGCTCAACGTCGGCTGGAACGGACCTACGGCCTCTTACGAAAAGTCGGCCCGCTACCTCGGCCGCGGTATCTGGACCTATTCTTATCTCTATAACAATGTCGATCCCAATCCGAAGCATACTGAGGCAGCGAAGGGGGCGATCGACTTCGTCATGAAGCACAAGCCGGCCGGAGACACTCTCTGGCCGAACGGCTACACCCGGGAAGGAAAAGTCACGGAAGGGCCGCCCGAGCGGATCTACGAGGACCTGTTCATCGCCAGCGGCCTGGCCGAGTTCTCCAAATCCAAGGGGAACGAGAAATACTGGGACGTGGCCAAAGAGATCATGCTCAAGTGCGTCAGGATCTACGACCGGCCCGGCTATCTCGAATCGGGGTTCGGTGACTATTTTGGGAAGGACGCCCCGCCGGTTCCGGGAGGCACCCGGCTCGTCGGCCATTGGTTCTGCCTGCTGAACCAGTGCACGAGCATGCTCGAAGCCCGGCCCGACGTCGAGGTCCAGGCCCTGGCCGACCGCTGCCTCGAGGCGATCCTGGATAAACACTATAACAAGGATATCGACCTCATCAACGAAGTCCTCGACCATGACTTCGAACGCTCAGAGGAGCGGCTGGCCCAATTCGTTTATACGGGCCATGGCATCGAGACGCTGTGGATGGTGCTCCATGAGGCCGTCCGGCGCAAGGACAAGGCCCTGTTCGACCGCGCCGCAGGCGTCTTCAAGCGCCACTGCGAAGTGGCCTGGGACGATGTCTACGGCGGCCTTTTCCGGAGCCTCAACCACGTCGACAAGAACATCTGGGCCGTGGACAAGGTCGGCTGGCTTCAGCAGGAAGGCCTGATCGGCGCCCTGTGCCTGATCGAGCATACCGGCGACCCCTGGGCGAAGGATTTCTTCGCCAGGCTCCATGCCTGGGTCATGGACAAGTTCCCGCTCCAGAAATACGGCTATCCGCTCTGGATCGACGGGTCGGACCGGAAGGTGACGTTCGACAAGGGCAAGGGCGCGCGCCGCGCCGAAAACTTCCATTATCCGCGCTACCTGATGCTCAACCTTCTGGCGCTCGACCGGATGATCAAGCGGGGAGGGAAGATTTCCGGCGTCTTCAGCTGACGGCAACCCATGGCCTGACTCTGCCGACTTCAAGGTGAGCAGATACAGGTTCAGTTCCCGGAACGCTTCTTGCGCCCGCGCAGGCGGCGCAGGACGAGCGTCAGCAAAAAAAGCGGGCCCAAAAAGGCCGCCGCCCCGGCCGCCAGCCCGATGTTTTTTCCTTTGAGGAGCTCGACGCCCCAGCCGAGCTGATCTTCGTTGACGAGATAGGTCCAGGTCGACGACGGGCCCCTGAGTCCCTGGGCCTCGAGGTCGACCGGCCCCTCCGTTTTGATGAGATCCTCGAGCGCCCCGGCGATCGCCTGGTCGATTTTCGCCGCCGTCTCCTCGAAGGCCCGGGTCGCGGAGGTCTGGAATTCGTTGACGGGTTCCCGGCCGGCCAGGCTGACGAGGTGAATGCTCTCGCGGATGTCGGACAGGCAGGCCAGGTGATCGGCCCAGCAGCGGTCGAGATGGAAGAGTGTTACCTGCCTCCGGATTTTATCCCATTCCTCCGGGCCGAACCTCGCCTCGCCCGCAGAGCGGACCTCCGCGGCCGGCCGCTTGAGCCAAGTCGCTCCGCCGGATGAATTCAAAATAGACTCCCTCGCCTCCTGGACGATGCGCCTCTGCATTTCCGTGAGATGCGCATAAACCCACAGGGACTTCCTGATACCGAAGTTCTGGCCTTCGATCACCCGTTGAGCGTGGGCGATATCCGCTCGGATGGCCGGATTGTCAACCGCATCGGGTCCCGCACCGAGCCGGTATCGTTTCAGGAACCGGCTCGTCAGGCCATAGCGCTCGAAGATCTCGTCCTCCAGGCTGACGAAAAACCTGGAGGAGCCGGGGTCGCCCTGCCGGCCCGCGCGCCCCCTGAGCTGGCGGTCGATGCGCCGGCTCTCGTGCCGGTTCGTGCCGATGACGTAGAGGCCTCCGAGGGCCATGACTCTCACCCGATCGGCTTCATCATCTCCCCCGAGCTTGATATCCGTGCCGCGGCCCGCCATGTTCGTCGAGATGGTGAGGGCCCCGGCCTTCCCGGCGCCGGCGATGATCCCGGCCTCGAGCTCGTCGTTTCTGGCGTTGAGGACCTGGCAGCCCAAGCCTGACCCTTGGAGCGCCGCGGCCAGCTCCTCCGATTCCCTGACGCTCAGCGTTCCCACGAGGATGGGGCGCCCGGTGGAGTGAACTTCGACGATCTCGCGGATAAGCGCCTGCCACTTGGCCTCTTTGTCCGTGAAGACGACATCCGGCCGGTCGACGCGGACGCAACGGCGGTAGGACGGGATGACGACGACGCTCAACCCGTAGAATTCCTTGAACTCGGCCGCCGAGGGCGCCGCCGTCGCGGTCATCCCGCAGAGCGTCGGGTACAGCCGGAAATAGTGCTGCAGCGTGATCGAGCCGAGAATCCGCCCCTCGGGCTTCCTGGATAGGTTCTCCTTGGCTTCGACGGCGGCCTGGAGACCGTCCGGCCAGTGGCGTTTATCCATGACTCGGCCCGTGAACTCGTCCACGATCTCGATCCTGCCGTTCCGGACGATGTAATCCACATCGCGCTCGAGCAGGACTTCGGCGTGCAGGGCGCAGTGGATGGCGGCGAGCAGTTGTTCATTCCCGGGCGCGTAGAGATTGCCGCTGCCGAGCCGCCGCTCAAGCTTTTCCAGGCCGGCTTCGGTCGGGAACACGTTTCTTCGCTCGTCGTCGGTTTCGTAGTCAGGGCCGGCCTCCAAGCTCCGGATGACCGGGGCGAGCCGGGCGGCGTCGGTGCCGGATTCGCCCGCCAGGCCGGAGATGACAAGCGGGATCCGCGCCTCGTCGATGAGGATGGAATCCGCCTCGTCGACCACGGCGACGCCGAACGGCCGCTGGGTCAGCTCTTCCTTTTCGCAGGCGAGCTGGTCCCGAAGAAAGTCAAACCCCGCCTCCTTGGCCGTCGCGTATGCGATATCACGGGCGTACGCTTCCCGCTTCTGCGGCTGGCTCATCCCTTCCTGGACGACGCCGACGCAGAGTCCGAGCAACCGGTAGACCGGTCCCATCCAGGCGGCGTCGCGGCGCGCGAGATAATCATTGAAGGTCAGGACATGAACGCCTCTCCTGGCCAGGGAGAAGAGGCAGGCCGGGAACACGGCCGCCAGTGTCTTGCCCTCGCCCGTCGGCAGCTCGGCGATCTTGCCCTCGGCCATGGTGAGTCCAGCGATCAGCTGAACGTCGTGTGCTGCAAGGCCAAGAGCGCGGCGCGCGGCCTCGAAGACAAGGGCGAAAACTTCGATGGCCATCTTATCGAGGTCGGGCGGTCCGCCGGACCGCATCGCACCTCGGGCTGCTGCCGCCAGCTTGGTGAGCCCGGCCTCCGGCAACCCGGCCAAGTCCTGGCTGCGGCGGAACTCGTGAATCCGGCTCACGATTCTTTGCTTCTTGCTCAGGTCGACCTCGAGGGGGAAGCCGGAGGCCTTATTAAAGGCCTGGGCGAGTTTCAGACGCAGGCGGGGATGACGGGGAAGATTTTCCATAGGAACCTCCTTGACAGATTTCGAATGCCTGCCGCACCGACGGCGGCCGAAAGGAGGTTAAGCGGGGGGACTGCGGAGACAGGGCCGGCCCGGAAAACGGGCGGGCTTGAAGGCCTCCGGCAAGGGGGACGCGCGGAGCCGGACAATCGTGAAGACAAAGAGGACGACCGTCAGCACGAAAAAGGGGAGCGGGATAAAAATCGTGACCAGTGCGAGGCCCAGGGCAAAACCCGCCCCGCCTTCAGAATCCGCTCCCTGCATCGTGCGCTTGCCTTTTCCGTTCATGTGACTCCACTCATTTTAGGCTGGCCGCGCCGCCGCGTCAATATAATCTTGTTGCAGGCCATATTGACACTCTGTCCGGTTTTAATAAAAATACCGCCGTTAGAATCCAGGAGGTATCCCATGACCAAAACTGAGCGCTGCTCTGTAGGCGCCCTCGCTGTCCTTGCCGTCCTCGCTTTCGTTGGACAACCGGCCTTTGCCCAGGGCCAGCCGACCGCGACGTCCGTCTATACCCTCGAGCCGGATGAGGAGATCCTCCGTCCCGAGAGCACGATCGCGATCTCAGCCGAGGCCGTCGATGTGATCCTCGTCCTCACCAAGGGCGAAGGGCAGAACCCTCCTTATTTCGTGTTCCGCGATGGAAAGAAGACCGGCCCCGTATACGAATGTCGAAGAGGCGATGACAGCCGCTTACAAGGGCAGGGAAGATACTCAGGGGAAACAGCACGAGTGTGCCGCCTATGAGCCGGGCGATCCTCCGGACGGTGCGCGTCCCGAGCCCGCTGCGGCCGCGGGAGGCAAGCAGGTTGTTCAATTCAAGGGGAAAACGTTCGGCCCCTACATGCTGGTTTTCAGGGCGCAGGGGACGCCCGACGGCGCTAACGCCTACTTCACGGCGAGTGACAATGACAAGGCCTGGTTCGGATGCTCGGACGGCCGCATCGTCTCGTTCGGCGGTCTCCCGATAGACTTCAAATTCAGCCCCGACGGGAAGAACGCCGCCGTCATCGTGCAGGGCAAGCTCAGTTTGGACGAGACGAACAACCTGAGCAAGCTCCCCATGGAAAAGATGGCCGCGGCGTTCAAGGATCTGGAAAAGAAATACCTTTACACGATCGACGGCAAAAGCTTCGGGCCGTTCGAGAGCTCCTTCGATTCCTATTCCTTCTGGTATCCCAAATCGAGCAACGACCTTTACTACCGGGTCGGCGACGATATCTTCCGGAACGGGACCCTTCTGTTCAAGGCCGGCTCCTTCGACAGGTGCAATTTCTACCCGAGCCCCGATGGCAAGACATATGCCATGTACACCTACGAGAGCATCGTCTTCAGCGACGGCCGGTCTTTCCCGTCGCCGCTCGACGTCGTGGTTTTCCCGCGTGGGGGCCAGACCGTATTCCGGTGGATCACCCTGGAGAACGAAAAGAAGCTCGTCGTCTACGCGCGGACGATGTAGCCGCGGGACTGTGATCGTTGACGGATAGAGCGCGCCGCCCCGTTCGAGCGATCACGGCGGCGGTTGTCATATTTTTCGGGGGACTGGCCGTTTCGGCCTCCCAGACGGCCCGGGACACAGGCGAGGATTATCGCGCGGTCTTCGGTAAGAAATACACCGAAGCGGAGAAGTTCCTCACGGAAAACCCCTGGATTGCCGAAGCGTTGCGGCTCCCTCCCGAGAAGGCGCGCATCGCCCTGGCCGTCGTGTTTCCGGAGATCATCCGGTACAGCTACCTCCAGGACAGAATCCAGGTCCGCACCCTCAAGGTGCTCTATGTCCAATACGGCCGGAAATACGCCAATTTCTCGGTCGGTCATTTCCAGATGAAGCCCTCGTACATCGAGCAGCTCGAGGCCGACTGGAACAACCTGTCGAGCGACGAGGAGAAGGCTGCCGCCGGAATCCCCGCCTTCGACCGGGGCGACACGGGCGAGGTGCGCAAGAACAGAATCCTCCGTCTCGACGACCTGCGCTGGCAGGCCGACTATCTGCGCGTGTTCATGGCGGTCATGCCCAAACGGTACGGGCATATTTCTTTCGGCGGCGCCGAGGACCGCCTTCGCTTCTATGCCACGGCTTATAACGCGGGGTTTGCGGCAGGGGAGGAGAAGCTCCGGCGGGCGATGCAGAAGAGGCACTTTCATCTGGAGCTCTTTTCCCCGAAGCGGACCTACAATTACGCCGACGTGGCCGTTTTTTTCTTCCGGCGGCCGGCGTTCCGCTGATTATCGCGTTCCGTGGGGGAGGACGATTCAGCCAACGGCGGAATAGGGGGTGTCCGCGACGGCGCGGACCATGCTCCAGAAGTTATCCATCGGCGTGTCGAGTTGGACGTGATGAGTCGGGCCGAGGAGGAGCCCGCCTCCCCGGCCGATGGTCCGCAGGCGATCCAGGACTTCGTTGCGCACGTCCTCCGGCGTCCCGAAGGGCAAGGTCCTCTGTTCATCGATGGATCCCCAGAAGCACAGGTTGCGTCCGTACGCTTTCTTGAGCCCGGCGGGGTCCATGCAAAGGGGCTGCACCGGGTTGAGGACGTCCATGCCGATGTCGATGAGCTCGGGGATGATGGGATCGACCTTGCCGTCGGAGTGATAGGCGACGACGAGCCGCGGGTTGACGGCCTTGACTTCCGATATCAGCGCCGCCAGCCGGGGCTTGAGAAAACGCCGCCAGGTGCCGGGGGACATGATCATGCCGGTTTGACCGCCCACGTCGTCGCCGAGCCAGAGCATGTCGATGCCCAGCGACGTCATCCTTTTGGCGGCGGCCAGGTGATAGCGGAAAGGGATGTCGAGCACGGCGTCCGCCAGGTCGGGGGCCGCGAGAAGATCCTCGAGGAGCCGCTCCAGCCCGCGGAGGGCCCAGGCGGTCTCGAAGATGGTGGTGACGACGGCGCCGCAGATCCAATACCTGCGGCCGAACTCGGCGATCGTCCGGCGGGCGGCGTCATAGAGCAAGGGTCTGTCGGGGTCGGGCGGCTTGTAGGATTGTACTGCGGTATCGTCCGACAGCGGATGGCTTGCGATTTCGGTATAGATGCCGCGGCCGAAACGGGTCTCGTAGGGGCTGAGGCGCCAGCCGATGCCCCATTCATCGGTGTAATCCTTGGCCTCCTGGTAGTAGGAGTTGGCCCAGCCCACAGACGTGATGAGCATGTCGCAGCCGACCGCCTGCTCGAGGTCGTAGGGATTTCCGCCGCCGTGGGGGTTGTGCCGGCCGCCGGTCCTGAGGTTCAGGTCCTCTCTCAACCTGGCCGCGAACTCGGGGGTGAAGCTCACCTGCATCGGGCAGCGGTCCGGCTCCTCATGAGCGAAGGCCGTCGCCACGCGGTCACGGGGTTCGATCATCTTTCACCGCCTCGCGAGCGCCCGAACGGCGCCGCTTCTTGAACTGGCCTATATTTATGCAGACCTGCCGGAGATAAATCAAGACGGGTATCACCGTCAACACCGTGATGAGCCGGATGCCGATTTTTTTCCGCCTCCTGATCAGAAGGCGATAGGGCTTGGCCAGGGTAACGAGAGTGCCGATATAAAGAACCCACGACGTTCCCGTCAGGATCAGGGCCGCCAACGGAAAACCCCTCATCCCCAGAAGCGCAACTCCTGAGACCGCTGCCAGGGGCCAGAGCGGAAAAGCCGGCTGAAAAACCAACCGGCCGAGGGACGGCTTCCTGAGGCTGAACTTGGTGATCCCGACCTGAATATTCCACTTCAGGTAACCGGCCGGCGTTCCCCTGGGCTTGTGGAAGACCGTCAGGTCGGGAACGTAATCCAGGAAATAGCCCTTGTCTCTGAGCCTCCGGGATAGGTCGACATCCTCGCCGCCCTCGAAAAAGCCGGGATCGAAACCGCCGACATCCAGGAGGGCTTCTTTCCTGAAGGCCGAATTGCAGCCGGGAACGAAGGAGACGCCCGCGGCGCTTCTCTCGACGTTGGCGTCAAACCCGACCGCGCCGCCGGCGGGATGACCCACGCACGCCGTCCACATCCCGAACCGCCCGGTGCCCGGGGGCGGATAAGCGTTTCCGCCGATCGCCGCGATCCGCTTCTCGAGGAACGCGCGGTGGATGACTCTGAGCCAGTCCCGCGGGATGAGGCAATCGGCGTCGGTGAAGGCCAGGATGTCAAAGGCGGCTTCCTTCAGGGCAACGTTTTTCTGCGTGCTGAACCCCTTCTCCGACCGGACCAGCCTGACTTTCTGGTATTCCCGGACGATCCGGGGGGTCGCATCCGTCGAGGCGTCGACCACCAGGATCTCGTAGCTGCCCTGAGGGTAATCGAGCGCGGTCAGGGAATCCAGGCACGCGCGGATGTTCCCTTCCTCATTAAAGGTGATGACGACCACGGAGACCGGCGAGAGCGTCATTTTCTGAGGATATCCCAGTCCACAACGCAGCCGTCGATAAGCTTATAGTCATAGACGCAGTCCTTGCAGAAAGGTATCCCGTCCCGCTTTCTGATGAATTTCTTGCGGAAATCTCTGGCCGCGGGGCCGAACCAGATATCCCGGAAGCTTTGTTCGTTCAGGTTGCCCAGGGGATGGCTATAATGGAAATCGAACTCGCAGGCAAGTACCTGCCCGTCCGCGAACAGGGTCGGCTTGGTCCA
>Ga0315275_10004444_pt1 | contig 13105 bp, 10 predicted proteins | sample YL17G03_0_MG_FD_205557 | JGI IMG/M metagenome (GOLD analysis project Ga0315275, IMG submission 205557) | Sediment microbial communities from Yellowstone Lake, YNP, Wyoming, USA - YL17G03_0 | ecosystem: Environmental > Aquatic > Freshwater > Lake > Sediment | place: USA: Wyoming | collected... | reverse complement strand
CCGCAGGTGAGCGCGCCGATCCCCATGTTTTCCGTGTTGAACGCAGCACCAAGGATGCAGATCTTCATGGGGACAGGGTCACCTCCAGATCCTGTGAAACGTTTTCGCGTATTGACGGACGATGTCCGGCGTGTCGTCCCGGGAGCCGTCGTCCACCACGGCCTCTCCGCCGTTCTGCCCCCCCGGGTGATGACGACCGAGAGGGCGGCCAGGATACCGGGCGTCGGGGACGACCCGCACGATCGTTGAAAGGGCCACGAGGGTCAGGACGGTCAGCACGCGTCGGCGCCCCGGTCCTTCTTCCACGCCTGCGAGGCGATTTTCGTGATGTCCCTGGCGGGGTTCCCCGCGACGAAAGCGCCTTCCGGCACGTCCTTGGTCACCACGGATCCCGCGGAGACCACGGCGAGGTCCCCGATCTTCACGCCGAACAGGACGATCGACCCCGTGGCGATGGTCACGTCGTTCCCGATGACGGTCGCCTTCCCCGCCGCCTCCTTCGCGTCGAGGTACGGGTGGCGGGGCCCCAGGATGGAGACGTACGGGCCGGAGGAGAAGCGATCCCCGATCCGCACGGGGCCCATCACGATGTTGTGCAGCCCGAACCAGCACCCGTCCCCCACGACGATGTCTCCCAGCTTCGCGTTCCACGTGTTGTACTCGTCGGTGTTGGTCCCCTCCCCCACGTACGCCCGGTACGGGTGTTCCCTCGAGAACCGGAACCGGCTGCCGAAGTCGACGTACCGCTTCCTCTCGACGTATCGCAGGGGGTTGTAGTTGTACAGGACGAAGTGCCAGTACCGTTTCTTCAGGAAGCTCCTCGGGAGGTCAGGGAGCCACGGCTTCCCCCTGTCGTAGGCCCTCTTCAGAAAGTCGCGCATCCCCGTGCCTTTCCCTACCGGGTCCCGGGATCGACGAACTGCCGGTGCCAGAGCTCGAGGACCACCAGCTTGAAGATTTCCTGGGGGTGCCGCCCCGCCGTGTCCCAAGCGTCGAGGAGGCTTTTCCGGATCTTCCCGTAGTCGAAGTACCCCCGGTTCCTCGTCTTCGGGTCCAGGAGCAGGTCCATCACGAACCCCTTCTTCTCGGACATCCACCGGGCGTAGGGCACCGGGAACCCCGCCTTCCGCCGCTTCAGGATCTCCTCCGGGACCCGCCCGCGCAGGATGTGCTTGAACAGGTACTTCGTCTGGAAGCCGCGCAGCTTGAAGGAGTCCGGCAGGCCGGCGGAGAACTCGAGCAGCTTGTGGTCCAGCAGCGGGACGCGCAGCTCCACGGAGTTGGCCATGGTCATCTTGTCCGCCTTCAGGAGGAGGCGGTCCGGGAGCCACGTCACCGTGTCCACGTACAGCATCTTCTTCAGGTCGCTGAAGGACGCCGCCGCCGCGAGGTACCCGCGGAACGGGTCGGACGGGGAAATTCCGGCGAGGCGGGAGCGGAAATCGGCGGAGTACGCGTCGTCGTAGACCGGCCTCCAGGGGGAGCCCGGGTTGGAGGAGCGGCTGAAGTAGTACTCCCCCAGGGGTACGGTCAGCAGGGGCAGGTACCTCTTAACCGCCTCGCTCCCCGCAATCCGGTTCACCTTCGAGAGGATCCGCGCGAACCGCTCCCAGTTCCCGTTCAGACCCCGTTTCAGCCGCTCCAGGAACACCAGGTTCCGGTACGTCTGGTACCCGGCGAAGCACTCGTCCCCCCCCTCCCCGGAGAGGAGGACCTTGACGTGTTCCCGGGCCATCTTCGTCACGTAGTAGAGCCCCACCGCGGGGGGCTCGAAGACCGGCTCCTCCATGTGCCAGACGTACTTCGGCAGGCAGTCGAAGAAGTCGTCCGCCGAGATCGTCGTCTCGTAATGGTCGATCCCGTATTTCCGGGCGGCGATCCGGGCGTAGACCCGCTCGTCCTCGAACTCCTGCCCCCCGAACCCGATGGTGAACGCCTTCAGCCGGTTGTTCAGCTCCTCCTGCGAAAAGCACAGGGTGGCGGTGGAGTCCACGCCGCCGCTCAGGAGGAAACCGATCGGCACGTCGCTGATCTCGTGGATCCGGATCGTCTCGCGCATCAGTTCGGCGAGGCGCTCCTCCGCCTCCTGAATCCGCATCCCGTTCGAACGGCCGAAATGGGGGAGCAGACTCCAGTACTCCCGGACCTCGTACCCCCCTTTCTCCGCGACGAGGTAGTGTCCCGGCTGGAGCTTCCAGATGTTCCGGAACACCGTGGCCGGCCCCGGCGTGTAGGTGTGGGCCAGGAAATCGGAGATCCCGGCGGGGTTGACCGCCGGCGACACCTCCTCGTCCCGGAGGAGGGCCTTGATCTCCGACGCGAAGAGCAGGGAGCGGGGCGTGGCGGTGTAGTAGAGGGGCTTGATGCCCACCCGGTCCCGGGCGAGGAACAGTCGCTGCCGCGACCGGTCGTAGATGGCGAAGGCGAACATCCCCCGCAGTTCGTCCAGGCACCGTTCCCCCCGCTCCTCGTACAGGTGGAGGATGACCTCGGTGTCGGACCGGGTCCGGAACGCGTGCCCCCGCCGCTTCAGGGAGGCGCCCAGTTCCTGGTAATTGTAGATCTCGCCGTTGAAGACGATCGCCATGTCCCCGGTCTCGTTCAGGATCGGCTGGCGGCCCGAGTCCAGGTCGATGATGTTCAGCCGCCGGTGCCCGAGGCCCGCGGGGCCGTCGACGAACAGGCCGCTCTGGTCCGGCCCCCGGTGCTCCAGGGTCTCCATCATCCGCCCGATCTCCGCCTTCCGGACGCGCAACTCCCCGTCGAAGGAGTACTTTCCGCAGATCCCGCACATGCCCTTCTATTCGCCTCTCTGCCTCACGGCCTCGGGGCGGCGGTCGTTCCGGCGGCCTGCCCCTCGCCCACCGCTCCAGGCCCAAGCCCCGGTTGAAGGTCCTGCATCCCTTCTGTCTCAGCCGACAGCAGGGATCTGCATCGGGACGCGGTCACCTCCAGATCCCCCCCCTCCACGTCAGCCGCTTCAACTGCTCGTTCCGGAGGAAATGGACGACGTCCTCCTCCGGGAACCGCTCCGCTCCGCGCAGGTAATTCCCGAAATACCCCCACAGGATTCCTACTCCCCCCACGACGTACGGAGGGAGGAACAGGCGCCGCAACCCCTTGGCCAGCAGGAAGAGCGGGTGGTATCCGCAGTAGTAATCCGACTGCCCCAGCTTGATTGCCCACCGGAACACGCCGGTGTTCTTCCCGGTCACCTTGTGGTGGATGATCACCAGATCCTTGTAGCTGCGCGTGTCCCACCCGTGGTACTGGGCCTTGATCTCGTCGAGGGAGTCCCAGCCCAGGTGTTTCACCAACACCCCGATCTGTTCCCAGCACTCCCTCCGGTACACCTTCGAAGGACCCCGCACATGGAACTCCGGGTGATTCTCCCGCTCCAGCCCGCCGTTGATCTCCACGTAGCACACGCCGCTGGCCATCCCGAGGCGCGGGTTCTCGCGGAACCGGTCGAAGAGGGATTCGAAATACCGCTCGCCGAAGGTGAGGTCCCCGTCCAGCTTGACGATGAAATCGAAGTCGCGGTGCCCGATCCTCTCGTACCCGGCGTAGAACGCTTCGATGACGCCCCGCCCCGGCTCGGCGTACCCACGGTCCCTCCTTTCGACCAGGCGGATCCACGGGAACGTTTTCGCGTATTCCCGGACGATGTCCGGCGTGTCGTCCCGGGAGCCGTCGTCCACCACGACCCACTCCGCGGGTTGCACCGTCTGGCGGGTGACGGATTCGAGGGTGTTCCGGATGTGTTTCCCTTCGTTCCGGACCGGGGAGACGATGACGTACTTCGGGGGATGGTTCATGCCGCCACTCCTTCCTCGACCTCCCCGCTGTTCCCCCCCCCCCGGGGCGATGGCGGCCGAAAGGGGGGGCAAGGTCCAGCGGATTGTGCAACACGCGAGGCGGTCATTACCCAGCGCGTCCTTCGTCACGTCTGCCGGCGCGTACCGGTATTCGCGGGAACTGCCCGTGCCGGTGTTCGTGTCGTGCCTCGCCGTCACCATTTGACGCCCCCATGCACACCCACTGCGCGCTGTCAGAAACAGGCACGGGAGGCTCCAGAAGTCAAATTCCGCAACTGGTCATGCCGGGAGGTGTTATCAATGGGTCGTACAAGTTTGTGTCGGTAATTATCCGGACCTGATTTATCCCCAATCTCCATATTTCTTGTGAAACAGATTCTTGCACGACCAAGCCGCATGGAATATATTGAACAATTTAGGAATTTTTACGCCATAATACTTTAACCATTCTGCATAATTCCATCTGACCTTAGATTTTCTCAACTCCTCGGCCAATTCCATATTTTTATTGTGGAAAGCCAAATCCAATAAATTCGAATTCCGGTATCCTTCAAATCTTGACCGGATATCCGAGGGAAGATTGTACTTATAACACAGATAGATCATGATTTCCGCGGCTGATAAACGCAACCGAAACACTTTTTCGATATTTTTACTTCGCGTGGCACTTTCTTCCGTTATCCGATATGTCGACATGAACTCCGGGATATAATGAACCGAAGTAATATTCATCATTTCCGCCCACATTTGAGCCCATCAGAAACTTTTCGTTATTGTACAGATATGGATCCGACTCAATTATCTGCTCATACAGATTTCTTCGAACAATAACGGTACAGGTCAAGATTCCCACCCTGCTGCCACCAACCGGCTTGATATTCCCGAACCAATCGGATAATTTCGGGTTTTCGGTTATATGCCACTTTCGATGTCTAATGAAATCCTTGATTGTTTTATTATGCTTGCAATGGTGTACATCGTAACTGGAATACACCAATCCGCATTCCGGATGGTCCTCAAGATAGTCCACTTGTTTCTTTAACTTATATGAATCCTGCCAATAATCATCGCCTTCGCAAAAAGCAATATATTTACCGCGGCACGCCTTCCTTGTTCTCTCGGAGTTTTTGTGTGCACCGACATTTTTTTCAGACGTGACAACACGGATGACATGGGGATATTTTTTTTTGGAAATCCATCACGATTTCCCGGGTTCGATCCGTAGAACAGTCCTCGCCGATGACCAGCTCGAACGGAAAACTCGTTTTCTGACAAAGGATCCCCTCGATTGCCTGGGTAATATACGGTTCATGGTTGTACGTCATCATTTTGACGCTCACCAAAGGGGTTTTCGCCAAAAACGGCCGGATCGCTGATTTCCACAATGGGACTGGAATGGGTACCGTTGCCGGAAGGCTCTCGCAATTCAGTCAAGAGAGATACCGCCTCGCCTGAATCATTCGGCAAAAGAAGCCGGCCGGTTCCCCTCGATGTTGTCCGCCTCGATGACAGGTACTGGAGCCGTGCCGATGCTCGACCATGCGGAGACGATGATTGCGAGAGTGAGATAGATGAACATGAACGACTGATCGAAATACGAAACAGAGACAAACGTCATGGCATGAGCGAACAGACAGGCCCCCAGCGACCACATCATAAACAGATGATTCTTAGGCAGTTCAGGGAATTGTTGGAGTGTCTTCCCCACCAGGGAGAACCCCGTGAACAGGATGGCGATGAATAAAAACATCAACGGCAGACCCCCTATCACCCCCATTTGAAGATAATGATTCGTTATGTCGGAGTGATCCGGACTCCAGGAGACGCCGGTTGGCATCCAATGACGCGTGTGATCCGTTCCGGCAACCCACCATTCGGATAAATGGGAAACGGCAGACCGAATCAGATAGGCGCGATGCCAACCGGTACTACTGCCCGTCAGATCGATACGCGCCAATAGGTAATAGGCCGGATCGATCATGACGAAATCCAGAAATATGTAACAAAATACCGCCAGCCATCGAATCCATTTCATCCGGTCCCGGTAATGCCACATGAACAAGGCTCCGACGCCGGCCATGCCGCTCAAAATGGGTCCACTGGAGGTAGAGGTATAGATCATCGTGAAGCAGACGAAAAATCCCGCCAGCGCCAGTTTGCGATGATTCTGCCACAGGGAACAAATCATCGGCAGGTTCACTGCACCAATAGTCCCGGCGAGGATGGCATGTGCAAATGGTCCCCTAGCGCGTATTTTGCCGTCGCGAATTTCGGATTCTAGCCTACCGCCTCCAAGCAAATTGAACAGGTTATGCGCCGTCAGTTTTTCGTAGATCATTTCAGCCGCAACCGGTATCAGGAGGATCACGATCATCCGGCTCAACAACTCGACATCCTCGAAGGACTGGCAGAAGATGCGAATAAGAAAATATATGCCAAACGCATCGTAAATCAGCCCAAGCCGAAATATGATCTCCGCCGAAGGGTTTTTGTAGAAGAAACTGCTGGTCAATGCCCACCCTGCCCAAACCAACATCCACCAGTCCATGCTGTTGATTCCGCCAGTCGGCCACTCTCTCCGCATAACCACACGCAACATTCCTCCAGCCAAAAGCAAGCGGAGAAGAGTGAAATGAAATGCTCCAACCTCGACGCTCTGTTCACGGACGATGTAGCATGCCCCGACCAATAGAGGGAGGGGAGCCCAACGCCGTGGCAGCACCAGCAGCAGAACCAGATTGACCGACAGAAATGCCAGACCGTAATCGTTCATGGTGATGAGCTGCTTTTGTAAACCTCCCGCCAGCAATCCCGTGCAACATCGTTTGCGATGCTCCGAAGGTCACAAATGAACCGATGGGCAATCCCGTTACCTGGAGGCGCTTTCATACTGCAGAAAGTCCCACACATGAGAATTTATATGTCCCAAACCAATTGAATATCGTGACCTATCCTTCGGGCTCCGCGTTATTCTTTTGAAGGAGCGATCTCCACCTCCTTTTAATACGGTCGTGCAAACCTGTTTTTGAAAGAATATTCTCGGCGCACCGCAAGGTTATGGAAACAGTGGTCTGGAACATATTGAATAAGACTCCTTTGGCTGTAGGACCCCATATATACATCGTAAAATCTTCTGATTTATTGTCGGCAAATCTTTCCTTGTAGGAAGCATGCCCTAATCCGAAATCAATTTCTTGTATGGATTTATCTTGATACAGATCTTCAATCATCTTAAGGAAGAGTATCGTGCCTATTTCATATCTATAATAAGAAGGATTGTATCCGGTTGAATCAAGAAAAAACGTATTATTGTATTTTGTCCCCATCCAGAAAGCACAGGGGACACCCCCTAAATATAATATATAGGCGCAGAGCCAGTTTTTTTCAGCCATCAGCGTGAGATGAACACGCATGTCCGGGTTATCGGCAAATCCTACCCTCAATCCCCTCTGGTAGCTTGTTTTCGCCACTTGTTCTGCGTCTTTCATCAGGAATTCCACATCGTTTTCTTGGTCAAATTTTCGAATGAGAATGTCCCCGGGAAACTCTTTTTCAAGCGATTTCTCAACCCTGCGGAGATTGTATCGGCTTTTTGAGGATAGCCTTTTTAGAAAATCATTGTGATTTCCATGCAGGGTTGCTTTCCAATGTACGTCTTGTGCTACCGGGTAGCTTCTCCAAAGAACTGAAGTTCTGCTCTTTAACGGAATATAGAGCGTCGAGTTGACCGGGATGTGGTTAAAAAAAGCCAGTTCCGCTTCTTTTTCTCGTAGAGCATTGAAAATGGCAGAGATCACCATTTGAGTATTTCGTTCCCCAAAAGTGCCCAACAATCCTCCATGGATAATGGACAATTGCCTGACGGGGAATTGATAGAGCGTTTTGTACCCAAACTTCACCCTAGAAACAGTATTCTCGATCCGGCCGACAACAATCGCTTCGTGGCCATCTGCTGCAGCCATTATCACAAAGGGGTTGATAATTTCTTTTCTCGAACCAACAGTCATTAGAAAATTATCAATGTCAGAATTGGGATGCCACTGCATTTCCTGCCACTTGGTTCGTATTTTTTCGACCTCGGGTATCGATCTCAAGACATCTATGCGGGCATCAACCATCGGATTTCATCATCCTGTTCTTAAAAAATCCTGCTGCCGGTCAACTTAAGATGTTCCTTCTGGCCATCATTCCACTTGGAATCGCCTTTCCCGAAAATCTCCGGGGCGCGGGGGTTATTCTATCTCGTGCCTCCGTGAGAACTCTTCGAATCACAGGCCAAAGGTGAAGTTTCCTGATGGATTCGGCATTCATGCAAGGCGGGTTTGAAGGACCGGATAAAATTTCGATCAATTGCCCTGGCAGAACGGAAAACGATTCTTCCGGCCTGACGAAAATCCACTCCATTTTTCCACCAGGGACTCTCCAAGCCAGCGGTTCATATTCTGTCCCTTTGAGCCAGGCCCTTTCCACAAGGAGCTGTCTGATTCCTTCTGGAACGAGAATCTCAATGCGTTTTGTGAACATGCGCAATCGAAGGATGTTCCCATCGTGCCTTCGTGCGTAGTTGGACCTCGAGATTCTTTTCATGTCGGTCCATTTGACGGATCCCAGTGAATTGACAAATGCCGCAAGGTTGCCAAGCAGATCGAATCCCTCCGACAGAGAATCGTGATGCCCCATGGGGATGATGGGCTGATGCAACAACGCTGCCACCAGGATGTTGTTGTGGCAATTACTGGACATCCGTAACCTGGGAATGACTGTCAGGCCCGCAACCACGTCCGAAGGCCTCATGCCGAATGTTCGGACCCAAGTTGACCGGGAGTTGTAATTGCGCAGGGACCATTTTGATACACAGGCAGCTTCCAACCCAAAGAGTGACATGGTTCCAAGAAATTCCTCCCTACACGCACCGTGGGGCGGGGACATCACCCTGGAAACCTCCACGCCTGAGCGTCGTTCCAACTTCCCAATGCGTATGAGCGCTTGTTGCAATATACCGAAGCGTTCTTCCTCGGAATAGTCCTGCCCCATCTCCTGGGCGACGTGATCGTTGCCGTGGATCAAAAGCGACAAATGTTCCCGGTTTTCCTTGAAAAAATGAGCCGTCTGCAAGTGAACGTACCAGGCATCCAGTGGAATCGTCGCAAAAGATGCGTGATAGTTGTGCAATCGGGCATGCCGCATCATTTCCGCAAAATCGATATAACCGTAAGTCCGCCAATGCAGGTTCGGATCGTCGAACATGAAGCATGCCTGCAGCGGTGGAGGTTCCCAACGCTGTTCGTCTGTCAGAACGCGCAAGAAGACGAGCAATGGAAGTAGCGATAAAAATTGCTCCCCGTAAAAATATTGGAACAGCGCCTCGCCATCGTTCATCTCCGGAATAGGCAATGCGACAAAATGATTGTGGTGTACCCCCGCTTTTTGCACCGCCCAGAACGGAGTCCCTCCGTTGGAAGCAAGCGCCGTGGTGTTCTGCAGCCATTGGGGCAATCCCTTCAACCCGTTAGCCTTGTCGATTTCGATGTGTCTCCCGCTTATTACAGTCGGAAGAACATCGTGACGGGAAAAGGAAACGCGGGGGGATTCTCCGCACGAAACAGTCTGGTTATCGGGCAATACGAGGTAGAAGGGAAGCCGGCAATGGTCCATCGCGAGCAGGGTCTGCGGGGAGGCTTCCGCAAGAAGCCACGCATCGATCCCCGAATCGTCCAGAGAAGTTCGTTCCTCGAAACGAACACCCAGGACCTCCCCCATGCAATCGAGTGTCCTGCGAAGGCCCGGAGACTTCAGTTGTGGGATTATCCCGATGGTTTTCACGTACGCGCTTTGGGTTGTCCCTTTGCAGACGGGAACACGGTTGGGGTCTTTATCGTCTTCCCGAAAGGGACAATGCGGCAGGATGCTAATGGACGCATGATTTTCCCTGGCTATCGGACCCCTGACGTATTGGGTGGATAAGCCATCTTGCCATTGTATTCATACGCCCCGATATCCCAGGCACCGTCGCCCCCGAATGGGACTCCGTCTCCATCCGTCCGGAAATATCCGGACAGGTCCATTCCTGCGTTCCTTGGGTATTTTGTGCCGGTGGTTGAAATGATATGGAAGTCATTCGCGTTGGCATTAACGAACGGGTTTGGAGAGTTTATCCTGAGGTTGTTGCTTGCCGTTCCGCACGAATCCACTCTGCCTGTGCAGTTGTAGAAGATGTTGTTCCTTACCTCTGAACCGGGGAGGCAGTCCGCGTGGCTGTTCCATATCGGGTTGTAGACGTTGTAGAAGGTGTTGTTGAGTATCTTCAAGGTGCAGGACGGATAGGAGTTTGGGTTCGTTTCAATGGATTTTGCCGTAGAATCTGTCTGATCGTAGAACTGGTTCCCGTAGATCCAAGTGGTCCCGCCGCAATTGCCGTGAAAGATGCCCTCGTGAGCAAACCCGGCAGAGTCGGTTACCCCATGGAGTTTTGAATACCGGACCGTAAACCCGTTGATTCCGCACGAATACCAGCCGTCGGGGTGATAGGAAGATGCATTTTCCGCACGATTGTTGTACATATCTATGTATTCAAAGATTGGATTGATTGGTACTCCGCACATATAAATGCCCGACGAGAATCCGTGGATCTTCCAATGGCTTATTAAAAGATTGGTATTGGTGCCGGAGTATTGAAGGAGGTCGATGGCCGTGCCCTCGGAAGTATAGTATATTACTCCCGGCCCCTCGGCTTCCATGTATTCAAGGGTCACATCGTCCGTTTTTCCGTTTACAAAAGAAGTCGCTGTGCCTCCGGTAATCCCCTTCATGTTCAAGTACCACCCATACCCAGCCCAATGTCCGGGATTGGCCGTACTCCTGCCGGATATCATGATGTTCCTGTTCGTATAGCCATACGAAAAACTGATGGCAGGTGATGCGGTATGATTGATCGTATCGTCGAATGACGCTTTCCATCCGTCAGCACCTACGCATTCCATGGCATCAACCCTCGCCCTCCGGATGTGTAGGCGGTTATTTCCCGAACAATCCTTATTCGGTACAAGGGCCTTGTCATATGTCCCCCCCGCCACCCATATCGTATCACTGCATGAAACGGCCGACCAGTCGATCCCGTTGAGACCATTCCAGGCCGCCGTCCAACTCGTGCCTGACTCCGATCCGCCGGAGGGGCGAACATACCAATTCGCGTTACTGGGTGGATAAACCATCTTGCCATTGTATTCATACGCTGGAGCATTACTCCCTGTGGAGCAGCCTAGTTGCAAGATCACAAGCGTCACCAGGAAGATCGACCTTTTTATTTTCGCAACAACAGGGTCTGACAAATTGATGATGGGATGTTTTTCCACGTCCTCCCTCCTCAAACTGCCTCTTGGATGTCATCCGTTTCCAAATTGTCGCATCGAATTATATCGCACTCGGCTGCCCGGTCGGCCCATCGATGAATGGCCTGCGCCATAATTGAAGTACAACCAGGCAAGACACGTCTTTGGAACAACTTGCGATCGTCACCAATGGGCAAAGGAGAACATGCCCCTGAGGCGTGCCACGTCTTCTACACCCAACTCCTCGTAACGGTGGAGGATGGCCTCTGTATCCGTTACAGATTTGTTGGGATCAAAGTTCCACTTTCCGCAAATACCGCACATTTTCTCAAAAATCCCTCAGACGGCTGGAATTTCGAATCCGCCGTACTGGCGTGTCCAGCGGACCAGCCCGAGGCCCCACCCGAGAATGGCCAGCCATTTCCCACATATGGAATACCATTCGGCCACTCTGCGTCGGGCCATCCATGCGGGGGACAATACAACCAGCAGCACGAGCCGGATTATTGCTGCAACGCTCAGCGCCAACCGGTAGCATTTGCTGTAATAGATGCCCCGAGATTCGAGCAGAAACCGCCCAACCGACTCCCGCATCATCACATGGGAGAAATCGCTGCGCGCCCGCTTCGTGCATCCACCGCCGTGGTGAACGATCGTCGCCCCGCCGATGTAGTAATTACGGAAACCGGCTCGCCGCGTCTTGAAGCAGAGGTCCAGGTCTTCTGCATACATAAAGTAGTTGGAACTAAACCCTCCGACCATTTCAAACGTCTCTTTCCGGATCATCATGCAGGCGCCGGCAACAGCCTCCACTTCCCCTACCGCTGTTCCACTTTCGAACAAGACGGCCATACCCCAAAGGCTGCTCTTTGGGAACCAGCGTCGAAGCATCTCGGCGTCCAACACTTGGTTCAACACCGTGGGGAGCGACTGGACACAGCTGGTCTGAAGCGTCCCGTCGCTGTTGAGTAGCCGGCAACCGACCACTCCGGCGTCGGAGAGTGCCCTCATACGGTGATAAAGACGTTCTATTGCCCGGTCGCGTATTTCGGTATCCGGGTTCAGGAACAGGAGAACGTCCCCGCGGGCGCACGCGGCCCCCATATTGTTGGCACGCGCGAACCCCAGATTATTCTGGCTTTGCAGGAAGATTACGTCGGGATGTTCGCGAACTACCCACTCGCGGCACCCATCGAACGAGGCGTTATCCACGATGATCACTTCATAGTTCACTAAAGCGGTCTGCTCCCGGACAGACCGAAGGCAGGCCATGACATAGTCGGCAGAGTGCCAATTCACTATCACGATGGAGAGTTCGACGGGGATCATCGGGGTTATGTGAAACGGCAGAAGGCTATCCGTAGATACTCGAAAGAAAAAGCAATCGGCGTAGTTGGTGTTTCCGAAGATAGCGGATGAGCTCGCTATCTTGCACTTGAGGTGTCCCCTTGAAATACCCAGATAAAAAACCTGCCAAGAGCGCTATGGAGGAGAGCACCGGCGGCTTTTGGAGAACCCGTTTCGCACACTTTGCCAGGATAAAAAGCGGGTGATACCCTGCGATATAGTTGGCAAACCCGTTTTTGTACCAGTTCCGCCAACTCCCGTCGGATGATCCGGTTCTTTTAAGCTGGATCACCCTGAGATCCGGAAACGTTCGTGTGGTCCAGCCGACCATGTTTGCTTTCACCTCATCGACCGTGTGTCAACCCGGGGACTCTATCAACGGGGCGATCTTCTCCCAGCACGATCGACGGTAGATTTTCGTGGCGCCGCGAACGTGGAAGGAAGGATCTCCTTCATATTCCAGAGCCAGATGACAATCCTTATATCCGTAAACCGCCCCCCCAATCCCGAGATCTGGGTCTTGAGCGAAGCGTTCAAAACATTTCTCGAAGTAATACTGGTCAAAACATAGATCGCCGTCCAGTTTCACGATAAAATCCCAACTTGTGGTGC
>Ga0315275_10004443_pt1 | contig 13106 bp, 8 predicted proteins | sample YL17G03_0_MG_FD_205557 | JGI IMG/M metagenome (GOLD analysis project Ga0315275, IMG submission 205557) | Sediment microbial communities from Yellowstone Lake, YNP, Wyoming, USA - YL17G03_0 | ecosystem: Environmental > Aquatic > Freshwater > Lake > Sediment | place: USA: Wyoming | collected... | reverse complement strand
ATGCTGCTCAACCCGCGTTCCAAGGTGGACGGTTCTACCCCCGAACTGCGTGAGACCGAGCATTACTACCTTAATCTCTCCAAGCTGGAGCCAGAAGTAACTACTTTTCTGCGCGCCCGCCAGCATTACTGGAGAGAGACGGTGGTGGGGCAGTCGCTGGGGCAGATCGAGAGCGAGGGGCTGAAGCCGCGCCCGATCACGCGCGATCTAGACTGGGGTATTCCCGTGCCGGTCGAAGGCTGGCAGGGCAAGTGCATATATGTATGGTTTGAGGCTGTAATCGGATACCTTTCCGCGGCCATCGAAGCCTCCAAACTCAGCGGCAGCCCGGAGGCCTGGAAGGATTGGTGGACAAATCCTGAAGCCAAGGCTTTCTACTTCATCGGGAAAGATAACATCTTCTTCCATACGGCCATGTGGCCCGCCCAGCTCATGGGGACCGGAGAGCAGTTCCTGGAAATATTTGCCGAAGAAGAAAATCAGCGCCTGAATCTGCCCTACAATGTGCCTGCCAATCAATTTATGAACCTGGAAGGGCAAAAGATTTCTGGCAGCCGCAACTGGGCTGTATGGGGACTGGACTTCCTAACCCGCTATGATCCAGACTCATTGCGTTTCTACCTTACGGTCAATATGCCTGAGAACAAAGACACCGATTGGGATTGGCGGGAATTTGTAGAGCGCAATAACAACTCACTGGTGGCCACCTGGGGCAATTTGGCCAACCGGGTGCTGTCCTTTGCCTATAAACACTGGGAAGGGCAGGTCCCCACGCCAGGAGAGCCTGGTCCCGCCGATCAGGCCATCCTGGAAACTGTGGAAGCTGGCTTCCAGAGCGTAGGCGAACAATTGCAGACGGTTCATCTGCGCGCCGCTTTGTTCGAAGCCCTGCGCCTGGCATCAGAGGTAAACAAGTACCTGGATACTGCCGCTCCCTGGTTCACAATCAAGACCGATAAAGCCGCTACAGCTACCACGATCTACACTGCATTACGGGCCATTGATTCACTCAAAGTGCTTTTTGCACCATTCTTACCTTACACAAGCGAGCGTTTACACATCTATCTGGGATACACACAACCGCTCTTCGGAGAACAATATGTCGAGGAAGAGATGGATTCTTTGGGAACGCACGCCGTGCTGCGCTACCGACCGGCGCAGGCCAGCGGAAAATGGGAGCCCAGCCTGCTGCCAGGGGGGCAGCGCTTGCAGCAGCCTGCCCCGCTGTTTAAGAAGTTAGATGAGAGCATTGCCGAAGAGGAACGTGCCCGGTTAGGAAAATAGCTTGGTATGGATACCAAAACCCTTCACATTCTTGAATATTCTAAGATCCTTGACCGCCTGGCAGGATACTGCGCATTTGCCGCCTCAGCGGAGAAAGCGCACAGCCTTCAACCGACCACCAGTCTGGAAGAAGCCCACCGCTGGCTGGCTGAAACCAGTGAAGCGCTGCAACTGCTCACCACACATCCCGACCTGACGATCGGCGGGGCCCGCGATGTGCGTGAGCCGGTCGACCTGGCCCTGCACGGGGGCGTCCTTGCCCCGGTCGAACTTTTAGATATCAAATCGACCCTGGTCGCCGCCCGCACCCTGGCTCGCACCTTCGAGCGCCTGAATGAGCAGTTCCCCCGCCTGTGCGAAATTGCCAACCAGATGCCCCCACCGTTAGGATTGATCGATGCTATCACACGCGCCATTTCCGACCGGGGCGAAATCTTGGACTCTGCTTCTGATAAGCTATCCCACATCCGCCGGGATATGCGCATCGCCCATGACCGACTCATGAGTAAGCTGCAGCGAATGATCAGCGATCCAAAGAACGCAGCCCTGCTTCAGGAAGCGCTAATTACCCAACGCGATGGTCGTTATGTCATTCCGCTGCGAGCCGAATTCAAGGGGAGAATTAAATCGATCGTCCATGATCAGTCTGCATCTGGGGCAACGCTCTTCGTTGAGCCTTTTGGGATTGTCGAACACAACAACCAGTATCGCGAAATGCTGCTGGCTGAGCGCGACGAAGAAAGGCGTATCCTGGCAGAGCTTTCCATGCAGGTGGGACTGCACGGGCGTGAAATCTTGACCACGATTGATGTTATTGCTGAACTTGACCTGGCATTCGCAAAAAGCAAATATGCTGATGATCTGGCGGCGACTGAACCCATTTTGCAACCCATCCTAGGCCGCCGTAACTCCAACCATCCCGGTACCATCATCCGGGTCTACCAGGCGCGGCACCCTCTCTTAGATCAAAAGAGCGTGGTCCCAATCGATGTCGAATTGGATGAACAAACATACGCCATGATCGTCACCGGCCCGAATACAGGCGGAAAAACCGTCACTCTCAAAACGATCGGGGTGCTGGCGTTGATGGCGCAAAGTGGAATGCATATTCCATCACATTCCGGTTCTGAGATTAGCATCTTTGACTCCATCTATGCCGATATCGGTGATGAACAGTCGATCGAACAATCCCTATCAACCTTTTCGGGTCATATCACCAATATCATCCATATCCTCGAAAAAGCAGACCGGCGTTCACTGGTTATACTGGATGAACTGGGTGCTGGCACCGATCCGCAAGAAGGTGCAGCACTGGCGCGTGCTATTCTTTCCAATTTACTAGGCAGCGGTATAACCACCCTGGTAACCACACACCACCCGGAATTGAAAGCTTACGCACATGCCACTCCTGGAGTCGTTAATGCCAGCGTGGAATTTGACCTAGAAACTCTGCGCCCCACCTACCGCCTGACGATCGGTTTACCGGGGCGCTCCAATGCTCTGGCGATTGCTCAACGCCTGGGAATGCCTGAGACAATTATTAGCCTGGCCAAATCTGAACTCAACCCAACCGATGTGCGCGCTGAAGATTTGTTAGATGAAATCCACGTTCAGCGTGACCGGGCGCGCCAGGCTCGTTCCGCTGCAGATAAAGCCCGCCAGGAATCTGAGAAGCTACGCGATGAACTGAGCCACCGGCTGGAACAAATTGAAGACGAACGCCGCTCCGTGCTGGAAAAAGCTCGCAACGAAGCAGATGCACAGATCCAGGAATTACAAGAAGAAGTTCGCCAGGCGCGCCGCACCCTGGCCCGCGCCCGGCAGCCCCTGGATGTGCTTCAATCGGTTGAAGAAAAGGTTGCTGAATTGGAAGAAAGCGTGGAAAAGCCCATCGAGCGGCATACGACAGTGATTGATGGGCGGTCTGCCTACCAGTCTTTGCGCCTGGGCGATAAGGTTCACCTGCGTTCTCTCAATGTACAGGGAGTGATTACTTCTTTGGGAGAAGAAGAAGCCGAAGTCCAGGTCGGGGTGCTCCGCATCCGTGCCAGGTTGGCTGACATAGAAAGACCAGGCCAGCGATTAACCCCAGAGCCAAAGCCCAAGGCAGCGTCCGGCAAACGATCTTCTTCAAGCACCAGCCTACCAACAGTGGCCGAGACACCCCGCATGGAGATCGATCTGCGCGGCCAGCGTGCGGATGATGCTCTGGATGCCTTATCGAATTACCTGGATGCGGCTTTTCTGGCAGGGATGCCTTTTATCCGCATCATTCACGGCAAAGGTACAGGCAAGCTACGCCAGTCTGTGCGCGAGATGCTTTCACATCACCCGCATGTCAAATCGTACGAGCCGGGTGGAGAAAAAGAAGGCGGAGAAGGCGTAACAGTTGCCAAGCTGCATGCCTAGAATCAAAAATGGAGTGCAGGAAAATGGGAAAGAAGTATAAATTCCTCAGTATCCCGATCCTTGTAACAGCATTTCTATTTCTAGCACTCTTTCAAAGTGTCTCCCAGGCGGCTCAAAAAACTCCCCAGCCTGGCTTGCCTACGGAACAGCAAAATCCTGCTCTCCAACAACTCAAAGTTCAAAGGAACCGCCTTCATCCAGAGCTTGTCAAAACTCTGTCTACTGCCGAAAGCGCAGGCCAAATTCCGGTCATCATCGAGTGGGGTGGACAATCCTATGAACAGATACTTCAAGCAGCCCTGCCACTCCTCGATGAACAGAAAAACACCCGTCTCCAGGAACGATCGCTGGTTGTTGCTACGCTACAGGCTTATGCATCCGAACAGTCCCGAGCGTTGAGAAGTACTTTACAGGAAGCAGAGCAGCTTGGCCAGGCTTCAGAAATCCAGTCTTTTTGGGTCAGCCCGATCATCGCCGCCAAAGCCAGCCCAGCCCTAATTGAAACCTTAAGCAAGCGTGAAGATGTAGTACAGATCCGTCCCGACGAACGCTTCTACCTGGAACAAACCTCTTTCACACCAACAGGGTCTGAAGCTGGAATGAGCTGGAATCTGGAATTGATCGGTGTGGGCTTTACACAGCAGCAACTTGGTTTAGATGGCAGTGGGGTTGTGGTAGCCAACCTGGATACCGGGGTAGATTGGCAGCATCCTGCCCTGCTCAAAAAATACAGGGGATATAACCCGCATGGGCCTGCGCAACATATTGGAAACTGGTTTGTCGTCACGAATGAGCCTTACCTGGTACCTGGCGACAGCAATGGCCACGGTACACATACCATGGGCACAATGGTTGGTGATGACGAGGCCGGAAACCGGACTGGGGTTGCCCCCGGAGCGCGTTGGATAGCGGTCAAACTGTTCAACAACCAGGGCTACACATACGAGAGTTGGATTCACGCAGCTTTCCAATGGGTGATCGCTCCTGAAGGAAACCCATCTTTAGCACCGGATATTGTCAACAGTTCCTGGGGATCAGACAGTGGTGGAGATGACCGCTTTCGCTCCGATATTGTTGCCCTGCGCTCTGCTGGCATATTACCGGTTTTTTCAGCAGGAAATAACGGCCCCTACCCTTACACCATTGGCAGCCCGGCCAGTTACCCGGAGTCACTGTCCGTTGGTGCAGTCGATCAGGATAAATTCACAGCGTTGTTTTCCTCACGCGGACCCAGCCCCTGGAATGAGATTAAACCCGATGTCGCTGCTCCGGGAGTGAATATCCGTTCCACCTTTCCAGGAAGCGGGTATGCAACCGCCAATGGTACCAGCATGGCCGCACCCCATGTTGCCGGGCTGGCTGCCCTGATCTTGCAAGGCAACCCTGCGCTGAGCCCAGATGAAATCGAAGAGATCATCCGTTCAACCGCCCAACCCTTGGGAGCCGCTATCCCCAATAACGATACAGGTTGGGGTCTGGCAAATGCCTACGCTGCCGGATTAAAAGCTACCTCCCACGGAGAACTGGCAGGTGTCGTCCGACGTGTAGAAGATAATAGTCCGGTTCCCTTTCCAGTGCTTTCTGCCACACCGCTTGCAAATCCTGCCCTGACCCTGACAAGCACCGGAAATGCAAACGGCGCTTACACTTTTGCTTTAAGACCCGAACGCTATGATCTTTCTATTTCTGCATTTGGCTTTCTGAGCAGTACGATTCATAATATTGCGATACTTACCGGCACCCAAACAACCTTGGATATAATGCTACCCGCGGCACCCTCCGGTTTGATCCACGGAAAGGTTACCGATCTGCAAAGTGGTCTGCCTCTCTCGGCGACACTGACAGTTGAGGGAACACCAGTGCGGGTACAAACAGACCCAGCTACCGGTCTTTATAATCTAAATCTACCTGAAGGCTCCTGGAATTTTAATTTTTATTCCGCTGCTCACCGCACCGGGCATATTACCCCCACGATCACAGCTGGTGGAAGCTATACCGTTAACATTGGGCTTCTGCCTGCGCCAATGATCCTGCTGGTAGATGGCGGACGGTGGTATAACGGCAGCCAGATAGGATTCTTTAAGGAAGCCCTGGATGCCCTCGATTTTCCTTACAACGAGTGGCCCATCCGTTCTCTTGGATTAGGTGGAACAACAGATGAACGTCCCATACTCGGCGACTTTGATTCCTATGATGCCGTGATCTGGTCTGATCCCTCATCTTCTCCGGGATGGATCGGCTCGAACGATGTCATTACAGATTTCTTGAAAGCAGGCGGGCACCTGCTCATTAGCGGCGAGGACACCCTTTACCTGGATGGTGGAGGATCCATATGGAGTCTTCCGGCTCCTTACATGATCCGGGATATCGGGATCCAGTTTAAAGGCGAAGGGAACCTATCTCCCTTGAGTGGAACACAGGGTAGCTTCTTGGACGGACTCCATATAATATTAAATACTCCTGACAGTTCCCAACAGCAGTTATTGCCTGATGAGGCTCAAATCCGGTCGCCCCTGATCGCACAAACTGCACTAACCTGGCCTGATCAAACGGTCGGGGGTGTGGCTTCTGGCGTATGCCAGCCTTACCGGGCCTTTTGGACAGGGTTTGGGTTCGAAGGAACAGGACCACGCAACAATCGGATTGAATTAATGGAGCGGGTTCTTAAATGGTTTGACCAGCCTCCAGAGCCTTATGGAATCAAAATTTTTTCATCCCCCGAAACCATGCTTGGGACTCCAGGCAGTGTTTTGACACAAACCATCCAACTCAACAGCACCGGTGTACTCACGGATCATTACAACCTGCATGTCGCTGGAGGTCCCTGGCCCTTGGATATTGAATTGCCCGATGGGAAACACGTACAGGGAGACACATCCTTACCCTTAGGTGCCTGCCAGAGGGCAACCATCACAGCCACCATCACCATCCCGACGGATCAGCCAAGGGACGCACGGGCGCTGTACAGCCTGGCCTTCACCAGCCAAAATGATCCAACCATCGTTAATACCCTATCCCTGGCAGCGAAAACCTACTCACCGGTGCTTTTGGTCGAACATCAAATCTGGTATAAGGATATCGAGCCTTATACGAAAACCTTGAATTCGCTAGGCATCCCTTATGATATTTACCAGACCCAGCCCTCCTTGCGAACCCCATCGATTAACACGCTGCAAAATTATCCAATCGTAATCTGGACCACGGGATATAACTGGTATAACCCATTGGGTTCAGATGGGGAAAAACAGTTGTCTCAATATCTGGATCAGGGAGGCCGTTTGCTGGTGAGCAGCCAGGATTTGCTAGATGTAAGCGGACTCTCCAGCTTTGTTCAGGAGCGGTTAGGCGTTATCGGTTTCACCTTATCAGTGACGCCAACAGAAGTAACTGGGGCGCAAGATCTGCCCAGGGCGCAAGATCTGCCATTCAACGCAGATTTAGGTCTATGGGATTTATCATACTCTTACCCCAATTGGGGAGATGGACTCAAACCCTCTGAAAATACCGCCGTAATCCTGGAAGATCAAAATCCTTTTCCTGTAGGGGTGGCACACACCGAAAATAATTGGAGGAGTAGTTTCTTCTCTTTCCCATTGGAAACCCTGGATGATGCCGCTCATCACATTCTGCTCAGCCAGGTTTTGCTTTGGATCAGTCCTTTTGGCGAAAGTCGTCTGGCAGCTCCTCCGGCTGCAGTAAGCGGAGGGCAGATTCCGCTCACACTGACCCTACAATTGGCTAATAACCAGGCAATGTTTGGTCTGCGAGCGGAGTTGCCCCTTCTTCCACAAACCAGCCTGGTGAAGGGAAGCCTGCAAGGCCCTTGGAAATTTGAACCATCAAACAACAGCTTAGTTTGGGAAGGCGATCTATCCCCTGGTGAAATAATAACCTTGAGTGGTGTGCTGCAACTAGCTCAAAATCTCCCTGCAAAATCCAACCTTCCTATAAAAGCCAACCTGTACGATAGCAAAGGACTGGTGATTGTTGCAGAAACGCCGGTGCAAATTGAAGTCCCCTGGCTCAGATTGCTGGGTGATTTCAACCCCAAAGAAGCCGAAATGGGAGAAACAACCGTGTACACTTTGGAACTAAGGAATGACGGGGTTATCTCATCTTCTACGTTCCTGACCGTAACAATCCCAACCGGGATCAGCTTAATCTCTGATACATTGACAGCTACCCAGGGAATCATTTCGACAAGAGCATCCACGATTCAATGGTCAGGAGAAATTCCACCTCAGTCGGGTGTGTTTATAGGTTACAGCGCAAGAATCAACCCAGCTCATCCAGGTATCAGGTTAGCTACTTCAGCACTGGCTGCAGATCTTTATTCTCGTAAGAAAGCCTGGTTTGTGGTTAGGGTGCCTGCCAGATATTACTTTCCTTTTATCATGAGATAGAATTATCTATAGTAGTATTCGTAGAGGCTGTGGAAAAGTGGATAAACCGCAAATTGGGAAAGCCTAAGCCCATATCCGGTGGGTTAGAGACCATCGAACGGATATGTACGGGAGAATTATGAGAGAATTGTCCCCAAGGGTTTTGGGAGAAACGTAGGACAATAGGATGGATATTTTATCCCAAATATTCGCTTTTTACCTGTAGGGGTGTTGTGAAAGCAGCCCCCATATATAGGGGTACCACAGAAGGTAATATTGGGCAAATTTAGACAGGTTTTCCCCAATTTGAGGTCTTTATCCACAGTTTTTTGCGAGTTATCCACAATTGTACTTGAGAGAAACCAGTGGGTGAAATCGAGAGTATCCCTATATATGGGCAGCTGTTTCAAAGGACATCTGATTATTGGGGCTGTTCCTGGAGCCGGAGGTGTAACCTTCTTAGCCTTGTAGCATCAAAGTATCCGGATCAGAAAATTCAATCTAAAGGAGATATTTTATGGAGATGGTCATCGATTTTCCAGGTGGATCCCAGGTGGATGCACATTTTGGACAGTTCACAGTAAAAACAGATCAACCGCCTTCCAGCACGGCGCCGACGCCCTTTGCGGTGTTCCTGGCTTCTATAGGAGCTTGTGCGGGGATTTATGTATTGGGTTTTTGCCAGCAGCGCAATCTGCCGACGGATGGGCTGCGCATCGTGCAAAGGGTGCATGCGGATATGAGTGGTATGGTTAAGCAGATTGACCTGGAGATCCAGACTCCTCCGGATTTTCCGGAAAAGTATCTGCCTTCGCTGGTGCGTTCGGCAGAGCTATGTGCTGTGAAAAAACACCTGGAAACTTCACCTCAGTTTAATGTATATACCAAAGCGGCATGAGAGCGGAGTCTAAAATGAATTAGATGCCGAAAATAAAAATGCCGGGGTTTTCACCCGGTATTTTTATTTTCGGCTATAATCCCATTTGCCAGTGCCGAAGGAGGGAATTGAACCCTCACTCCCGAGGGAACACGATTTTGAGTCGTGCGCGTCTGCCAGTTCCGCCACTCCGGCAATGTGTGCCTAGTATAATCAAAGTTCGGTGTAGGGTCAAGTATGCAACTCGGGATTATTGGATTACCTCAATCGGGAAAAACGACAATCTTTAACGCTCTGACGCGCGGCAACCAGCCGGTCACGACCAGCGGAGGGCGTTTTGAAGTACATACGGGCGTGGTAGATGTGCCGGACGAGCGGGTAGACCGCCTCTCGGCGATCTTCAAGCCCAAGAAAACGATCTATGCGAAGGTTACCTATGCGGATATTACCGGCCTGGAAGGGGGCAAGGCGACTATTTCCGGAGCACTGCTCAACCAACTCTCGCAAATGGAGGGCCTCCTGCATGTGGTGCGCTGTTTCGACGATCCAAGCGTGCCGCACCCGGCCGGCAGCCTCAATCCGGTGCGGGATGTGGCCACGATGGATACGGAGCTGCTGATCAACGACCTGATCGCAGTGGAGCGCAAGCTGGAGAGGTTGAATGAGGAGCGTAAGAAAGCCGGCGGGCGGGAAAAGGCGGTGATTGAGCGGGAGATGGTTCTGTTTACGCGTTTTCACGAAGCCCTCAACCAGGAAACCCCTCTGCGCGAGGTTGAGCTCACACCCGAAGATGAAAAAGCGCTGTCCGGTTTTGGATTCCTGACGCGCAAGCCGCTCCTGCTCCTGCTCAACCTGGCAGAAGGGCAGCAGCCTCCGGCGGTTGAAACCACTCGCCCGCATGTGGGCCTGGTGGCGCTGCAAGGCAAGCTGGAGATGGATATTGCCCAACTGCCCCCGGAGGATGCGGAACTCTTCATGGCGGAGTACGGCATCGAAGAGTTAGGTTTGAAGCGCGTGATCAGCCTGTCTTATGATCTATTGGGTCAACAGTCATTCTTCACGGTGGGGGATGATGAAGTGCGCGCCTGGACGGTGCGACGGGGGGCTACGGCACTCGAGGCGGCGGGTACGATCCATACCGACCTGATGAAGGGCTTTATCCGCGCCGAAGTGGCGACTTATCAGGATTTGGTGACGCTGGGCGGGCTGGTGGAAGCGCGCAGCAAGGGTAAGCTGCGCCTGGAGGGAAAAGAGTACATCGTCCAGGATGGGGAGATCGTCCACATCCGGTTCAATGTGTGAGGGGGTGGGGGTTAGAGAAACTAACCCCTACAGCAACCCCATATGACAATTATTCGATTGGCTCGTCCTCTTCTTCTACCACTGGCTCTTCTTCGGGCTTGTGATCCAGGATCTGCATCTGGCGGGCGACGACTTTGGTGAAGTAGCGCGTTTCGCCTTCATGCTCGTAGCGGTCTGTTTGCAAACGACCTTCTAGATAAACCAGGCGACCCTTGCCAAGGTATGTCTGGCAAAATTCGCCAAGCTTACCCCAGACTTCAATATTGAACCAATCAGTGGTTTCCTTAGGCTCACCGGCACTGGTTTTCCAGCGGCGGTCCACTGCCAAGCTGAAATGGCAGATTTTGGTGCCTTTGGGAGTGAAACGCGTCTCGGGGTCTTTCCCCAGGCGACCAATCAGTTGGATTTTGTTCAAGGCAGGCATTAAAATTCTCCTAGGTTTTACAGGCGGATAGATGGAGTAGTTAATACAAGTGTAGCCAACCCTGGCCAGATGTCAAGCGGTTTTGGTTGCTGCGGTCTAACCAGGCTTGCGGGCTGAGATAAGGTGCGGCAGGAAGATGCTCCTGTCGCACGCCTGCCAATCGAGCAGGTCGGTCTTGATCTGGTCGATGGTGATCCATTCGGGAGCCTGAACCAGCCCATTCTCGAGCGCTTGATTTGCCAGGTCGAGGTTAGGCTGGAATTGGATAGCCACGAAGCCGGCTTTGCGCAACTCTTCGGTATACTCATCCAGCGGCAGGGCGCCGGAGGTGCAGCCGCACCAATCCTGCATATCCTTGCGCCGCTCTTCCGAGACCGGGCGGTTGGTGACGGTGTCTGAGATCGAGATGCGCCCGCCGGGCTTGAGCACCCGGAAGACCTGGCGGAGGACCTGCGGCTTATCCGGCGAGAGGTTGATGACGCAGTTCGAGATGACCACATCCACGCTGTTATCTTCAACCGGCAGCGCTTCGAGGTAGCCCAGGCGGAACTCGACATTCTGGAGGTCCAGACGGAGGGCAGCCTGGCGGGCGCGCTCGATCATCTCGGGGGTCATATCTACTCCAATGACGTGACCGCTCTCGCCAACCTGCCGGGAAGCCAGGAAGCAGTCCAGCCCGCCGCCCGAGCCGAGGTCCAGGACGGTTTCCCCGGGCAGGAGATGGGCCGGGGTAACGGGGTCGCCGTTGCCGGCAGTGAAGTTAGCGATATCGGCTGGGAGATCCTGGAGAGTCTCCAGCGGATAGAGTGTATTCGAGGGAGAGCAGCAGGGAACTCCCGCGCGAGCGAGTTGGGCGTAATCCTTTTGTACTTCTTGGTGGATCTGGGTTGGGGTGGTCATGTTATTCTCCTTCTTTGATCGAATAATGCTCACGGAAAAACGCGGATTTCACGGATTTTTTGGGTGGATCATTTTGTGTGGACCACGTAGTGCGAGCAGCTTATTTTGTTGAAATCGTAAATTACTAGCATTTATTCTGAGGGCTGCTGGCTAAGAACAGCCGCATGAGACTTCGCGCTGACCCTTGAGGGCGGCAAAGATCATGGCAGTGGCGCAACCTACACCGCTTTCTACGCCAATGGCCCCGGTGACACAATTCACCTGGCAAGCGCCACATTCCATGCAAGCTTGCGACTGGACCAGCAGTGCTTTGCGGCCTTGCATGGCAAACACGGCGTGCGGGCAGACGGCCACGCACATGGCACAGCCATTGCACAATTCGGGATTATAGACCAGCGTGTTGACCTCGTAAGCGTTGAGCATGTGAGCCTCCGATCAGCGGATGAATGCAAAGATGATGGCGAGCAGGATGCCTATGCCGAACATCCACGCCATGGCTGGAATGTAGGTGAATATCTCCCGGCGGACGCCGCTGCGGGAGGTGAAGGTGGTTGAGCCGGTGAAATTCAGCGCCAAAAAGGCAGTTACAGAAGGGATGGCCAACAGGAATTGCAAGGCCTGCCCGGCCTGCTGCCACCAGAGCCAATCAGGGTGCCGAAGAAAGACCGATAGGGCAAAGGGCAGGGCGACCAATCCGCCCAAGAAGAACCCTTTGGTGCTGAAATTGGGTGTGGGAAGCCAGGGCAGAAGGAGGGGGAACAAAACTGTTCCAGCCAGCAAAGCAGCGAGCGCAGCCAGGCCGGAAACGAGACCCCCGACGAAGTAAAGGATGACTGCCACCGCCAGAACGGGCAAGATGAGGTGGACAATCTCCACCGGGATCAGGACCAGGCGGTCGCCTAGGGTGAACCGGACGCGGCGCATTTCCGGCGTGGCCTGGTGGGTCTTGAGGTAGGCGGGTAAATCAGACGCACGCACCGGCCCATACTCGACCGAGAAACCAGTGCGCTGCTTGACCTGGTAGGCGGCAACGCCGGGGGCAGCCAACTGAGGCAGGATCAGCTTGCGATGATCTACCACCTCCTTGAGGCGGACTGCCGATACCCGAGATACAATCTCGTCTGTGCCAAAAGAGCCCTTGCCGGCGGCGCACCAGACGTTGATGCCCTGGGTATCGAGCACTAAGATATAGCCGTCGGTCCCCTCCAGGGAGGAGCGCAGGGCATCAAAACTGAGGGTATAGTTCGCTGTCACAAAGACCGGCGAAGCGGGGGAGGGATGCCCCAACGCGTAGAGGCCGGGTTCCAGGCGATGCGCACTGCGCTTATAGCCGAGGCGGGCCAGGAAGTGATCCCAGCGGTCGGCGGGGGCGAGCCGGTGGGTGGTTGGTAAGATCTGGAAAGTGGATGGGGCAGGTGCAAGATCGGTCATAGGGATTCCTTTGGTACATCAAAGATTGGTCATATAGATAGAGGTCTATATATCGGGTTAAAAAAAGAGCATTCAAGAAGGGATGATCTTCACCTTC
>Ga0315275_10004437_pt1 | contig 13113 bp, 11 predicted proteins | sample YL17G03_0_MG_FD_205557 | JGI IMG/M metagenome (GOLD analysis project Ga0315275, IMG submission 205557) | Sediment microbial communities from Yellowstone Lake, YNP, Wyoming, USA - YL17G03_0 | ecosystem: Environmental > Aquatic > Freshwater > Lake > Sediment | place: USA: Wyoming | collected... | reverse complement strand
GCGAGCGGCGACAGCCAGCAGCTCTTCGGCCATGGAACCTTTGAGCACACTGCTCATCCAGACCACACGTTTGAAACCGCCATCGGCGGAGATAAACTTGGGGCTGATCAGGTAATATTTACCAATGCCCATCACACCCGGAGTTTGCATGCCGCCGCCAGCTACACCTGCCAGGGTGCTGAAGGTCATACCGGCGGGGGTCATGGAGGGGTCTTCACGGCTGACGATCATCACCCCATTGGCTTCGGGAATGAGCATGACAATGCATTCGAAGCAGCCGCAGGCGGTCATGGGGTTCTCCATGATCGAATACATGGAGACTTCTTGCACGACGCCATGGGAGCCGACCTGGGCATAGTCGTTGGTGCCGCTCCAATAGCCCTTTTTGGGGTCAACCATTTTGCCCAGCTTAATGGGTTGGTTGGGGCCGGTGGGGTTGATGCTGAAGGAGGCTTTGCAGTCCAGCCAGTTATAAGCCCCGCACAGACCCAGGCGCTGGGGGCTGACCACGCAAACGTGGTTGGGAGCAAAGGACTGGCAGAGGGTGCAAGAGTAGAATTCTTCTACTTTGTCATCTGTCAAGTCGGCCAGACGCTTGTTGCGGTAATCATAAGCGGCGCGGGCTTTGGCCAACCATTCCTGGAGCTTGACCGGATCGGAGTAGACCGTCGCCTGTACTTTGTCGACGATAGCGCCAAAATCGGCATGGAGGCGGGCATGCAGGATCTTGCCGAAATGTTCGAGGTTGAAGCCTTTATCGGCAGCATTGTTGGAGATGCGGATCCAGGCGATGTCGCGCTGGCCAATGTGCTGGATGCCGGAGGCACCATTGACGAAGTAGTGGATCTGGCGCTCGAGGACGGGCTCGAAATCTTCTTGCATCTGGCGACCAGCAACTTCCACGACAATGCCAATATCCATGTGCCCCTGGGAGGGAATGCTATCGAAACCAGGGCCGACCACCTCAACTTTGCCGTCCACGATGTTCTCCAGTGGAGCCATGTGCAGGTATTCGAAGCAGCGCGAGTACTTACCCCCGAATTCGATGCGCATATCGGCTTTGCGGACTACTTCGCCTTCGAAGGCGGAGCCATAAGGCACGGGGACGGGCACTTCGGCGATTTTAACTTTGACGCCACGGATCTCGATGCACTTCTGGACCAGGCGCTCAGCGCGTTCCAGGTCGTCTTTGCCGTCGATTTTATCGAAGGGCATGCTGACAACGTGCTCATAGGTGGTGACGCCGGTGGGGAGGATCTCCGGGATGACGGTATCGGCAATGACCGGGAAGCCAAAATTGATTGCCCCGGCTGCTGCGGCGTATTTGAGGTCATCCACTTCGCCCAGAGCAAGGACGAAGGCAAAGACGCGGTTCTTGTTGTAGACCAGGATGTCGCGGGCCTGGCCGGGCTTCAACCCGCCAAAGGTGAGGGCCGAACGAGTGGCAAAGCCCAGGGCATAGATGGCGCTGATGGTATCGGTGCCGAAGGGGACGGTATAGGTATCGTAGCCCAACTCGACGCCTTCTTCGGTCAACTGGTGGATGATGCTGCGGCCGTTGACGTTGCCGGAGAGGAAGCACAGGATGTTGCGCTTTTGAAGCTCTCGGACAATCTGGACGGCTACTTGATTAGATTTTGCTGCGCCAACGATGGCGGCAAAACCGGGCATGCGCCCATCGACGAGCTGGATGCCCCAGGAGCGGAGCTGGATATCATCGATCGGGCCATTGAGGTGACCGGCTTTGCCGTTGTTAGAATAGGTAGTGCCGCCAGCCAGCTCAAAACCGGGCATGGATTCTGGCTGCAGGCCATAGACAAAGCGAATGGCCTCGATGGTTTCGGCAGCCAGGAGGGTGGCCATGCCGCTGTCGAGGGTTTCGCCCAGATAAGGGGTCCAATGGACGGCAGAAGGGGTGGGATGCAGCAGTCGGCGGGCATGCTGAACAACTGGTTGAAGCTGTCCGAGATTCTCAACCTGCTGACCGGTCATGCCAAAGATAAGCGGGAGGTAGTAGGCGGTGTTGGGGAAAGAGACCGGGGTTTCGGAGCCTTTCTCTTTGAGTGCCCTGGAGAGCATGACTTCTGCTTCGGTGACCAGGGCGTTTGCGCCGCGGATGGCGCGGGTGGCGATATAGCGTGACATCGTTCCATCTCCTCTATTCAGGCAGACCGTAAAGGGCGACGCGGCGCTCAGCTAAGGGGAGTGCTTCCAGCTTGAGCATCTGGTCGTCACCGCTGCGGCCGAAGCGGTCTGGTTTGTATTCGACCAGGCCGAGGGCAGTGCGCTTTTTATCGATGTGTTCCAGCGTACGGCGGATCATCTCATCGGGATCCTGGATGAACTCCAGTTTGCCGCCATACAGTTTTTCCCATCCCTGGCTGATGTAGCGCAGGACGGCATCGCTCTCAGTCACTCGCTCCGGCATACCGCCAACGGGGGAAGCGCCGCCGAAGATGACATAGGCACCCGAGGCGACGCAGTAGGCGGCGATGGCGAGGGCTTTTTCACTCATCCATTCGGGAGCCAGACCGACGGCGGGGATCTGATCAATATCATCTCCCAAACCGCCTTCTTCAACCATCTGGGTGAGAACAGTGAGGATGCGGGTGTTATCTACGCACGAGCCCATATGCAGAATGGGGGGAATGCCGATGGTTTCACAGACCTCGCGCAATCCCGGGCCAACCTTGTCCAGGCCGGCTTCACCATTCATGAGACCCAGCTTGGCGGCGGCAATTGCTCCGCAGCCCGTCTCGACGATCAAGACATCCTGCTTGAGCAGCTCCATGGCAACATAATTGTGCAGATAGTCTTGCTTGCTGCGCGGGTTGTTGCAGCCGACAATGGCAGCAACGCCACGAATGCGCCCGGACATGATGGCATCATTGAGAGGCCGGAAGGAGGCGCGGTAGCTACCACCGAGCATGTAGTTGATGTATTCGTGTGAGAATCCCGGAACCAGGCTTTCACGCACCTGGGGGATGTGGGTGGCGCCGCGATTTTTGTAATTATCGATGGCGGTGCGCAAGATTGTTTTCGCTATGGTGAGCGCTTTGTGCTCATCAAATTCGATGTGGGTAGCGCCTTTGATCTGCACCTTGGGCGAGGTGGTGATGATCATGGTGTGGAAGTTGGAGGCCAGCCCCACTAGGGCTTGCATGATGCACTGCACATCGACCACCATGGCTTCAACAGCACCGGTGAGGATGGCTAGCTCCTGATGCAGGAAGTTCCCGGCGGCCGGGATGCCCTGGCGCATGAGGATCTCGTTGGCTGTGCAGCAGATGCCGGAGAGGTTGACACCTTTTGCACCAGCCTGACGGGCATATTCGATGATCTCCGGATCCTGGGTGGCGGCGACGATCATCTGGCTGAGGGTTGGCTCGTGACCATGGACGATGATGTTGACCATATCATCTTTGAGCACGCCCAGGTTGGCTTGGCCCAAGATGGGGGCGGGAGTGCCGAAGAGGATGTCGGCGATGTCAGTGGCGATAAGGCTGCCACCCCAACCGTCAGCTAAAGCGGTGCGGATGGCATGGCTCAGAATGTGCTCGGGGTTCTGGTCGTCGCCGATATGCGTGCGGTGCAAAGCTTCGACCACTTCACGATCGATGCCGCGCGGCACCACGCCCAGATCACGCCATAGTTTTAGTCGTTTGGCTGGGGCGCGTACCACGGGAGCAACTTCACCGCGCTGCTGGCCAAACTGGGCGAGATAGAGATCAGCCAGATCGTTGGCAATCTCTTGCGGGGAGCGTTTTTCGATGGGGATATTGTATTTTGCCGCTACTGTGCGCAGCTTGGCTACATCACGGATGATATAGCCTTCTGTTTCGCCATTGGCGACGGCTTTGAGGGTGAAAGCCATATCACGCCCGTGGTCCGAGTGGGCAGCACTACCGGCGGCGATGGAGCGCAGCAGATTGCGGGCCTGGATGGTGTCGATGGTGGCGCCGCACACGCCGGTTTGACCGTCTTTCGTCAAGCGGCAGGGACCCATGCCGCAAATTTTACAGCACATACCCGATCCACCAATATTGCACGGGACCATCTCTTCGGCCCGGCTGAAGGCAGTGCTGAGGCCCAGCTCATCGGCGCGGATGAGCATTTCTTGGGCAGCGGGATCGGTCGTTCGTTCTTCTTGAGTTCGTTTACCTTTAATCATTCCTTACTCCTCCATATCTCGTGATGGGCCCATTCCGGGGCAAGGCCAGAGGGGGCGACCTGAATAGCTAACATTCTGAGAAAAACCAATTACCTGCCGTGAAGTTTCGTAAACCTCGGTGTGACGAAAATAAGGCTTGAGACTGGATTCCGATTGAGGAAGAACGCCAATCTCGACCGGGATGGTCCACTCACCGAGATAACCCGCCTGGTCTAATTTGATGGAAATTTCCAGGTCGTTGACCTTGGTTTCATCGTAATTTACTTCAACGACTTGGAAACTGCTGCTGGCATATACATCGATCACACCGGGGATTTCCAGTAAGATTCGCCGGACTTCGATGACGTGGTGGTCGCCGTATAAGGTAGGAACTTCAAAAATCTTCGTTTTCATGCTCACCTCCAAGGATAATAGAACGAGTGGTTATTGATAAAGTCCATTTGTAAAAAATACTACAATATTGCTTCAAAATGTAGTCTTTGGTGAGTATACGCGCATCATGCCCCTCAGGTCAAGTGACGTTTATCACTTAAGGGGTGATAATGTAATACCTATATTTTCTTTTTGCGGCAGCGAAGCTGCCGCAAAAAAAGGTTCTTAACCTGTTCAGAACTCATTCTGTGTCTTGTGGAGGCGTAAGACCAAGTAGGTGACATCCCTCAAACTACCATCAGGGAGCATGAAATAATCCTCAAAAATGCACTTTGTCTCAAAGCCCATACTCTGGAAGGCTTTAATGATGTGCGATTGATCGCTGACAATCTCGACTTCGAGCATGAAGAGCCCGCGCCGCTTGGCTAGTTCGATCAGACCCTGAATCATGCGGCTGCCGACGCCGCGCTGGCGAAAATCTTTGGCTAAGAAAATGCGCACTTCGGAGCGGTGCCTGGAAGGACCTTGTTTAAAATGCAGGGTGGCATTACCAACGATGCGGTTTCCTACAACAGCAACCAATGGCATCACCCCTTCATAATCCAGGTTATCAATCCAGGCATTCACGACCCTGGGATCGTTGGCATCATCGCGCATGAACTGCTTATCTTCCGCCGGGACTGGTAAGAAAAGATCTAACAGTGCCTGGCGGTCTTCCTTGATAAGCGGCCGGACTAAGACCCTAGCACCGTCTTTCAATGTGAATACCTGCCGGTAGATGAGGTCATCTTTTGTGACCATACCTGCTCTCCTTATAAAATCTAATGTTTAAGACCAGGCAGCCGCCAATTGTACGCGCACGGCGATCAGCCGTTCAATGGCTTCTTTAGCGAGCTTAGTCATGACCCGGTAACCCAAGAGTGAGTCCTTTTCACAAAGATTACGCAACTCGCTGGCGTCGATCTTAATGACACGGGTGTTCTGAGAAGCCCTGGCGGTTGCATTAAGCACAAAGGGTTCGATGAGTGAGCTAAAACCGAGAAATTCCCCTGGGCTGATTTCGCCTGCAAGAAACTCTTTGGGTGGCTTACTTTGGTCCTCTCTGGTGGAGCGGTAATAGAGATCCACCAAACCTTCGAGAACCAGATAAAGCGAGTCAGCCGGGTTGCATTCTTCAAAGATCATTTCACCTTTTGCGAATGTAACCGTGTTTGAAATCTTGGCAATTTCATTTAACTGGTTGAAATCCAATGACCCGAAGAAGGGGTAACGTCTTAGTGTTTCTGGTGAGATCATAAAGATGACTCCTTGTTTGATCTAGACCCTAAGGTTTTGCGGACGCATAGGGTCCTGGTTGGTCCAGGTTTCCACGACTTCAATGGAAAGTAGAGAAAAGATGATCTCCACGGCCTGTGGGACGGCGGAGGATACGGGAAGGGAAAGTTGGTCTGAGAATTCGTATGTGTTTTGCGCTTCTATGGTAACAACCCAGATTTCTTCTGGCAGGCAGGCACCTATCTTACGGCCAATGGCGAGGGCATTTTGGAGTGTGGTGTCATGTGAAGAACTGAGGTGCCCTTGAGCGTAATTGGGGAGCTGTTCAAGGGGAGAAAAAGAAACAAAACCGATGGGGTGGTTTCCTGTCAAAGCGGCGTCTACCAGGATGGCGCGGTTGTAACCAATCATGTGCTCCATGAGGGTCAAGCCGCCAACAGATAGGAAGTCTACCTCGATGCGATGCCCGGTGAGATGGGCATCGCACAGCGCTTTATTGAAGGCTTCCGCGGCACGCCAGCCTACGCCATCATCACCCAGGATGGGATTGCCAAGACCGAGAACGAGGGTTTTACTTTCTTTTCCCATGATCAACAGGCTTGTTTGAGTACTTTAACCGGGTTGCCCTGGGCGTCATGAATGGTAACTTGCAGGGGCATCTGACCGGGCAGAGAGTGGGTGGCACAGCCGAAACAGGGATCGTAAGCTCGGAAAGCCATTTCCACCATATTCAGTAGGCCCTCGGTGACGACTGTTCCCTCCTTGATCAGGCTTTGAGCGGCTTTCTTGATGGACATGCTGATGGGAGCGTAGTTATTGGTGGTACCGACGATCAGGTTTACGCGGGTGGTAATGCCGCGCTCATCGGTCCAATAGTGGTGGGTGAGGGTACCGCGGGGGGCCTCAACGATGCCCACGCCCTCGGTGGGCTTTTCGGTGGGGAGCGTGCGGAAGTTGTCACTGGTGATCTCGGGATCGGTGACCAATTCAACCCAGCGCTCGGCAGCATAGAGCAGCTCAATCAGGCGCGCCCAGTGGGTTGCCAGGCGCTGGTGGACGGGTTTGCCGCCCAGGGTGCTGAAGAACTTTTCGTATTCCTCCTGGGCAAGCGGGGTAGCCATCCCATCCGATGCATTTACTCGTGAAAGCGGTGTGGCGCAGTAAACGCCGGAATCTTTCCCGTCCACAAAACCTTTCCAGCCAACTTTCTTCAAGTAGGGGAACTTGAGATAGGTCCAGGGTTCAACGTGTTCGGCGATCCATTCTGTGTAATCAGAGGGGCCGTATTTACCCAAGCGCACCCCTTCAGGATCGACTACACTGATTTTGCCATCGTAGAAGTTGGATTTATTGTTTTCATCCACCATGCCGATGTAGTGAGTTCGGTGGGTGTAAATATCGCCCAGGATCAGGTCGACATAGGCTTTGTTGCCGAGAACGATATCGTTGAAGAGCTTGAGGCTGAATTGGGCAAACTCAATGGCCCAGCGGCCCATTTTTTCGATCTCCTGGCGCTGCTCCTCGGTGATGCCTTTGGTCAAGCCGCCGGGGATGGAGGTGCAGGGATGCACCTTGCGCCCGCCGATCATCTCGACCACGGTGTGCCCGTACTTGCGCGCCTGGATCACCTGTCCGCCGATCTCAAGCCCGACTTTGTGGATGACGCCCAGGATATTACGCTCTGCAACGGGAGCATCTGGTCCCATGACAAAATCAGGGCCGGCGAGGGCGTAGAAGTGGGTGGTATGGTCGGTGACGTAGAAGGCGCTGTAGAGCAGCTCGCGCAGCATCTTGGCGGTGCGAGGCGGATCAACATGGTAAACGGCGTCGACGGCTTTGGCGCCAGCCATGTGGTGAGCTTCGGGGCAGACACCGCAGATACGATTGGTGAGGATGGGGACTTCTTCGACCTGCCTTCCGACGCAGAAGCGTTCGAAGCCGCGCAGCTCGGGGATCTGAAAATAGGTGTTGGCTACGTTGCCTTGGTCATCCAGGAAGATTTCGATCTTGCCGTGGCCTTCCAGGCGGGTAATGGGGTCAATCGTGATTCTTTCCATTTTTACTCTCCTCAAGCCTGCTTGCTCAGCCAGGCGGGTTTGCTGGCGCGCAGCACAGAACCGGCCAGGTTGAAGCGGTAGAACATTCCGACAGGGTCTGGAATGCCATCCAGGATGCGGTCGATTTCATTGGCGTCATTACTATCGATGACCGAGGCTACGGCGGACATCAGGCGCGCCCCGAAATCTATCACACCTTCGGCTGGGCCATAACAGCCAATGCAAGGACTGCCGGCGGCCGGACAAAGGGCTTTACAACCGCTGCGGGTGGCTGGGCCGGAGCACAGCACCCCCTGCTCGAGGATACAAATTTCCGGATCGAGCATAACATGCTGGATGCGCTTAAATTCTTTGATAGTCTTGACATCCCGTTTACGGGCGCATTCATCGCAAACGGTCGAATCGCCTGCGCCAATGACGGAACCAGCAGGTGGTAACTGGGCCTCGCCGTGCAGGACCTTTATGACCAGGTCAATCACGGCAGCGATCTGGTGAGACTCGGGCGGGCAGCCGGGCATGTAGTAATCCACCTTAACGACCTGGTCCAGAGTGCGCACGACCGGATAAAGAGAGGGGATGTGCAGATTGCCCTCGGGGACGGTGTAGTTGGCTACCGGCCTTAAACCCTGAGGATTATCGGTGGAGATGGTCTCGTAGGCCGTGTCGATGATTTCTTGTACGCTGCTCAAATTGGCCAGGGCAGGCATGCAGCCCTCATTAGCGCAGGAGCCAAAGGCGACCAGGATTTTCGATTTACGCCGCAGGAGCTGGGCGATGTGGGCATTTTCATCATTACGGATGGCACCGTTGAACAAAGTCAGCAGGATGGACTCATCGGGCATAGCCTCCACATCTTTATACTTGGCATCCATCGCTACAGGCCAGAAGACTACCTCGAAGTTGGCGTCTACATCCAGAATCTTCTCGTGGATATTGAGAACGGCAATATCACAACCGCCGCACGAAGCAGCCCAGTACATGGCAAATTTTGGTTTACCGTTTGAGGAAGCGGTCATGCTGGCACCTCCAAGGGTTCAAAGATTTCCACCTGGCCATTCGTGCTGGTAGGCCAGTTCAGAGGGCCAAGGCTGCGGATTTCTTCCACCAGCTTTGTAATTTCGCTAGCCAGTCGGACGCCTTCAGCGGCGCTGGCCCACACAAGCTTGAGGCGCTGCGGTTCGACACCCATCTGGACCAGGGTTCGGCGCAGCAGCAAGTAACGGCGCAGGGCTTTGTAGTTCTGCTCTATGTAATGGCATTCACCTGGGTGGCAGCCAGTGATCAGGACAGCGTCAGCGCCTCCCGACAGTGCCTTTAGCACAAAGGTCGGATCGAGACGCCCGGAGCACATCAGGCGGATGAGCCGGACGTTGGGGGGGTATTTGATGCGGGCTGTGCCAGCCAGGTCGGCGGCGCGATAGCTGCACCAGTTACACGTAAACCCAATAATGACAGGTTCGAATGGTTCGCTCATATTTTTTCTCCTCACTCGCTGCTATACATTGAGAGCCTGGATATTGTGCAACAGTAAGCCATCCATTTGTGCCAATATCTGCTCGTTGCTGAAGCCCGTTCCACTGATAGCGCCAGCCGGGCAGGCTGCCACGCAGGTTCCACAACCCTGGCATAGGGCTGGGTTGACCTCACTGACCATCAGGTCTTCATGGAAGAGGATGGCGTTAAAGGGGCACAAGTTATTACAAATGCGGCAGCCAGAGCACTTATCTTGATCAACACTGGCGCGTATGGGTTCCAGGGCGATCTCCTTTTGCTGGATTTTGCCCAGCACCCGGGCGGCGGCTGCGGCGCCCTGGACAACGCTGGCGGGGATATCCTTGGGCCCCTGGACACAGCCGGCAATGTAAATGCCTTCTGTCATGGTGGCAACCGGGTCGAGCTTGGGATGGCGCTCGATCATCCAGCCATCTGCGCTGCACGAAAGCCCGAACAAGTGGGCGGTTTCCTTAGAATCCGATCGGGGTTCGATCCCTGCGGATAGGATCACCATATCTACAGGGATACGGCGCTGCTTACCGATCAAGGTATCTTCGACCTGGATAATTAGTTTGCCTTCCTCCTTAGGATCGCGAGCGGCGGTCGTGACCTCGGCAACTTTGCCGCGCACGAAATGAGTACCTTCCTCCAAGAGGCGTTGGTAGAATTCCTCGTAGCCCTTAGATGGTGTACGGATATCAATATAGAAATTATATACTTCTGCGCCAGTCCGCTCGTGCACCAGGTGGGCGAATTTCAGGCTTTGCATGCAACAAATACTTGAGCAATAGGCGTTGTAATTTTTATCTCGGCTGCCAACGCAGTGCACGATACCCACCGTTTTGGGTATGGTTACGCCATCCCTCAACACAATATTCCCATTAGTCGGACCTGCTGCATTGCACAGGCGCTCAAACTCAAGGCTGGTGTAAACATTCGCCAACCGCTTGTATCCATATTGTGGAATACGGAGTGGATCAAAGAGATCAAAGCCAGTTGCCAGGATGATATTGCCGACATTAACCTGGAAATACTCATCTGTTTGATTGAAGTCAATAGCCCCTGTCGGGCAGAACTTCTCACACGCTTTACAGGTACCCTTGTTAAAGTAAGTGCAGTTCGGACGGTCGAGTACCGGATATTTTGGCACCGCTTGAGGGAAGGGATTATAGATAACCTTACGGTTCCCTAATCCCGCTTCATAAACATCGTCGATTACTTTCTTAGGGCATTTTTCCTGGCAGATACCACAGCCCGTGCAAAGTTCTGCATTGACATAACGAGGCTTTTGCTTGATGGTAACAGTGAAGTTGCCAACATATCCATCCACCTGGGTGACTTCAGACCAGGTCATCAGCGTTATGTTCGGATGTGAGCCTGCCTGGACCATCTTTGGAGTGAGGATGCAGGCAGAGCAGTCCAGGGTGGGGAAGGTTTTATCAAACTGGGCCATGTGTCCGCCGATGGAAGGCTCACGTTCGACGAGGTAAACATGGTATCCGGCATCAGCAATCTCCAGGGCTGCCTGGATGCCGGCGATGCCTCCACCGACCACCAGAGAATCAGGATGGATGGGCACTCTTATCGGCTCCAGGGGCTCGTTCCAGATTACGCGTTCGACGCCGCTCGATACGACCGCTTTGGATTTCTCGGTTGCTGCGGCTTTATCAGTATGGACCCAGGAAACCTGTTCCCGGATAGATACCAGCTCGCACAAGTATGGGTTAAGACCGGCTTGCTTGCAGGCATTGCGGAAGGTTTGCTCATGGAGATGAGGCGAACACGCAGCTACAACGACCCGAGTCAGGCCCAGTTCATGGATGTCTTTCTGAATCAGCTCTTGTCCCAGGCTGGAACACATAAACTTGTAGTCGCGAGCGATAACCACACCGCGATGGTTTAATTTTTCTGCAGCCCACTTCGCCACGCCTTCCACGTCAACCATGCCGGCGATATTGGTGCCACAGTGGCAGACATAAACTCCGATTCTTTCTGTCATTGATTACCTCCTAAGCATCAGCAGAACCACGCCTTATGTTGGATAGAGCAGGCGTTGGAAGAACTAATTCAGTCCCAATCCTCAGTTTGTTTGGGGCTATTCCGAGAGCCAGACCGGTCAATTGGGTGAAATAGAGAACGGGAATCGACAAATCGATGCCGAATTCCTGGTTGACTTGTTTCTGGTAGCATTCCAGATTGACCTGGCACATAGGACATGCAGTCGCTATGACATCTGCGCCACTTTTTATGGCACTCATCATCAAATTCCGTACCATGCTCAAGGCAGCCTTGCGATTTGTGATGATCAAGGCTCCGCTACAGCAGCGTACTTTCTCGGGAAAATCAACCGGGGTTGCGCCGATCGCCGACATTAAATCCTCAAAGAAGACCGGCTGCTCGGTTTCTTCGTGGTCTTTCCTGGGCCTTAGAATTTGACATCCATAATAAGTCGCAACTTTCAGATCCTTTAGTGGGCGAGAGACTTTGGCTTTGATCTCTTCGAAGCCCACATCTTGAACGAATACCTCCATCAAGTGTCGGACTGAAATGTTACCCGAGAAATGTAGATCATCTTCTTCCAGTGCGAAGTTAACATGATCGGCTAAATCGGGGTCTTCTTTCAAATGAGCATTGGTGAAGTAGAAATTCTTATAGCATCCGGCACACGGAGCAACCAAATCCAGGTTCTCTTTTTCAGCTAATGCCAGGTTTCTCGCGCAGAGCGTGTATGCTAAAAGCTCATCAATATGAAAATATGCTGTGGCACCGCAGCAGTTCCAATCATCCAATTCTTGAAGCTCTACTCCCAGCTTGTTCATCGACGCAATTGAGGAAACATTGTAACTCAGCGCCATTTTCTCGAGGGAACAACCCGGAAAATACGCATATTTTTTCATGATATTCCTCCCACAGGAATAATCCTGCCAATCATGCGCCTGAAATTCTTCAGCCTTTTAATCCTGGCTGGGAGCAGGGGCAGCCTGCCTTTCAGCATCAAACCTGTAGCAGTCTGGGCTTCTGAGAGGAACTCTTGCACGCCGAGGCTGAACAGGTACGAGGTTGCCAGGACCGGCTCATAAGATCTCCCGCTGTTGAAGATTGTTTTCACGAAGGTCTCAGAGAACGTAGGCCCGATCAAATCTTCTTGATACTGGTTCTTCCACATGGAATAACGCTTCAATGCGTACATCAATTCTGCAATATCAATCTCGCTTGGGCATCTTACAGTACAATGAAAGCAGGATGCACAATACCAATGGGTATTGCTGGCGAGTACTTCGTCTTTCATATTCGCATTGATCATGGCAATTAGGCGGCGTGGGGATTGGTCCATGAATGGCGTGCTTGGGCATGTTCCTGAGCATGTCCCACATTGAATACAGGCCTTAAGCGGGTTTCCGTGTGAGGCATGTAATAGGTTAGAAATTTCATCACTGAATGTGAGTTTATCGGCCATATATCAGCTCCTATTTTGCCCGGCTTTTTAGCTCTTCTGCTGCTTGTAACAATGAACTCACTTTCTCCAATAGTAACTTCGGCTCTACCGGTTTTTCTACCAATTCATCGACTTGCACAAAGCGTGGATGGACCGGCTCACCGGGGAAGAGAAAGGCCATTTGTTCGCGAATGCCGGTGATAATCAACACGGGCATCTCCCTCAATTTGGGATCTTTTCGCATCTTACGAGCAACCATAATCCCTTCTGCACCCCGCCCCATCATGATATCTAGCAACAGAAGATCA
>Ga0315275_10004435_pt1 | contig 13114 bp, 9 predicted proteins | sample YL17G03_0_MG_FD_205557 | JGI IMG/M metagenome (GOLD analysis project Ga0315275, IMG submission 205557) | Sediment microbial communities from Yellowstone Lake, YNP, Wyoming, USA - YL17G03_0 | ecosystem: Environmental > Aquatic > Freshwater > Lake > Sediment | place: USA: Wyoming | collected... | reverse complement strand
GAAACTCCCGGATCACGCTCATCGCTATTCCCTTCTCATCCCGCAATTATGTCAGCCTCGGCGTGGCGCTCAGCATGGGATTCTGAACGATTTGGCCGGGTTATTTGATCTTGAGCAGGCTCCGGCCGGGGATTTCGATGCGTCTAGTCCCCGTTTCGACTGTCTTTGTTTCGTCGCTCATGTTCAGGGCCAGCAGGCCTTCCGTGGTCTCCACAAGGTAGACGTCGGAAACGTTGAGGTTCAGGCTCAGGGGGGCTTTTTTTAAGGGGCCGCTGCGGGCGCAATCTTCGATCCCGTCCTTTAGAAAGCGAAAAGGAATGTTCTGGGCCACCATCCAGCTGTCTTCTCTTTGCTTCAAGTCCATCGGCCCGAAATAAGCATAGACATAGCCCTCCCCCACCCTCCGGCGCCAGGCGACTCTGCCCTTGGCCGCATAGCGCATGGACAAGTACGGCTCGATATCGGCGGCCAGTCCCGTGAAGGCACGGGCCACAAAGACCGGCGGCAGCGAGGCGAGAGAAGGAAGCCGCTCGACCTCGTTGACCGTCATCTCGGTGATTCCCCTGATCTCATCTGATCCTTTGGCAAAGCCCAAAAAGGCATCAAAGGAGCTGTTCGCACCGTCCCAGTCCTGCGGCCGGCTTTCAATGACAAAAAGAAGACCTCCTGCCGAGACCCAGGCGGTGATTTTGTCGAGGGTGGCCGCTTCGAGGACGTCTGCGCCGGCTATGACCAGAACCCGGATCTTCGCCAACGCGCCCTCTTGGACGAGCCTTTCGTCCAGGAGGTCAAAATCGACGAGGCGCCGGAGCTCTGCCGTCAGGTCCCGGAAAGTCCCGTATTCCCGGATGGCGTGGGTGTCAGAAGATGTCGGATAGAGGAGGCCGACATCGACTACCGGGACGGCCGTCTTCAGCCAATCTTTATGCCGGAGATGGAAAAGACCGCCTTCTCCAAGGCTGAGCTTGCCGCCTTGCTCGGACACCAACTCGGGAGTGTCATAGAGGAAAAGCTGGCGGGCACCGGACGTTACGGCATTGAACATGCGGCCGAGCATCCCGATCGGAGTCACGGCCGAGGCCGGCTCGTGTCCGAAATAGGCGCCATAAAAGCGGCCGGCCGACCCGACCAGCCTCGTCAGGGCGAAATTCTGCGGGAAGGAACTGGCTTCATTGGTGATGCGGATACCCGCTCCGTATTTCGAGGCCACCTTGGCCTGGGCGCTGAAGTCAGAGCCGTGCTCGGGTGCCATGTCGCCGCCGGTGCATAGGTAGATCTCGGTATCGGGGAAGAGCTCGCGCGCCGACTCCAGCCAGAAGTCGGCGTATTCGGTCATGGAATCCCTGTACCAGCGGAGGAACTCGAGCCGGGCGCGTGCCGAGGGCGCTTTCGCCGGGAGAAAAGGCGTCACCTTTTCAAACGACTTATGGTTGCTCTTCCAGGCGCGGTTTAGGGCGGCGATATCTCCACGGTATAACTCCTTCATCGCCCGGCGGAAATCCGCGGCGGACAGTGCGTCGCCGCACCAGAATCCTCCGTGGGAGTGGTATTCTCCCGGCCAATTGCCGATGACCGAATAAATGGCTTCGCCGTAGTCGCCGGTGATTCCCAGGTTGATCGACTCCAGGACGCCCTGCGGCAAGTAGTGCTCGGCGAACCTTTTTAAATACTCGCGCACGTACCCTCGAAGCCTCGGGCTCCAGAGCGAAAGGATGGCACTCTCCCTGCGGTGCTCCAGGCACTGGAGCATGACAATTCCCGGGTCCAGGCGGACGAATTCCGGCGTCACATACCAGGGCCCCGCGATGATAAACGGGACCCATTTCAGACCATGCTTTTTAAAAAGTGCGGCGTCGGCGTCGTATTCAGACCAGTCCATGACTCCGCGCTCTTTTTCAACCTTGTTCCAGGAGATGTAGGTCTGGATGCTGGTGACGCCGATTTGCTTGAAAAGTTCCAGCCTTTCGCCCGCGCTCTTATCGGAATGACTGACGGAACAGACAGTCACCTCCAGAGGCTGAGAAAAAAGGGGCGCCGCGAGCAACAAGCAAACAAGTAGTGAGAAGAGTGATCCGATTGCCGCCTTAGAGAATCCCCTCATTTTCTATCTCCTTACTATCACATATATCAGCCGTCTGCCGGATTCAAGGCGTTTTTAGTCAAGCAAAGGGGTCAGGTCTCAACAATCAATAGTTAGCACAATCCAAACTCTAGGTTTTATTTGTTGATTGTTGAGACCTGACTCCTGAAGAGACCGGTATGAGAAAAAGCCCAGAGAGGTGGAGGCGATGGACTACCTGGAGTTCATCGCCCGAGTCACCTCCCATATCCCTGACAAGGGCCAGGTCACGGTGCGATATTATGGCCTCTACGCTAAGGCCAAACTTTCATCGCTTTCCTCACCGACTATGCCGTGGTCGATCGCATCATCGACCACCTCAGGCTGACTTTTGTCGCGGAGAGACCCCCGCCGCCTCATATCGCCTATCAGGAACTCTTGATGGCCGCCGAGACCTCGGCAGAATATATTTCGTGATCTGCTTCTTGACCGAGAGGAGAACTCCGGCTGATTTCCGGCTCTTTTGCTGACAGGAGCGGCTGGTCGACATCACCCGCACGGCCAAGCTGTGCTTGACATCTTTATTGGTCATCTTTTATATTTCCTCACGATGGTTGAAGGGGATAATAAAGCTAAAATACGACCGCACCCAGCCGAGCTAAAAAACCAAATTACTATATTTAGACCAATTACTATATTTGGAGAATAATCAAATGAAAGCATCTGTTTTTACTGAATACGGTCCTCCGGAGGTCCTTCATCTAACTGAGGTTGCAAAACCTTCTCCGAAGGTCAATGAGGTACTGATCAGGGTTCATGCGACACCGGTAAATTTCGCAGATACTTTAATACGTAATTTCAGGGCAATCTCCTCTCGAAAATTCCATATGCCTTTCCTTTTCTGGCTCATCGGGAAAGTCAATTTTGGTTTCAGAAAACCAAAGATAACAATACTGGGAAGTGAGTTCGCCGGGGAGGTTGAAGCCGTCGGCAAAGATGTCACACGATTCAGGAAAGGCGACCAGGTTTTTGGATATTGCGGTCCGCGCATGGGGGCTTATGCCGAGTATCTCTGTATGCCTGAAAATGGGGTGGTGGCAATCAAACCGGCCACTATGACCTATGAGGAAGCCGCTGCGGTTCCTTACGGGGCAATCATGGCATTGAATTTACTCATAAAAACCAATCTCAAGCCAGGACAAAAAGTCCTTGTTAGTGGAGCTTCCGGAGGAATCGGTCCTGCGGTGGTACAGATCGCCACATTCCACTTTGGGGCCAAAGTGACTGGAGTATGTGGTGCGTCAAGAATGGAATATGTAATATCTCTGGGAGCGGACAAGGTCATTGATTACACCAAGGAGGATTTTACCAAAAGCGGTGAAACCTATGATTTTATTATCGATATCTTGGGTAAGAGTCCATTTTCACGTTGTCTACATTCGCTCACGCCAAACGGACGCTGTCTTTACGTGAGTTTTAAGATGAAACAAGTTTTCCAAATGCTATGGACGTCAATGATCGGCAGAAAGAAAGCCATCTGTGTGCTGGTAAATGAAAAAACCGAGGATTTAATCTTCATTAAAGAGCTGATTGAGGCGGGAAAGGTCAGGTCGGTCATTGATAAAAGCTATCCATTGGAGCAGGCCGCCGAAGCCCACAGATATGCTGAAAGTGGATCAAAGAAGGGGTATGTAGTCATAGCAATCTGATCATCTGGAAATGACAAACCATGACAACGACGTATAACGACTCACGAGGGAAATAGAATGAGGGCAATGGTACGCGAAAAATACGGCCCTCCTGATGTCCTGCGTCTCGAAGAGGTGGACAAACCTGTCCCCAAAGACAACGAGTTGCTTATCAAGGTCCAGGCAGCCTCTGTCAATGCACTTGACTGGCACTTTTTGAGAGGCAAACCGTTTCTCGTCCGTCTGAAATATGGTTTTTTTAGGCCAAAGACCAGGATACTGGGCTACGACATTGCAGGCCGTGTGGAAGCTGTGGGCAAAAAGGTGAATCAATTCAAGGCGGGCGACGAGGTTTTCGGTGGTCTGGGCTTTGGTCTGGGCGGTTTCGCCGAGTACGCCTGCGTTGCTGAAGACGGATTTGTGGCGCTCAAACCGCCAGGCACGACATTTGAGGAAGCCGCGGCAGTGCCGGCTGCCGCGGTTACCGCGCTGAAGGCACTTCGCGACAGAGGCCAGATACAGTCCGGTCAGAAGGTACTCATTAATGGCGCGGCCGGCGGAGTGGGTACCTTCTCAGTGCAGATTGCCAAATCCTTCGATACGGAAGTCACCGGAGTGTGCAGCACGCGAAATCTTGACCTGGTGCGCTCGATTGGAGCAGACAAGATAATCGATTATTCCAGAGAAGACTTCACGAGGAACGGTCAGAGTTATGACCTGGCCATCGACAATGTCGGGAACCGCTCTGTCTCGGACCTGATGCGTACTTTGAACCCCGCGGGAAAGTGCGTAATAGTCGGTTTTACCTCCCTGGGACGCATGCTTATGCAGTCCATTCAGGCACCATGGGTTTCCAGGACGGGCGGCAGAAAGATTCTTTCACCTTCGAGCGAGGAACCGAACAGACAGGAAATGCACTTCCTGAAGGAACTCCTTGAGACCCGCAAAGTCGTGCCGGCAATTGACAGACGATACCCGTTGGACCGGCTTGCCGAAGCAATGAGGTATGTCGAGACAGGACACGCAAGGGCCAAGGTAGTCATCACGATGTGAGGGACATTACCATCCCCTACAGAACCAACCCTTTGCCACACCCCGCATCCAAACCCGGATACCTCCCGCAAAACCATCGGGAATACGGTGACCGGCCGGTAGACGTGATCGAGCCTGTCCAGCCGTCGGAGAATGAAGGCGGCCTCGGGCTTCTCCTGGACCTTCATGTCAGCCCCATAGGCGTATGCCCACGCCGAGAGCTCGGCCGGTTGCCCAAGGAGCCAGCCCGGATCCTGGAGCGGCTGGGCGCAGAGACCCGACATGGCTCCGAGCCACAGTACGGCCGCAACCGTTCGGATCGGCTTCCTCCGCGTGTTTTCCCGCATGAGGCAAAAATATATCTGGGCCCCGGAACGAGTCAAGCCGCTGCTGTTTTCCGGAACTTCTAAGCTTCGCGGCAGCTTTTTGACCCGCCTTGAGCAATCCCCACCTCAATCTGACAAGCGGAGGCCCCTTGACTTACTGTCCCCACGATGGGATAAGGCAAGATCGGTGCCATGAACGCTCATCAAGTCGACATAACAGAAAAGGAGTTTCTTATAAATGTTGAAGAACAACTCTCTGCTGGCGGTTCTCGTCGTCTGCTGTGTCGTGCCCAGGCCCGTGGATGCAACCGACGACGTGTTCGATTCGAACGGCGTTAAGATTCGGTATGTCACCGCAGGGAAAGGTGAACCCGTCGTTCTCATCCACGGCTGGATGGGTGATTCCAGCATGTGGGGCCGGGATGCGTCCGGCAACACCAAACTCGACACCACCGGCGCGAAAGGGTTCCAGCTGATTGCCCTGGATTGCCGGGGGCACGGCAAAAGCGATAAACCGCACGACCCGGGGAAGTACGGCCCCGAAATGGCGGCCGACGTGGTGCGCCTGCTCGACCACCTCAAGATCGAGAAGGCACACTTGGTCGGCTATTCGAGCGGGGCATTCATCGCCGGCAAGGTGGCCGCGACCCACCCCGAGCGCGTCCTCAGCGTCGTCTATGCCGGGCAAGCACCTCTCGTCGCAGAGGCGAAATCACCCGGTTCCTCCGAAGTCGAGGTCTTTGCCAAGGCGGTGGACGAGGGCAAAGACCTGGGGGCATACATCATCGAGATAACACCGCCCGACAAGCCGAAGCCGACCATGGAACAAGCAAACGCTATTGCCAAGTTTCTGTATGACGGGAAAGATTTGAAAGCGTTTGCGGTGGCCGGCGGCAGCTTCAAGGACCTGGAAGTGACCGTGGAGGAACTGAGGAAGTGCAAGGCTCCGATCTTGTTCATCCGCGGAGGGAACGAATCTGCTTATGTGAAAGACAGGGTTGACGCTGTACGAAAGCAGCTCGGCCGTGGCGACGTCAAGATCGTCGAGGGCGGGGACCACATCACCACGCTCACCAAACCGGAGTTCGGCTCCGCGATCCTCCAGTTCCTACGCACCGGCAAGCCAGCCTAGGCCCGGCCTGTCCCTTGCAAGGGCTGGGCCGAGATGATCCGCAAGGTCTATGAGGTTGACCCGATGGTCTGCCCTCAATGCGGCGGACAGATGAAGGTCATCGCTTTCCTTATAGACTATGCGGTTGTGGACAGGATCATCCATCACCTCAAGCTGACTTTTGTCGCGGAGAGACCCCCGCCCCCTCATATCGCCTATCAGGAAGTCCTGATGGCCGCCGAAACCGGCAGTGAGTATGTTCCTTGATTCTCTCTTGGTCTGGGAGGAGAGGTCTATCAGATTTCCGACAATTTTTAGTTTGTCCGCCGACGACGCTCCGATTTATCATCCCTGACGATGGGGTAAGGCAAAGTCGGTGCCATGAATGCTCATCAAGCCGGCGTAGCAGAAAAGGAGCTTCTTATTCTTTTTGCGGAATAGTCAAGACTGATATGCAAATTTGTGCGGTTTGGTCAGGACGCGATCGCCGATCTTCCCGAGATTCCCGTCGCCTCCTTTTTATTGAAAGGAGGCCCTTTTCCTCTCCTTCGAGCTCGATTTGACATCCGACGACCTCCCGATTTTGCATCCCCCAAGATGGCGTGTGGCAAAAGGAGTGAATAACCTTTAAAATGAATGGATCAAGGTAAATTTGGAGAAGCCCCATGAAAGCGATTGTCTGCACAAAATATGGACCACCGGATGTTCTTCAGCTTAAAGAAGCACAAAAACCCGCTCCCAAGGACGATGAAGTCCTGATAGAAGTCCATGCGGCATCCTTAAATGCCTATGACTGGCATCTCCTGACGGCTGACATATTTTTGGTCCGCCTCATGGGCGGAGGGCTTCTCAAACCAAAAAACAAAATACCCGGGGCTGACATAGCGGGGCGGGTCGAAGCGGTTGGCAGAAACGTCACGCAGTTCGAGCCGGGTGATGATGTCTTTGGGGACATTGGTCGCGGCGGTTTTGCCGAGTATGCATGCGCTCGCGAAAATCGATTGGCGTCAAAACCGGCCAATCTCTCGTTCGAGGAAGCAGCGGCCGTGCCTATGGCGGCACTCACCGCCCTGCAGGGTCTTCGCGACAAAGGACGGATTCAGCCAGGACAGAAAGTTTTGATTAATGGTGCGTCCGGTGGTGTGGGCACGTTTGCGGTGCAGATTGCCAAATCGTTCGGGGCTGAAGTCACTGCCGTATGCAGCACGGGGAAAATGGACATGGCGCGCTCGATTGGTGCGGACCAGGTCATTGATTACACTAAAGAAGATTTCACCAAAAATGGGCAGCATTATGACCTTATTTTTGCGGCCAACGGGTATCATCCAATTTTGGATTACCGGCGGGCATTAGGTCCCAAGGGGATTTACGTCGTGGCCGGAGGTACCTGGGCGCAAATGTTCCAAGCTACACTCCTGGGACCATGGATTTCAATGACCGGGAGTAAGAAGATGGGTGGCGTGTCTGCAAAAGTGAGCCAAAAAGACCTGGTTTTTATAAAAGAGCTTCTTGAAGCCGGCAAGATCAGACCTGTTATAGACAGGCGTTACCCGTTAAGTGAGGTTCCTGAAGCTCTCCGGTATCTGGGTGAAGGACACGCTCGAGGGAAGGTGGTCATAACGTTGGAGCAGAATAATAAATGAACGGATCCAGGTAAATTTGGAGGCGCCTCATGAAAGCGGCTGTCAACAAGAAATATGGACCGCCAGATGTTGTCCGGCTCAAGGATGTAGAAAAACCCACCCCCAAGGACGATGAGGTCCTGATAAAAATCCAGGCGACAACAGTAAACCGAACGGACTGCGGCTTTCGAAAACCGGAATATCCGCTTATTATCAGGCTGATGAATGGCGTCTTTAAGCCAAAAAGAACGATATTAGGGAGTGAGCTGGCTGGAGAAGTTGAAGAAGTCGGCAAAGGCGTCAAGCTATTCAAAAAGGGCGACCCAGTTTTTGGGCTAACCGGCAACAAATTTGGCGCCCATGCCGAGTACGTATGCCTACCTGAAGCAGCTTCGATTGTGACGATGCCGGCCAACATGAGCTATGAAGAAGCGGCCGCAGTCTGCGACGGGGCGATGCTCGCTTTCAACTTTATTAGAAAAATAAACCTCCAAAAGGGAGATAAAATTCTTATCTATGGAGCCTCCGGATCCATAGGCACAGCGGCTGTGCAGCTGGCCAAGTATTATGGGGCCGAGGTTACAGCCGTGTGCAATACCAAGAATTTGGAGCTTGTAAAATCTCTGGGCGCCGATGAAGTCATTGATTACACAAAAGACGATTTTACTAAGCATGGTCAAACGTATAGGGTTGTTTTCGATGCCGTTGGCAAGACTTCGTTTTTCCGCTGCAAAAACCTAATGAAGAAAGGCGGGGCTTATTTATCAACCGACCTGGGTTTCTTAGCGCAGAATTTATTCTTAGTATTATGGACCGGGATGTTCGGCGGCAAAAAAGTCAAGTTTCCGATCCCCAAAGACCGTAAGGAAGACGTGGCTTTTTTTAAAGAGCTCATCGAGGCCGGAAGGTACAAAGCGGTCATCGATAGACGCTATCCGCTCGAACAAGTCGTCGAGGCCTATCGGTATGTAGAAACAGGACAAAAAACGGGAAATGTAGTCATAACCGTTTGACCTCCGACAACCTCCCGATTTAGTATTCCTCACGGTAGCGCGTAGCAAAAAAAGACCCGATGGCTAGCCTAAAAGCTTTTTTGGGAAGCTAACATAACCTTTTTTTAAAAAAAGGCGTCTTTATTGGAGAGGAGACATATAACCCAGCGAGAAGGAGGGATAAATGTTCGGAATCAGACGCTCTAAGGCCCGGCAGCCTCTTTTAGTCGCTCTTATCTCTTGCGCCCCCTTCCTTGTTACATTCGTCCCCGCGACTCCCCAGACCGCCCCGGAATCCATCGCCGCTCGGGTCGTCGACGAGATACAAAGCCGGATGCCCGAATGGATCAAGAAAAAGGATACGCCGGGAGTGGCCATCGCCGTCGTCGACGACAAAGCCGTCCTCTGGAGTGAAGTCTACGGATACACAAGCCGGGCCAAGGACAAGCCGGTAACCCCCCGGACCTTATTCAGCATCCAGTCCATGTCCAAGAGCTTCACGGCGCTCGGCGTCCTGATGGCCGTCCAGGACGGGCTCCTCGACCTCGACGCTCCGATCACGGACCATCTGCCCGATTTCAGCGTCCGGAGCCGATATGAGGATCGCCCCGAGCGGAAGATGACGCTGCGGCATCTCCTCTCGCACCGGGCCGGTTTTTCGCACGAGGCCCCTGTGGGCAGCAATTACGACAGCCGGCCCACGACTTTCAGCGAGCACATCCTCAGCATTTCCGACACCTGGCTCCGCTATCCGGTCGGCTATCGGTACAGCTACTCGAATATGGGGATCGATCTGGCCGGATACATCCTGGAGAAGAAATCCGGCCAGCCCTTCGCGGCCTATATCCGGGACAAGATCCTAGTCCCGCTCGGCATGAACGACAGCACGCTCGATATCGCGACTATCCTCAAAGCGGAGGATCGCACCGTGGGTCATCTGGCGCCCACCAGTATCGTCGTCGGGGGGATTCCAGTTGAAATACCCATGGTCCCCGCGGGTGGTGTCTACACCAGCGTCCTCGACATGGCCCGTTACCTCATGTTTCACATCAACGAAGGCCGCGTCGACGGCCGGCCTCTCCTGCGCGACGACCTCATGAAGGCCATGCACACGGTCGCCTTCCCAGAACCGCACCAGACGTTCGGATACGGGTTGGGCATCGGTGTCGATCATTTCGGCCCCGAGGTTTTCTATTCCCACGGCGGGGGCGGCTACGGCTTCGGGAGTTACATGGTCATGTTCCCCGGGCTGAAGCTGGGCATGGTCTACATGACGAATTCGGAACAAGGCGGCCAGGGAATAGGCTGGATTTCGGACATCGTGAGCGAGTTGATCGCGAAATCGGCCGGCCCGCCGGATCCGGAGCTCGAAAAACCGACCGTCGATACTCATAACCCGCTTCCTCCCGGCGATGTCCGGATCCAACGGCTCGCCGGCCAATACAGCGATGGCATCATCATCGGGCAGAGGGACGGAGTTTTCGGCTTTGCGCTGGGAAAGGATTTTTACCCGCTCTCTTTCTACGAGGACCGGGGCGAGGTCGTCGGCGTGTTCGGGAAATACTCCGAGCTTCGCGTCAAACCACCGCTCGCCGGCCGTACCGGGACTCTCGTCCATTTTAACAGGCTGTCGGGGACGGTCTTTTATTATGAATTCCACAAGCCGGAAAAATCGGCCGACCAGGCGGGCCCGGACAGACCCGAATGGAAGCCGTATCTCGGGAGTTACCGGATGTTGACCTGGGGCAGGACGCAGGGTTATACGGCGACGATTGGGATCGACAACGGATATCTGACTTACAACGGCATGCGCTGCCGGGAGCATCTGCCCGGACTCTTCTTCCGTTTTGACGGAGAAGCGCTTGATCTTCGGGGGACGATCGCGACCTTTAGCAATATCCCCCTTATCCGCACGAAGAGATAATCGTTAGGTCACCTCCCCCGGAACCCTCGGCTATCCTTCAGATTCTCCTCTTTGTCGGTCTAAAATCCCAAGTCAGGTCATGGATGACCTCGTCAATCAACCTTCGGTTCGCCAATCCCATTGAGACTTTTCTTTTAACTTCGGGTTAGCACCACGAAGCCGGAAAGGCTTCCTGACTTCGGTGACGATCTTCGAGTTCAGAGACGTTGACAGGGCCTGCTCATTTAAATCTAATAATGCAGCAAAGGTTCTTTCCCAATTAAATGGAGAAGCGAGATGAAAAAGCGGCTAATCGTAGCTCCTTTGGTAATTATCTTATGTCTTTCTCTGAGTTGCCAGAGGCAGGGCCAAAGAAGCGTTGATATCCGGATCGACCCGGCTCTGCAAGAGGAGGCTGAAACCGGACGCCTCTACCTTTTGTTTACCGACCGGTCCGATGTTGAACCGCGCCTAGTCATGCCCTTTCTCGGCGCTTATTATTTTAACTCCCCCCGGAGTGCATCGACGGCGGAAGCCGGTCTCGATTACTGTCCGTTCTTCGGCCAAGATGTCGACGCTCTCAGGCCCGGCCAGAAAGTGACCATCGGCGAAGATGTCCTGGGATACCCGTTCTCAAGCCTCAGAGATCTTCCGGCGGGAGAATATTATGCCCAGGCCGTCCTCCACGTCTATACAGAGGTGACGCCGGCCCACGGGCACACCATCTGGCTCCCCATGGACGATTGGGAAGGTCAGCAGTTCCATCTCTCTCCCGGAAATTTGATCAGTGAACCGAAAAAGATTCGCCTCGAGGCCGGCTCGTCTGCCAAATTGGAGCTGGAACTGACCAAAAAAATTCCGCCTATCGCGCCGGAGCCGGACTCTACCTATGTCAAGAGGATCAAAATCAAAAGCCAACGGCTCTCGGATTTCTGGGGACTTGATATATATCTGGGCGCGCATATCTTGTTGCCGAAGGGATATGATGAGCACCCGAAGGTCCACTATCCCGTGCTCTATTACCGCGGCCATTTCTTTGAGAAGCGGCCTTTTGGATTTCCCGATGAGGAACCGAAGGACCCGGGCAAGGAAGCAAGCCAAGCCAAGCGGTCGGCCTATGAAGCCGCGAAATACCTCTGGGATGGCTGGATGGCCAAGGACACACCGCGTTTCATCGTCGTCACGCTGCAGCACCCCACCCCCTTTTACGATGATTCTTATGCCGTCAATTCCCCCAATCAGGGGCCCTATGACGATGCCATCCTCAAGGAGCTCATCCCCCAGGTTGAGGAGAGCTTCAGGATCATCCGCAAGCCCTATGCCCGTGTCATGACCGGCGGCTCGACCGGAGGCTGGATAGCCGCCTCCCAGCAGATCTACCATCCTGATTTCTTTGGCGGTGCCTGGAGTTTCTGTCCGGACTGGGTCGATTACAGGGATGTCTTCGGCGCCGATCTCTATGAGGACAGCAACCTCTTCCAGCCGGCGGGATTTCGTTGGCTGACGCCGGAGCGCATCTCAACCCGCTCCGTCGGCGGACAGCCGCAATTGACGGTCGGGCAGCTCTCGCAGTTTTTTGCCGTGCTCGGAAACAAAGGCCGTTCGGGCGAATTCATCGATGCCTATAACGCCGCCTTCGGGCCGGTGGGAGAAGACGGGTATCCCGTCCAAGTCTATGATTATTTGACCGGGGCCATAAATCACGACATGGTCAAGTACTGGCGCGACAACAATATCGACCTGCGGTACTATCTCGAGAACAATTGGAAGGAGCTCGGCCCCAGACTCGTGGGCAAGCTGCACTTCCTCTGCGGCGACATGGACAATTTCTATTTGAACGAGTCCCTGTATCTGATGGAGAAATTCCTCGAATCGACGAAAGATCCCTACTACGGGGGTACATTCCGGTGGGGGCGGCCTAGGGTGGGACACACTGTTACGGGCATAGGAGTAGATCCTTGGCCGTTCAAGCTCCTTCAAGAAATGGCCGTCCATATCACGAAGAACGCTCCCCCGGGCGAAGATGCCCAACAGTGGAAATACGAATAGATACACCTGTTTCCCCTCAGCCATCGAAGAGAACGGTAAGTCAGAACTCGAAAAGATCTCAAAGAGAGGGGTCTCTATCATCCCCCCTTTGGAAAAGGGGGGCGCGGGGGGATTGGAAAAGGCGAACAAGGAGAGAAGGGATATGCAGTTGTTTATTATTTATAAAATCTCCCTTGACCCCTCTTGGCTAAAGAGGGGGACTAAACTTGTGTCGTCATAATTTCCATGATATATCTTGGGTGCTGTTTTGGCGGTTTTGGGATGCCCCCTGCCAACGGCAGCCCTGGTAAGGAGGTCTGGAGATGATCGAAGGCCAGGAAACTCTCGGCAAG
>Ga0315275_10004433_pt1 | contig 13119 bp, 13 predicted proteins | sample YL17G03_0_MG_FD_205557 | JGI IMG/M metagenome (GOLD analysis project Ga0315275, IMG submission 205557) | Sediment microbial communities from Yellowstone Lake, YNP, Wyoming, USA - YL17G03_0 | ecosystem: Environmental > Aquatic > Freshwater > Lake > Sediment | place: USA: Wyoming | collected... | reverse complement strand
GGCCGGGATTCATAGGAACATACGATCTGCTTTTCCTGCAGACAGATGGATTGGGGATCACGAGAAGAATCCCGGTTAAGGTGACGATCAGGCCGAAGTTCGGAATAAAATAGATCGTCCGGGAATCACTTGAACGCGCCGCCAAGTGAGAAGAGAATCGACATATATCATTCGCAGGCGTGATAATTTATTCAAACAAGTTCGAATAAGCTTCGATCAATATATTAATGGGAGAATAGACATGAAGCGGCTAGGGAACCGAATCGGTTTTGCTTTCGTTTGTCTGATAATCTTTTCGATATTTGGATTCGCCGATACCAACGTCAGCGGAATTATTGATAAAGATACGAATGGACGAGAAATGGGGAGTAGATCATACGCAGACACAGGTTCCAATGCTACAACTCAGGTGTCGGCAACGCCCACCGCAGGAGTTTCATGGATTATCTCCACAATCGACAGCACCGGAGATGTTGGTAAGCACACATCTATCGCAGTGGATGCGAATGAGAAGGTTCATATAAGCTATTTTGACTTCACAAATGGAAAGCTCAAATATACAACGAATGCAACAGGAAGTTGGGTTACATCGATAGTCGATAGTGCAAGTGATTACGACTCCGGCATCGCCTTAGACGCCAATGGCAAGGTCCATATCGTTTATGATGGTACAGGTGGCGACTTAAAGTATGCGACGAATGCAACAGGAAGCTGGGTGATTTCAACAGTAGAGATCGGCGCCTACTCAGGAGTTACAGGGGATGACTCCATTGCCATTGATTCAAACGGAAAAGTACATATAAGCTACTTTAAGGCATCCGGCTTGGACCTTAAATATGCCACAAATGCTTCAGGTACCTGGTCGACCTCCATAGTCGTGAATGGTGGAGCCACGGGTCCTTTGCCGGGATATTCGGCCTCCATCGGGGTTGATTCTAATAATAAAATCCATATCAGTTATTATGACGATGCTTCGCCGGATAGCATAAAATACGTTACCAACATATCAGGCTCTTGGGTCGTGACTACAATAAGCACAATAGGATTTGCTGCGGGTTGGAAGACATCCCTGGCCGTTGATTCAAACAACAAGGCCCATATTTCTTATTATAATTATACGAATGATGCACTTAAGTATGCATCCAATGCCTCAGGCACATGGCAGACGGAGATCGTGGATGATAGTTCTGGCGGCGTCTGGGATGCATCCCTTGCCATTGACAAGATAAATGGCAACCAGGTCCATTTGGTTTATGGCTCCTATTATGGCATTAGTTACGCTAAAAAGTCGGCTGGCACATGGCAGATATCTAGAATAGATGCATCATGTACAGGTAGCTATAACTCCATTGCCATAGGCTCAAGCTCAATTCATATTAGCTACTACGACGGGTACAACTTAAACCTTAAATATGCCTCGTTGTCGATCGTAGCGGCGCCGACGGTGACGGTGACCTCGCCCAACGGAGGAGAGAGCTGGCTGGTAGGGTCAACGCACAACATCACCTGGACGACGACGGGGACGATCGCCAACGTCAAGATCGAATATTCGACGAACAACGGGACGGCCTGGACGACAATCACCGCCTCCACATCGAATACCGGTGCATATCCGTGGACGGTGCCGGGGACGGTCTCGTCATCGTGCTTGGTGAGAGTCAGCGAAGCCCAAACCGGGACACCGACGGATACAAGCAATACCGTGTTTTCGATCGTTGAACATTTGACAATAAAGCTATCAGGCAGAGTGTCCGAAGACGTTCCAAGCCCGGTCCTTACCAGATATCTTGCGGGAATCAAAATAGAATTTTCCGGAGGGATGGGAACGGCGGTAACTGATACGAATGGTTCGTTCTCCAAAGACGTGCCCTATGGATGGACAGGCACGGTCACGCCTTCCGATCCGAACGATTCGACGGCGACGTTCGTCCCTCAGGACAGAAAATATACGAACATCCTGGAAGATCAAGCGGGGCAAAATTATAGAGCCGTTTATCAGCCTGTGAAGTTGGAAATTTCAAAATCCTCACTGTTTTTTGGAGTTTCGTCATCCGGAGCCAAAACCAAAGCTCAACCTATTTTGGTCACAAATGCCGGTGGCCGAGGGCCCGTTGGGTTCACCACGTTCGGGGTATTTAAGCATGCTTCCTGGATATCTGCAAAGCCGATAACCGGAATAACAAATACACAAATTCAAGTCGACGTTGATCCTACGGGACTTGGTCCCGGCTCTTACGAAGGATATGTCATCTTCGAATACGGAGATCAGAGAAGCGATTGGAGTTCAGCGACCCTTCAAGTCACCTTGAATATTCTACAAAGCTCCGTCACGCCGTTCGGCTCTTTCGACACGCCGATTAACGGGACGACGGGGATTACTGGGGCAATTCCGGTAACGGGCTGGGTTCTCGATGATATCGAGACGACCAAGGTCGAAATCTGGCGGGATCCGGTATGGGGAGAAGGGCCAGGGCTCGTTTTCATCGGGAACGGGGTCTTTGTTGAAGGCGCTCGGCCCGACGTTGAACAATCTTTTACTGACTATCCGCTGAATTATCGAGCGGGATGGGGCTATATGCTATTGACAAATTTTTTGCCTAACAAGGGTAATGGGAACTTTAAATTGCATGCCTTCGCTTATGACAGGGAGGGCCATCAAACACTTTTGGGTTCGAGATCGATTTCTTGCGACAACGCAAATGGAATTAAACCCGTCGGTGCTCTCGATACACCCTATCCAGGAGAGGAGATCTCCGGCAATAATTACGTTAATTTTGGCTGGGTCGTGACGCCTCAGCCAAAAGAGATTCCGAAAGATGGTTCAACGATTACCGTTTGGGTGGATAGCAAGAAACTTGGGAATCCCGTCTATAACCAATATCGAAAAGATGTCGCGGATTATTTTCCAGGACTAAAAAATTCCGATGGAGCTGTGGGATATTTCAATCTGGACACAACGAAGTACTCGAATGGCGTGCATACGATTCACTGGATTGCGACAGACGATCAAGGGGCGGCGGACGGGATCGGATCGAGATATTTCAACATATTCAATACAGGGACGGCAGCTCAAATAAGTTCTCAGTCAATTAACCTTGAAAAAGCCGATTCATATGAATCCGTCATGAACCTTCCGGTGAGTTTCGAGCCAGGAAAGATAAAGAGAGGTTTTAGCCTAAAGACAGAGCCGGAAGTCCTGCAGCCGGATAACTACGGCGTAATCTCTATCGAGATTAAGGAAGTCGAAAGGGTCGAGGTGGATCTTGGCAAGGGAAGAGCTTATCGCGGATATCTCGTGGTCGGGGAGGAATTACGATCCCTGCCAATGGGTACGACCCTCGATCAACGAACCGGCACGTTTTCCTGGATGCCTGGGCCGGGATTCCTGGGGACATACGATCTGCTTTTCCTGCAAACAGATGAATTTGGGATCACGAGAAGAATTCCCATAAAGGCTACGATAAAGCCGAAGTACGAGAAGCAATAATTAGCAGCCTGAGGAACCGAGAACATCGCGGATGATTACGTCGCGGATCCCCGGTCCGGGCAAGCCCGGGTTTAGGTGTCTCTTGGAGAAGAAGCTGATCAGTACTACCATTACGGATTAACCCCCCGTCGCACTCTGCCGGGACCTTATTGTTCCCGCCGACAAGCAATGCCAAGCCGAAGTGACGCCCGATAGTTCAATCTAGGTTATTCAATCGCAGCTCGGCGCGCTTCTGCCGCGGAAGGCGCTCATCATGATGGCCCAGGCGCAGCCGACGCCGGGACGGACCTGGATGGCGTCGAAGGGACAGTTAAGCATACAGGCGCCGCATTCCATGCACAGGTCGCGGTCGGTGAGTACGGCCTTTTCCCCCTTGTCGTCCATGGCGAAAAGAGCGTGAGGGCAGACGTCGACGCAGACGCCGCAGCCCTTGCATTTGGCGGGATCGTATTCGAGGGTAACGACATTGGATATATAGCGCAGGGACATCGTTCGACTCCTTTATACTTTCAACACGGCGGATACGATCATGGCCGCGACGCCGAGGATGGCCGAAAGCGCGATGAGGGGAACCGCCGTTCTCATTTCCTTCACCACTCCCGAGAGCGAGGTGATGGGGCTCGATCCGGTGAAATTCATGGCCAAGAATCCGGAGATGGCGGGCAGGACGAGGAAATAAGAAAGCGTGGCCGCCCAGCCCGCGGCCGTGTCCGGCAAGCCCTCGATCGCGCAAATGACAGCGGCTAAGACAATGCCGAGAAGCCAGCCTTTCCAGGCGAAGGCCAGGCCGGGGATCCATGGAAGAAGCACGGGAACGACCACGGCCCCGACGACGACCGCCCCGAGCACGGCTGGAAAGTCGATGGAGATAAGCCTCACCCCGAGAAGGCGCAGAACCCAGAGGCCGATAAAGACGAGGAACAGCCAATGTCTGACGATCCCGGAGAGTTCGACGGGCGTCAGGATGAGCCGGTCCTTGAGGGCGAAGCGGACTTTTCTCATGGCCGGCGTCGTTTTCATCCCGGCCCGCACGAATTCCGGGATGTCCTCGGCCCGGACCGGCCCATAGACCACGTGGAACTTGGTCCGTTTCGTGATCTCGTGGGCGGCGACGCCGGGCGCGCCGAGCTGGGGAAGGATGAGCTTGCGGTGGGAAACGACTCCAGCGAGGCCGGAGCTTTCGATCCGGGAGACGAGCTCCTCCGTGCCGAAGGTCCCTTTGCCCGCGGCGCACCAGACGTTGATCCCGCGCGTGTCGAGGACGAGGATCCAGCCGTCGAGGCCGTCCAAGGCCCTGCGGACGCGGTCGAAGCTCATCTTATAATTAGCGCTGACGTAAACGGGGGACTGGGCGTTTGGGCGGTTGACTCCATAGAGACCCGGGGGAATGGCGTATGTCGTGCGGCCGAACCCCAAACGCATCCGCAGAGTGCCGGCGCGGTCGGCGAAGCTCAATCGAGTGGACACAAGCGGAACATCTCCGGCGGAAGTGTTCATCCGTCCCGTCGTCCAAGGACGGTCTTTGAGCCGGTCAGCGGAGCCGTCGTCGACGGGTCCTTGGCGCGATCCGCAGCAGGCGTCGTCGCAGCCGCAGGACACATCCGAAGGTTCTTTGAGGAACCGGTCAAAGATTTTGGTCATTGTTTCGCTCCTTCGTCGCAGCAGCCTTCCGTCTCTTTCAGTTTCAGGATAGCGTCGGCGAATGCGCCGATGCTCTCCCGGATGGGCTCCTGCTTATCGGCAGGGAGCAGGTCGAGGACGCGGGCGATGTAGCCGTTATAGCGGCCTTCGATCTCATCGAAAATCTTGCGGCCATGTTCGGTGAGAGAGATGACGACATAGCGTCGGTCTTTGTTGTTCGGCTGCCGGCTTACCAAACATTGCATGACCATGCCTTGGATCGTCCGGCTCAGCGTGCTCGCGTCTAAACCGAGGGCCGCGGCCAAGTCCACTAGGGACACTTGGCCTCGGCTACCGATCTCCAATAATGTGTGGCACTGCGCAGTCGTGAGGCCGCAGCAGCCCTCCTCTTTCTCGAAAACACCTCCCGATTCGCGTTCAATGATCCTCATTTTTTGCCTAAGAAACTTGATTTTTTCGATATTCATGAAAATATCCATTAATGTAATTACAAATAATTGTAAAAAACAATCAATGGAAAGTCAAGGGAATTTTTTCCGATTTATAATACCGGCTTAAGGGATGCTCTTCCCTGATTCTTCAATAGATTTCAGGAGTTCTTGAAGTTTTTTATAGATCTCCTTGCGGAGGCCGACGGCAATGATAATGATAAACAGCTCCTTCTCCCTGATTCGATAGATGATCCTGTAATCGGATGTTCTCAAAGAGCGCAGGCCGGCCAGCTCATACGACAAAGGCTTTCCTTTGAGGGGATTGACTGTCAACGACTCAATCGCTTTTTTTATGATTCTCTTGATCGAAGGATCCAACTTCTCGATTTTCTTTTTCGCTTCTCTCGTGAAAAAGGCGCGGTAAAGGGTTTTCTTCATTTGTCCGGGAAGACCTCTTCATGAGTGTGAAGCCTCCCGGCTTTCTCGTCCTTAAGCCCCCGGTCGAGGCCGGCCAACAGATCCCGATCGCTCAGAATCTCGACGGTTTCAATGAGGCCCTCGAGCTCATCGATACCCAGAAGAACGCCTTCAATTTTGCCCCGGTGCGTTATGGCGAACGACGAGTGTTCCTCTCTGACCCTCCGCAGGAGAGCGGAAAGATGAGCTTTGGCTTCGCTCAATGGCAAGGTGTCCGAGTAATAGATCATGGTTCTCTCCAACAGGTCTGTTTTCAGACCATTATACTGGTCACATATAATTTAGACACGTACACGTCGATTGTCAAGAAATTCTGGGGCTTCGACTCCACTCAAGGGGACGAACGGGAAGCGTGTTTTTTCTCAAGGGGAGATGCATGAACTATCCGCGGAACCGGATGATTCGCTTCCCCTCATTCCAACCTCTTCCTGAAGCGGAGCGAGCTGAGGACGAACGTCGTCAGGCCGATGACCAGCAGGAGCAGCAGCTCCGGCCAGAGGACTGCCGGGCCGTTCCCTTTTAAAAGGATTTCACGGACGATCTTGCCGAAATGGCGCAAGGGATTGAGGTAGGTGACGTATTGAATGACCTTCGGCATGCTCTCGATCGGCGAAAAAATCCCCGATAGGAGCATGGCCGGCATGACGAAGAACATGGCCGTCATCATCGCCTGGCCTTGCGTTCGCGAGACGGTCGAGATGAAAAGCCCCGCGCCGAGCGTCGTCAGGATGAAAAGGAAGGACGAGCCCAGCAGGAAGGGGATGCTGCCGCGGATGGGGACGTCGAAGATGATCTTGCCGGCGGTCAGGATGAGGAGAATGTCGAAAAATCCGATCAGGGCGAAGGGGACGGTCTTGCCGATGATCAGCTCGCGCGGCTTGATCGGCGAGACGATGAGCTGTTCGAGCGTGCCCATCTCCCGTTCCCGGGTGATGGCCATCGACGTCAGGAGGAGCGTCGTGATCAGGAGGATCAGGCAGATGACGCCGGGGACCATCCAGACCGAGCTCTTCAGCTCCGGGTTGAACCAGATCCGCGGCTCGAGGCGCGGCATCGCCGCCGCCCGGCCCGCGAGCGCCTGGACGATGATCGTTTCCGAATAGCGGGCCGAGACGAGGTCGACGTAGCTGATCATGATCGTGGCCGTGTTGGCGTCCGTCCCGTCGATGATCACCTGAACGGGGCTGATCGTTCCGCTCTGGAGCTTTTTGGCGAACCCTTCGGGGATGATGATTCCAGCCTGAACCGCGCCGCTTTGAATGACGCCGTCCACCTCGGAGGTCGAGTCGAGGGCGGCCTTCAGCTCGAAATAGCCGGACCGGGTGAACGACGTCACGAAGGCCCGGCTCTCCTGGGAACGGTCGTAGTCGACGACGGCCAGGGTGACGTTCTTGACGTCGATGGTCGCCGCGTAGCCGAACAGGATGAGCTGGATGACCGGCGCCAGGAACAGGGGAGCGAGCATCCTTTTGTCCCGGAAGACCTGGATGAATTCCTTGCGGATGATCTGGCGTATGGCCCTGAACATATCTCTTCTCTATTCCAGACGGAGCCTTAAGCGCCGCAAGGCGGCGATGAAGACCAGCGCGGCGAAGGCCGTCAAAATAGCGATCTCCGTCCAAAGCTGGCCGAATCCGTATCCTTTCAGGAAAATGCCGCGCAGGGCGGTCAAAAAATATCGGGCCGGCACGACATAGGTGACGATCTGGATTAGTTTGGGCATGCTGGCAATGGGCGAGATGAATCCGGACAAGAGGAATGCGGGAAGCATCGTCGTGAGGATGGCGACGGAATAGGCCAGCTGCTGGTTCTTGGTGACGATGGAAACGAGCAGTCCGATCCCCAGTCCGCACAACAAAAAGATGGCGCAGACCGTGAAGAGGCTGAACAGATTTCCGCGGAGGGGAACCCTGAAGACGAGCGTCCCCGTCAGGACGATGAGCAAAACCTGGACCATCCCGAGCCCGAAGTAGGGGATAAGCTTGCCGATGATGATCTCGCTGCCGCGGACGGGCGAGGAGATGAGCTGCTCCATGGTCCCGTTCTCCCATTCCCGGGCGACGGTGAGCGAGGTGAGCATGGCCGTCATGACCATCATCACGACGGCGAAGAGGCCGGGGACGATGAAGTTGGTCGTTTTCAGCTCTGGGTTGTACCAGACTCGGGTCCTTGATTCGACCATGGGGACGCCCGTCGGCCGGAAGCCGCCTTGGCCGGCGAATCGTTCGGTAAAAATATCCGCTATGAATTTCTGCATGAGCCCGGACACGTAGCCGAGCGTGATCAGGGCGGTGTTGTTGTTGGCCCCGTCCACCAGGAGCTGGACGGCGCTGTCGGCGCCGCGGCCCACATTCTTGGCGAAATCGACGGGGATGACGATGACCAGCCGGACGGCGCCGGTCTTTAGTAGGCCGTCCGTCTGACTGTAGTCGTCGAGCAGGACGCGCAGGTCGAAGTATTCGTTCGAGCGGGTCCGCGAAATGAGCTCCCGGCTCAGGACGGACTTGTCCTGGTCGAGGACGCCGATGGGGGCGTGCCGGATGTCGTAGTTGATGGCGTAACTGAAGATGAGGACCAGGATGATCGGCAGGCCGATGGCCAGGAACAGGCTCCGCGGATCGCGGCGGATGTGGAGGGCCTCTTTTCGGGCGAGGGGGAGGACGCGGCGCATCATGACGTCCGCGCTCCCTGGATGGCGGTGACGAAGACCTCCTCGAGCGAGGCGCTCTCCCGGCCGACGAAACGGACCTTGAGCTCGCGGGGCGGCCCGATGGCGATGATCCTTCCGTCGTAGATGATCGCGATGCGATGGCAGCGTTCGACCTCGTCCATGTAATGCGAGGTGACGAAGGTCGTGGTCCCCTGCACGGACAGCTCGTAAATAAGCTGCCAGAAATCCCGGCGCGAGGCCGGGTCGACGCTGGCCGTCGGCTCATCCAGAAAGAGGATCTCCGGTTTGTGGAGGATGGCGCAACCAAGGGCCAGCCGCTGTTTCCACCCGCCGCTCAGGTCGCGGGTCAGGACGTTCTCGCGGCCCTCGAGGCCGGCCATGGCCAGCACCCATTTCTTCCGTTCCTTGAGCCGGGCCGGGGCGAGGCGGTGGATGCCTCCGTGGAACTCGATGTTCTCGGCCACCGTCAGGTCGCTGTAGAGAGTGAATTTTTGGGACATGTAGCCGATGATCTTTTTTATCTCCTCCGGCTGGGCGGCGATGCTGAAACCGCCGACGGTCCCTTGGCCCGAAGTCGGGCTTAAAATCCCGCAGAGCATGCGGATGGTTGTGGACTTGCCCGCGCCGTTAGGACCGAGGAAGCCGAAGATCTCGCCTTTCTCGACGCCGAACGAGACATGGTCGACGGCCGTGAACGAGCCGAACTTCTTGGTCAGGTCGCGGACATCGATGCTCAGCGTCGTTATGCTCATTTCTTATTCCCCCCCCCTTCTAAATACATCTCTTTCCCCCCTTTTCTGAAGGGGGGTGAGGGGGGATTATTCTCTCTTTGGGCCAACGCCAAAAAGACGTCTTCGAACGACGGGGGAATCTTCCTGAGGCTCTTCACCGCGATCTTTTCAGCCTCTAATTTTTTGCGGACGTTTTCGAGTCCCTGTTCTCCCACCGTCAAAACGATATGGATCGTCTCGCCGAAGGGATGAACGCTCTTCAGGCCGGGCACGCCCTTCAGCGCCTTGAGTGAAGGCTCGAGCGGAGCGACGAGCTCGGCGATCTCGTCCTTCATCCCGGCGGTGAGATTTTCCGGCGAATCATAGGCCAGGATCCGCCCTTCGTTTATGAAGCCGACCTGCCCGCAGCGGGCCGCTTCATCCATGTAGGGAGTCGTCATGAGGATCGTGGCGCCCTGTTCGTGGAGCTCGGTCAGGAGACGCCAGAGCTCCTGGCGGGAGACCGGATCGACGCCGGTCGTCGGTTCGTCGAGAAGGAGGATCTCCGGCGTATGGAACAGGTTGCAGGCGAGGGCCAGCTTTTTCTGCATGCCGCCGGAGAGGTTGCGGGCCAGCCGGTCCTCGAACGGGCCGAGGGCGCTGAATTTGAGGAGTTCCGCTTTCCGCGCGGCGAAGCGCTCCTCTTTCACGCCGTAAAGGTCGGCGAAGAATTTCATGTTCTCCGCGACCGAGAGATCCCCGTAGAGGCTGAAATGCTGGGGCATGTAGCCGATGCGCTCCTTGACCTGGAACGGCTTTATAACCGCGTCGAAGCCGGCGATCTCGACCCGGCCCTCCGTAGGCCTGAGCAGGCCGATCAGAAGGCGGAGGAGGGTGGATTTGCCGGCGCCGTCGGGACCGATCAGTCCGGCCAGCGTCCCCGTTTCGATCTCCAGGTCAAGGTCTCGTATGGCGCAGGTCTGTTTGAATATTTTGACCAGGCCGTGCGCTTTGACCGCGAGCATTTATTTCATCGTTATCTTGACGTCCACGGGCATGCCCGGCTTGAGCTCGCCGGCCGGGTTGTCGAGGTACGACTTGACCATATAGACGAGCTTGAGGCGTTCCTCTTTCGTCTGGATGTTCCGGGGAGCGAACTCGGCCTCGCTCGAAATGAAATCGACCTTCCCTTTGAAGGATTTGCCGGGGAACGAATCGCAGGTCACGGCCACCTCAGCGCCCAGGATCACCCGGCCCACGTATTGTTCGGAGACGTAAGCCTTGACGTATGTTTGACCGAGGTCGATCAGGCTGAACAGGACCGCGCCGGGGACGGCCAGTTCGCCGAGCTCGACGTGTTTGACTTCGATATAGCCTGAGACCGGAGACTTCACCTCGGTGTCCTGGAGGAGCCTTTGGAGATATTGCTCTTGGATCTTGAGGCCCTGGATCTCGGACTGGATCATCTCGAGCTCCTCTTTCTCCCGGCCGCGGAGGGCCATCTGGTAGTTCTCCTGGGCGTTCTTGTGCTGGTCCTGGGCGGCTTTGAGGGCCAGGTCGGCCCGTTCCTTCTGGTTCAGCGACACCGCGCCTTCGCTCAGGAGCTTGGTCATCCGTTCCTGGTCTTTCTGGGCCAGCTCCAACTGTTTGGCCGCGGTCTCGACCTGGGTCTTGGACACGGCGATGAGCTCCTTCTTTGTCCCGATCCTGGCCAGCCGGAGCTTGGCTTCGGACGCGGCGATCCCGGCTTTGACCTGGTCGATCTGGAGGCGGAGCTTGTCGGCGTTGATGACGCAGAGCAGTTCGCCTTTTTGGACCTTTTGGCCTTCCTTGACCGGGATGCGCTCGATTTCCCCTTGGGCTTGGGCCCGGACGTCGGTCTTGACGGCTTCGATGATGCCAGAGATCTCCGCCCGGCTTCCGTCAGTCGGGCCTTTGCCGCAGCCGACCAGGCTTATTTGCATTATAATGAATACGATAAAGGCGGAATACCGGATGGTCTTGCTCATGGCCGCTCCTTGTTCTCTTCCTATTTATAAGGGATTTAGGAGATTTGTTCCAGCGAAATGTTGCCCGCCGGGCCGAAAAAAAGACGAAAAATATTCGCGAAAAAGCAACCTTTTCCCCCCATTTCTTATCTTATAGGGTTGAAGAGAGTCAAGAAATGATCTACCAAGAAGCGGCTCTGGCAAACGGCCTTCAAATCATGGATAATGCCGCTATGAGCCTGCCCGACGATGGGAAGGACGACGTCATCTTCGCCGCCCCCGCCCGAGACTCCCTCGAAGATCTCATCCGCCGCGGCCAGGCGGGTGACGAAAGAGCCATGGAAGCTCTCTATTACCGGTATAAGACCGCCCTTTTCAATATGGCCTTCCGCTACACCTATGAACGGTCGGCGGCCGAGGACCTCCTCCAGGAGATCTTCATCAAGATCTTCACCCATCTGGGAGACGTCCAAAAGACCGAGACGTTCACCGGCTGGGTCTACCGCATCGCCTTGAACACTTGTTACAGCTACCTGCGGGGGAAAAAGATCGAGCTCCAAAAGAACGTCCCCCTGGCCGACGTTGAGGGCTCGCTGCATGCCCCCGGCGCGCGCGAATCCTCGAACGACGTCCGGAAGCCCCTCGACGAGGCGATCGCCGGCCTGCCGAAAAGGCTCAAGGAGATCTTCCTCCTCCACGATGTCCAGGGCTTCAAGCACGAGGAGATCGCCCGGATGCTCGGCCTCTCGGTCGGGACGTCCAAGTCACAGCTCTTCAAGGCCCGGCTCAGGCTCAGGGACTATCTGACGAAAAGGCGAGCCTGCTAGGAGAAACGAACATGAGATGCTCACACGCGCATAAGCTCATCGGAGACAAGCTGGACGGGGCGCTCACCTCGAAGGACAGCGAGCGGCTACGGGAGCATCTGGACAAGTGTTCCGACTGTCTGGAGTTGCTCAAGGACTTCCAGGGCATCATCGAACAGGCGAAAGGACTGCCCAAGCACGAGCCGTCGCACCGGGTCTGGACGGCCGTCCTCGACGGCGTCCGGGCCTTCCGCGACAACCGGGTTGTCCGCGACAACCGGGTTGCCGGCCCCTCTCCGTCTCCGATCAAGCTCCCCAAGCCGAAGTGGTACGAGACCTATATCTTCGCCGGCCGGGCCAAATATGCCTTGGCGGCCGCTCTGCTCCTGGTCGTGGTCGGCGGCTTGGTCATCGGCCTTCGTCCGGGGAAAGACATGAACGGGCTTTCGGAGCAGGCCCGCTTCACCTTGGCCAAGCTTGAAGAGGCCGAGAAGCACTACAAGCTGGCCATCCAGGCCCTGAGCGAGGCGGTCGGCTCTCAGACAAACCGCTTTGATCCGCTCGTGGTGGCCGTCTTCGCCCGGAACCTCTATGAGATCGACACGGCCATCCAGGCCTGCCAGGCGGCCGTCAAGAATAACCCGAACGATCTCAGCGCCCGCGAGTATCTGCTCGGCGCGTATAAGGACAAGGTTAATTTTCTAGACAGCCTCATCGATATCAGGAAAGCATCGCCCTCCCCGAAACCGGCGGGCAAGAAAATATGATTTTAAGAGAGAAGGAGGATCATCATGAGAAACCATAAAATCGCCAAGACAGCGGTCGTCCTGACCGCCCTCGTCCTCATCTGCGGATTCAACGTCGGCGCCGTGCTGGCCGGCGAGAAATTCGAGGAGAAATTCAACAAG
>Ga0315275_10004432_pt1 | contig 13123 bp, 6 predicted proteins | sample YL17G03_0_MG_FD_205557 | JGI IMG/M metagenome (GOLD analysis project Ga0315275, IMG submission 205557) | Sediment microbial communities from Yellowstone Lake, YNP, Wyoming, USA - YL17G03_0 | ecosystem: Environmental > Aquatic > Freshwater > Lake > Sediment | place: USA: Wyoming | collected... | reverse complement strand
CCGACCCGCGCCGGGCGGCGGCCGCCGCGATGCCCCGCGAGACGTTGACGAGGAGCCCGCCGCCGGCGCCGCCGCCCGCGGGCCCGCTCGTGGCCGGTCCGGCCGCGAGCACGGGTGCGGCGTCGCCGCCCTGCGCGCCCACGCCGGGCACCAGGAAGGCGAGGCCGGGCACGAGCGCCCGGATCTCCGCCAGCTCGGCCGGCGCCGTCGCCCCCACGACCAGGCCGGCCCGCTCGCCGATGCCGGCCGCCGCGACGCGGCGCGCCACGCGGCGATGGAGCGCCTCCGCCGGCGCCCCCAGCGACGTGTCGGCCACCACCACGAGGTCCTGCAACTCGCCCGCGCCGGGGTTGGAGGTCCGGCAGAGAACGTAGGCGAAGCGATCGACGCGCTCGAGGAACGCCGCGAGGGCGCCCAGCCCGAGGTACGGGTTGACGGTGACGGCGTCCGCTCCCAGCGCGTCGAAGAGGGCGACGGCCTGGCGGGCGGACGTCGTCTCCACGTCGGCCCGCTTCGCGTCGACCACCACGAGGACGCCGGGCGGCGTTGCCGCGAGGACCCGCTCGAGCGCGGCGATGCCCGCGCTGCCGAATGCCTCGAAGAAGGCGAGGTTGGGCTTCACGGCCGCCGCGTGGGGCGCCGCCGCCTCCACGATCAAACGCGCGAGGCGCTCGATCCCGGGCAGGCCCGTCGGCCAGCCCTCCGGCAGCATCTCGGGCGTCGGGTCGATGCCGACGCAGAGGACCGTCCGGGCCGCGCCCGACCGGCGCGCCAAACGAGCGAGGTACGACTCCGTCACGGAGCCGCGGTCGGGGATCCCGACGGCGCGGCCGACGGAGCCGCCGTGGGCGCGGGAGTGGATCGCGGCCCCCACCACGCGGGCCGGCTCTCGGCGTCGAGCCCGCTGAACTCGGTGAGCGGCTTCGTCTCCTTGACCGCCAGGCCGCCCCCGGTCGCGCTCCCCAGGGTCGCGACGTTCAGGTCGACGGTGACTCCCGCGAGGCGAAGGAAGGCGATCTGGGTGCCGTCCGGGGACCACGCGCCGCCCCACGACTGGCCGTCCGAGGTCACCCGCAGGAGCTCGTTGGCGCTGCGGGCGTCGAGCACCACGATGTCGGTCCCGAGGCTGGTGGTCTTCGTGGCCACGATCCGGCGCCCGTCGGCGGAGTACGAGGGGTGGGTGTAGCCGGGGCCGGTCAGGGCCACGTTCTTCTTCGTCGCCACCTCGTAGCGCCAGAGCGTGGGCAGGCCGCGGTCCGCCTGGCGTCCGTTCTTGACGTAGAGGATGTACTTCCCGTCCGGGCTCCACGTCGGGTTCTGGTGGCCCAGCGGCGCCTGCTCCGGCAGGCCGACCTTGGCCAGGACCCGGCGGGCGACGTCGAACGTCTGCACGACCACGTTCGAGCCGGTCGGGTCGGGGCCGTCGGACACGAGGGCCAGCCGCTTTCCGTCGGGGCTGACGGCCGGATCGCGCATGAAGAAGAACCACGTGTAGCGGTTCGACGGCCCGCTCTGGTAGAGGCCCGAGAGGAGCGTCTCGCGATCCGTGCCATCGGGCCGGATCCGCGTGAGGAGCGGGTAGCGGATGTCGTAGCGCCGCTCGGTCCCGGCCACCGCGAAGCGGCCGGTCGTCTGGCGGGTCTCCAGGAAGTAGACCCAGGTCCCGTCGGCGGACCACGCCGGCTGCGAGTCGCGGCCGCTGTCGGTGAGGCGGCGGGACTCCGTCCCCTCGTGGATCCAGAGGTTGCCGGCCTTGGCGTAGACCAGCTTGCCGTCGATGCCGACCTCCGGGTTGACGACCGGCGGCGCGCTCGCGGACGGAGTCCGTCCCGGCACCACGGGCCCGCCGAAGCCGGGGTTGTCCGCGCCGCCGGGGTTCGTGTTGCGCGCCGCGAGGAACGGCAGGTTGCCGGTCAGGAGGGCGAGGGTCAGGAGCCCGACAATGACGAGCCCGCCGACGGAGAGGATCGGGGCCACGAAGGGACGCGCCGCCGCCAGCCCGTACGGGTCGCCGGTGGTCCGGCGGACGGGTCGTCCCTCCCGGCCGGATGGGGCGCGCCGCGCCATTAGCCTGCCCCTGCTGGCGCCTGCAGGTCGCGGGCGGGCGCCACGTCGAGGATCAGCACCTGGAGGGACTCGAACCCGCCGAACCGGCGGCTCCCGAGACGGCCGGCGACGTCGATCCGGTCGCCCTCGTGGACGGTCTCGGCAAGGTCGCCGCGCTCGAAGGCGATGGCGTCCACGACGTCGACGTCGCGGCGCAGGGTCAGCTGGGTATGGCCGCCCGCGGCGGCCCGGACACGGGTCACGGTCAGGCCGTGGATGCCGACCAGCGGCTCCGGGTTCCCCGGCCCCGTCGGGGCGAGGGCGGCGAGATGCTGGAGCAGGCGGTAGTCGGCCGCGCGCGCCGGGAGGGCAAGATCGAGGACCAGCTCCGGGCGGGGGTCGATCGGCCCGCCGGCACCCACCAGCTCGAGGAACCGCGCCCGGAAGTCGTCCCAGCGGTCGGCCCGCACCTCGAGGCCCGCGGCGCCGCGATGGCCACCGTGGCGGACGAGCAGGTCCGCGCAGGCGGTCAGCGTGCCGGCCAGGTCGTAGCCGTCGGGCGCCCGGCAGGAAGCCCGCAGCACGCCGTCCAGCTCGGCCGCCACGACGGCCGGGCGGCCTCGCTCCTCGGCAAGGCGGGCGGCGATGAGCCCCACGATGCCGACCGGCCAGGGCCCCCGGACGAGCGTGGCGGGAAGGTCGGCGTCCTCGCCGGCGAGGATGGTGCGGGCCTCGGCGACGGCCGACCGGGTGACGTCGCGCCGCGTGGCGTTGGCGATCTCGAGGGCGGCCGCGGCGGCAGCGGCGTCCTCGGCGGTCTCGGCGAGGAGGAGGGCCGCGGCGTCGGCGGCATCCCCCACCCTGCCGGCGGCGTTCAGGCGCGGGGCGATGACGAAGGCGATCGTCTCCAGGGTGATCGACGCCGGGTCCACCTGGGCCGAGGCCAGGAGGGCCGCGATGCCGGGTCGCGGCGCGGTCCGCAGCCGTTCGAGGCCGATCCGGGCGATCGACCGGTTCTCGCCGAGGATGGGGGCGACGTCGGCCACCGTCCCGATGGCCGCCAGGTCGGCCAGGTCGGCAACGGTAGCCGCGGCGGGGATCCCCGCGAGCTGCTCGAGGAGGAGCGCCGCGACCTTGAGCGCGACACCGCTGCCGGCAAGGCGGCGATCCGGGTAGGTGGCATCCGGGCGCTGCGGGTTGACGAGGGCGAGGGCCGCGGGGGGGACCTCGGGGACGCGGTGGTGGTCGGTCACGATCACGTCGATCCCGTCGCGCCCGGCGGCCGCCACCTCGGCGACGCTGGAAGACCCGGTGTCGACCGTGAACACGAGGCTGCGGCCGGCGTCGCGCGCCGCCGCGACGGCCTGCAGGGAGAGCCCGTGGCCTTCTTCCACCCGGCTCGGCACGTGGGTTGCGACGTCCAGCCCCAGCCGACGGAGAGCCGTCACGAGGATCGCGAGACCAGTCAGGCCGTCGGCGTCGAAGTCGCCGACGACGAGGACCCGCTCAGCGCGATCACGGGCCCGCGCCACGCGCGCCACCACCGCGGCCGCGTCCGGCAGCAGGGCGGCATCGTGGAGCCCCAGGGCGGGCGGCCCGAAATAGGCGTCGACATCGGCGGCCACGACCCCGCGGCGGGCGAGGACGGTGGCGACGAGCGACGAGCCCCCGTGCGCCTCCACGGCCGCCAGGAACGCGGCGTCGAGCGGCGTGCGATCCGGGTACCGCCACCGGTAGCGGGGGGCCAGCATCCGGGAAGCATCGCACGAGCCGCTCACGTGGGACTTCGCGGGCGGCGCGGCGCCGGCAGGCCTCGCGGCCACGGTCACGCCGAGGGGCGGCGCACCGGGCGGCCGGGCGTGGTCCGCTCCTTGCGGCGCGCCTCCCACTCCTCCCAGACCGTGAGCAGCGGCGCGGCGTTGAAGATCGAGGAGTACGTGCCCGAGGTGATCCCGATGAGGAGCGCCAGAACGAACGGCCGGATCGAGTCGCCGCCGAAGAGGAAGAGCGCCGTCAGGGTGAAGACGACGGTCAGGCTCGTGTTGATCGAGCGGGCCAGCGTCTGCAGGATCGAGTGGTTGACGATGTTCGCGAAGCGCTCGCCGGCATGGCGGGAGCGGTTCTCGCGGATCCGGTCGTAGACGACGATCGTGTCGTGGACCGAGAATCCGATGATCGTCAGCATCGCCGTCACGAAGAGCCCGTCGACCTCGAGGCCGAAGATCGTGCCGAGCACCGCGAAGGCGCCCACGACGACGATCACGTCGTGGACCAGGGCCACGAGGGCCGTCGCGCCGAAGCGGAAGTCGCGGAAGCGGAAGGTCATCCAGAGCAGGATCCCGATGGACCCGATGAGCACGAGGATGATCGCCTGCTGCGTCAGCTCGGCCGAGATGACCGGGCCGATGGTCGTCAGCTGGCGCTGCGACTCGATGGCGCCGAGCTTGGCCTCGAGGGCGGCGGCGAGCGCGCCGATCTCGCCGGTTCGCGACACCTGGCCGGGCGGCACCGGGGTGGCGGGCGCGACGGAGGCCGGCGGAACGCTGGGCGAGCTCGAGGGCACGGCGCTGGCCGACGGTGCGGGCGAGCTGCTCGGGGCGGCGGATGCGCTCGCGGCCGGGGAGGCGCTTGCTGCGGGGGAGGCGCTCGGCGCCGGCGTAGCGGAGGGCGCCGCGCTGGCCGACGGGGCGGCGGATGCGCTCGCGGCCGGAGTCGGGCTCGCAGCCTCGACGAACCCGATCGGTACCGTGCGGATCAGGATGCCACTGTCGGAGGTCGTCTGGACGGTGGAGTCCCCGTAGCCCTCGGCGGCCAGGACGGCCTTCACCTGCGCCGGGGTGACGGTCCGGTCTTCGAAGCGGATCTCCCACTTCGTGCCGCCCGTGTAGTCGATGGACAACTGCAGGCCGGCCTTGCCGCCCGTCAGGGGGCCGAGCAGGATGAAGATGATCCCGGGGATGGTGAGGGCGAGCGAGAAGGCGAAGAACCAGTTCCGCTTGCCGATCAGGTCACGCACGGGAGCGCGCCTCCCCGCGGACGACCGCCCGGCCGCGAGCCCCCACGAACTCCTCTTCGCTCAGGCCGTAGAGCCCCGGCCGGCGGGCCCACACGTTGGGGACCACGAAGCGGAGCATCGTCCGGGTCACCGTGATCGCGGTGAACATCGAGAGGAGCACGCCGATGATCAGGACCAGGGCGAAGCCGCGGATCGTCGACGACCCGAAGAGGTAGAGGATCGAGGCCGTGATCAGGCTCGACACGTTGGAGTCGAGGATCGAGTTCCAGGCCCGGTTGAAGCCCGCCTCCATCGCCGCCGGCAGCGATTTGCCCAGCCGCACCTCCTCCTTCATCCGCTCGAAGATGAGCACGTTCGCGTCCACCGCCATGCCCACCGAGAGCACGAAGCCCGCGATGCCGGCCAGGGTCAGCGTCACCGGGATGAGCCGGAAGATCGCCAGCACGACCAGGGCGTAGTAGATCAGCCCGAGGCAGGCAATGACGCCGGGCAGCCGGTAGAAGACGAGCATGAAGAGGAAGACGAGGAGGATCGCGATGAGGCCGGCAAGAAGGATCCGGTCGAGGGAGAAGCCTGCCAGCGTCGCGCCGATATCCTGGAAGCTGACCTCCTGGATCGGGAACGGCAGCGAGCCGTAGGCGAGGACCGTGACCAGGTTGGTCATCTCGGTCACGGTGAAGCCGCCGGATCCCCCGGTGATGATGCCGTCGCCCCCGGTGATCGCGCTCTGGATGACCGGGGCGGAGACCACGGACCCGTCGAGCACGATGGCGAAGAAGTTGCCGACGTTCTGGCTCGTGTAGTCGCCGAAGAGCTTGCCGCCCTCGCTCTTGAGGCGGAAGCCGACGGCCCGCGCGCCGTTGCTGTCCTGGCTCGCGAACGCCTGGTCCAGCTGGTCGCCGGAGAAGAGCGTGGTCTCCTCGGTCGGCAGCGGCTGGCCCTGGGTGGCGGTGTTCGGTCCCGGGTTGGTCCCCGTGCCGTACCGCTCGGTGGGCAGGGGCACGAAGTCCAGGCGCCCGGTCGAACCCAGGAGCTTGCGGATCGGGTCCGGGTCGTTGACGCCGGGGAGCTCGACCACGATCCGGTCGGTGCCCTGCGTCTGCACGACGGGCTCGGTGACGCCCTGGCTGTTGACCCGGTTCTCCACGATCTGCTTGATCGTGGCCATCGCGCCCGCGTCCGGCGACTTGCCGCCGGCGGGGAGCGCCTGGTACTCCACCTGCAGGCCGCCGACGAGATCCAGGCCGAGCTTGGTCTCGACGAGGCGGCTCCCGCCGTCCGGACCGAAGTCGGGCAGCGCGAGCTTGGGCCAGAAGTTGAGGACGAGGGCGGCCGCCAGGACCGTCAGGATGAGGGCGGGGGTCAATCGGCGCATCGGCGGGGGATGCTACCACCGTTTACCCCGGGGCGTTCGAACGCCACGGGTCAGGTCAGCTCGAGGTGCTCCTTGATCCGGGCCGCCAGGACCGGGCCGATGCCCGGGACGGCCGCCACCTGCTCCACCGGCGCGTCCCGGACGCGCTTCGCCGACCCGAAGGTGCGCAGGAGCGCGCGCGTGCGGGCGGGTCCCACGCCGGGCAGATCGTCGAAGGCGCTCTTCACGGCGGCCCGCCGGCGCAGGTCGCGGTGATACGTGATCGCGAAACGGTGAGCCTCGTCCCGGATCCGCTGCACGAGGTAGAGCGCCGACGACGTCGGCGGGAGGACCACCGGGTCGGCGCGCCCCGGGAGGAAGAGCTCCTCGCGCTCCTTGGCCAGCCCGGCGATGGGGATCTCGTCGAGCCCAAGCTCGCGCAGGACGGCCACGTCGGCGGCGAGCTGCCCCTTTCCGCCGTCCACCACGATGAGATCCGGCAGGGCCCAGCGCTGCTCCTCGGCGCTCCCCTCCTCGCCAGCCTTGGCCCGGTGGAGGCGGCGACGCAGCATCTCCGCGTGGCTGGCGAAGTCGTCCTGGCCCGCGACGCCCTTGATCCGGAAGCGGCGGTAGGCGCCGCTCCGCGGCCGGCCGTCCTCGAAGACGACCATGCTGCCGACCGTGTCGCGACCCTGGATCGTGGAGATGTCGTAGCACTCGATCCGCAGGGGCGGGCCGGCCAGGCCGAGGGCCGCCGCCAGCTCCTCGAGGGCCACCAGCGTCTTGCCGTCGTCGGCGAGCCAGCGGGCCTGCTCGCGTCCGAGGTGGTCCGCGGCGTTGCGGCCGGCCAGGTCCACCAGGCGTCGCTTCTCGCCGCGCGCGGGGACGAGAAGCCGGACGCGCCGGCCGCGGCGCGCGGTGAGGAACGCCTCCAGGTCCGGGGCCTCCGCCGGGAGTATCGGGGCGAGAATGGCCGGCGGCACGTACGTCGAGCGGGTGTAGTACTGGAGCACGAAGCCGGCCAGCGTCTCATCGTCGCCCACGGCCGCGGGTGCCTCCAGGACGTAGACGTCACGCCCGACCAGCTTCCCGGCCCGCACGGCAAAGACCTGGACCGCGGCCTGGTTGCCGGAGCGGGCCAGGCCGAGGACGTCGAGCTCCGTCCGGGCGAAGGCGGCCATCTTCTGGTCCTCCATCGTCCGCTCGATCGAGCGCACCTTGTCCCGCATCGCACCGGCGCGCTCGTAGTCGGTCCGCCCCGAGGCCGCCTCCATCTCGCGGCGGAGCTCCCGCACCAGCGTCTCCTGGCGACCCTCCAGGAAGAGCTCGACCTGGGCGATGTCGGCGCGGTAGGCCTGCTTCCCGACCGCCTCGATGCACGGTCCCTGGCAGCGCTTGATGTGGTAGAGGAGGCACGGCCGGCGCAGGGCCCGCTCCCCGTCCCGGATGTCGAGCGTGCAGGTCCGGAACGGGAAGAGGCGCCGGATGAGGTTCATCGCCTCGTCGACGCTGCTCGCCGACGCGTAGGGCCCGAAGTAGCGGCCGCCGTCGCTGACGAGCTTGCGGGTCCGCTCGACGCGCGGGAAGTCCTCGCCCAGGGTGATCCGGATGTAGGGGTAGCTCTTGTCGTCCTTGAGGCGGACGTTGAAGCGCGGCTGGTAGCGCTTGATGAGGTTGGCCTCGAGGAGGAGCGCCTCGCTGACCGAATCCGTCAGCGTGTACTCGAGGTCCGCGACCCGGTCGATCACCTCGCGGATCCGGTGGACCTCGCCGGGTCCGGCCCCGGGCGCCTGGCGCTGCCAGTAGGAGCGGACGCGCGCCCGGAGGTTCTGCGCCTTGCCGACGTAGAGCACGGTCCCCCGGGCGTCGCGCATCAGGTAGACGCCGGGACGGGTGGGCAGGCCGGCGAGGGTGGCCTGGAGGTCGGGGGTCACCGCTCGATGCTACAGCGGCGGGCGCCGGACGCAGCGAGGCCGGGCCCCGCGGCCCGACCTCGCGATCTTCCGAGGAGTGCGAGACAGCCCGGTGTCGCGACCGGGCCATCTCGGTTCGTGGCTCGCGCGGGCGGGCCGCGCGAGCGTGGCTATGGCAGAAGGACTGGGCAGTTCGGGGCGGTCGCCCCGTTGCTGTCGGTGCAGACGATCCGGCCCTGGATGGCCGGGCTCACCGGGGTGTTCGCCGTGATGTAGTCGGCGAGGACCTGGTCCATGAGGTTCTGGGTGGTCCCTCGCGCGTAGACGTTCGGGTAGCCGTCGCCGCCGGTCGCCATGAAGTCGTTCTCGGCGATCGTGTACGTCGATGCGGCAGTGAGGCCGACCGGCGCCCCGGTGCACGACCCGTCGGCGGCCTGGCGAACGGCGCTGAGCACGCGGCTCCCAGCCGGTGCGGAGATGTCATAGGTGAAGCACAGGCCGGAAACCTGTGGGAAGCGCCCCTGGGCCGCCGGCATGAGGGAGACGCCGTTCTCGAGAGACGTCTTCAGCTCGGCGCCGGAGATGCTCACGGTGAAGACGACGTTCCCGAACGGCAGCACCCCGAAGACCGAACCCCGAGTGATCGGGTACGGCAGAGGAGTGAAGGAGGGGCAGAAGTCGCCGGGGAGATCCGGGGATGGACAGGTGAGGTCCGCCCGCAGCCCGCCGGAGTTCTCGATCGCGAAGTCGGTGTTGTACGTCTTGCGCAGGGCGTCGGTCGTCAGGTCGCCGACGAGCGACTCGCAGAGGCGGCCGTCAGACCGACCGCAGGCGTCCGCGCGCGGAATCTTGACCGTCGAGTTGCCGATGACCGTGCTGAAGATCGGCGCCAGCTGCGCGTTCAGGTCGTCGATCAGGGCCTGGATGGCGGGGTCGGGGGTCACCCCGAGGTCCCAGGGCTTGTGGTAGTCGGCCGTCTTGTAGACGACGGCCTTGCTGGACGTGTCCACCGTGAGCCGGAGGCGCGTGAAGCGCAGGCCGGAGTTGGCGCTCTCGGCCACGAGGATGTCGTTCTGGGTGCCGATGTACTGGTTGTGCGTGTGGCCGCCGAGCAACGCGTCGACGCCGGTGAGGTGGTCGGCGAGCTGGAACAGCGGGCTCGAGGGCAGCGGATTGCTGCCGTCGAAGTCCACGCCCATGTGCCCGACCGCGATCACCGCATCGAGCTTGCCCTTCGAGCGGAGCTTCGTCGCCTCGGCGCTGATCGCCGCGGCCGGGTCGGTGACCTTGAAGGGGTCGAGATAGCCAGGGAAGATCAGGGTGGGCAGCTCGGGCAGGGTGTAGCCCACGACGCCGAGCTTGAAGCCCTCGAAGTTGAACGTCCACGACGCCTTCCACTCGGCCGGCAGCTTGCCAATCGTCGGCCCCAAGGCGAACACCGTGTTGGCGCTGAGGTACGGGAATGTCGCCAGCGGAATCAGCATCGTCCGCAGGTACGTCGACCCGCGGTCGAAGTTGTGGTTGCCGAAGGTGTCGGCGCTCATGCCCAGCATGTTGAGCACCGTCATCGTCGGCTTGTCGCCGAAGAAGTTGGAGATCGGGGGCGATGCGCCGACGGCGTCCCCACCGGACAGCGTGATCGAGCCGCCCTGCGCCTCGGCGCGATACGTGTCGAACCAGGCCTTCAGGTAGGCCGCCCCGCCGATCCCGAAGGACGGGCCGAGCGTATCCGCCGTCTGGGAGAGCGGCGTGAGCTGGCCGTGGAAGTCGCTGATGTAGAGGATTGTCGCCTCTTTCCAGCGGCCGGGGTTCGGGAACAGCCCGTAGAGGATCTTGCCGCGGGCGTTGATCGGGCCGGGGATGTCGAGCAGGAAGCTGATCGTCGGGGCCAGGTCGACGGCGCGAACGCCTGCGACCGGGTCCTGCTTGCGGATGCCGGGTCCGGCCGCGACAAACGTCGCGTGCATGTTGACGCCGCTATCTAGGTCCACCGTCTCCGGCAGGTAGCCATGCTGGCCGAAGAACTGCGAGAAGGCGATCCTCTGCCCGAGTGTCGCCGCGTCGAACTGGTACGGCGGCTTGAGCACGACGACCACGTCGCCGCTGCGGCTCGGGTGGAGCGAGTCGCTCCCGTCGACGTTCCGCAACTCCTCCTTCCTCAGGATCCTGAGCACGACCTGGGTGCCGGGGTTCGCCGGGTCGGCCAGGCCCTCGAAGGCGCCGACGACCGCCGTCCTGACCTGCTCGTAGGTCGTGCCGGCCGGCAGCGTCGTGTTGACGTAGATCTGGGCGGTGCCGCCGGCCCAGCAGGCCTTGGCCAGGTTGACGGCACCCGCGCTGGTGCCTGAGCGGCAGTTGCTGAAGACCTCCGTCGGGGTAGCCCCGCCGCTGCTCTGCAGCCCGGCGTCGTACAGCACCTTGCCGGCGTTGACGGCGAGCCACTGGGCGCCGAAGCCGTGGTCGGAGGCGGCGAACGTGGTGGGCGTCCCGTCCATCAACGACCGCCCGAGGGCCAGCGTTTCGTCGGCCTCCATGTAGGCGTCGCGGAGGAAGCCGTCGGCGATCGCCGGGGTGATTACCTCGCCATAGGAGGTGTAGGTGTTGTAGTACGGATTCGCGAGGCCGTTGACCATCGGCGTCGTGAGCCCAAGGAACATGTGGGAGAACTCGTCGGTGACGGGGTTGCCCAGCATCAGCAGGTCGGGCTTGTAGCCCATGCCCGGGACGCTGCCGCCGATCTTCGGGACCGCAGCGGTGCCCATGATGTAGTTGAGGTACGCGTAGTGCGCGTCCTTCCACTTGAGCCCCTGCTCGATGTAGGTGTCCGCGTCGACGAGGCCCGATTCGAAGATCGCGTAGTCGGCGGCCGTCGAGCTCGGGAACCAGCGGTTCAGGTCATCCTCGAAGTCGCCGGCGTAGCTGCAGCCATTGCAGGTCGCGACAGAGCGCGCTACTGACGTGAAGAAGAGGCTGAACTGCGAGAGGTCGGGCGCGAGGAGCATGGACTTCACGTAGAAGCCGGCAGTCTTGCCGGCCGGGTTGGCCAGGGCGACCTTGACGTCGGCCCACTCCTTCTCCATCAGATCGGCGACCGCGTTGCTGCCGTTCTTGCCGTTCGCGTTGGGGACGATCAGGACGTTGTCGTAGTTCGTGACGGCGTCATTGGTCGAGTCGTAGACATAGAAGTCGTACTGGTCGTTGGCAATGACCGGCGATGGCCCGCTCGACGCCGTGTACGACCCGATGTCGAACATGCCCTGCTTGGCCAGGCTGTAGCTGGCGGGCACGTTCGTCCAGCCCGCGGCGAGCGCCAGGTCGAAGCGCTGGTATTGGACGCCGAAGGCGGTCGCGCCGGCCGGCTGGCCGGGAACGTCCCAGTTCGTCCAAAGGCCGCGGTTCGAGTAGAAGTTGCGGTAGTCGACGACCGGGCCCTTCAGGGCGGTCATCGTTCGCGAGCCGCCGGCCCACTCGACCGAGACGACCTTCTTGCCGTCCCGCTCGGCCGCCTCGGCGATCGTGTCGGCCTGGAGCACGCCCGCCGAGAAGGCGGCAGTACGGTTGTTGAAGCTGCTCTCGCCCGTCCGGAAGAACGTGTTGTTCGTCGAGCCGTGCTCCCCCGGGTAGGCCCCGGTGGCGAGCGTGTACCAGCCCGCGCCGGTGTTCGGCGGGAACGCCTGGACCATGCCGTTGACGCCCTTGACGCCGGTCGCCATCAGGTTGGCGTACGTGGGCATGACGCCTTGCGCGGCGTACTTCTCCATGAGATCCGGGCGCATACCATCGGCGGCGAAGAAGACGACGCCAGAAGCGGTGGGTTTGGCGGGCGGCGAGGCCGCCCCCGCAGTTCCGGTGGGCAGCAGCCCTCCGAGGAGCGCGGCAACGGTCAGCAGGACCGCGGTACGTCGATAGATCCGCACTGGGGCACCTCCGGCGAGGATGACGCGTACGACGACGCGAGGATCCGACTCGAGGGCACGCGCGGGGACGCAGCCGGTCCGCTCCCTCTCAGCGGACCGCACGCAGAAGTCTCGCGAACCTAGCGTGGGATGGTGACCCGATGCCACGGCCAAACGTCCCGATTGTCCGCGCCCCCCACCACGAAAGCCTCTGCGGGGCACGCTGCGGTGCGCGTGAGCACCACCTTTGGTGAGTGGCCGTGAAGCGTCCGCGGACAGACTCCGCCGATGGCGACCGAGCGGCGCGGCGCGGGCCATCGCCGAAGGTCCACTCTATTGTCATCCCGAACGGCCGCGTGGGTGTCCGGAGTGATGGCAGGTTCTGGGCGTCCTGGTCTTGGATCGCGTCCCTCCGCTTGACACCAGACTCGATGGCGGTAGAGTTAGTGGCGTAACTGCAAGGCATCCTACTTGCGATACTCGCGTGTAGAGGCCATGACGACGACACTGCAGCTGGGCGAGCCCCAGTCGAGTCAAGAGGACCAGGATGAGCTCCGGATCCGAGCGGACCACTCGACGCTCGAAGCGATCGCAGACCTGGCACGAGTACTCGGTGATCTTCCCCGCGCCCGCGAGCTGGCTCGCTCGATCGCCCGCGGGCTGATCGCAAGTGGCGGCGACGCGCAGCGCGAGGCGCAGGTCCTGGCCGCGCTCATGCCCTCGCCGGCGACGCTCTCGGACGTGGCGACGACACAGCTGCGCTGGAATGCCCTCGCACGAGAGCGGGCTCTGTCCGAGTTCGGCGCGCTCACCAGCGCCGGGCTGGCCGAGTCGCGAAGTTCGGCGACCACCAACCCACACTCGACCCCGAGCCGCTGGCTGTCGTCGGGGCGTGTCT
>Ga0315275_10004431_pt1 | contig 13124 bp, 7 predicted proteins | sample YL17G03_0_MG_FD_205557 | JGI IMG/M metagenome (GOLD analysis project Ga0315275, IMG submission 205557) | Sediment microbial communities from Yellowstone Lake, YNP, Wyoming, USA - YL17G03_0 | ecosystem: Environmental > Aquatic > Freshwater > Lake > Sediment | place: USA: Wyoming | collected... | reverse complement strand
CTTCGGGATCGACGCCGCCCTGGTCCGGCCGCCGAGCTATTTCAAGTCCAAAATGACGGCCGATATCCTCAAGGGGTATTTCCTGGCCGTCGCGGACCGGGCCAGAGTCCCGGTCATCATTTACAACATCCCCCAGAATACGGGAATCGCCCTGGACGCCAAGCTGATTGTCGATCTCTCCGCGCATCCCAACATCGCCGGGCTCAAAGAAAGCGGAGGAAACATCGCCCTCCTCGGAGATGTGATCCGCCGCGTCCCGGACGATTTTTGCTATCTGCTCGGACATGGCAGCGTCTTCCTTCCGGCCCTTCTCATGGGCGCGAGCGGCGCAATCCTGGCCGTGGCCAACGCGGCCCCCGCACTCTGCGCAAAAATCTACGCGCTCTATAAAGAGGGACGGACGGCTGAAGCCGCCGCCCGGCAGCTCGACCTCATTCCGTTCAATAAAGCGATCATGGAGACGTACGGCATCGCCGGCTTGAAATACGCCTTGGATCTTCAAGGCTGGAACGGCGGAGACCCGCGCCGGCCGCTTCCTCCGCTTGACGCCGCGGGAAAATCCGAGATTGCCGCCCATCTCAAAAAATTGGGATTGATCGACTAATGTCAGAGTTCTCAATATTGTCACAATGTCATCGCGAAGCGCCGAAAGTGCCGTGGCGATCACTCCGGCTGGTGTGATTGCCACGTCGCAAGAACTCCTCGCAATGACTTATTTTATGATGCGATCAAAGCAGCCAGTCCCATCGATGCGGGGCGGGAAAATATAATTTCGGTCTCGGGTCATGCCCCCGGGATCGGCCGTATGGGAGAGGAGCCTCAGATGAAAAACATCGTGATGATGATCGCCTGCCTGATCCTGTTGTCCGCTTCGGCGGGACAGCAGGGCCGGCCCGTTCCCGAATGGGAGAATCCGAAAATATTCAGCGTCAACGCCGAAAAACCGCGGGCGACGTTCATCCCCTATCCCGATGAAGCCGCGGCTCTCGATAACGACAAGGCCCAGTCTCCGTTCTATCAATCTCTGAACGGACCGTGGAAATTTTTCTGGGTGACGAAGCCGGACGACGTTCCCGCGGATTTCCATAAGGCCGCTTTCGACGCGAGCGGCTGGAAAGAGATCGCCGTGCCCTCCAACTGGGAATTCCAGGGCTACGGAATCCCGATTTACGTTAACCAGACCTATGAATGGGTCAAGCCTCCCGCGCAGCCCGATCCGCCCCGCCTCCCCCATGACTATAATCCGACCGGCTGCTACCGGCGGACGTTCGACATCCCGGCCGCGTGGAAAGACAGGGAGATCCTCATCCAATTCGGCGCGGTCAAATCCGCGTTTTACGTCTGGGTGAACGGCCGCTACGTCGGGTACAGCGAAGACTCCAAGACGCCGGCGGAATGGGATATCACGCCCTATATCCGGCCCGGATCCAACTCCATTGCCCTCAAAGTCCTGCGCTGGTCGGACGGATCCTATCTCGAATGCCAGGACTTCTGGCGGATCAGCGGCATCGAACGCGATGTCGCTTTGATCGCCGCGCCCAAGGTCCGCATCCGCGATTTTTGGGCGGTCGCCGGCCTGGATGCAACGTACCGCGGCGGCACGCTCGCCGTCACCGTGGACCTCAAGAATACCATGCCATCGCTCAAGGCCGGGCCGGCCGCGGTCGAGATGAAACTCCTGGACGAGAGCGGGAATCCTCTGCTCGCTGAAACTCAATCGCTCGACATGAACAAGCGGGCCGATGGAACGATCCGCTTCGAGGCCACGGTCCCCGCCGCGAAGAGATGGACGGCCGAAACGCCGGCCCTTTATCCCCTCGTCCTCACCCTGAAGAACAAGGAAGGCAGAATCCTCGAAAGCGTCGGGGCCCGGGTCGGATTCCGGCGGGTCGATATCGTGGACGGCATCCTCCTTCTCAACGGGAAACGGATCCTGCTCAAAGGGGTCAACAGGCACGAGCACGATCCCTACACCGCCCACGTCATTTCGGAGGAATCGATGCGCCGGGACATCCAGCTCATGAAGCTCAACAACATCAACGCCGTCCGGACCTGCCATTATCCCAATGATCCCCGCTGGTATGAGCTCTGCGACATCTACGGCATTTACCTCATCGACGAAGCCAACATCGAGTCGCACGGAATGGGCTACGGCGAAAAAAGCCTGGCCAAAAATCCCGATTGGGGGCCGGCCCATCTCGACCGGACGATCCGGATGGTCGAGCGGGACAAGAATCATCCTTCGGTCATCATCTGGTCGCTCGGCAACGAAGCCGGCGACGGAGTCAATTTCGAGGCGACGTCGGCTTGGATCCACGGCCGCGATCAAACCCGGCCCGTCCATTACGAGCGGGCCGAGCGCCGTTCGCATACGGACATCGTCTGCCCGATGTACGCCCGGATCGAAGAGCTCGAAGCCTACGCTCTCAAGAAGCAGACCCGGCCTTTGATCTTGTGCGAGTACGCCCATGCGATGGGCAACAGCACCGGCAACCTCCAGGACTACTGGGATGTGATCGAAAAATACGACCATCTCCAAGGCGCGTTCATCTGGGATTGGGTGGACCAGGGCTTCGCCAAGAAAAATGAGAAAGGCGAGACATTCTGGGCTTACGGGGGCGATTACGGCCCGCCCGAGACGCCGACCGACCGGAATTTCTGCTGCAACGGACTGGTCGGCCCGGACCGCGCCCCTCATCCCGCCCTCCGCGAGGTCGCCAAAGTCTACCAGAGCGTCAAATTCCGCCGGGCCGGAGAATCGCCCGGCCGGCGGTCCGTCGAAGTCGTCAATAATTATCTTTTCACCGACCTCAACCGGTTCGCGCTCCAGTGGGAATATTTCGCCGACGGAGGCGAGGTTCTCGCCGAAGGGAAAATCGAAAATCTCCAAGTCGCCCCGGGCGAGAGCAAAATCTTTGACCTGGCCGTCCCGGACAAAGAGCCTCAATCGGGCGTCGAATACTTCCTGAACCTCAATCTGGTCACCACGAGCGACGAGCCCCTCGTTCCTAAGGGATATGTTCAAGCCAGGGAACAATTCGAAGACCTGATCATCAAGACTTTGCCCCCCGCCGATAAATCCGTTTTGCCGTCTGTTAAGCTGAGCGAAGATGAGAACAAAGCCCTCATCGAGGGCCCCGGATTCGCCGTGTCCTTTGATAAGGTCTCGGGAAATCTCACCGCCTTCGCATTCCAGGGAAAAGACCTTCTCCTTTCCGGCCCCGAGCCGAATTTCTGGCGGGCGCCGACCGATAACGACTTCGGCAACCGCATGGACAAGCGCTGCGCCGTATGGCGGAAGGCGGGAGGCGCGCGGAAACTCGAAAAATTCGAGGTCCGCCGCCTCGGGCCGGCCGAGATTGAAACGCTCGCCGTTTATGCCCTGGCCGACGTCCAAAGCACGTATCGCCTCCGCTATCGGGTCCTGGGCAGCGGCGATATCCTCGTTGAGGCGAAGCTGACGCCGATGGCCCGGACCTCTCCCGAGCTTCCCCGTCTCGGCCTCAAGATGAGCCTTCCGGCTCCGTTCCAGAGCGTGCGCTGGTTCGGCCGCGGGCCGCACGAGAACTACATCGACCGGAAATCGTCGGCCTTTGTCCGCATTTGGGATAAGGATTTTTATTATGATAAGACCATTCCGTATGTCACCATCCAGGAATACGGCAATCGCTGCGACGTCCGCTGGCTGGCCGTGACCGACAAGGACGGAGCGGGCCTCCTGGCCGTGGGCATGCCTCAATTCGATTTCTCGGCCCTCCCCTACACGACTGAAGACCTGACTCAGGAAAATCGGGGCGACAAGCATCCCGTGGATATCTCGGCGAGAGATTTTTTAACGCTCAATATCGATTATGGTCAGATGGGCGTCGGCGGCGATGACTCATGGGGGGCGCAGCCTCATCCCCAGTATCAATTGCGGGCCAGGGAATATGAATACCGGTTCAGGCTGCGGCCGCTGGCCAAAGGAGATGACCCGGCCGCCTTGAGCAGAGTCAAATTCGATTAAGACGCCCGGCGTTTTTTTCCGAGCGGAGGGCTAAAGAGCGGAAGGGAAATTCCTTCGTCCGCCCGTTTCCGCGGCCGCATCGCGGCCGCTTCCTGCGGCCGGACGGAAAAAAAGACCGTGCACCCCGCTCCGACCGTTCTCTACCCGCGTGAACCATACCCTTGGCTCAGGCCGAGCTGGCTGAAACACAAAAGGCCATCCTGCTGCCGCTGCTACCTTCCGGTCCTGACGGGATTCACAGGCGGCTCTTCGCTCAGGGCCCGGCCTTTCATCGCCGCCGATATGGAACCTGCCCGGACAAAGTCCGGCCTCGGCGAGGAATTCGACCCCACTGTAGCGGGTTGTGGGCGACAGGGCACCGCTAGCTCCCCGTCTAGCACGGTCGAACCCGGATTATACACGTCCGGACGAAAATTGAACAGACGGAGATTCCGGCTTTTTCAGAACCGGTAGGCCAGTCCGCCGCGGAGGACGAAACCGTCCCAGAATCCGGCTTCACCGAGAAGATAGACCCCTTTATAGAGCTGCGCCTTCAATCCGAAATGGAGCTGAAGGATGACAAGGACTTTCGGAATGTTGAATTCGATATCCTCGGAAAGCTCGTCAAACGTCTTCTCCTGGCTTTCCCCGATCGATTGCGACAGCCCCCCCCGCTCATAGGTCCCGGTATAGGAATAGGAGAACGTTCCCTTCAGGGGCGCGAATCCGAATCCGAAGAGAAAATACGGCCGGATGATCGCTTCAGGCCCGCCGACATCCCAGCGGAAATTGATATGAGCTGAAAAGGGGCTGGAGACAAGCTTGGCTTGGGCATCGACCGCGGCCGCGGCTCCGTTGGTGTATTCCTGTCTGGCCGTTCCTTGGAGCAAAAGTTGAAGATCGGTTTTCTCCAGGGCCAGGCCGAAGCTGTACGTGCCGGCCAGTCCCCGGGCATAGTAGCGTACTTCGCACCCGAAGTTTGAGCCTTCCGAGTCGAAGGTCAAGTTCTGGGTATAATCCAATTTGACCAGGCCGGCCTGAATCGTTCCGGATTCCCGGACGATTTCCCTCTGGATTTCCTCGCCGATCTTCTCCTTAATCGTGCCCTCGAAGAGGGTCTTAACAAGATTGATGCCCCACGACGAATAGTGAGCGCTGATCTCCCAGTGTCCGCCGACGCCTTGGGTGATTTCAAGGTCCTGGGGAGGGGCTTCGGCGGTTCCGGAAGCTTTGGTTTTTCCCGCGGCGGGCTTCGTCGTTTCCTCCTCCGTAATGATCTCTTCCGCGGCCTTTTCAGTTTTGGTTTTCGGACGTTCCGCTTCCGCTTTTTCGGGAACGGGTTTCGGCGGAACGACCTTCTCCGCGGCCCGGAGGCCGGTGTCGGCGACTCCCGACCGAACCCGCTCAAAGAGGGAGACGAATGCGCTCGGATAGAAGAGCTCGGAAATTTCTTTGTTGGGGTCGACCTCGATGACCTTCCGAAGATACTTGGTCGCGGCGCCCGTATCGCGAAGATAAAAATAGCACAGAGAGAGGCCGAAATAGGAACGGGAGAGATTCATCCGGCTTTGAGAGATCGCCGCCGATTCGAGATAGCAGCCGATGGCCAGCTTGTAATCTTCCTTTTGGTAGTAGGCGTCGGCTTGGGCCAGCAATTTCTCGACGTCGACCTCGCGGGCCTGGGCTTCCTGGGCCGGCAAAAAGCGGGGGAGGAAGGCAAGGACGAGCGCCGCGAGAACGCACGCCGAAAACCGATGAGCCCGCTTTCCTTCCATAAGGTCGATCCTCCGAACCGTTTCCATGCTACCGGACAGAGGAGGCTTTGTCAAATGAACCGGGGGCAGCGCGGCCCGAACAGTTTGACATTTTTCTCTCAAGAAAATATAAATCACTTCAAGGACAACATCGCATATCCGTATTCCGTAATAAGGAGGTCCCTGGATGAAAAAAGGATTCGCGAAAATCGCCCTCGTTCTTTTGGCCGGGCTCTGCCTTCTTGCCGCCCAGGACAGAAAAACGTTCGATGGCCTGAACCTCGGCCTGGGCAACCTCAGCCGCCTGTCACCGGCCCTGACCCGTTCGATCAGCCCCGAGAATTTAACCGGAGAGAAAGGCAAGGCCGGTATGTCGACAAACGGGCCGGCTTTGAACGCCGCTCGCGAGCTGGGTCAAGGTTGGAAAGTGTCGCCCTATGTCCGGATCAAACCCAAAGAAACTCTCGTCATGGCCGACGTCAAAGGCGAGGGCGCCATCCAGCAGATCTGGCTGACCCCGGCCGGGGCCTGGCGTTTCGCCATCATCCGCTTCTATTGGGACGGAGAGACCGAACCGTCGATCGAATGCCCCCTCGGCGATTTCTTCGCTTGCGGCTGGGGCCGCTACGCCCAGATATCCTCGCTCGCGGTCTGCGTCAATCCCGGCAGCGCCTTGAATTGTTACTGGGAGATGCCTTTCCGCAAGAGCTTCAAGGTCACGCTCGAGAACATCGCCGAAGAGGTTTTCACCGTCTATTATCAGATCAATTACGCGCTGACCCAAGTCCCCGACGACGCGGCCTATTTTCATGCCCAGTTCCGCCGGGTCAACCCCCTTCCGGCCAAGAGTGTGTATACGCTCCTCGACGGGGTCAAAGGATGGGGCCATTATGTCGGGACATATATGGCCTGGGGAGTCAATAACAACGGCTGGTGGGGCGAAGGGGAAATCAAATTCTACCTCGACGGCGACACCGATTTTCCGACCATCTGCGGGACGGGGACCGAAGATTATTTTTGCGGCTCATACGACTTTGACTCGAAGAAGGCGGACGGCACGGTCCAATACACCGAACACACGACGCCCTACAGCGGCCTGGCCCAAGTCATCCGCGGCGACGGCCACTACGACGTCCAGCAACGTTTCGGGTTATACCGGTGGCACATCATGGACCCGATCCGTTTCCAAAAAGACTTGAAAGTGACGATCCAGGCGCTGGGCTGGCGGTCGGGCGGACGATACCTGCCCCTCCAGGACGATATCGCTTCGGTCGCGTTCTGGTATCAGGCCGAGCCGCACGCCCCGTTCCCGAAGCTTCCGGACAAGGACGCGCTGGAGATCATCTGATCGCAAAAAACAGGATCCCGCGTTGCCTCGAGAAATGGGGACGGGCTGAGACTTGCCCCAAAGAAGGAGACGGCCATGACGGATGAGATGAGAGGGAAGCTGTGTCTGATCACCGGGGCGAGTTCGGGGATCGGATTCGTGACGGCTCTCGCACTGGCGAAAAAAGGGGCGGCGATCTTCATGGTCTGCCGGAACAAGGGCAAAGCGAAAAAAGCGCGGGCGGAAATTATTCAGGCCAGCGGAAACCTGGACGTCGAAATCCTCTGGTGCGACCTCGCCTCCCAGAAGCAGATCCGCGATCTGGCGGCTGCCTATAAGAGCCGCTTCAGTGGTCTCCATCTTCTCCTCAACGACGCGGCCGTCGTCCCGCGAAAACGGACCTTGACCGAAGACGGGATCGAAACCCAGTTCGCGGTCAACCATTTAGCCTATTTTCTCCTGACGAATCTCCTCCTCGAAGAACTGAGGGCGGCCGCGCCGTCGCGCGTCGTGAATGTTTCCTCCGGAATGTACGCTCGGGCCCGACTCGATTTCGACAGCCTCCAGGCCGAAAAAACATATAAAGCCATGAAGCACTACGCCCTGACCAAGCTTCTCAATATTTTCTTCACTTATGAGCTCGCCCGCCGCCTCGAAGGGACGGGGGTGACGGCCAATTGCCTGGCGCCCGGGTTCACCGCGACCGATCTGGGCCGGGATTTTTCGCCGTTTTCGCGCCTGATCATGAAAATCATGGCCCATCCCAAAGAAGAAGGGGCCGAGACCGTGACCTATTTAGCCTCGTCTCCCGAGATCGAAGGTGTGACCGGAAAATATTTCGCGAAGAAGCGAGACGTCCCGACTACGGCCTTGACTCATGACCGCGACGCGGCCCGCCGCATCTGGGAGTTCAGCGAGAAGCTGACCGGGCTGGCCTGAGAGCCCGAGCAGGAGGAAGCAATTTCCGCCTTGCGCTTTTTTTCAATGTTCTGATAGAATCAACGGCTTGTTCCTTGGATCGAGCGAGGAAAAGAGACATCATCACTGCGGATCGAAAAAGATGAAAAGTGCAAAGAATCGAGAGCCGATGGCCGAGCCGATCGAACGTCTTTGCCCTGAAGCGCCGGCATCAACGCTTCAGGGCCGGAGGGTTTTCGTTCTGGGGCTGGGATTCCAAGCCACGGACGTCGTCCTCATCGGTTCGCTTCTATTTTGCACCTCTCTCACCGTGATTTTCCAGGCGCGTCTCAAGGGCGCATGGGCGACCATCGCCACGAATATTATCGTCGGTCTTCTCTTTTGCGTTTCGATCTGGCTCCAGCAGCGGGCGTCCGGCCGCATTCTCAAGTTTGCAATCCGGATGACGGCCGCGCCGCTGATGATCGCCTATATCTTTCCTTTGGTGTCCCCTCTCCAGTTGATGATCTTCAGGAACTGGAATGACGACCTCGTCCTTAAGGCCGAACATGCCGTGTTCGGCGTCCAGCCCATTATTTGGATCGAAAAATTCATCTCCCCGGCGCTGACGGAATGGTTGATGTTTTCGTATATCATCTATTTCATCCTCTATCCGCTTCTCTGCGGCATCCTCTATTTCAAACGCGGCGAACGGGGCATGGAAGAGTATCTGTTCAGTCTCGGCCTCGCCAATTTCCTGTGCAACCTGGGCGCCGTCCTTTTTCCGGTGGCCGGGCCGCTCTTTAAGATCGCCGATCAGTACACCGTCCCCCTCAAGGGCTATTTTTTTACGTCCCTTGGCGAGTATGTCCGGAACAACCTCCAGGCGATCGGCAGCAGCCTTCCCAGCCCGCACTGCGCCTCGGCAACGGTCATGTGGATTATGGCTTACAAATACCACCGGCCGACGTTTTATGCCCTCTCCCCCATCGTTATTTCCATCTATATCGCGACGGTCTACTGCCGGTATCACTATGTATCGGACTCCGTCTTTGGAATTCTCACCGCCCTCGGCACGCTTCTCATCATTCCGTCGTTAGCGAAGGCTTGGGACAGGAGAGCCGACCGGCAGCGGTGAATTGACGTCGGCCGATTTCACCGATAGCTTCGAGATTTCCCCTTTTTCGATGCGGGACGAAGCGCGCCTGGGGTGACTCGAACACCCGACCAACGGTTTAGGAAACCGCTGCTCTATCCAAACTGAGCTACAGGCGCGTGTTTCACCTAAGTCCTTTGAGAATATAGCCTATCGTCCATGAATTTTCAAATTTCCGAATTATGAAAATGTCGCCAAAAAAGGCCGGAGCCTTTGCCGCCGTTCGCAACCAGCGGCGGACCGGTGTCGGTGTCGATCATAGCCCCGGGAGATGGGCCGGGGATCGATACCCTTTACTCGGGTAAAACCTTCACTTATAATTCAAAGAGCGCGATGAGCATCAAAACCGTCGAAAAAATCGGCGACGTAAAAATATGCGGCCATGGGTCGCCGGGCGGAAAAGGGCTCGGTTTGGCCAGGATCAACGAATACCCAATCCCTAAGGTCAGCAAACTCAAAACCCGCATCCTCACGACGACATTTTATGATCGTTTTAGGGACCTTGGCGGAAAATTCGGGAGAGAAGAATCGGACGTCCTTTGTTCGATTTTAAACGAGTTGGGAGACGTCCCGATCGGCGTTCGTTCTTCGGCGACGAATGAAGCCGCAACGTCCAGCGGGGGAACGGCCCTCATTCACTCCGGAGAATACACCTCCCACATGCTCCCCAACAACCATCCGGATGCTCAAATCCGTCTCCATCAAGTTCGACAGGCGATCGCCCACATCTTTAATGATTTTGCCCGAAAACAGCCTGCATCGAGCCGAGAAAAAATGGCTATCATCCTGAATCCGATCCCTGGAATTTTCGACGACACCCTGGCCGGTCCCTGTTATTACCCTTATATTTCGGGCGTCGCTAATTCATATTTTCCTCATGCCTTGAAAACACAGGATCCTAAAGAAGGTGTGGCCCGGATCGCCTTCGGCCACGGCTACGCGACCGTTTTGGATGATTTTCCCGTCATTTCCATGGCCACCATAAAAAATCCTATTCCTCTCAAATTGCTCCAAATCGGAAATGGACAGCAATACTTTTACGCTCTGGACATGACCAAGAACAGGGAGCTCAAGGGAGAGGAATTGGAAACCATGAAAAAATTGCACGTCAACTTCGCCAACTACCACAAAATAAAATTACTGGGAATTAACAACAATTTCATTACCATCGAGGAACTCATCCAGAACGATCATTTTCGATTCAAAACGAGTCTTATCAAGATCATGGAAACCATCTCGGCCAGAATCTCCGCCCAGTTTCAAATCGAATTTGTCTTTAATATCAACTTCGCCAAAAAGGATAAAGAAGACGGAATGTTTCATGTCGTCCAGCTCACGCCGCTGCCGGAGTTGAAGGTCGATTCCATCCCAATTCCCCAAAAGGCCAGCCATGTCTATCTCTCGATAAAAAACTCTCAAGGCCACGGTATCATCAGGGACATTCATTTCGCCGTCGTCATTTCCCCCTTTGTTTACAGCAAAGACATGCATGATGCCGTTCGTGACAAAATAAGCGCCATCAACCGCCAGATGCACGAACGTCATGAGCATTATATCTTGATCGTCCCCGGACGATTGGGCAGCAAAAACAAGGACTGGGGGATTTTCGTGGATTACGGGGATGTCGACCGAGCGGCGGCCATTTTTGAATACGGCGTCGACATCGCCGGCAGAGCGGAACCCCTTCCAGAGGACAGCCAATCAACCGGAGGAATCTATGGCAGCCATTTTCTTTATATGATCCAGGGCGGTTATGATGAGGACCAAAAAAAGCTTCAAACCCGGATGTTTGGGACACAAGGGACTCATTTCTTGACCAACCTCATGGGAAATAACATCGTTTACGGCTATATTGCGCCCGGTCGCGACAGGATAGATCCCTGGCTCTTCACCTCGGTTCAACCCGACGAGGCCCTCTCCCTCCTGTCCTTTCCCCATCCGGCAACGCTTTATGCCGATTCCATCCATCACCGCTGTAAGGTCATTATCGAAAATGTCGGTTAAAAAGCCGGACGAGGAATTTCCCTTCATCCCGAGAATCATCAATCCGGCCAAGATCGAAAAGGCCGTCATTCTTTCCGCGGAAACCCGGATCCGGGAATCCTCACAGATCCTGAACGAAAATATGCCCTGGATCAAAACCGAAATTTTCTCCTCGCCCCAATCCGTTTCCCGGATCAAATCCGGCCAGCTCACGGTCTTCCTCTTCGATGACACCGCTCTGCCCCTCGTTGATTCCGATAGAATTCGAAAGAATAATCCGGGTTGTGTCGTCATCCTTCTTTCGGCGAATCCCTATATTCATTGTTCGCCTCCCCAGCTCGCTAAAACGCGATATCCTTACTCGGCTAAAGCCGATCTCATTTTTGCCTACAGCATAACAAGTCTCGTTCCCCCGCTCATCATTACTTCCGTCGTCAGGGCGGCCGAAGATCTCATCAATATCCGAAAATCATCAAAAGTCCGGCGATTCATCTTTTTGGTGGTGGATGACGAACCGCGATGGCTGTCCCAATTTTTGCCGACCCTGTACACCATCATCGGCCAACGGGCCGATGTGATGATCACCCGCACTTATGAAGAAACGCTGAGTTTTTTATTCGGGGTGAAGGACGAATCTCGAATCGACAGAGACGAATATCAAACGCTCGGCCATGGGGATGATGTCGTCTGCCTCATTGCCGATATCTTCTTTCCCAAAGGACCTGTCCTCAACAGCGATGCCGGTCGCGATCTCGTCCGATTGATCACCCGCTATTATCCCCGGATTCCCATCATCATCGCCTCCAAGGCCAAAGAGGCCGAGGATTTTAAAAACGAGGCGTTTCTTCTGCCCAAGGGAGATCAGGGGAGTCTCCAAAAACTCAAGGATTATATTTATGATCACTCCGGCATGGGCGTGCTGCTGATGTCCGATAAAAACGGAAGAGAATTGCAGCGGATTAAAAACATCCAAGGCCTCTACCGGACCCTGTCCGCCGCGGAGAAAACCACCAAATCCGGGCAGGAACTGAGACGAATCATGGAAAACTACGGGCAAAAAGACAAATTCTCAACCTGGCTCTATATGCACAGTTACGGAGAACTTGGCGATATCCTTCGCCCCATCCGGAGCCAAGGCCGGCCCCTCATCAAGCTGTTGAAAAGTCATTTAAAGAAAGAAATTCTGCGGCTGAACGCAACCCCTCTGACCATGGACGGGATTAAAGTCTTCAACCTCGATGAGCTCCTGAAAGTGCTCCGAACGATCTCTCCGGACATCCTCCGGCCGTTCTCCGATAACGACATCATTTCTTCCTGGCTGGACAGGAAAGGCTATTCGGAGCTCGCCGAGGAACTTCGGCCGATTCATGGAAGAGGAGCGAAATTAAGCGAGACTTTGATCGCCGTCATCGAAAGATGGCAGAAAGCCTGCGCCCGGGGCGGGCGGAGCTCGCGGTTTTTCCAAAAACCGAAACCCGGCGGGCGATAGACTCGCCTCTTATCGAAATAGGAATATTAGGATTTTGTTTGTATTTTGTTAGGACATCAATAAAATAATCTTATGACCCGACATCACCGGGATTTCCGACATGGGGATGATAACGTCCGGCGGGAGGACTCTGGAAAGTCATGAACGACGCTCCATCTAAGGGAAAAATCCTGCTCGTCGAAGATGATGTGAGCCTTCAGAAGAGCCTCGCTTTTATCCTTGACAAAGAAGGATTCAAAGTTCTCTCCACGCAGACGGGCGAAGAAGCGGTCATCATCGCCCGGAAAGAAAAACCCGATGTCCTTCTTTTAGACGTCGTTCTTCCCGGAATTGACGGATACAAGGTCTGCCATATCCTCAAAAAGGACCTTCTCACCGCCAATATCTTCATCATCATGCTGACCGGAAAAAGAAAACTCGACGATATCGTCCTCGGCCTGAAAGAATACGCGGATGACTACATCATCAAGCCTTTCGAACCTCAAATCCTGCTCGCCCGCATCCACGCCTTGCTCCGAAGAAAAAACAAAATG
>Ga0315275_10004430_pt1 | contig 13125 bp, 12 predicted proteins | sample YL17G03_0_MG_FD_205557 | JGI IMG/M metagenome (GOLD analysis project Ga0315275, IMG submission 205557) | Sediment microbial communities from Yellowstone Lake, YNP, Wyoming, USA - YL17G03_0 | ecosystem: Environmental > Aquatic > Freshwater > Lake > Sediment | place: USA: Wyoming | collected... | reverse complement strand
GGAGTAATCGATAAACTTAGCTAACTCCCGCATCTTCCCCACCAGTTGTCTTTTCTTCGCTTTGAGGCTCTTGTGGGTGTGCTATTTGGTTTAGAAGAGCGTCTGAAAAGTCAACCACTCCATGTGCACTATACACAGCGGATGCAACTACTTCTATTCCAGGGATGACCAGTTTCATCACCTCTCTTCCGCTTTCTAAGTCACAGTTCTCTGGTGGTGACGCAACTAGGTGCGAGCGACAAGCTAGGGGTCTGTCCTGATAAACGCTACACTCTTGGTCCCTTAAAAACACGCATGGTCTTGGCGCTTTGGGGTCCAGTTGTTTTTGTTCTTTAAGTGTTTCTACTATTTCTTCGGTAAGATGTTTAGCAAGAATGTGACCTTCTGCCTCGGTTATTTGCAGAGGTACAAAACAACAAAAAGAACAGCCTTTTCTACAGGACACGGCCTGCTTTTTTGTTTCCGCTTCCGTATACATGTCAAATACTTTAAAGTATTCACTAACCATTTCTGGTGGAGTTTTTGTGTTCTGCATGGACATTGCTTGCGCCAACTTGCCTATTTCAAAACAAGCTTTAAACTTGTGGTCGCTTGTAACGTCAGCGGACGATAAATACTTTGATGCACCACTGCTTAGCTTTAGCTCCATTTTTCACCCGCCGGTTGTTGGTTGGTCTTGCTTTACTTCTGTCGATTTTTTGGTTTTTAATGCGGGGTTTGGCTTTGGCTTTGGCTTTGGCTTTGATTGTGGCTTTGGCTTTGATTGTTCCACTTTTGCTTCTTTGGCTAGCTTGACTGGTGCCTCCGCTGGTTCGGCCAGGGTTGCTAACGTCTCTCTTCGGGCTGTCAATGCAAGCTTTGCCAACACATTTGCTTTTGTTACCTTTATTGCCATTGTGTCTATCGATATGTCGACTGAGGACGCCAATGCGTTAGCTACTACCATATCATAGAAAGCAAGTTCTTCAGGTGACATACTACCCTCTTAAGTGGTTGGTTCTTGGTCTAAATATACTTTTATCATCTTTTACCCAAGCATGCTGGTTTGAGTAGTAGTTTTTTTAACTCCATCGCACGTTTTTTATAGTTTGGTTTTTCCTGGTTTGTCATTTTTTCTTCCAGGAATTTAGCAATAATGTCTTCCCAACAATGCGCTGTCCCAAGCAGGAGTCCCCGGTTCCAGTCCGAAATGGTCTCTTCTATACCGCTGTTGATTGGGGTGTATGCCTTGCACTCACTACAGACTATTTGCCATTCCTCGTTGCTATCACTGTCGTCTATAAAACCAATGCCGCCGCAAACAGCACATTCATCAATATCTGGCTTTGGGTGTGGTCTATCAATATCTGGCTTTGGCAACCTCTTCAAAATGGAATCGAGACTTTTTTCAGTTTTGATAATAAAGAAAAACACTAATAATATGCAAGTGCAGGTGAGCATGAATGAAGCAATGGCCACAACTGTCCCCTAAGAAGTGTTAGGCAAGCGCCCAAGATGATGGGTCGTTGTTAGCGAGCGTAACATACCGTATTCTTATTGTCAAGTGAAGTTGGTTGGGGGGCTTGGTCGCGACCCCCCAACCTAGGGAGGTCTAATAGGGACGCAAAAATATCACAGCCAAAATTTACTGTCAGGTTGCGACTAAAATGACCAGAAAATGGCGGCTACGGCATCTATCCCAAACGGAGCTTTTTTGTGTTGAAGAGAGGCAAAAAAGTCTTCTTTTGCATCACTATTGAGTGCGCCCCTTCTATCTAGCTCAAGAAATGGCACAACAAATGTAGCCCCAAAGATGAAACCAACACCGTCACCATCGAGTTGAATTGAGGGGGCCAAGCGAAGACTGGCTATAGCTAGGTTACTGGAGCCTGTTATCAAGCTGGCACCATCGGAGCCCAACGCGTCTATGGTTACAGCAGAAAATTCGGTCTGAATCCCACTTCCTAGTTTAAACTTTACCCCGTCGGAAAATGGTGCTTCGTATACACTCATATCCACATACCCGGCAGCTGACAACGCCTTTGTGGAGGTGACCGCCTGATTTGTCCCATCGGCACTTTGCGATATGTTGTCGGCTTGGTCCATAATGATGAGCCTGAACCCTGCGTCGGCATTATAATCGCCGAATTTGTATTCCAGTTCTGCCCCGCCACCAAGCTTGGCCGTCCGGATGCTACCCGCATCAACCCAAGTACTTTCACCCACCCCTGGAAAGGAATAGGCCAGAGATTTGTATGTAACACTAGACAACAGTGATGAGGCATAGAGGAGCTTAAGGTTACCAACAGCCGGTTTTGCCGGGATTGGCGTTACCACATCTGTTTGCGGTGTTGGCTGGGGCTGTGGTGTAGGTTGTTCTGCAATAGGCTCGTTAGCGGGGGCCAATTCTGCTTTCCAACCAACGGACAATAGGTTGATCTTTTCACTAGCCACACCCACATAAGCGTATGCGGTTAACGTGCGTATCACCTCACCGCAAACTACCTTGGTGTTGTCTTGGTCATAGAAGCATATATTGGACCCAATACCCAAGGCTGAATTACCACTACCAGCATTGATGATGACAATGTGTTCACTTTTCTTGATTTTTTCTATCTTTGCCAAAGAAGAGGTCTGACTGTATATATCAGCAGGAAATAGAGCAAGGCAAGATAGGAAAGCTAGGATTCTCATAGCTGCCCCCTATCGCAGTGTGCCATTAAAATAACCTATGGACTTCCTATATCCACCCTTCTTCCCCACCTTCCCTTCTTCCCCCTCCACGTACCAACGGGACACATAGACACTTACCCCATGAAATCCGGATTAGCACAAGAAAACTTCGTTTTTAGTTTAACGAACGGAACAGCCCGCGTCGGACGCGGGCTCTGAGGCGTACCTGAGGTCCACGGTCCGCATTGCACCTGACACATTGCTCAGCTGGTAGTGCTGTTATGTTTGTTTGATCGCTCTCTTGGGGTCTATACCGGGGTTTAGCTCGTCCGACCGATTTTTTGTAAAAAATCCTGCGGATAGGGAAACTTACCTAAGCGTTTTTTGGTGAATCGCTTCAGGAATTTTTTGAGCTGCTGTGGGTCGTCTTTTAATTTTTCTAATTCCAGTAGTTCCAATCTAAAGTTTTTCTCAAACCGCTCTTGATTGCTCTTTGCCTGGTGGCATGGTAGACATAACAATCGAAGGTTTTCTTTGGGGCAGTACATTCTGTCTATATAGGTGTTCCAGTCCACAAAGCCGATTTGTGGGTCTATTACCGGTTCTTTATGGTCTACGGAGGCCATTTTTGATGGGACCCATATACTACATTCAGAACACAGATATTCTACCAAGGGTATTACGGATAAAGACCCATCCTTGTTATACCTTGGTTTTTTCCTTCTGGCGTCGGCCATCACTTCTATCACTAATGGGGAACGCGAAAAGGTGCGTCTGATAGCAGACCGGATGGCTGATTCTTTCGTCACAGCCCGTTTTTTCTTTTTCTCTTTTTTCATCCTGATAGCCTGTAAAAGTCGGGTTTCGAGTACTGAGAGGTAAAAAACCACTGTTCGTCTACTACCCTGACTACTTTAGGAAATAATGTGGGACGCGAAATACGTAACCAGGTTAATTGTGCAGACAGGCTGTGCCCGCTATCCAAAACCTGCTCTAGGCTGGGGGTCTTTGTTTATGAATCAGAGTATGCTAGCCCACAGGACCCGCTGGATGTTTTGTTTGTACTAGACCACGCCTCGTTGAACGAAACTGTAACCAGATTATCCATGACAAGTCAGGAAGCGTTGCTCATTAGAGAGGCTATGGTTGATTTTCCTAGACTGAAATGGGGGTTTACCCATCTGGTCAGGGGATGGCCTGCGGAAGAATCCACCTTGCCGGACCGCTTTGCTTTTGCCGGACACTTGCTAGAGCTGTCGGAACGAGACCTGCGCTGGGCTAGAACCGCCCCATTTGGTAGTCATGCTGCGAAAAAGGAGGTGATACAGCGGTGTAACAGGTTTTTGCAACAAGAGACTGCAGCTTATAGGCCAAAGCGTATAGTAGTGCTTGGCAATACCGTGAAAGAGGCACTATTGCCTTTTGAACAGAGATCCATTACGAACCTATATCATGTAGAAAAGCTCCACGTTTCTGGGGCAAAACTGAGTTTTATTTCCTCCCCCATAAGTGTGGTGAAGAACCCCTCTGGTCGTACGGAATGGATTACTAGATTAAAAACCATTGTAAGCGGACAACCAATACAGCGCGATGTGTCAATACCGTCTGCAACCATTCTCAAAACCATGGCAGAGGTTAAAGACTATATCAAGCAGCTTCAGGGCCACAACGGCGATGTCGCGATAGACTGCGAGACTGACAATCTTAATAAGAAGTACAAAAACAGGATTGCCACTGTCCAATTTAGCACTGACCATAATTCCGGGTACGTTTTGCCAATCTTTCACAGGGAGAGCCCCTTTAGCCCAGATGAGATAGAGGAAATAAAGACCCTTCTGTATGATCTCTTCACCGTTCCGTCGTCTATCAAACACTGGGTTGGTCATAACATCAAGTTTGAATGCAACATTTTCAAGGCGACCTTCGATACGCCGCTTTTGTCAGCCCCACTGTATGACACTCAAATTGGGGCCTTTCTGTTAGACGAGAACAGAAGGGAACGAGTGGCCGAGTATGAACACTTCCCGTACAGCTTAAAGCAGCTGGTTTTGGACTATTTAAACTACGCCGGATACGACCAGGGTGTTCTTAAGATTAGGGAGGAGGGGACGCTATTTGATTTGGAACTGGAAAAATTGGCGGTGTATGGCTGCATAGACACAGCAAAAACACTGGCCCTTATGGCTGCTGAACTTGAGGAAGCGGAAACACAGAATTATACCGGGCAACTTCTGAACCTTATGTACTCTCTTTACACCCCGATGATTTTGCTGTTCAACGAAATCGAACAGAACGGTTTTCCTGTCGAGAGGTCATATATAAGGCGGCTGCTTGTACCGAACTCCCCGATACTCCAAGAAGTGAAGACAATAGAAGGTAGATTAGGGCAAACAAAAGAGGGGCAAGCGGCTAATAACCTGCTGCTCGGTTTCACAGAACAGGGCAGTGCAAAAAGCGGGGTTGCTTTACCACTTTTTCGCAAACCTTGGGCCTTCGACCTGGCCAAAAGGGGTCATCCGCAAACCTTGTTTTTTAAGGTTCTTGGCTTACCAAAGAAACCGCAGGAAGACCCCAAAAAAGACATGCTTGGATGGTCAGTGGACAAAGCATGGCAGGACATTAATGCTGGGAACGAATTTGTAAAGATGTTTACGGAGTGGGTCGGTTTACGAAAGATGTATGACTCCTTTGTAACCAAGTTATACTCACGAGTAGACCCGGCTGATGGGGACCCGGATTGTGTTCCGGATTCGGCTGTTAGGGCTAACTTTTCTCTGGCCTCAGTGGTCACTGGCAGGGTGGCCTGCCAAAACCCAAACCTGCAGGCCTGCGTATCAGAAGATACATTGCTCTTAACAAACACTGGAATCACCACCGCTGGTACCGCCATTCTAAAGGAGAGGTGGTATAATGGCCGACAGCTAGAAAAAATCAAGCAGCCATTTAACCGTATGTCAGAAGAAATCTTCAGGGTCACCACCCAGCGCAATTTAGAGCTTGATTGTACAGCGGACCACCTGCACCACACAGTGTCTAAGTCCGGGCAGTACGAGGTGAAAACCACTTCAGCCTTAACGACAGATGACTATTTGGTATGTAGCCTTCGCCCTTGGCTTTTGGACTTTTCCATGAAGGAACCAAGAGAGCAGGTATTGAAAAGTGCGGCTGCGTGCGGTAGGTTGACTGGTGGCGACAGAATGGAAAGGATTCCAAGGTGGATTCTTGACGGCGGTTTCTATGTCATAAGAGAGTACTTATGCGAATTTTTTGCAGCGGCTGCTTCTTTTGACCATAGGACCGCTAGGATATCAGCATCAGATAAACAGTTTATTAGGCAGCTCCATACCCTACTGCTCGGCTTTGGTGTTCCATCGTCATTTAGCAAAAGACAATACAAATCCGGTACGACAACGCATTATTTAACCATTCATGGGCCTGCGTTTACTGTCTTTCTGGACCGCATAAGTGGTAAATCTAGCCATTTTTCTGCACCTGTAAGACCTATGAACCGGCATATTGAGGCGGAGTTCCCGAACGAACTTAAGCCGCTGGTAGAGGCTGGTGTTGAACTATTGAAGGTGAAGTCGGTAGAAAGTTACGACCACAGCAATGTATATGATGCTACACTGCCATACACCGCCACCTTTTGGGCTAACGGGTTTCTTACTCACAACTGTCCACGTGCGGACAATGAGGCGAAGAAGTCCATCAAAAACATCTTCAGGGCGAGACCCAAACAGCTGCTTATCCAGTTAGACTTCAAAGCAAACGAAATGCGTTGGGCTGGGATTGTAGCCCAGGACCCGGCCATGGCGGACAATTTCAACCAGGGAAAGAAGTGGTTAGATGCTTTTCGGGCAAACCCGGAAAACGAGGAATTATTAACTAAAGCCACACACTATAGTGATATTCATAGGCTCAACGCTAGTCGTGCATTCAATAAGCCGATTGAGGAAATTACAAAGAATGAACGACAGGCAGCCAAAGGTTGTTTAGCCGCCGGGTCTCTGGTTAATGCAAGACGGGGACTCGTGCCTATTGAACTTATTGAGCCTGGGGATGAAGTGTGGACCGGGGAAAAATGGGTCGCAGTTAAAGACTTGTGGAGACCGAAGAGTCAAATCTACAGAGTGTCTTTCCACAGGGGACAACATTGGGATGTCAGTGCGGACCATAAATTTTTGGTGTTTGACCCAAAGACAATTACGTATTCGTTTTGTGGTCTTGAAGATCTAGCTGACAAATACATGCCGATCTGGCGTAATAACATTGAGCCCGACAGAAGCAATGTAAGACTCGACTATGCACTAAAACTTGAAACCCCATATGATAGGGGCGGTGTAACAGCCTCTATTAATGCCAAGACGCACCCATTAAAGTACCCAAAAAAGATGAGTAAGGACCTGGCATGGCTTCTCGGAGCATTGATTGCCGAAGGCGGATCCACACAGAAGGCTGGGAAGCGTAAATACCAGAGCATGACGTTCGCGCAGTCAAACAAAACCGAAGACGGCAGATCGTACTTTGCAAAATTTCTGGCATGTCATGAGAGGTTGTTCGGGGTTCCAGCATCAGTGAATGACACCAGAAAACCACCACACAGACATATCGTAAGGGCTCTAGTGTCAGTCTATGTTAAAAAGTTCGTTGATTACTGTGGGTACATCGGTGGGGCCTACAACAAAGAAATACCATGGTCTATTTTACAAAGCAGTAGAGAGTGCCAAAAGGAATTTATAAGGGGCTACTTATCCGGAGATGGCTCCGCGCCTAAAGTAGGTGTACGTAGTGTGAGATGTTCAAGCGCATCATATATGCTTATAAAGCAGATGCAAACGCTGTTGTTGCAGTGGGGAATTTGCTCTAATATGCACTCTGAAAAGCGCGTATGGCCTGACGGTGTAACGGAGGGTGTCTACTGGGTATTGGATATGACCGGCAATGATTATGAGAGATTCTTTAGCGAAATAGGAGAATCTCAATTTATCAAATATCGACAGAGAGAAAGGCGGCATCAAAAGGATAGTATCCCAGGCTTGTTAATGCTTGCAGAATCACGCTTTGAAAAAAAAGGCTCGCAAGAAAGAGTTCACCCAAATGGTCCGTTACTCAACGAGATATCCTACGAAGAGTTACAAAAACATTGGTTTCCGCAAAAACTTGAAAATGGGAAGAATAGTTATCACTTGCGACAGTGGTTTAACGATGACGAAGCTAAACTTATTGATTTCACTGCTGAATCGAAGCCCCTTTTTTGCAAGTTCAAATCAACTACTCTCATCGAAGAAAAAGAAACAGAAGTATACGACCTGGTATTAGAGGACAACGACCGATTCTTTGATGGAGAGGCCCCGTACTTTGTTAGTGGGGGTGCGGTGCATCTCGATTGCACATTTGGCGTACTGTACGACTCATCGGAAAAATCAGTGGCGGAAATGTTTAACATGCCGCCGGACAAAGTGAAGGTAATGTTTGAAAACTTCTACACTAACCACTATGCTATCAAAGAGTGGAAATGGCAAACAAAGTGTGCCGCCCTGAGAAACGGTTATGCAGAGTCCCCACACGGAAGGCGACGACGACTCCCCGTGCTGTCCCTCTTCCGGGACAGAATAAAACCGGAAAACTACACATTCCGTATGGACGGAGTGGACAACGATTACCGGTCTCTGGTAGCGGATGCATTGAGGCAGTCCACTAACAGCGTGATACAGGGTATCTCGTCAGATTGTGCTATGATAGGTGGTAATCTGTTTAGAGAGTGGTTAAAGAACCATCATAAGCCGTGGACACTTCATAATGCAGTGCATGACTCCGCAGTGTTTTCAGTGCCGCCCGATGATTTGGAGGAAGCTCTGCAAGTAGCCGAAAAGTGTTTCACTACTGACTTGATGGACTACATGAACGCCACTTTCGATATCGAATTCAACCTGCCCATAGAAATAGACTTCGATATAGGTGTGTCATGGGGGTCTATGCAGGGGTGGAACTTTGATCCTAGAGCCTTGTCACAAATAAGAGAAGAAGCATTTGAAAACGACAAAAAATTAATGGGTGGCCTATGAATGAAGACTTAACATACCTAGAATACTTCTGGGAACCCCTCACCGGAGATGGGGTTCGTTACAGGAACAAAAAGTGGGTGATAAGGGGTGAAACAGAGATACCTGAACAGTTGTGGCTTTCCCCATTACGACCAACCGAAAACAATAGGGGTAGGGTCATGGCGTGGACACAAGACATCGAGTGGGTCCCCACTGCCCCTGTTTTGGACAGAATCTGCGCCTACTTCGAGATAAGAAGGGTAAAAGGTGGGTTTCGTCTAGGGAGAACCTTTTTTAAAGAACCAACTGGTCCAGCGGATTATGTAGCAATGATAAGAGCGGCAAGGTTCACTATCCCAAAAGGGGAAAGAGGCATCCCGTGGGCACCATAACTATTGATGCGGAAGAGTTTAAGAAGACGCTGAAAACTTTTGATCAGTTTTCTAGGCAGGGTATTGAACGTGCTGTTGTGACGACAGTGGTCAAGCAAAATGGCGATTCTAGTCTTGTCTATTTTCTCATGCAGACAGACCACGCTTTTGTTCAAGCAGAGCCGATATCAGCCAAAATAGACGGGGAACTGGTCAAATATTCATTCGACCCAACACTGCTTTTAAAACTATCTTTAACAAAGGCTCCCGTTACATTGTCTTGGGCGTCTGAATCATCCCCAATGCAACTTACAAACGGTCGGCTCCACACAGACTTAAAAGTCGCTGTCCCGAAGCATGCACATGCTCCGAAATCAAAAGACCTCAATCAAGTGGCTGTACCGTACGGTGTAATGTGCGCTTTCCGTAAGTATTTGGATTTGCAATGTTCTTACTACAAAGCGAAGCGTAACTTCTTCCCCATTCAGCTTCAGAGTGTAGACGGCAAGTTGGTAGCTATCGCCGGGGATGGGGGATACAGCATTGGCTTTGTTAAGACGGATATAGCAGTCGATGGCGATGCATTTTTAACGCAGATACCAAAGTATGCTTTTGATGGGATGTTTCCAAAGACAGACAAGGACATGAAGGAAACAAGACAGGTTGTTCTTGGAGTAAGACAGTCTAGTGTTCTGTTGGATAATGGGGTGGTAAAATCTCTTATAAACTGTCTTAACGAAAGACCAGACCACATTCCGGACGATATTACAAAGGGAACTCGTTCTTCCTGCTCATTTAATCCATCTTTATTAAACAGTGCCTTAAAACCACTGATGGCCCTTGTGCCAGAAAAAGAGCGTTATATCAGCGTCTTAAAGGTGGTGTTGGACAAGAAAATGTCCCTTGTTCTTGAACACAAGGACACCGGCTGTGGCGGAGTGGATGACATAGAGGGGGTTGAAATATACCATGAGATGGGCACCAAATCAAGCACCGTCCATGTAAACCCAGCAGCATTTCGTGATTATACATCCCTCTTCGATGTCGATAATGGCAAAATGTTTTATTGTGGTAACTATATTTTTTATTCCGGCATGGTTCAGGCTGGGGGTGCTAATCTAGAGGTAGGTTACGTTTTTCCAACTGTCCAAGTTTAAGGGGTAAAGCATGGGTGTTCAATGGGTAATGGATACAAGTGTGCCTGGTACGATCAAAATCCATAAGGGTCAGAGCTTTGAAAACGCTATGTGCCGTGACATTTACCCTACTACCAGCGACGAGTATCTGCTAAGCGAGGATAAAGTAAAGCTAGTCGGCGATCAAATAAACTTGAAAATGGTGTCCAACAGACAGTTTCGACTAGTCGGCTACCTCATTAAGTACAACACACAATCAGTAAAAACGTTTGTTAGCGATTATAACTATTTTCACATCCACTATAGTGAAGCCAGTGAAATCAGTAACCCAAAGTTACACATTTTATTGGAAGATGGTGTGATTCGCCTGTTGATGGACACGCATCTGAATGGCATGAGAGATTACAGAGTTGTCTGTAAATGGAGAGAAAATAACGCCGCCCAAGATGTACAAGAGGAATAAACTTGGACACTGAAATAAAACCACACGACCATCCAGAGGCTGAGGCTAAGGGATGGTCCTGTGGTAGTTGTCAATGGTATACCGCTGGGTTTCATGGGAAAAATTGCCAGAGTGTAAGGGGGGTTGGATTAGACACAGTTGCCTGTGTTGAATATATCCGCCCGCTGGATGACCCATACCAACTTATTGGCCAAGACAAAGTGATAAAAGAAATAAGAAACCACCTAAAAAGCAAAAGATTTTTGATAGACATTAGTATAATAGAAGAATTGAAGTCGTATGTGATTGGTGAAGAAGTGACTAAGAGCCATTTTGGTTCAAAGCAAGACGTAGAGGGAATCTGTGAAGTACTAAGACGCACGGTGTCTTATCGTGCTCGGGCTTCCACAATTCACACCACCATGATTGACCTCAAACATGAATATGACGAGCTTGTTGCGTATGCCCAATCTTGGCTATATTCGAAGTACCAGCTAATTAGGGAATTAAGGAACGAAGCGTCGCGGGAGTCCGTTTTCGGGCGTCTTTTACCAGAAAGTATTCCTATTCAAAAGAATCTAAACAAAGTCCTGTCAATAGCAAAATTTATAGACGAGAAGCTAGAGACGACGGAGCGAACATTGTCTAGGATATTGTCCTCTTCGGAGAAACTGTGGTTTTCTAGGGAAGGGTGGAGAGGTTCCCATGAACGAACTTGAAGACGGGTTAGATGGATACGAGGAAGTGCTAGAAGAAGAGGAGCAGATTGAAACACAATTTGCTGAAGAAAATAGAGCCATTTTGTCGGCGCAATCTGGGGTAGACTTTTGGTGTAAAGTGTTTCTTGATGTTCACGACATAGAACACGCGTTCATAAAATCAAAAGAGGTGTATACTAAAGCTCTGTTATCCGAGGGGCACCAGGTTAACCCGCAGCAGCTTTATTTGCACCTAGAGACTATGTTAAAACGACTGATGCACATAGACCTGGTAAAGCGCTTGTGTGCTAACCTCGGACTACATGCAGAGCAGGATAGAATTATGGAGAGGGAACTCACTCTCTTATACTCAACGCCTCAGGCTAGGCCACAGGTAAAATCATCGGTAGTGGTGGGGGATAAAGTTGACAACTGAGAAACTAAAAACAGACTTGGTCATATTCGTAATATGTGCCCCAACATCGGCACCAACAAAATTCAATATACTCGACCAGTTCTCATGGGCTAAATTGGTCCTTCACAGTTATTACGACTATTCCTCCAAAACCGGGCAAGAAGCCCTGCAAACATTGGGGGCCGGGGCTATTAAAAACAAGCACCTGTTGAAGATGACCACCATTTCCGACATTTTCGGACTAAAAAACAGCGACTTAGTTATTTATGATGCGGATACTGAGCCGAGCCACCACCTTTTGACGTTGGCCACTGCTTATGGAAAACCGGTGATAGTGTCCTCGTCTAAAATGCTCTCACCACCCTCCTATTTTAGTACCGTGTTTTCAGTAGTAAGACCTAGTCTAGTCGGAAGGGTGGCTAAAGAGTTCTTAACCAGTTTTTCCGACGATTGGGCACACTACGATATAAAGGCCACCAGGGCATTACTAGAGGCAAATTATGTTAGAGTGGTATCAGACCCTGGAAATACCGGAGGGGGCGACACAGGGGGAGATTCGCAAGGCCTGGCTTAAAAAGTGTATGCAGTACCATCCGGACAGGCAGGGTGGTAGCGAAGAGATGTTCTGTAAAGTTACTTTCGCCTACAAGATGCTAACCGACCCTTCCTACCGGGCTGCTAACCAAAAGAAGCCGCCAAAAGACCTCACCCAGCTCTTGAGGATAATCGTAGATTTTGAAGAGGCTTTTTTCGGTACTACTGTCTGCATTTCCTATAACAGGGTGACAGTAAGCGATGCCTTGGTCCCGGTTAAGAGCCAACCTGTAGAGGTACTGGTGGTGACTGTTGAAGTACCGCCCGGAACCCAGCACCTTCAAGCAAGATTCCCCGGACATGGTTTAAAATGTGGTGACCATGTTGGCGATGCGCTATGCCTTGTAGAGGTATCCCCACACCGCGAATTTAGACTAGATGGTGCAAATGTCAGGTCTAGGCATGAAGTGACATTAAACACTATGATACGTGGTGGTGACACTGTTGTGAACACTATGTGGGGGCAACGCACTGTCAGAATACGCCCCGCGTCTATGCCGGGCCAGCAGTACAAAATACCTAAATGCGGAGTGAACCAAGAGCATTTCCATATCATAGAAATATTCCCGGTCTATCCAAACGAAGGTGAACTTAAGACTAAGAATTGGTCCGGTCTAAATATCAACTGGGATGACAAACCAAAAGATGATGGTGGGGAGGACATGTTAAAAAAATATGAAAATATAAAAAAAGGTTGATTGCGTCTGTTCTTGCCTATGTTGTATGTTGGGGTGTGAACATGGCCAAACCGCCTTTTTTATTTACTGAAGAGA
>Ga0315275_10004429_pt1 | contig 13125 bp, 8 predicted proteins | sample YL17G03_0_MG_FD_205557 | JGI IMG/M metagenome (GOLD analysis project Ga0315275, IMG submission 205557) | Sediment microbial communities from Yellowstone Lake, YNP, Wyoming, USA - YL17G03_0 | ecosystem: Environmental > Aquatic > Freshwater > Lake > Sediment | place: USA: Wyoming | collected... | reverse complement strand
GTTTCGCGAACTAAGTACTATAGGTTGACCGAAAAAGGGCAATTGGTCGCGTCGACTTCGTTAACCTTTAGACAAAAAGATCTGGCGGTTTTAAAAGCAGCCTAAAATCTTCCCAAAATAACAAGAAGTTACAGACTTGCTATTCAAAGACCTCAAAGGATTTGTTTTTCTTTGTGGTCTTTGGGCTTCGTCCAGTCTTCACTTCGCGCTGCCTCGATCAGACTCCCCCGGTGCAGCACCGGCGCCTGGTAGTCCCTGGGGTACCACTTGCGCACCCATGTGTCGGCCCATTGGGCGTCTCGATCGTTATGGCAGATGTTGCAGGCATTGGGCGATTTGAATTTCAGCGTTGCGGCCGGCGCCGGAGGAAGCATGCTGTGATCGTGGCGGCGCATGCGCGCAAAGGTTGTCTCGGGCATGTGGCAAGCCACACAACGGCTGCCCGTGCTTTCCGGCCGATGAAACAAATGAGCCGCGGGATTTTCAACGTGGCGGGAGTGGCAGGGGAGGCAGGCCTTGTCCGCGTCGGCGCCCGCGAATTTGTACCGTCCGGAAGAAGTGTGGCAATGGACGCAGTCGAGCTTGCCCGAGGCGAGGCACGGGCTGATGAGCCATAGGTAAAGTTCTCACCCAGGTCGCGCCCGTCGGGATAGAAATCCCTGTCCTCGAGCAAGGCCAGGTTGTAATGATCGAAATAGCGCTTGCCCGCTTGGAAGCCCGTGTCCAGGGGAGACATTTTGGCATGACACGGAGCGCACATCGAATTCGTCTGCGCGCTGTCGAATTTCCGGACGACGATGGTCTCGAGTTTGTTTTTATCGACCCGGTCTCCCGCGGCGCGCATGGCCGCCAAGTGAGCCCGCCCCGGCCCGTGGCACGATTCGCAGTTGATTCCCGGTTCTCCCCAGGTTGTGCGGTAGGTGTCGGTCTCGATCGAGTAGTTCTTCGAAAGCTGCGAGACGTGGCAGTGATAGCACGACGTGTTCGATGGGATAAGATTTCTCCCCTTCAGGCCCGCGCCCGCGCAAATAGCCGCGGCCTTCGCTGATATCGGCCTGCCAGGTCCGGCCCCGGATTTCGATCGGAGCCGGCTGCGCGGCGAGGTTCTGCCGGGCAAAGGCAAGCGTGTAGGGTTGCATAGCCAGGCCATGCCAGGATGAAGACCACTTCATCATAAAACTTGGCGTGGCATTCCCGGCAAACGGCCGATCCGGTGTACTGCCCGGCATCACTTCCAGCGCGCGGCGGGAGTTTCCTGAGAGTCCACCACCCGGTAGCTCCCAGGGCAACCACGGCAGCCAGAATTCCTATCGTTACCTTTGCTTTCATTTCCTTTTCAGCAGCAGGGCGGAAACCCGGACTTCCATCACGGCGGACTGTAAACTCCGATGCTTGTCGATTCTACCATTCTCTGCCTCCGCCCACCTCCTCGCAGTAATTTTAGGTGCGGCACAGAGCCTATTTGAGCGGTGAATCGACTGCAGATTCCAGTATAATCGGCGCCAACCGAGATTCTCTTGTTTGGAGAAAAATCCGTGAAGACATTGCCCGGACTGCTAGCTGGACCGGCGCTTTGCGTCTTCGGCTGGAGTGCGCCGACAAAACACCGGCTCAACAACTTTGTGATTATTTACATCGATGACATGGGCTATGGAGACATCGGGCCGTTCGGGGCCAAGGGCTACCCGACGCCCAACCTCGACCGGATGGCTAAGCAAGGCCGCCTCTTTTCCGACTTCTATGTCACTCAGGCCGTTTGCTCGGCCTCGCGGGCGGGGCTGATGTCCGGTAGCTATAACGTGCGGATCGGCATTAACGGGGTGCTCAATCACAAGGCGAACCGGGTCGTCTCATGCCGGGGGATCATCGTTTCGATTGGCAGCCGGGAGTGCCGGCGCAGGCCCGATAAGATGGGTGCGTTTTTTCTGTCGCAGTCGCCTTCAGCGGTCCATTGGCTGAGGACGGAGGCCTTTTAGGTTCTGCCGGAGGAACGGGAAATGTTCAAGACCTTACTACTATTGGCTGCTTCTTCGATACTGATGAGCGTAGGCTCCAGCTCTTCCGATGCAGACAGCGGCCCGGATATTTCTCTGGTTATAGACAGCCGGCCCGGACCGGCCGCCGCACATGGCGCGGGCCGGCTCGTCGCTGCACTCGAGGCCAGGGGAGTGACTCTGGAAAAAACAGATTCCGTGGCGCGTGCCCGGGGAAAAACAATCCTCGTCGCCGGACTGGCCGGACAGAACGGCCCCGCGGCTCGCCTGCTCAGAGAGGGAAATCATCCTGTGCCCCAGGGGCCGGAGGCGCTGGTCATCCGGCGAACGCACCGGCAGGGAAGGCCAACCTGGGTGGTCGCCGGTTCCGACGATCGTGGACTGATGTACGGCGAACTCGACATGGCCGACCGCATCGGCTGGAGCGCCGGACGCGAGGATCCGTTGAGCAGAGTGCGCGAGGCGGACGAAAAACCGGACGTTTCCGAACGGGCGCTTTCCGTCTACACCTTCAATCGCGCCTACTGGGAGAGCCGGTTTTACGACGAGGCTTACTGGGCCAGGTATCTCGACCTCCTGGCACAGAATCGCTTCAACACGCTGGTCGTGATCTTCGGCTATGAAAACGGCGGTTTCCTTGCCCCCTGTTACCCGTATTTCTTCGATCTGCCCGAGTTTCCCGATGTGCGCATGGTGAGCATCACCCCCGCAGAGCAGCAGCGCAATTTGGCGGTTTTGAACCGGCTGATTCAGATGGCGCACGCTCGCGGGCTGAAGTTAACGATCGGCATCTGGGATCACATTTATCGCGGCGGAGTGCAGGGCGGCGGCATCCCCGGCGCGGACGAGGCCACCAAAAAGCCGGTGCCCGGGCTGGTGTGGGGCGTTACCACGGAGAACCTGGTCGCTTACACCAAGGCGGCCCTAGCGAGGTTTGTGCGGCTTGTGCCTGAATTGGATGCCATCCAGTTCCGGATGCACGACGAATCGGGACTGAAGGTCGGCGAACAGGATGGTTTCTGGCGCGACGTATTTCAGATGATGAAAAAAGAAGCCCCGAATCTGCATCTCGACCTGAGGGCCAAAGGGTTGCTCGACTCGGTGATTCAAAGCGCCGTGGACACCGGGGTGCCATTTCGAATCACTACCAAGTACTGGATGGAACAGATGGGACTGCCTTTCCATCCGACACACATCAACACTCAGAACCAGTTCGACCGCCGGCATTCCTATGCCGACCTGCTCCGTTATCCGCAGCGCTACCGTATGCACTGGCGGCTGTGGAACGGCGGCACCGCGAGGGTGCTGTTGTGGGGGGATCCGGAATACGCCCGCCGTTTCGCGGCGAGCACGCACCTGTATGACGGCGACGGGTTCGAAGTCAACGAACCGCTCTGCACCAAAATGCTGGCCCAGCCACACGATGCCCAATCCTTTGATCTCCTGACCGCACCACATCGCTATTACCGGTACGAATTCGAGCGCTACTGGCATTTCTTCCAGGTGTTCGGTCGGATCGGCTACAACCCGTCGACAGCTCCGGAAGTCTGGAAATGGGAGTTCGAAAACCGCTTCGGCCGGGAGGCTGCCCCTTTCGTCGAGGAAGGATTGCACCGGGCGAGCTGGATATTGCCGCGGATCGTCGCGTCCTGTTACCCCTACAGCGCATTTCCCCTGACGCGGGGATGGGCAGAGAAACAGCGCCTCGGCGATCTTCCGGCTTACGCCCGGGCCGAAGGAAGTGACATCCAGCAGTTTGCCAGTTTCGACGAGGAGGCGCGGCTGCTGATCGAAGGCGGTGAGACTGCCAAGGTACGGCCCCCGGAGAACAGTCGGTGGCTGGAACAGACCTCCCGGGAAATCCTTGCGCAGATCGTCGAGGCGGAGAAGCGCATCGGCGACCACCGCAATAAGGAATTTGATTCCACGGTCACGGATCTGAAGATCCTGGCCAACCTGGCGATGTACCATGCACTGAGAACTCCGGCCGCCGTAAGTTACCGGTTGTTCGAGCGCACCAAGGATGCCCGTTCGCTCAAGGAAGCCATCGCGTTCGAGCGCGAAGCCATCGATGCCTGGCGCCAGATCGTAAGCGCCGCAGGCGATTTCTACTCCGACGACCTCATGATGGGCGTGCGCGCGGCCAACCTGTCCGGCCATTGGAAAGACGAGTTGGCAGCGCTGGAAAAAGGATTCGCCGCCTTGGAGCGCCAGGCAGGTGAACTGAAATCAGCTTCGGAATCCCCGGCCGCACCGCGCTATCGGGCGGCCCAGGGAGACGGAGACAACGCGACTCCATCCGTGCGGCTCCGCCCTGCGCCCGAAGCCGCGGCCGGCAAGCCGTTGCCCATTGCTGCGGAAGTCCGCGCTTCCGCAGGTGTGAAATGGGTCCGGCTGCGTTACCGGAGTTCAAATCAGCAGTTGGATTACAAAACCCTGCCCATGGTTGTCGCTGCTGAAACAAACCTGTACCAGGCGGTGATTCCGGCAGACGATATCACGCAGACCTGGGATCTGATGTATTTCATCGAGGTCATGGACGGGCAAAGCCGCGGGAGGATCTACCCCGACCTGAACCGGGAAACCCCGTACATCATCGTCAAAGTGAAGAGGTGAACTATGTCCCCATTATTTTCCACTCCTATGCCTCGCCGCCAGTTTCTCAAACAGGGCGCGGTCTTGGCCGCAGTCGCCGCCGGCGGGCCTGCACCCGCCTCCTTCGTTGGTCCGTCATCCGGGGCGCCGGCGGCTGTAAAATCCGTCGGCATCCAGGTGGGTGCCGTCTCGTTTATGGACGAAGGCGTGGATGAGGTGCTGGATATTTTGCGCGAACGCGCAGCCGTCGATACGATTTACCTGACCGCTTTCACTTACGGGCGCGGGCTGGCCGGGCGGCAGGTCCCCGGACAGCCGTTTCCGGACCACGGCGCCCGGGAGTCGGACGAGAAATTCTTCCGCGGCGGGCACTACGGAACTCCTCATCCGGAATTCTACAGCCGCACGCGCCTGAAGGCTGTTCATGCGCCCGATCACGGCGAGACCGATATCGTGGCCCGCGTTGTGCCTGCCGCAAAGAAACGCGGCATGCGCGTGTTCTGCTCGATCGAAGACGTGTTCCACGCCGATGCTCCCGGCGTGAGCGAGGTTGCCGAGGTGGATCTGCAGGGACGCCGGCCAAGCACGTTGTGCCTGAGCCATCCCGACGTCCGCGCCTTCTGGACCGGGTTGGCCACGGACCTGTGCCGGTCCTACGAAGTCGACGGCATCCTGTTTTTCAACGAGCGCAACGGGCCGCTGCTGAACGCCCTCGGGGCAAGCCACTCCCAGAGCATTGCCTCCGGCCGAGTCACCTGTTTCTGCGAGCACCACCGGCGCGAGGCTAAGGAGCGCGGCCTGGATTTCGACCGCTGCCTGCAGGGATACCGGAAGCTGGACCAGTTCGTTCAGGCGGCGCTGAAAGGCAAGCGGCCGGATGACGGCTACTTCGTCGAATTCTGGCGCCTGCTTGCTGAGTATCCTGAGATCATGGTGTGGGACAGCGTCTTCGATGCGGCCAAGCACCGGGTCCTGGCCGAGGTAAACGCCGCCGTCAAGAGCGTGCGGCCCGGACTGCAGGTCGGCTTCCACATCGAGCACGTCAATTCTTTCAATCCGGTGTTCCGGGCAACGCGCAGCTACGCGGACCTGGCGGCCAAGTCCGATTTCCTGAAGGTGGTGGTCTACAACAATTGTGCCGGCGAACGCTACGCCAATTACATCCGCAACATCGGCTCCACTGTTTTCCGGGACATTCCTCAGGAGGAGCTGCTGCAGTTCAACAACCACCTGCTGAATTACGGCCGGGAAGCCCGACTCGAGGACTTACCCGCGGCGGGACTCTCCGCGGATTACGTTTTCCGCGAGACGAAACGCGCGCTGGCCGGCGTGCAGGGCAAGTGCCTCGTGCTTCCGGGCATCGACATCGGCATCCCTACAGGGAAGAACAGCCGAAAAGCCTCGCCCGAGGACACCTATGCGGCAGTCGCTGCGGCTCTGAAAGCGGGAGCGGACGGGCTGATTCTTTCACGCAAGTATTCCGAGATGCAGCTGGCGAATTTATCGGCCGCCGGGCGTGCCGTTCGCGCCCTGGCTGCCTCACCGGGAACGCCATAACCTTGCAGGACACTAAGGGAGCTGATAGGGGGCGCGCATCTTCGAGGAAACGGGACCAGCATGAATTACGATGGGAGGCGGCATATGAAGCGCAGGCAATTCCTGCTATCCGGCACTGTTCCGCTACTGGGATCTATAGGTACATGGCAGCCTGAATCAGCGCACCGCGAAACTCAGCAGAAGCAACAGTCTTCTGATATTTACAAGCGACTGGTCAGGGCAAACGATGCTGCAATCGCGAAATTATTAGCCCGGCAGGAACGCCGCGAGGGGCACGCAGGCCTCGGAGGGATTCCTGACGCACAAGGTATCTATTCTGCCGGCGCTGCGGCTGGATTCATCAAGACGCTCAGCGCGGCGTTCTGCGCCCCGGAATCGTCGTACTTCAATTCCGAACAACTGGTCAGGAGAATGGAGCCGACGGCACGTTTTCTACTGTCGGTCCAGTACCAGGACGGAAACATCGATCTCTACACTACAAATTTCCACTCCCCTCCGGATACGGCCTTTGTCGTCGAACCGCTTGCGGTTGCCATGTCCGAACTGCGGCGCAGCAAGGTGGAAGGACTGGAAGGGATCAAAGCAGGTCTGGATAAGTTTCTCCGGGCCGCGGGCCGGGCCCTGACCGTCGGCGGAATCCACACTCCCAATCATCGCTGGGTGGTCTGCTCGGCGCTCGCCAGGCTCAATTCGCTTTATCCCACGCCGGGTTATGTCTCCCGGATTGACGATTGGCTGGGCGAAGGGATAGACATCGACGATGACGGACAATTCGCGGAGCGCAGCACCTCCATCTACTCACCCACCTGCGACAACGGCCTGCTCACGGTTGCCCGGCTGCTGAATCGCCCGCAACTGATGGATCCCGTACGCCGCAACCTCGCAATGACACTCTACTATATGCACGCGGACGGCGAGGTGGCCACCGAGGGTTCGCGACGCCAGGATCAGTATCTGCGCGGGTCGATGGCCGGCTACCATATCCCCTATCGTTTTTTTGCGCTCGAGGAGCGGAACGGAAAATTCGCCGCAGTTGCCCGAATGATCGAAGAAAAACACGGCGATGAGCTCAGCGGCAATCTGATCTATTTTCTCGAGAATCCGCAACTCAGAAGGGAACTGCCCTCCGTAGAATCACTGCCGGATAACTTTGTGCGATCTTTTTCACGCTCGGACCTCGTGCGAATCCGGCGGGGCATTGTCAGTGCGACTATTCTGGGGGCGAACCCGACCTTTTTTTCCTTCCACAAGGGCGCCGCAGCCTTACAGGCGGTTCGCATGGCGGCGGCGTTTTTCGGCAAAGGACAGTTTCAGGGAGTAAGAATCGAGCAGGAAGGCGGCCGGTGGAGCCTCAAACAGAGCCTCACGGCTCCCTACTATCAACCGCTGCCGGCGGAGGCGCGGCGTCCGGATGGGGATTGGGCCAAAATGGACAAGAACCACCGCCTGCAGAGCGAGGTGCAGAGCCTGGAATCGACGGTGGTGATCCGGGAGGAAAATGGGAGGTTCGAGCTGCAAATCGATCTCGGCGGCTGTGATAACGTGCCTGTTGTCGTCGAACTGGGATTCCGCAGGGGCGGCAGGCTGGCCGGTGTGGTTCCGGTGGCCGATATGGAGGATATCCATATCCTCGAGAAGGGCATGGGCAGCTACACATATGATGGACAAACCATCGAATTTGGGCAAGGAGGGGCCGATCATCGCTATACGCAGTTGCGCGGCGCATTGCCCAGATTCGACGCCATGACGGTATATCTGACGGGATTTACCCCTTTCCGCAGGCAGCTGATCATCAAATGAGCTGTCCTGCTCCTCTCGCCTTGTCTTTCACGGCCGCACGATTGTGCCGTCCAGAAGCCGGTCGGTGCCGCGGTTGCGGCCCGGCGTCTTGTACGGGAATTTCGCCGCCAGCTTTTCGTCGATATCGATCCCCAGGCCCGGCTGGTCGTTGGCGTACATGTATCCGCCCTTGATCTCGGGACAGCCGGGAAAAACCTCCCGCAGGGTTTGCGAGAAACGGTTCTGCTCCTGGATGCCGAAGTTGTAGGAGGCCAGGTCCAAGTGCGTGTTGACCGCGTGCCCCACGGGCGAGACGTTGCCCGGGCCGTGCCAGGCGGTCCGCACGTTGAATAGCTCGCAGCAGGCAGCCACTTTTCGGGCCATGCTCAGGCCGCCGATTGCGGAGATGTGGCAACGGATGAAGTCGATCCAGCGGTTGGCCACCAGCGGCAGCCATTCGTTGCGGTTGACAAACAGCTCGCCCATCGCCAGCGGCGTCGAGCACTGCGAGCGTATATGCTGAAACCACTGGACGTCCTCGGGCGCCAGCGCATCCTCCAGAAAGAAGAGCCGGAAGGGCTCCAGGGCCTTGGCCAGCGCAATCGCCTGCACCGGTGGAATGCGCTCGTGAACGTCGTGCAGCAGTTCGACCTCAAAGCCAAGCTTGCTTCGCAGATAATCGAACATCTTGATCGTATTGTTGACGTAAGGGGTCGGTTCGAAGACGGGCGAGGGTGCAACGCCCTCTGGCCGCATCTTCTGCACGTCCTCCGACGTGGGATTGGTCACGCCGTAGCCCGAGAAGCCGGGGACGGCCAACTGCACGCGCACGTGCCGATAGCCCTCGGCCATGTATTTGCGCACCTGGTCCTCCAGTTCCGGCAGCGTCCTGGCGCTGGCGTGGGTGTAGAGCGTCACGGCCCCACGCACCTTGCCTCCAAGGAGCGTGTACAGCGGCATGCCGGTCCGCTTTCCAAGGATGTCCCACAAGGCGCCGTCGATGCCGCTCAAGGCGTTGTTCAGGGTGACCCCGCTGCGGAAATAGGACGTGACGTATTGCGTCTGCCAGATGTCCTCGATCTCCTCGACGCTCTTGCCGACCAGGAGCGGCTTGAGGTACTCATCGACCACGGCCCTGACCGCCAGCGGCCGCTCGCCGTGCGTGGCACAGCCGATGCCGTAAAGCCCCGGCTCGCTCGTCTCGATCTTGACGATGACGAGCCACTCGCCCCCCGGCTGAGTCAGGATCGTCTTGATATTGGCAATCTTCACCGGCGCCGACCCGCGATGCACCTGCTCCTTCGCTTCGGCCAGTCCTCTGGCCCCGGCAAGCGGACTCATACCAGCCAGCAAACCGGCCCCGCCCATCAGGGTCTTCAGCAAATCCCTACGGTCCACAGTCCAGTTCATCGGTGGCTCTCCTCGTGATTTCGTCACACCATACGTCCCCAAATGGAATTCCACAAGCCCGAAGGCTCGTCGGTTCGAACCTGGGGACCCGGGAGGAGGGCGGAGAAACGGACCGTGGTCCACGAAAACGCGATATTGCTTCTGAATCCGGAGGAAGGCGATAGTGCAACGATTCCTACTGCTTCGGAATTATTGATACCGACAGGACAACAGCGAATTGCCGTTGGCAAACAATAGCCTTTATTTTATTGTTACCCAATATGATCGTCAGATGGGCTGAGATGCGGCGGATGAGCGATTGCCCGGCTCCCCGCAGGCACTGAGCGAGGCTGGGATCCGGATCCGCCGGCAAGAGGATCGAGGCCGCGATCCAATCGGCGGAAGCGCAGGACATTGAGCGGTACGCCCCGGGGGAGATCAAGACCATCGCCTTGAAAAAGGGCGAGGCATCAATCCGGGAGCTTACAGAGGCCCAGGGACGAAAGCTGTCATTGCCGGCCGGGCGGGAGATTTGGGCTGAGTTGGCGCTGAAGTGACTCGCGCCATGAGATTGACCGGAAGACAACTCATCGCCGCGGATATCGAGTGGGATCGCGAGTTTTTCCGCAAGCACGAACTGGAGATGGAATGAGAAGACGAGAATTCCTAAAGACCGTGGCCGCATTCGCGGCAGCTGAGCTGGAAAGCAGAGCATTCCCGGCCGAACCGCGGGTGATTCGGCGCCGGATACTGGGCAAGACGGGCTTTGAGGTTAGCGAGCTGGCCCTGGGTGGCGTGATCGGCATGCAACTCCCGCCGTCGAAGGACCACGATCCGATGGCCATTGCCGAAGCAGCACTCGATCTGGGGATCACCTATTTCGACACAGCCCCCAGCTACAACAACGGCCAGTCGGAGTCCAACTACGGTCAGGTGTTGGCCCGGCGGCGCAAGGAGGTCTTCCAGACCAGCAAGACCGGCGACCGCACGTATGACGGCACCATGCGCAGCGTCGAGCAGAGCCTCAAACGGCTGCGAACCGACCATCTGGATCTGTTGCAGATTCACGGTGTGTCTCCGAAAGAGGATCTGGAGACATGGGGCGAGCCCGGCGGCGTTTACACAGCGCTGTTGAAGCTACGGGAGCAGAAGGTGACGCGGTTCATCGGCGTCACTGGCCACGACAGCGCCGAGATGCTGCGGCGAGCCATCGAGATGTACGAGTTCGACACGCTCTTGACAACCCTGAATCCCATCAGCCGCCGCAAGCCGTTCCGCGAGGATTTGCTGCCTGTGGCGAGTCAGAAGAAGATGGGCGTCATCGCGATGAAAGTCATGGGTGGGGGCAACGGGTGCCTGGTTACTGGCAATCCCTTCCAGACGGTTCTGCGGGCCTACCACGATCAAACAGCTCATCAGGTGAACCCTCAGTCCTTGATCCGCTATACGCTGGGTTTGCCGGTTTCGGTGGCGGTGATTGGTGTGGCGTCAGTCGAGCAGCTCAAGGCGAACATCCGCGTGGTGAAGGAAACCAAACCAATGGGGATCGCCGAGCAACGTCAACTCGAACAGCTCATGGGCTAAGCACCATTCCACGCCGCAACGTTACGGGGCCGAGCCGCCTCATGGGTGATCCCATAGAATGGGTGTCCCTAACCTCGCGTTCAAGGTTCGCCATCGGCTGAGAATAGCCAGCGAGCGGTGATGTGAGGGAGATTCATTGGAAAGACGGGGACACCCATTTTCCTGACGAAACCGAAATGGCGGTCCCTCTCATAGACATTGGGTGTCCTTTTCTTATTCTATTGGATGATTTCGTCCTTGCCCCTGCTCATTTCGGAGCCTATACTCGCCCCCTGACCGAACGCCGAAATAAACGATCGCCCGTTTTACATGCGCAGCGTAGAAAAACTCGAGCGCCTCGTCACTAAAGCAGTAACCTCTATCAACAAGTGACCATCATGATTATGAATCGCCAAACCCTGAGCAGGCTTGTGACTGCTTTCGTTGTCGCATTGGTCCCGGCGGCGCCGCGCTGGCTGCAGGGGGCGGAGCGGCTGAATGTGCTGCTGCTCATCTCCGATGACTGCCGGGCCGTCCAGAGCTGTTACCATGGACCTGCAGTCACTCCGAATATAGACCGCCTGGCCAGCCGCGGACTGCGTTTTGACCGGGCTTATTGCCAATATCCTTTGTGCAACCCGAGCCGGACCTCGTTTCTGACCGGCTTGCGGCCCGATACCACCGGGGTCTATGAAAACGCCACCCAATTCCGCAAGAACGTTCCCAACGCGGTGACACTGCCGCAACTCTTCAAGAACAATGGCTATTTTGTCGCCCGGGTGGGCAAAATGTTCCACTTCGGTGTGCCAAAACAGATCGGCACCGATGGCCTGGACGACCCGGTTTCCTGGGAAAAAGTGGTCAATCCACGCGGGCGCGATTGCGACGATGAGGACAAAATTTACAGCATCATTGCGGGAGAAAAAGCCAAAGTCGCGGTGGGCACGCGAGATTATGGGGCAACGCTAAGCTGGCTGGCCGCCGACGGGAAGGACGAGGAACAAACCGACGGTAAGATTGCCTGCCTTACCGGTTGACGACAGTGACTTTTCCTGCGCGCAATCAGCGGTTCGGCGATGCGTTGGGGTGAACCCAAGTGTGCTTGTAGAGTCCCTCGTACTCCACAGCGGGGCGATTTAGCGCAGCTAGGCCGAGTGCTCGATTGAAGGCAACCCAAGGAATGTCTCGGCGATTGAAGCGGAACACAAACTCGTTGAGATATGCCTGTAGGTGTTGCGGCTGCACGGCGCCCTTGTGCGTGCCGATCAACCACCGCTTGAGATTCGTGGTCACGCGGCCCAGCGTTGGCAGCGGGTCAGGGTCGTCCTTGGCGATAGTCTTTCGTCGCGGATATCCTTCCCGCTCGCATTGGTTGTAACTGCGACTGGCGTCCGTCCAGATTGTGCTGCCCGGTGCAATGTTTCCGCAAACAAACTCGGTTAGCGTTTCGGCCCTGGTGTCAGCAATGACGGACATTCGGCAGCGACCTGCACGGGTTTCTCCGGAAGTGCGTGTACGACGCTTGGTGTCCGTGGCATTGCGATCGCTTGTCAAGCCGTACCAGCTATGAACCTCCACAGCGACGGCTATCAGCGTCTTGGTTTCAGCACCGCCACCACGATGCTCCACGCCTTCTTCCTTCCCGCCGACAAGCACTTCGTCCACCTCAATCCAGTGGTCCGTGTGCAATCCATCCGCGCAATCACTGCTCAACCCATTACGGTCGGGCGCGAACAACCCGGAACGTAACTTATGCAGCATTGTCCACGCAGTTTCCAGGCGCGTGAGTCCCAATTGCCGTTGAAACTGCACCGCTGAGATTCCAGGCTTCAATGTCGCGACCAACCACGCAGCGTGAAACCATAGCGTCAGCGATTGCTTCGTACCGGCCAAGGATGTGCCTGCCGTCACGCTGACCTTGTGGTTGTTCTCGCAGATCATCATCCCCGGCTTCTCTTTGACGCGCCACGCTCGCACGCTGCCGCACTTGGAGCATTCGTAGCCGTTTGGATAACGCAGGCTGAACAGGTAGTCCGCGCAAGCATCTTCTGTTGCGAAGTGCTGGGAGAACTCTATGATGCTCTTTGGCGGCTGGGGGTAAGTGGGAGCCATCGGGCACAGTCTACGCGCAAATCCAACTGTCGTCAACCGGTAAGGTTTATTAGCCTTCTCATGCAAGGGAAGGTACTTTTGCCCATCATGCCACCAAAAGAGGGTCGTTGCCTTCGCCGAACGCATAGAAATTGAG
>Ga0315275_10004428_pt1 | contig 13125 bp, 10 predicted proteins | sample YL17G03_0_MG_FD_205557 | JGI IMG/M metagenome (GOLD analysis project Ga0315275, IMG submission 205557) | Sediment microbial communities from Yellowstone Lake, YNP, Wyoming, USA - YL17G03_0 | ecosystem: Environmental > Aquatic > Freshwater > Lake > Sediment | place: USA: Wyoming | collected... | reverse complement strand
TGGCGCACAGCACGCCCCAGCGCGGCCCGCCGCTGGGCTCCAAAGACGTGTATCGCAGCGCTGCCTTATCGGCGGTCGCTGGAATTTCCTTCACCGTGTAGCGCATCGGCCAGTGTAGGCCGGCAACAAAGGCGATCCCTGTGCGCGTGTCGAAGGAAACCGGCGACCAACTGGCGCCTCCGGCACCGCCCGGCGCGATCTCGATTCCCCCCGTGGTAGGCCGCTTGAACAGATTCTGCTGCGGCACGAAGGCATCGGACTTGAAGAGCAAGCGGCCGTTGCGGCGATCCATCACGTAGAACCATCCCGTCTTGCCCGCCTGGCCTATGGCCGGAATCGTGTCGTACCCCTTGACCACTTCGAACAGTACAGGGGGACTTGCCACGTCGTAGCCCCACATGTCATGTGGAACTTCCTGGTAATACCACTTGACCGCACCCGAGTCGGCGTCCAGTGCGACGAGAGAAACCGTATAGAGGTTGTCACCCGGCCGCGTCAAATCATCCATCTGCGGCGAGGGATTGCCGACGCCGACATAAATCAGATTTTCCTTCGGATCGATGGCCGGAGTGGTCCAGGCCGAACCGCCGCCGCGAATTGCCGCGTCTGGAAACTGCGCCAGTGTCGCGCGTTCTCTTCCGATATCGCGTTCCAGCTGGGCACCGTCGGCAGTCGTTTCGCGAAACTCGCCTTCCCATCCGGAAGTCGGGGTGGAGTCGAACTGCCAGATCTTCTTTCCCGTATTGGCGTCGAATGCTGCGTAGAAGCCAGCTCGCTGACTTTGCCCGGCGATGCCGATTACTGCACCGATCGGCGTTCCTGCGCGTTCGGAATCCAGATGCAGGCCGTAGCCGACGCCGGTGATGCCGATGATGACCTTGCCCCGGTATACCAGCGGGGCCATGTTCGCGCCCACGCCGGTACTCCCGCTTACGCGAGCGTTGCGATTCGGATCGTCGGCGCCAAGCTGATCGGTCTTCTCCGTCGCGCCGTCGAGGTCCGCCACGAGCGGAATATCCCAAAGCGGCTTGCCGTTGTTCTGATCTAGTGCGATCAAACGAGCGTCCACCGTGCCGAGGAACACCTTGCCGTAGGCCACCGCCACGCCCCGATTGGCAGGACCGCAACACATCTTCTCTGTCCGCCGTATGTGTTTATACCGCCACAGTTCCCTGCCTGTCCTGGCGTTGAGCGCAACAACGTGGTTGAACGGCAGGGACAGGTACATCACCCCGTCCACCACGATAGGCGTGGTTTGGAAGGTGGCCGACACGCCGCTCTTGAAGGTCCAGGCGGGGGCCAGGCGCTTGACGTTGTCCCTGTTGATTTGCCTGAGAGGGGAGAAGCGCTGATTGCTGTAATCCCGGCCGTGACTCAGCCAGTTGCTCGAATCCACCTGGGCTTTGAGCAGCCGGTTGTCGTCGACGACCCCGGCTTCGCCATTGGCGCCAAGCGAATAACCCAGAGCCAGCAATCCCAGCGCTAACATGTGATGACGCATGATCGGTCTCCGCAACAAAAACGTCAGTGATAATTCTACTTCCGGCCGGCATTGCCGTTGAACTAAAATGAGTGTCCGGAACTATCGATCAGAAAAAAAGAGGGCTCCCGCCCGATGAAATCCCGCCCCAAAGCCACCTCTAAACTCCTCACCGAAACCGACCGCGCGATCGTGACGGAATGGCGCTTCGCGCCGGGGGCGGAAACGGGATGGCATAGACATGCGCACGACTACGTGGTGGTCGTGCTGACGGCGGGCAAGCTGATGCAGGAAACCGCGAGCGGGGAGATCGTGACCGAGCTTGCGGCCGGGCAGGCGTACGCGCGGAATCTCGGGGTCGAGCACAACGTGGTGAATCCCAACCCGCACGAGTTCGCGTTCGTCGAGGTCGAGTTGAAGTAGTGCACGGGAATTTACGCTACCAAGAAAATATAAGTCTCACCACGAAAAAGAATCGAGCGGGGCAGGCTTGGCAAATGGCATAGACGTGGTGATCGAGGGCAATGGGAAAGCCTTCAATGTCTCGCGAACGCTGCTGAAGTGGAACGCGAAGAGATTGCTAGCTACCGATCCGGAAATCTGGTACGGATCGCGACTTATTGATATTCACCCGGGCACCTTAGTAGTAGTAAAGTCGTGGCCTGTCTGAGTTTCTGCCCACCAGGACTTGCCCGATTCGTGACCGCGACCTCGATCGCCGGCTGCGCAGCCACTACAATCGGCTCGACCCTCACCCTCGGTAAAGAGGTCCCGGATGACTGATCGCCCCGCGGCAAACCAACTCGAGTTCGGCGAAGACCTCGGTTTGTTGCGCTTTGCGCTTCCGCCGCTGGGGCTATTAATGGCAGGGGCCGGCATTGGCGGATGGTTTATCGGGCAGGTGAAGCCGCTCGCCGCCGTCGTCATCTCGGCGCTCGGCCTCGCCGCGACGATCTGGTCGCTGCGCATGACCACACGACGGATCGCGTTCGACGCCCGCACACGACAAGTACACATCCGCATGCGTCAGGGCAGTCAGCGCAGCGAACACATATTGCGGTTCGAGCAGGTGCAGGATGTAGTACTACGAATTCTCGAGGGCTATCGCAGCGGCACGGATTCGCCGCTCGGAATCCTGATGGCGTGGCAGTTGATCCTGGTGACCGACGGCGGCGAATTCCCATTGTCGCGACTGGCGGAACAGACCATGCAGGATTGCGAGGCCAAGGACCGCCGCATCTGGCAGATCCTCGGATGCACCCCGCCCGAGTCCCTGCTGGCACGCAGTTACCGGCATGCGGTCCGGCGCCGCGACCGACTGCAGGCTACCTGGCTTGCCCGGTTGATTACCCCACAAGCGTCATTGAACGAAGCGGAGGCGCAAGTGCGACGCGATTGGCCCGCACCGTGACACCGCGTTCGCGCCGGGTTGCGTACACGGTGATGAAAGGGACTACTACATACGCCAACGGGGAACCTATTGGCGCTTCGGGCGGGACGGTTCTGCGGTCCTGAACAAGGTTTCTCCGCAACTACTGTCTCCGGCGGTCGAAAGTTCGGTCTCCGCTGCACTGCCGCTGCCGCGTCCCGAGAACGTCACGCCTATGCCTTGTCCTGCAAGTTGAAAGTGCCACTTTCAATCCGCAGGATACTTGCTTATCATTGCCGGAATGATCCCGCGCATCGCCGCTGCCACGCTGAAGTCCCTTGCCGCGGATTATCCTGTGGTGACGGTGACCGGCCCGCGCCAAAGCGGCAAAACGACCCTGTGCCGGGCCTGCTTTCCGGACAAGCCGTACGTCAACCTGGAGCAGCCCGACGTTCGCGCTTTTGCGCGCGAGGATCCCCGCGCATTCCTGCGAACCTACGCAACCGGCGCCATCCTGGACGAGTTCCAGCGGACTCCGGAACTGCCGTCCTTTCTGCAGGCAATGGTGGACGAAAACGTCGAGCCGGGACGCTTCATTCTGACGGGCAGCGAGCAGTTGGAGGTGTTGAACCGGGTGAGCCAGTCGCTTGCCGGGCGCACCGGCTTGCTGCGGCTGTTGCCTTTTAGCATCGAGGAAATGGCGGGGCATTTCGGACCGATCGAACCGATGCGGCTCGTGCGCACCGGGTTCTATCCCCGCATCCACGACCGCGGCCTCGACCCCGCGCAGGCGCTGGGGGACTATTTCGCCACCTACGTGCAGCGCGACCTTCGTGCGCTGCTCAACATCGGCGATCTGGTGACTTTCGAGAAATTCGTGCGCCTCGCGGCGGGCCGCTGCGGCCAATTGCTGAACCTGTCTTCCCTCGGCGCCGATGCGGGCGTATCGCACACCACGGCGCGCAAGTGGCTGTCGCTCCTGGAGGCCAGCTATATTGTTTTTCAGTTGCCGCCGTACTTCTGGAATACTTCGAAGCGATTGATCCGTTCCCCCAAACTGTACTTCTACGATGTCGGACTGGCGGCGTACCTGCTGGGCATCCAGACCGACGCCCACGTGGCGACTCATCCGCTCAGAGGGGCGTTGTTCGAAAACCTGGTGGTGGGGGAGGTGCTAAAGTGGTTTTGGCATCGAGGCCGGCGCGCGGGCCTGCATTTCTACCGCGACAGCGAAGGCAACGAGATCGACCTTATTGTCGAGCTCGGGAACGGTGTTTTCCCCATCGAGGTCAAATCCGGAGAAACTATCGACAGCGATTTCTTCAAGGGCCTGCGGTCTTTCGCGCGTCAGTATCGCGAACCACCACCCAATGGCGGCGCACTGGTTTACGGTGGGCAGACCGCCCAGCAAAGAGAAACGGCCACCGTGGTGCCGATTGGTGGAATCGCCGGACTGTTACGGTCCGTTGCCGGTTGAACCCGGAAATGCCACGACTAGGACCGGCAATGCAGAATCTAATGGGTGTCCCCTATTACATTCCAAGGCGAAAAAATTGAAGCCGGCGTTGCTTCCGTTTCGCTCGATCTTCTGGTTCGGTCGCTCCTGGCCATGGGCGCGTCCAACAGCGACCTCGCGAAAATCATTGCGGGCTCACACAGGCTCGCTGAAAGGCCGCTTAGCGATTCACCGTTGGCGAAATTTAATCATGCAATTATGCAGACCTGACCCGTTTTCCAGCCGGGCTGTAAAACAGCCGGAAAGAAGGGGTTGAGTGGGCGGGGCAATGTCAAATCTAAGGCCTGACCCCGCAGTCGTGCTCAGCCGGAAAGAAGGGGTTGAGTGGGCGGGGCAATGTCAAATCTAAGGCCTGACCCCGCAGTCGTGCTCTACTCTACCCGCAGTCGTGACCCCGCAGTCGTTCGCTCCGCTCTGAGTCCGCTGTAAACACCGTCCGCCCACAGTCACCGACCGGTTTCGTGTTACGAGGGCCTGCATCGCGAATCTTCCCACCGACAATCGCCCGCGCCGAACGCGCTGTCACCGCCGCCCGTAATTTCACGCCAGCGTTGCTGCAGATTATCAATAATAAGCGTGCCATCCGTGCTTAAAGGGCCGCTCGCCACCGGCGCCAGGTTTATTCTGAAAGTGGGCGGCGGCCCGGCCGTCAGAGTGAATATCGGCGCCTGGTAAGCGTTGGCGATTTCGGTGGGCATGGTGATGCCCAGCCCGCCGACGCCCAGCGCGTTCGAGTACGCGCGTTGATCCAGAAAAAACTGTTCCTGGCGTTGCGCGATGTCCATCAGGAACTGTTGTCCCTGCGAGCGTAATCCGCGCCGAACGTAATCCCGGTACGAAGGGTAGGCGAGCGCTGCCACAATGGCGATCATCGCTACCGTAACCACGAGTTCAATCAGCGAAAAACCGCGCGCGTGTCGCATCTGTTTACTCCTCTTGCTCAGCAGAAATCACTTCACAGGTCCAGCGGGTGGCCGTGCTATTTTCGATTCCAGAAGGTTCGTATGCGGGCGCCGATCGGGGAAGCCGGCGGCTGCAGCACCGACGTGCCCGAAATTACGATCTGCTGCATCTTGCCTCCGATCTGCACGATGGCGCCCACGGGCGAGGGCGGATAACCTCCTCCGGGGTTCGGCAGATAGCGGCTCGCGGCGGTCAAGCCCGCTGAGGTATTGTAGGGAATGATCGCCCCCCCGGTCTGAAAATTTACCGCATACTGGCGCGCAATGCCGAGGTTACCGCCGCATACGCCTGGCGCGGGCGCGGTGGGCTGATTGGTATTAAAAAATGTCGCGCTACCCAGGGTCACCGCGCTGCTGATCACCTTTTCTCCCGTCAACAGCGTAATAGACCATCCTCTGGCGGCGGTCAGTGCCGCGGTGGCCGCGGTAATCTGTGCTGCCGAGCCTTGCTGGATGAGGTTATCCGTCGTGTCGAACACATCTGCCTCGGTGATCGTTGCGCCCGAGTATGTAAAACCGGTATTGCGGTCCTTGATCATGTAATACCGGTTGGTCACCGCGTTGATCAGGGGGTTCGCCGTATCTCCGTAGCCATTGAACGGATGCTCCCGGTCGCCCGAGCCTAGCAATACGGCATCATAGCGGCCATTGGCGTCACTGCTGAGTACCACGTCCGGCGGATACAGAAACTTGCGCCGGCTGCCCACCGTCCCTGACGCGGCAAATCCCAGCGCAGCGAGCTTGTTCACGGTCCAGTTTGCCGGCGAGACATCATTGATGTCGGCGCGCCATACATTGCCCCCGGTATCGCCGACGTACAGGCGATCGGCATAGCCATCGCTGTTGCGATCGAGGATAGACACGTCGGAAGGAATGGCAAACGTCATGGCGGTCACCGTCTGAAATACTTCGCCGGGCGACAGTGTTGAGGGCGCAACGGGCCCGGCTTGCCACAACACGTTGCCGGTGATCCCATCGACTACGAAAATTCCACGGCCCATGGAATTCGTCGTGCCGGACGGTACCGGATCCTGATCCTCCACCGCGGCATCGTACCCGGCGCCAAATATCAACACCGGGTTAGCCGAGGCGCGGATATTCCTGACCTTGGGCTCAGACCAGCTCTGACCGAGTTCGCCATAGCCGGGACTCGTGTTGTCCCGCTTCCACATGAATTTGGGCTGATCCGGGTCTGTTACGTCGAGCGCATATATAAACTTGCCACCCCGGCGCATCGAAATATAAAGGTAGACCTTGTCGCCGTCGGCAGCCACCAGCTTGCCGTCGTTGTTGACATCAAGCCGGTACACGCCTACGGCACCATCCGCAAAGTAGGGCCTTGGATTAGACGGACTGATGGCGGGCAGGTTGTCCCGCAGGCGTTTGAATCTGGAGAAAAACTCAGTCGGAACAAACGCCCATTTTTCAAAACCGTCGCTCGGATTCTGGCCGCCCTTTACGGCCCGGAACAAGCCGTCGTTGGCGCCGTAGAAAATAACAACGTCATTATTATCGCCATAGCGGTTAAAGTTCACCACCGCCGGACGCGAATGGAGCACGTCACCGTGCACTGAGGGTCGTATATCGATGAGACTTCCATCGAGATTCTCATCCACGGCGTTATCCTTGCCGCGTACCCAATTGATGATGTCAGTCACTTCCGAGGCGCCGCTCGCGGCAAACGCGCTGATGTCTGCGGCAGAACTGACGTTGGCGGTATTAAATGGATAATTCACCAGCGGCGCGTTGGCAGTCGCCGGGCAGGTGCCGTTGCAGGTGTAGATTTTTCGGGTCTGTGCCAACGTTGCATCGGGGTTCGGGTAAAGCGTGCGGATGCGCTGCGCAGCCCCGCCTTTCTCCACGATGGGCCCGTCTGGCGAGTCCGATGCGGACTGCGGATTTCCGGATGGCGCGAACGACCAGAACGTCGACGACGATGTCCAGTAACTGACGGCATCATCGACAATGAACCCGGTGGCGGCACTTTCCGCGGCGAGTCCATTGCTGTCCGCCAGAAATACCTTGTCGGTACTGGAGTTGTAACCCAGCTGATATTCCTTGAGATTGCCAAACCAGCGCGGAGCGCCATCGGGGTCAGGCCGGAAACCACCGAGATAAACCTGATTCAGGTTAGTGCCGCGCACATTGACCGAAACCGGCAGCGTCACCGAAGCAAAGACGCTGTTTATGCTTTGCACTTCGTTAAAAATCGTCTGCAGCGCCTGGCTCAGCAGGGAGGCGCTGGTCGCGGCAAAATAACGCCCGTGCCCCTGGTTCGCCATGCTTTCGAGGAGCACGATATTGGACGTGTCGTTGCCGGTTACGTGCGCCGGGTCATAGACGTTGACCGTATAGGTTATGACGTTTTGCTTGCCGGCGAGGGCGCTTACGTCGGTCTGATAAAGAAAACGCGCGTATTCGTCCCCGATATTTCCTTGGGCGGTGGCATTGGGCAGCGCAACGGTGGAAATGGCACTCGCGCCGCCAACATTGCTGAGCAAAGTGCTGGCCTTCGGAGTGCCGCCGTCCGCTCCCGACTGGGGCAGCCCGTTGCTGATGAGTATTACGTAGTTCTTCTGGCACGCATCGGATACCGGGCTCACATACGAGCTGCTCGACGCTGAACTGAACGCGTTGCCCGCAAGGCTGCCGGCCGTATTCGCGGCGCTATTTCCTGAATAATCGCGCTTGGGCTGTCCAAATCCGCCAAACGCGGTGGGACCGAAATTCTCGGCGTCTTGTGGCGCCTGAACGCTGCCGCCGCCGCCAAAATACTTGAAGGCCTCGAACAGGCCAAAGCCATAGGGCGCGTTGTTGCTTTTGTCATTATTGATATCCAGGGACGAATACATGCTTTTGAGCGCATTTATGTTGCCTGCCGTCATGTTGCGCACGGCGTATCGGATATACGCTGTTTTCGGGGCGCTGGTGCCGGGCCCCGTTTCCGCAAAAACCATCAAGCCCACGTTGACGTTGGTATTCAGGCTTCCGACAACGGTTTTCAACGTCGCCATCTCGGCGCTGAATTTCGTTCCGCCGTCAAACGCGGAACTCCAGTTTGCCGAGTTGTCCAGGATGATCAGAACGTTAGGCGCAACGCCGGAGACGGCGGGATTGCCGTTGAATAAATCGATGTCTTCGGCAACCACGGGGGCGGGAAATACCAGTGCCGCGCACAGCATACTGATTAACCGGTGGCAGAATTTGAATTTCATAATTATTTCCCTTTCGCGAGTATCACGGACAATAGTCGGTGGGCAGCCTGATGCGCACACCCTGATTGAGGGTCGCCGTTGCGCCGGAGATCGGATCGGTTGCGGTTGCGGTGAACGACCAGTCGGTGTCATACAGCGTGATATTGTTGACCGCCGTATATCCGGTGGCGATCGTGGTGCCGATGCACGCTGGAGCGCTGACGGCAACCTGGAAACCGTTAACGGTAATGGTGTGGGCAACCGGGGTGGTAAAGCTGGTCACGCTGCTCAGCATCTCCTCAATCGCCTGCTGCGCGGCCTGGTTGATTATCATTTTGCTCTGAAAATTACCCACGATGCGCAGATCCGAAGAGGTCAGGTTGGCCGAGGACACGACGAACAACGTGATGATCATGAGAATGACGAGGCTCACGAGCAGTACCGCACCTCGCTGGCGCTTGAAACTTGTCACTGGGGAATCTCCCGCCGTCCGCCTACATCATTGAGGCGTGCAGTGCCTGCGAACAGATGCTTTTTGAATGCGTCGTTAAAAGGACCTACCGTTCCCGCCAAGCCAAGGTCATAAGTCTTGGTATCGACGTAGCTCGCGGTGAGCTGGGTGGAAACGGCTATAAATTTGATACGGACGCTGACCGCGTTGGCCCAGTCCGCCAGCGCGGGCGCGATCACATACGTGTCGGGAGCGCCGTCCCCGAACCGGTTCGTGGCGGGATTTTGTACATTGGGCGAGTTATCAATCCCATAGTCTATTTGCAGGCTTCGAATTCCCTCGACGAGCGGCGCGACACGCCACCCGGCAGTCGCACCGACGGCTGTGAGTTCGAGGCGCTTCAGCGTTGGAATCGGCATGCCGCCGTCGTCTGCGGCCCCGGTGCAGGTATCGCTGCCATCGGCCGGCACACTGCACGGAGCGATAAAATAGATTTGCACGGACAGCTTCCGGATGTCCGCCGCAGTAATTGCGTTCTTTTTGAAAATGACGGCTACCGAGCCGTCGGCCCTTTTTGTAGTACCCACGGCGGCGTTGCCGGCGCCGATCTGCACTTCGATGGTGTTGGACGTTCCCTGCAGATAAACCTCGCCGACTTCCGGAACATCCGCTGGCGCCAGCGTCTCGAACTGCGCGTAACGGACCACCAGGATATCCGTGCCGGGCACATAGTTGGCATTGCTGAGGCACGTGAGCGGCGAGACGGCGGGCGCATCATATCCCTGAATAGGGAAAGCGAGCGCATAGTACAGTGGAGCCGGCGTCACAAGGCACGGATCCGGCAGCGTGGTGCTGGCCGTAGGCAACGCGTAAAACTCTCCATAATAGCCGGCACGATTGATGTCATGGGTCAATACCGACATTGCCATGCTGCCGTTACCCATATGCTCTGCGGTTTTCTTGAGCTCCGCGTGAGTTCTGTTTGAATTGCTGAAAAGTGTAAGGAGCCCGCCGAGTATGATCAGCCCGAGGGTCATCGCGATTATCAGCTCCAGCAGCGTGTAGCCGCGGCTCCGTGAGGCGTCTCCTGCGCTGTACTTGCGAGTCAGCTTTCTCATAGCAGGGTTGCCGGCTTGAATGTGGTCCAGATGACGCGGCGTAGCGTCTCTAGTCCGTAGGCGCCGTTACCGCAGGCAACCGCCGGCGCCACCGTCTCGGTCATGCCCTGCCAGGCGACGGCTAGGGTATAGGTCGAAGTCGCGGCATCGAAACTGATACAGCCGCGTGCCCCAAAAGCACCTCCCGTGGCGGTACCTGCCACCGCTTCTGATGCGCCTTTAAGCATCTGGTCCCATTGGTTGAGATCATCGACCGCCCATTCCTGGGTACTGGCGTTTCCAAATCCGGTACAGCTAACCGACCCAACATGGCCCGCATCCGCGTAGCCCAGATAAGGGGTGCCGGCCGACGTCGTTATTACGTAGCAAGGAGCAGTCTGGCGATTGGCGTTGATGCGATTGACCATGGCATCAAGGATAATCAGGGCCTGGGCGCGGTTATAGGACTCCAATTCTGCCTGTTGTGTACGCGCCTGGAATGCCCCCAGCCCCAGCAAGCCTACAGCGATGATAACAAGCGTCACCAGAATCTCGATGAGCGTGAAGCCCGCACTCGAATTTCTAAAACTTGGCATATCAGCCATTAATACAGTTGCCGTCATGATTGCTATCCACCCGTATGCTGGGACGGCCGGTAGGGCTGATGATCAGGCAGCGCTTGGACAGACCGCTATTCTGGGCAGAACTCAATTCCAGTTGGTACGCCCCCGTTGTAGTCAGGCGTCCATAGCCGTCAAACGCCAGGGCTATCCCGCCAGGCGCGTCGATGGTGACCGCGGGGCTTCCAAGCTCGCTTCTCAAAACCAGACCACCTGTGCCCACATCGTAACCGTTGGCAAAATTGCCGCCACGCGGCGCAATGGTGACTACAGAATTGCGTTTGATGGCTTCACTGCGCGCGTAGGTCACAGCGGTATAAAGATCAAACGTTGCGGTCTTGACCCGCTGCGTCGCGATCATGGTCATCAGTGCCGGGGCAGCGATCCCCGAAAGCAGTCCGATGATCAAGACTGCAACCATAAATTCTATGAGCGTGAATCCGCGCTCGCCGCGCAGGGTGACGTGTCGGGGAACCCGCTGGCTACGGGCCGGCACCGGGGTTGGAAGTAGACACCCCAGCGGCCGATAATCGCCATGCCTTAAGAGCAACGCCTTTGCGATAGCGTGTAATGCGCCAACCCAACCTAGCAATTCCGCTGTCATAGAGCTCCGCTCGTTAGACCGGTAACTTTGCGCCGCCGCCTTTCGGTCGGCTTTGCCCTTCTTGGGTGCTGTTTGTCCGAAGCTTTTACTGCGCGCTATGCTGCAGCGCGAGTCACGTGGGAGCCATCATTGCGGGGGGAACTACTTGAGGCGGGAAGGACTGCGCGTAAATAAGAATACGAGTTGCACGCCGCAATCCCGCTGTCATGGAGCCCTCTGCTCTTTAGACCGGTGACTTTGCGCCCCCGCCTTTCGGTCGGGTTTGCCAAGTGGTGCGATTGAACAGTATTCCCATGCTGTCGAGGTGTCAACGGTATCCGACGAACGGTCGATAAACCGTGACCGAAGGCATTGTGAAATATTTCACAAATTCTGAAATCCTTCTCGCGCCGGTTTTGCATAAGGAGTTCGTCGGGGCTAAATCCGACAAACTCCGAGGTATGCCGGCCGGCTAACCCGCGCCCGCAGAGGGCCCATCCTCGTCGCTACGGGCGCGAAGCCGCCGTTCGGCCACGAGCCGCTCGAGCGGTGCGAGGTCCGATTCCGGCACACCTTTTTGCCTCGCCGCGGCAATGGCCTGGTTGAGTGTTTCCACTTCGTCCGCGTCGCGTTTCTTGAGCGATTCGACGACCGCGATGAACACTTTGAATGTCTCGCGGAACTCGTCGCCCCGTCGGAGCGGGCGTGACCGGGGATACTTACCGTCGAGCATGGTCGTGAGGTGACGCTGGATAACGAACACGGGTCCGCACACGCGATGGGTGATGATGAGCCCCATCACGCCGAGTGCCAAGACCTCAAAGACGAGGAACACGAGCGAAATATAGAACACACGCAGGGCGTCTTCTCCGCTCAGCTTGTCGCTGAGCTCGGGGGACTCCATGGCAAGGTTCATGATCCTGTTCATCTCCCAGTAGCCTTGCAGGAGCAGGTAGCCCAGCACCGTGGAGATCACGACGGCGATGGAAATGATGATCGCCGTGTATTTGTACTGGAACGCCTTATCGACGACTGGGATGGACCTGCGCTTATTCGGCTGAGCCATTGACGCTCCGTGATGATGAAACGATGGAAATGGATAGGAAACTCAATCCCGGCACAATGCCGGTTCGCCGAACCGACGCGCCGGGAGCGGAACCTGTCCCGGATTGTGCATAAACGGGCCTTATGTTCATGCTTGCTTCCGCCTTCCCTGAAAGGTAACGGCAATCCGCAGCCGGCCTTGAGCGAATTATCGGTCAATTACCGAGCAATCTGAAGGATAGAGGAGAGGAATTTCAGCCGCATGAGCACGAAAAGCTCAAAAAGCTCAGCCGGGTCGGACCATCGTGCTCAAAAGCTCAGCCGGGTCGGACCATCGTAGGTTTCTGATAGTCTTATTTAAGAGCAAGAAAAAGAGCCCCTATGGGCTCTTAGAGACACGTTTTCAGGCCAGAAAAGCGCCCTGCAAGCATTAGAGCTTCTGCGCGTTGAACTAACTTCTCCGACTGATCTCCCCGAAATCATGAGTGTTCGTTCCCATTCTTGCTTTCCTGTGCGTCCCTTCGCGCACTAAAAGGGTCCCCAGAGGGATTCCCACAAGGGGATTCCGAGGATATCGGGCTGCGCCCATAACCGGCGTTGCCATAACCGGGCTGACGCCCATAACTCCGACGCGCTAAAAGGGTACTCCGACGTGCTGCACACGTAGGGTATTTGCGTTGAGATGGAAGCCTTAATCAGTCCCTGGTGCCCTATGTGCCAGATGAAGCGACGCGTGCAGGTCAGGCAAGCGCGGTTGAACGCAGCCCGGCGTCCGGCCGCCGGACGAATTACACTTGCCTGACCATGAA
>Ga0315275_10004427_pt1 | contig 13126 bp, 11 predicted proteins | sample YL17G03_0_MG_FD_205557 | JGI IMG/M metagenome (GOLD analysis project Ga0315275, IMG submission 205557) | Sediment microbial communities from Yellowstone Lake, YNP, Wyoming, USA - YL17G03_0 | ecosystem: Environmental > Aquatic > Freshwater > Lake > Sediment | place: USA: Wyoming | collected... | reverse complement strand
ATCCACAGGCAGGGCATTCTCCGGCCAGTACTGGGCCCGGAGGCCGCCTGCCAGGTCCCAGAGCTCTTCCTTCTCGATCCTCTTGCAGACAAGAGGAGGGAAAGGCAATTAGTTTCCTTTGCGCAATAGCACCAGTAATCGGTCCAGCTCCTCCGGGGTCAGCTTCCCTTCCCGAAGGGTGCAAAAGAGCAGAGGCAAAGATTCGACGAGCTGATCATCGGAGAGGAGGTCCTTCGGGATAAGGCCCGCATCGATTTGGGCCTTATCCTTCATCTCCACCCAGGCCTCCGATCCGACTTTGATTCCTAAGACCTTTGCGACCCTCTTCAGCATCGCCTCGTCCCGGGGAGGGGAGAGGAGGCCTCGTTCCGTCTTGCTCCAATTGGAGGGGTCGGTATCGATCCGCCGAGAGAACTCGCGGAGGCTGACCCCCTGCCTGATCCGTCGTTCCTTGATGAATTCACCAAACATGGTTCTTGTTTCCTTCCTTTCGATTCGGTCCCCGGTCGGGGACAGATTATTACAACGATCCCATCTTATGACCGTCTGCGGGGCAAGTCAAGGGGAAAGTGGGGGAGGAGAGAGACTCGGAACTTTCTGCATCTGGCTGAGGGCTTCAATCCCCGCTCCGGTCCCCTTCAGGCTCTTTTCCGCCCTAAGGCCGTCAATGAGCTCATCGAGAGTGGGAGGCATGAGGGGCAAGGGATCGACGGGAACACCATCCTTCCGAATCTCGAAATGAAGGTGATTTCCGGTGGAGTGACCCGTGCTCCCTACCCCGAGAATGGGCTCCCCCCTCCTCACCGTATCCCCCTCCTTAACCAGGATGACCACCCCATGTCCGTAAACGGTAGTGCAGCCATTATCGTGCTTGAGCACCACTGCATTCCCCAGTCCCTTCCGTGAACGGGCCGCATAAATGACTTCTCCATCTGCCGCCGCCACCACCTCATGGTAGGAAGGGGCTGCGATGTCAACTCCAGTGTGCGTCCTTCGCCCTCGGGGGCCGAAACGAGAGGTAATGCGATTGATCAGAGGCCAGATGAACCCCTCTTGATCCGCTGGGGAAGTCATCTCGGGCGAAGCCGTGGGAGTTGCATCGGCAGGCTCTTCGGAAAGATCCTCAGGCAGAGGGGCCTCACGGGTGTCTGGTTGATTATTCTCCTCCTTAACTTCGGAGGGGTTCACCAGGACTTGTTCTTCCTCGGTATCTTCGCTCTCCAGTGACCTCGCAATCTCCCCCCTTTGCCTCGCGGAAAGGGGCTTGAAGGGCTCCACCTTCCGGGCCTGGAGGGCCCCCGGAATCAAAAGTCGCTGCCCCGGCTTGAGGGAGGAAGGTTTAGAGAGGTGGTTCGCCTTAACCAAGCCCGCAATGGAGACATGGTAGGCCCGACTGATGCCGAACAAGTTCTGGCCCTTTTTGACCGTATGGTAGAGGCTGCCTGCCCTGGGGGTAGGTTGGACGGGCCTGCTAAGAGCCGGCTTGGTGGACTTTGGCGTCCCCGGCGCCTTCCCCTTGGGGGTCACCCTTGAGCCCGCCCCGGTCGGGGTCGATTTGGGTACCTTGGAGGGAGGCGAATTCTTTGAATTCTTCGCGACGGCTGCCTCCAGGATGGAAATTTGCGGAGAAGCTAACAAGAGAGAGGCAAACAGGCAAAAGACCTTCATGGCAGGAACTCTCTTCATGGAAAAGCGTCCTCCTCTTTTCCTATTTGATTAACAGTCCTGCATACCCCACCACCCGTTGATAATCACGATTGATATCCCCGGAGGTCATATACCGAACCAGGGTCGCCGAGGAGGCCCCCAACTTCTTGGCCGCCACCAACATGGCGACTGTGGGAGCGAAGCCACACATGGAGATCCGATTTTTTAGGACTGTTCCATACAGGCCCTCCGGATCAAGATTCAGAATCGCCTCGATGGCCAACTTATCTTTTGCTTCGGCGACTTCCTGGGGGACGTAATGGCTCATATCCGTGCTCGCTAAAAGGGTAACCCTCCCGGGGTAATCTTTCAGCGCCTTGGCAATTGCAGAACCTACATCCTGACAAACCGGCAATTCATGGCTGTACAGACTGATGGGGACGAAATGGAAGGATCCCCCCAGGTATTGAAGGAAGGGAAGTTGCACCTCGATCGAATGTTCCCGCAAATGAGCCCTGTAGTCATCCTGCAAGGTGCGCGAGGACTTGAGGACCGCCTGGGCCAGTTCCGAATCGATCTGAACCGTACCCAAAGGCATATCCCATTCTCCGTGGGCCATGATCGAGGCCCCGGCGCCCAAACCGGAATGGTTGGGCCCCAGGATAATGAAGGTTTGCGGAAAGAGCAACCGGGAATAAACCGCCCCTGCCACCTTCCCCGAATAGACAAAGCCAGCATGGGGCACCACTGCGCCCAGGGCTTCCTGCTTTTCCGCGCCTTCGTCGATGAAGTCCCGGATTTGAGAGGATAGTCGTTCTGGGCTCTCCTCATAAAAAGAGCCGGCCACCGCTGGCCTCCTAATCATCTTTCACCTCCGGGGATCGATTCCCCTTTGCCCCAGCCACCATTGCAAGATTCGTGCGATATTGGTAATGAGGTTCGGTTTGCTATTGGTGACAAAGACGTGATCCTGCATGACGAAGGTTTCATCAAAGAGTCGATGAATCCATGGGGGACCCTCCGCAGATCTCGCCGCCAGCTGTTCCTCGAAGAGCACTACCAGCTTGTCCTTCATGCGAAGTTCCGTATCCACCAGGAGTATTGCGAGATTAGGCTTCAGGGCCTCGATCCGATCCAGGAAGGCACCGATCTCGATGCCCTCTATGTGTTTGGGCGGGGAAGATTTCACCTCCAGGCAGAGAAGGTTCCGTTCTGCCCAGGAGAGGACGTCATAGTCTCCTCCCGCTGCGAGGTGGTCGAATCGGACTCCCCAGATCGAAGAGGAGGAAAACTCCCTCTCCATCACCTGGGCTACAAACCACTCCAGGGTTCCCCCGAAGTTCCTCACCGTCTCCTTGACCAGGGTATAACCCTCTTTGCCCTCTCGCAGGACTCCGCACTGCAGGAGAAACCGGATATATTCTTCTTCGATCTCCGGGGAACAAAAACGGCCCCAACGATCCGGTCGAGAGAGAGGTGGCAAATTGGCGCGCGCAACGATCTCCCGGAGAAAGATGCGGAAGGAATAGCGCTTCATCATCTCATAGAACTGGCGCTCCTTCGCCGGCGAGATATCGAGGGGCAGAAGGAGGTTATCGGTAGGGTTCGATTTCCGAAAGGTCAATCCCCTGCGGCGCAGGACTTCCTCGATCGGGAAGAAAGCACCTTCCAGTTTCTTCTTGATCTTCTCGATCTGTTGGTGGAGGAGGCCGAGTTCGGATTTGATCTCCGCCAGTTCCTTCTCTACCGTTCCCCTTTTAGCCATGCCACTTCCTGGGTGAGGCCCTCCAAGATCGTAGTTTGGGGAATGTATCCTAAACGGGTGCGCGCCCGAAGACAATTCGCGTAGGTATGCTTCATCTCCCCTTTGAATCCGGCCTGGTATTCCACCGATATGGAGCGTCCGATGATCCTCTCCAACAGCCTGATCACTTCCTTGATGGAAATCCGTGATCCCCCTCCGATATTGAAGACCTCCCCTGCCGCGTCTTCCTGCAAGGAGAGAAGATTCGCATTCAGGGCATCAGAAATGAAGGTGAAATCTCGGGTCTGCTCTCCATCGCCATAGACTACGATGGGATCTCCCTGGAGGGCGCTACGGATGAAGCGATGAAACGCCATATCCGGCCTTTGCCGAGGGCCATAGATGGTAAAGTAGCGAAGGGAGACGACGGGAATCCCGTAATTTTCCCAGTAGAGGTGGCAGAGGTGTTCGCCGGCCAGCTTCGTCACTCCATAGGGGGAAAAAGGTTGAAGATAGGCATCCTCCCGCATGGGGAGGGGCCCGTCGGAGCCATAAACCGAAGAGGAGGAAGCATAGACTAATCTCTTGATTCGCCCTCTGTTTTCTTTTACCGCTTCCAGGAGCCTCTGCGTGGCATCGATGTTGTTTCGAACATAGGTAAGGAAGTCCTTCCCCCAGGATTTTCTCACCCCGGCCTGGGCCGCATGGTGGAAGATATAGTCGCGATCTTCGACCAGGCCTTTAAGATCCGCCTCCACCATGTCCGCTTCCACGAAACGAAAGCGCGAATCGGCCTGTAGCTTCTTCAGATTCGACTCCTTCGCCGACCGGGGATAATAATCGGTGAAGCAATCCAGCCCCACCACATCATGGCTCTCCTGCAAGAGCCTCTGACAAAGATGAGACCCGATGAACCCCGCGGCTCCGGTGACAAGCGATTTCGGGCCGTCCCTCATCTACGGGCTTCCTTTCTATATGGTAAGACCTCCCTGCCCTTCAGGACCTCCTCTGCCGTGCAAAAGACCTTCTCCGCCGGTATCTCTCTCAAGCACCGATTCTCTGGACAGCTGCGTTTGAAGCAAGGAATACAGTCCATTCGCTGCTGCAACACCCGATGTCCTATCCCGTAGGGCCCCGTCCTTAGAGGGTTCGTGGGCCCGAAGAGGGCTACGGTGGGGGTCCTCATGGCCGCCGCGATATGCATGGGTCCACTGTCGCAGGTGACCATCAGGTCCACCTGTTTCATGAGGCAACAGAACTCCTTCAGGTTGGTCTTCCCCGCAAGAACTACGGGCCGTGCAAGCATCAAAGAGGCGATCTCCTCTACCAAAGCCAGATCCGCCCGCCCGCCGGTCAGGATGATCCTAGCCCCCAGGCGTGAGGCAAGCAAATCCCCCAATTCTGCGAATTTTGCCTGGGGCCAACGCTTGCTCTGCCAGCGGGTGGGGGCGTTGAGGACTATCTGGATCTCACCCGGCTGGACACCAAGGCTCTCCAATAGACTCCCCATCCGTTCCTTGTCCTCGGGAGTTACCGCGATGGAGAAATCCTTCTCCCCCACCGAGATGCCCAGAACAGGGAGGATCGCCAGATAGCGATCCACAGAGTGCATCTTCCCGCTATCTACCGAGACCTTATGGGTGAGGAAGATATGGCTCATTTCCCGGGCCTCCGAATAGCCGAGGCGATAAGGAGCCCCGGAGAGGAAGCTGGGAATGCCGCTCTTGAGAAGCCCCTGCAGATCGATGGCCAGATCGAACCTCCGGGTCCTCAGCATCTTGAGGAATTCCCACATCTCTCGGAGGGCCGAAACGCGTAAGGATCCCTGCTTCAGTTCTCCTCTCCACCGTTTGCGAGAGGAGACGATCACCTCATCCAGGTGGGGATTGCCCACCACGATGTCGGCCGCCTCTTCCTCCACCATCCAGGCCAGGAAGGCGTCGGGGAATCCCCACCGCAGAGCAGCCACCGTCGGAAGAGCATGAACCACATCCCCGATAGAGCTCGGTTTGACTACCAGGATGCGTTCGATCTTCTCCCGAGGGATCGAGGGGGAAGATTTCGCCATCCCTCAAGCCTCCCCCAGGTCCCGAAGGACCCATTGGATCGCCTGATGCATATCATCGGCCACAAAATCGGGATGGGGACCCTCCCGGTGAGGGACCTTGTTCATTTGCTCCTTTCCATGGCCCGTCAAGACGAGAATCGATTTCATGCCCATCCTCTTCCCTAAGTCGACATCGCTGCGATGATCTCCTATCACATAAGACCCGGGAAGATCAAGGCTTAGATCGCGAGCGGCATCCCGCAGCATTCCTCCTTGCGGCTTGCGACAATCGCAGAGAGCCCGATAGGGAGCCTCGCCAATCTCCGGATGATGGGGACAGTAATAGATCCCATCCAGATAAGCGCCCTTTTCTTGGAGGAGTTCCTCGATCCTTCCGTGGACCTCCCTCACCTGATCGACAGAGATATAGCCCCGAGCCACCCCTGATTGATTGCTGACAACCACCGCTTTCAGGGCATGCTGATTGAGCAGGCGCAGGCCCTCGGCCGCTCCGGGGATCAGCCTGAGATCCTCCGTGCGGGAGAGGTATCCTGCTTCCTCATTGATCGTCCCATCTCGATCCAAAAAGACCGCGATCTCCCTTTTTCGTTTCTGACCGTTTTTCAAAAAGGCGGAGGCGGCATCCAGTACCTCATTCACCTCGATGCCCCTCATACATCTATGATCCGTTGGGCATTCGCGTAGAAGGCACGGGCTGCACGGGACCGCTCCGCGCAGGATGCGATATCTCACCCCGTAAGGGGAGGTCTTCGCCGGGTCGGTGGGACCGAAAAGGGCAAGGACCGGGGTTTGCGTGGCCGCTGCCACGTGCATAGCCCCCGAATCATTGGTGATGAGGAGGCTCGAGTGGACAAGCAGGGCCGCAAGCTGCCCCAGGGTGGTCCCTCCCGTGAAATCCCAGGCCTCCCCTCGCATCTTGGATATCATATCCTCCGCTTCCCTGTGGTCCTTTTGCGAGCCGATGATCGCAACCTGGGCGGAGTGATCCCCTATGAGGCCATCTGCGACCTTCGCGTAGCGGGAGGAATCCCACTTCTTTGCAGGCCCGTACGAGGCACCAGGGGCAAAGGCCACCAGCGGACGCCCCTCTCGCCATCCGTTGGACGCCAAAAGTTGCCTGGCCTTCTCTTCGTCCTGTCTGGAAATGGGTAGGGAGAGTTTTCTCTCCCCATCCCTCCATCCCAGGGACTGGGGCAGTCCCAGATAGTAGGCCACCTGATGCCGCTCGATAATCCTCTTATCCCTTTTGATCCCATGGGTGAGCAATGCGCCCCGCCCATCTGATGCGTAACCAGCCCGCACGGGAATTCCCGCCCAGAAACCCAGCAAGGCGGATTCGAAGGAATTAGGAAAGAGCAGGACCATATCGAAGGACAAAAGACGCAATTCCCGAATCAGCCGCCTCTTTCCCGCAGTCCCCCGATGCTTACCGGACCGCTCATAGAGGATCGTCTGGTCCAGATAGGCGTGACCTCGATAAGCCCCCTCCACCCAGGGAACCGTCAGGACGGAGATAGAGGCTCCAGGTAAGGCCTTGCGGATACACGAGAGCGCCGGGGTTGTCATGAGGGCATCTCCCACCCAGTTCGCCCCGTAGACCAGCATCCTCTTTATGGCTGCCGGTTCGACCCTCTTCCCTTGGGTCTTGTCTTCCATCTTTCGTGAGCCCAAAACCATTGCTCGGGATGCTCCCGTATATATCCCTCCAGGACCTTGGTAAAACGAGCCGTATTATCCACCAGATCCTTCTGCAAATCCCCACTGCGGGAGAGGGGAATCTCCTCCCCCACGACCACCGTCAGCCGGCCGTCCTTTCGGCGCGGTGTCAAAATCGGGAATACGGCCGCTCCTGTTCTCAGAGCCAGGAGGGCTGGGGCGTAAGTGGTGGATGCCAGCTTCCCGAAGAAGTCCACGAAGACCCCCTCATTCCTCATGGTATTGAGGTCTATAAGGACGGCCACCATCCCCCCCTTCTGCAGCGAGGAGAGGATAGGACGAAGGGCGTTTCTCTTGGCGATTACCCGATTACCCGTGCTGCTCCTCACGGTCGCCAACCAACGATCCAAGTACGGATTATCCAAAGGACGAAATACCACCTCTAAAGGGTATCCAATCAGGGGAGCGGCCAAAGCCCCCACTTCCCAGGATCCGAAATGGCCCGTGATCAGGATGATCCCTCGGCCTCCGTTGCTCGCCGCAATGACCTTGGGGACGCCCTCGAAATCGACAAAGCGTTCTACCGGGCCTTCTTTGAATTCCCGGTACCTGCATAGCTCCACCAGGGCCAACACCAGGTGAGACATGGAAGTACGAGCGAGGTCCCGAATCTCCTCTTCATCTCGACTGTCGCCCAATGCCATCCGCAAATTCTCGATGGCAATTTTCCGATGCCGAGAGTCCAGGGCAAACGCGGCCCTCCCCAATCCTCTTCCCAAGGCATATGCCATCTTGGCAGGGAGCAGGGCAAAAACCAGGCAGATTATCCGAAACAGGAAATACTCGACAAGATGACGAACCCGGACCACCGGGCTGTATCTCTTCCTTGATGAAGAAGAAGGAATCCTCGAATGTGTGGACTTTTCAGCCATTCGTTTCTCTCGCAGTCTCAAAAGCTTGCCGCGGCACTCTATTGGCCCGATGCGTGTTCAATCTCTCCGCAGCAGGACTGCGGGGATTGCCCTCGCTATGCACTTTCATGAAAGACGGGCCCCCCTTTTCAGCAGGGAGAAAAAGCCCGCATCGTCGCTCAGTTCGATCTCCACACGAAGATAAAGCAGCGGGACCGGCCAGGGGAAAAGGTCCGGGGGGATACGAACTGCATCCTTTTCGGTGGTCAAAATGAAGTGCGCGCCGGCTCCTTGGGCCTCTCCTGCGATCTCTCTCAACTCCTGCCGCGTATAGGGATAATGATCGGGAAACGAGAAGCTCCTGATGACCTCCGCCCCCAGGGAAAGGAGCAAAGCAAGGAAGGAGGACGGACTGGCGATCCCGGAGATGGCCACACATCTTTTTCCTCGGATTTCCTCCAACTCACGCCTCGTCCCTTCCGGCACAGCTACCAGAAAAAGGGGGCGACGTTTCCCGGTGAAGATAGGGGCTCGTCGGTTATACCGCCGTACCGACTCCCGGATTCCATTCGGGTCACAACAGTCGGCCCCTTGCGTGATAACGATGAGGTGTGCCCGGGACAGAGCCGTAGGCGGTTCCCGAAGAAGCCCTCGCGGAAAGAGATGGCCGTGACCGAATGGCTCTTTCGCATCGATGAGGACCACGTCGAGATCTCTTTGTAGCGCCAGGTGCTGAAAGCCGTCGTCCAGGATCAACGCCTCGACACTCAGGTCACGAATCGCCAGCATTCCGGAGCGAAAGCGGTCCTTGCCCACGACCACCGCCGCGGAGGGAAGGTTCATGGCCAGCATGAAGGCCTCGTCCCCGGCCTCTTTCACCCCTGCAAGGAGGCGAACCCCGTCAGAGACAAGCAAGGTCTCCCCTTCCGATGAGCCCTTATATCCTCTGGTCAGGATTGCCACCCTTTTTTGTTCAGCACAGAGGACCTTGGCGATCTTCTCCACCAGGGGAGTCTTGCCGGATCCCCCGAGGGTAATATTCCCCACACTGATAACCGGGACCGGGAGCTTCCTTCGTGGCATAATGCCCAGAGCATAACCAGACCCCCGGAGTTTGACGAGAGAGTAGTAGATCCACGATACCATGCTCAGAAGAAAGAGCCAGATCCGGGCAGGGGTATGATAGGATCTTTTTCGCATGCAATCCAAGGTATAGGTTGTGAGCCTTTGCCCAATCTTCACAGGTACTTCTTCAGCAAATCCCAGGTCCTCTGCATGGCGCCCCGATGCTGACACAGGATACTCCGCGCCCTCTCCCCCATAGCCTCCGCCTCCTGTGGATGATGGAGCAGCCAGAGGAGCTTTTGCGCCAGATCGGATGGATCTCTGACGGAAAGGGCTCCCCCTCCGGAGAGGAAGAGGTCTGTGATCTCCTCGAAGTTCTTCATATGGGGACCAAAGAGGATGGGCCAACCATAAAAAGCGGGTTCCAAAATGTTATGCCCGCCGATCGGGGTCAGGCTACCGCCAACGAAGATAATCGTTCCCAGGCTATAGATCTTCCCCAACTCCCCCATGGTATCCAGCAAGATCACATCTCCCTCTCTTTCTTCCGCGGGCCGGATCTGGCTTCTTCGGCTAAAGGCCAATCCTCGTTGGCCCAGGAGACGCGCCACCTCGCTAAATCTCTCGGGATGGCGGGGCGCGAGGATAAAGAGGAGGTTGTCAACCTCCACTTTTGCCCGCAAAAAGGCTTCGATGGCCGCTTCTTCTTCCCCTCGATGCGTCGAGCCGGCGATAAAGATTGGCACGTGATCTTCGATCATCAGGTCTTGCAGAAATTGTCTCCGGGGGTTCTCTCCCTCCTCCTTCAAATACTGGTCGAACTTGAGGTTTCCAGTACAAACAACCCGGGAGGGATCGGCTCCCAATCCTACGATCCGCAGAAGGTCCACTTCACTCTGCATGCAAAATAAAGGCATATCCTTTATCATTCGGCGAAAGAAGCCCCTTACCCATCGATAGCGCCGGAAAGAGCCCTCCGATATGCGACCGTTTATCAGGATACAGGGAATGCCCTGCTCCGAACAACCCCTTAGAAAATGAGGCCAGAGTTCCGTCTCCGTGAGGAGAACGGCACGGGGCTGAATCGCCTTCAAAGACCTCTTTACGATCCAACGAAAGTCCAGGGGAAAGAATAGGATGGCCGAGGCGTTGGGAAACCTCTCCTTTGCCACCCCCCTTCCGGTCGCGGTCACCGCGGATAAGATGATCCCTTCTCCAGGCTTCCCTTTCATCAATGCGGAGAGGAGAGGAGAGGCGGCCATCATCTCGCCCACGGAGACAGCATGGATCCATAAAGGACGGGAATCCTTTAGCCTCTCCTTCAGATCCGGGGGATAGATGCCGAACCTTTCGCCCAGATCGATGCGATACTTGCGGAGGAATGGGTCTTTGAGGAAGGAAAGGGGGAAATAAATGAGCAAGAACAGAAGGAGGAGAATGCTATAGAGGAAATACATCTTATTGGGAGGCCTTCCTCAATCCCTGGGCAACCAGGTTGGCCTCTATATCCTTTTGCCCGTATTTCCTCATGTGATAGATTTCCCGACTGAGATCATCTGCCTCGAGAGTCATCGCGATCAGCTCTTCTTGGAGGATTCGTTGGACCTCGGAAATCTTCTCCTTGTCCGCATCGGCGGAAACCGACAAGGGATTTCCCCAAAGGAAGATGCCGGTGGAAAAGGGGAGAGGGATGATGAATTCGTCCCAGCTGTCGAGGACCTTTCGCGGGAAGGCCCCAAAGGTCAGGGGCAGAATCGGAGCGCCGGTCAGCTTTGCCAGCTCAATGACCCCTGACTTCACCAGGTATCTGGGGCCCTTCGGGCCGTCTGGAGTGATAGCCAGATGCTGTCCTCTCTTGTGAGCCCCGATCATCTTCTTCATGGCCGCCAGGCCTCCCCGGGTAGCCGATCCCCGTATGCTCTGCAATCCTCTTCTTTCTGTGAATCGACTCACAAAATCCCCATCGCGATGCTGGCTGATCATGATGGACACATTCCGAACCGGAGTGGAAAAGGGCAACATCAGCAGCCTTCCATGCCAGAAACAGAAAATAACCCTTTCCGCTTCTCGAAACAGGGCTTCGGTCGCCTCTCGATCTCTATGGGAATGGTAGGCGCGAAGGGTCAGGTGGAGGCAATTGAGAAGGAATGAGCCTACCACGGCCCCTAAATCGAGGACGAATTCGCTTCTTCCGAGGAGGCGAGAGATACTTGCCATATCCCTACAGGACGGAAGGGGCTTTAGCCTCTACATCCTGCCTGGAAAGGATCCACCTCTCGTCCCTCTGGAACTGCAATTCGTAGAGACGACGGTAGACCCCGTTCTGCGCCATGAGTGCTTCGTGTTTTCCCGACTCCACCGCTTTCCCCCCTTCGAGCACGATGATCCGATCCGCCCCGTGAATGGTGGAAAGACGATGGGCGATGACAAAACTGGTGCGGTTCGCCATGAGGCGATCCAAGGCCTCCTGCACGAGCAACTCCGATTCGGTATCCAGTGCGGAGGTCGCCTCGTCCAGGATGAGAATGGGAGGGTTCCTGAGGATGGCCCGGGCGATGGCAATCCGCTGTCTTTCGCCCCCAGAAAGCCTAACCCCCTTCTCCCCAATCATCGTGTCATAGCCTTTCGGCATGGAAAGAATGAACCGGTGGGCGTTGGCTATCCGGGCAGCCTCCATAATCTCCTCCCGACTATGGTTCTCCCTCCCGTACGCGATATTGTTGGCAACCGTATCGTCAAAGAGGATCGTCTGTTGCGTCACAATCCCCATCTGGGATCGCAAAGAATCGAGGGTCAGCTCCCGGATATCGTGACCATCGATGAGGATATCCCCGGAGGCCACATCGAAGAATCGGGGAATGAGGTTGACCAATGTGGACTTTCCCGCCCCACTCGCCCCCACGATGGCTACTTTTTCTCCCGCTCTCACCCGAAAGGAGACATCGCACAGCACAGGTGCCTTCGCATAGTGAAAATCGACGTTGCGAAAGTCCACATCCTTCGTCATCCGAGGAAGCGGATAGGCGTGGGGGCTCTCTTTCACATCCGCTGTAAGATCCAGGATATGGAAGACCCTCTCCGCCGCAGCTATGGAATGCTGGATTATATTGCTCACCCGAGAGAGACTTCGGATGGGCCCATAGAGGAGAAAGAGGGCGGCGACGAAGGAAAAGAAAGATCCGGTGGTGGCGGCCCCCCTGATGACCTGATATCCTCCGAACCAGATGACAAAGGCGAGGCCCACTCCTCCGATGAATTCCATTACCGGGCTGGTTACGGCCTTGATCTGTTCTGCCCGCATGATCTGTCCGAAATAATTCAAATTATGGTTGGCAAAGCGTTTCGCTTCGTATTCCTCCGTATTGAAGGCCTTAACGATTTGGGCCCCGGTAATGGTCTCCTGCAGGTGAATATTCATGTCGGCCATTTTCTCCTGGGATCGCCTTCCGACCTTACGCAGAGATCTTCCGAAGCGAAACAGGGGAATGGCACAGAGGGGTAAGACGACCAACGCCAGGAGGGCCAATTGCCAATCACGATAGAAGAGGACTCCTACCAGAAAGAGGATGGTAAATGGGTCCTTAACCAGATTGACCAGTACCCCGGTCACCGCTGATTGCAGAATGCCCACATCGTTCATGACCCGGGATACGATCTGACCGGTGGGCGTTTGAACAAAAAAATTGAACGAGAGCCCCTGGATGTGCTCATAGAGCCTATTCCTAAGATCATGGACCACCCGCTGCCCGACCCAGAAAAGCAGATACTCCTCTCCATAGCTGCCAATCCCCTTCACGAAATAGATAAGGAGAACGGCCAGGGGCAAAAGCCTTAGCATGGCCACGTTATGATGGGTGAAGATGTCATCCACCACATTCTTCATGAGCATGGCAGAGGCACCCGTGGTGGCGGCAACCAGGACCATGCAGAAGCCAGCCAATAAAAGTCGGGTACGATAAGGTACTACAAATTGAAGGAGACGACGATAAATTCTCATGATAGCGAGGGGTCCAAATTCCTCCGCCCGGAAGCCGG
>Ga0315275_10004424_pt1 | contig 13127 bp, 12 predicted proteins | sample YL17G03_0_MG_FD_205557 | JGI IMG/M metagenome (GOLD analysis project Ga0315275, IMG submission 205557) | Sediment microbial communities from Yellowstone Lake, YNP, Wyoming, USA - YL17G03_0 | ecosystem: Environmental > Aquatic > Freshwater > Lake > Sediment | place: USA: Wyoming | collected... | reverse complement strand
GGGAATAAACTGCTGGCCGGGGAATATTCGATCGGGCAAAAGGATGATAAACATCTCGTCCTGCAGCAGATCTCGACCGGAACGGAAGTCCTGGTCGAGTTCACCAGCCGGCTGCCTCAGCCGCAGCCGGCCGTCGCGGAGCCGCAGCTCGTCTTCGACATGGTCGGGAACTTCGAGCCGTCCTATACGGAATACATGACTGAATATCGGCTGGCGGAGCTGTGGCTGCCCGGGCAGGACGGGTATCTCGTGAGCGCTTTAAAAGGGGCGCACGGGCATCAGACCGTCAAGGGGCAGAGCGCGAAGAAGTAGCGCGTTTCTTGATTCTCTCGTCCCGATGTGCCTGGACTCTACCGCCCTCGTCATCCGGAGAAGACCGTTCTCTGCCGCGTGCACTTCCATCATTTCTCTATTTATTGTTTTTTATATTTTTCTATGAGGCTCTTGATGAGAGATTTAACTTTCAGCGATTGAAGGTCGATATTTTTTGGAAGTCCTTGGGGAAAGCGGGCGAATTTCTTGATCTCCTCCGAAGGAGGTCCTTGAAATTCCATCAATCCGGTCTTTGATTCACCAGAGGAGAACCCGATCCCTGAGATGATCCATACTGGAGCAGTCAGCAATAACCAACCTCCATGGGATGCCGTGGAGAGCACACCAAGAATAGCCCATAATCCAGCAATACTCGCTTCTTTAAATATCTCAAGCTGTATTCGTTGGACTTCCGAGACGAATATTTCAGATACTCCACTCTCATTGAGAATAAAAAGTCTGCCTTCTTGCATGGCGAGCAGCTCTCCAGACGAACTCTTGGTCTCGCCGGCGCTCTGGTACTCTATGCTCGTCCAGCCGCCAAATGCTTGAGACTGGACTTCGCTCAGCGTAGGCAACCAGCCTTGGGGCGAATGTATACTTGCGCACCTAGTCATCAAAGAGGCCAGGCATAAACAACTTAAGATAACCTTAGTCATTCGTCGTTTTCGCATAGCGACTCCTCCAAAAGATCTCTTCCAACTGGGGTTCGACCTTTTTGAACTCGGGGGCTATTTTCCTGAGAAACTTCGCCGGATTAGTGAACATTAGGCCGGCATTTTTAAGATTTTTTTCAGTCTGCCAGCTCTCCCTTATCCATTCCAAATAATATCCTTTGGTTTCGAGAAAAAGCTCATATTGAGTAAAATCACTCGGGAGCTCATAGGTTAGCGAATACACATCTCCGGGCATGGTCACAAGCGGCCACTTGGCCTCGGAACTCGGCTGGTCGTTTATCCCGGAGAATTCAGAAACTTTTTGGTGAACGACCATCACGGGGGCGATTTTCACAGGCTCGGTCTTTTGTTCGAGTGTCGCCAAGGCGATATAATCCAGCCGCCATAAACCTTTAGTCAGGCGAAGTCTCACTTTGGTCTGAGGGGACAGGAGTTCGAGCAAAGGAACCATCTGAATATTTGTGGCGATAGGCCCTGTCTCTTGGATAGTCCCCGCCTGAACCCATTCTTTGTCCTGCTCTTTCACGAAGATATCGATTCCCCCGAGGTATTTGTCGAGGCCTCCTGAAAAGGCGCGGGCTTTTTTATCGCCTCTTTCCAGCTGGGCCAGCCAATAACCGCTGGTGTTGCCTAGATAAGCCAAACCCTGGTAAAAAAGGTAGGTAGTCAGGAGAGTTTGCCGGAAACCTAGAATGAGACCGTACGTCTTGCCGGGAGACGCTTCGAAAACGAGGTCAATCGTCTCCTTTACAGCCAAATCCTCAGGATCGGTCTTGCTGAAACGCTCGAGGCCGTCAAAAGAACGGACCTTTTCCAGGCAATCTCCTTCCGGACCGGAAGATGAGGTCGGCTCTATGATCCTGGAAGTTTGCCAAAATTCTCCCCCGGGCGTCATAAAAACGCGTCCTGACTTGAGTCTCGGCGCTGCCAACACGTTGGCGTACCGGATAACATGGGTCTCCAGAGCCTCATTGGTCACTTGAATTTCCATAAGGGGAGAAGTCGGCTTCGCCTGATAAAGGGCGTCCACATCGTTGGCTTCAAGCGAAGGGGCGACGCTCGCAGAGAAGCCCTCCCCCTGAAGGGCCATGGAGCTTCCGTTCCAGGCATAGAATGTCGGACATGAGCCGAAACATGCTTTGGGATTGGCGAGACAATATAGCGTAAATCCTAATGAAATGCCCGTGACGACGGCCAGACCGAGGATGCCTGGTGATGGTTTGATGATATTTGTTTCAAAGAGTGCAACTTCATCCAAGGGGATAGCGAACTCTCCCTTCTGAATCAAATTTCGGTTCAAGTCGAGGACCTCTCCACTGCCAATGACTTGACGGTCCTTTTCTGACTCCCGCCACTGGGAGAGAACATACACTCGGCCGTCGAGCATGTGGACCTTCAAAAAAGGCGATTCCTTGTTCAGGCTGCCGAAGTCGGACATGGTTTTGAGTTGTCGATTCAACCTGATATAAGTGCAGGCTGCGATGGACCAGAGCATGGCGAGAACGGCAATATAACAAATTAATTTTCTCCCTGGTCGGAGTCGCGAAGTATCTTTTGGCCTAAAAAAGATTTTTTTTCTCATGAATTCCTCCCTCACAAAAATCGGAAAAATCTCCGGTTCTTCTTTCATTCCTTCTTCCATTCCTTGCTTTCCGCTTTAAATTTAGGCGTCTGCCAACGAAAAGTTGTCAAGGAATTGTTAAATATTTGCTAAAATTTTGGGGATATGCGTTTGCTTTTTGGAATCGCTTGAGATCTGCCGCCTCTAAGCCTCATTACCATACCCCCCCCTGCGCATAAAAATGCTATATCCGACTGACGATCAGTGTCAAGAACAAAGAAAATGACCATAAAGGAGGCTATCTGGTTGAATTATCGTTCCGGACGACCCAGAAATCACCCAAATGACGATCGCCTTTCTGGCGGGCCGACCGGGATTTGACGTTGATTTCTAGTCTACTTTATAGTAGACTACTCGTGAGTAGACTGTAAATGAGAGGGCCAATGGAATTCATCGATCGGGAAAAGGAACTGGCGGCTCTGGAGAAGGCTTGGCAGAGGAAGGAAGCTCAACTCCTGGTTATCTACGGTAAGCGGCGGGTCGGAAAAACGGAGCTCATCAAACATTTCATGAAGGATAAGCCCCATATCTACTTCCTCGGCCAACGGGTCAACGGCATCGACAACCGCCGCTGGCTGGCCGATCTGGCGGCCGATCATTTCAAAGATGATTTCCTGAAGACGGCGGGATTCCCGGACTGGCGCGCTTTCTTCCAATACGGCCGGGATCGGATCAAAACGAGAACCGTCCTTGTCATCGACGAATTCCCCTATCTGACTGAATCCGAGAAGGGACTGCCGTCGATCTTCCAGACCGGATGGGACGAATATCTCCATAAAACGCCCGTTTTCCTGATCCTATGCGGATCGAGCATCGCCATGATGGAGAGCGAAGTCCTGGCCGAAAAGTCTCCGCTTTTCGGAAGGAGGACGGGGCAAATCCAGCTGAAGCCGTTTCGCTTCGCGGAAGCCCGGAAATTCTATCCCCGGGCTTCCTTCGATAAGTGCCTCGAATTTTATACGTTGGCGGGGGGCAACCCCGGATATTTGAAGAGGCTGAATCCGGCTTGTTCCGTTATCGATAACATTATCTCCCAGGTTCTCCCGCCTGAAGCTTTCCTCGCCCGCGAGGTCGAGTTCCTGCTCAGGGAAGAGCTCCGGGAGCCGCGAAATTACTTCGCCATCCTGAAAGCGATCGCTTTCGGCAAGAGCAAGATCGGCGAAATCGTCAACGATACCGGCCTCGACAAAGGAATCCTGCACCGGTATCTCTTCACGCTCGACGACTTGCAGGTGATCCACAAAGAAGTCCCGGTCACCGAGCGCCTGCCCCTCAAATCCCGAAAGGGCATCTACCGCATCCAAGATCAGTTCATCAAGTTCTGGTTCCGCCACATTCTGCCGAATCGGGCAACGATCGAAGAAGGCCGGTTCGAACGGCTTCTTCCGCGGCTGGAATCCGACTTTCCCGCCCTCGTGGCGGAAAACTACGAGAAGCTCGCCGTCGATATCGTCCGAGCGCATGAGGACCTTTTCTTTACAATGGATGCCGCCGGCCGATGGTGGAACAGAGAAGAGGAGATCGACTTGGTGGCGATCAACGAGGAACGCCGGGAAATTCTCTTCGGTGAGGCCAAGTGGAGCGCTCGTCCCGTCGGGATTGACGTTTATAGGGACCTAAAGCGGAAAGCGCCTCTTGTCGATTGGCACAACGGCGAAAGGACGGAGCGATTCTGCCTTTTCTCCCGGAGCGGCTTCACGAAAGACATGCGCGAGCTCGCCCGCAAGGAGCAGGTCATATTATTCCAACGAGATCAGTTGGTCGAAACCTGACATTGTTGGCGTTTTCATGGCGTGCCCTCTACGAGTTTGATTTCGTCCTTCGTCAGGCCGTAAAGCTCATAGACGAGTGCGTCGATTTGCTGATCGGTGGCGGTGACGGCGTTCTGCAGGGTCTGCCGCTCCGCGTCCGACTTGGCCGCGCGCAGCTTCGGCGTCAGGACCAGCATCTTGTCCACCAGCTCCACCAACTTGTCGTGGCGGGCGCGATCAATAGGCTTGGAGAGGTCAAGTTGCTGGATCGGCAAACGCGCAACGTTCGTTCTCTTGACTTCAGCCAACGCTTCACCGACCTCCGGGTTGAGAGTCTGGTAGAACCAATTAAGCAGCTTCGAGTTGATGATCCCGAGTAAGAACCGGGGCGAGAAGGTATCGCTGATAGGCACGAGAACGTGCATGTTGTTCAGACAGAGAAAACAGTTCACGTCGAGCGTCCCGACTAGGCTGTCGCTTGTTTGCCGAATGAAGATTTTAACGGGCGCATCGAAATTCGCCGCTGGGCGAGGCTCCGCCAACCAAGGGCCGTAGTCGAGATAGCGATTCTCCAGCGGTGCGATCAGGTACCGCTTAATATCGCATCCGCGAAGGTACAGGCGGTGTCGTTTGGTTCTCTTGGTTTCGCTGTCGAACGGCCGGGTTTCAACAGTCTTGCGGATTTGCGGTGGGTCGCCTTTGCCAACCTGGTATGGCTTGATCCCCACGTTGATTTCACAGAAGGTGTCCAGCCTGGCCCCCAGAGCAGTCAGTTTTGCGGCCAGTTTCTCCTCTTGTTCGCTGGTAAAGATATTGATCACTGCGCCGTCAAGCAGCCGCCACTTGTCCTGCGAGTGAGCGAGTTCGGTCTTCGAAGCTTTAGCGAGCGCTTCAAAGCCACTTTGGAGTTTGTCGAAAATGCTAACCTTTGATAGCCACCCATCAGGCTTCCCCTTCTCAAGAACTACGATTTCTGTGTTCACGGTGACTTTCGGGAAAACCGGAAATTTGAAGTGGACGATTTCATGAACTTTGGTCGTCTGACAAATGAACTTGCGGGTTGGACCTTGAAGGACGTTGGTCAACCATGGGTTGGGAATAATCATGCCATAGAACCCGCCAATTCGCAGAAGGTCTCTGACTGAACGCTCCAGAAAAAGTAGATAGCTATCGAGCTGGTAGCTTTGGCAGGTGTAGCCGTTAGCGAGATAATCCTTCTGACTTTCATCAAGGCAGGCTCCGTATGGCGGATTGCCGATGACCGCGTCAAATCCGCCCGCTTTCATGATGGCCGGGAATTGCACCGGCCAATCGAAGGCATGGACGCGCACAAGGTCGTCGGGCACGAGCGAAAAGTCCGAGGCGATGAGGGAGTTCCCGCATTTGATGTTATTTTCGAGCGGGGGCAGAAGGGCTTCGTCGCTGCCGAAGAGGTCGCGCTCGCGGGAGAGCGTGGCGCGGTTCACGTTCTCCAGCATCTTGAGGTAGAGCGAGAGCTGCGTCACTTCCACCGCCTGCGGGTCGAGGTCCACGCCGTGGACGGTTTCGCGCAAGATGCGGCGCTTAGCTTTAGATGTGAGGTGGACGGCGTTTTCCTCCACCCAACACCAATCCTTATTCCGCTTGACCCGGTGGTCGGTCAGCCATTGCTGGCAGTGCTCGCAGACGACTTCGAAAGCGTGAATAAGGAAGCTGCCCGAGCCGCATGCCGGGTCGAGGATACGGAGATCGAGGGCCTCCTCCAGCGTCCGACCGGCGAGCAGTTTGCCGACAGTTTGAGCCACGATATATTCAACGATATAGCGCGGAGTGTAATAGACACCGCCGGCTTTTCGGACCTCCGGTTTTTCCTCGATGATCACGCCGCGCCCGTGCGGACGGACGATCTTACCGAGGAAACGTTCATAAATGATGCCGAGAATTTCGACCGGGATGTAGTTGAAAAGATAGGGCGATTCGTCGTCACCGACGTCGTCAAGAAAATGCGCCAACCACTCCTCTCCGACGACGAGATCCTCGCTGAAATGAGGTTTGAAAAGGTTGCCATTGAAGAACGGGATTTGGGATGCGGGGCGGTGGTCCAGGGCCCGGAAATGAGCGACAACCTCGCGCCAAAGAGAGACGGGAGGCTTATGGTCGGCTTTCATGTCTTCGGCCCCGCCGTCCTCACGGACTAGATATTTGGAGGGCCGCACCCGCCGAGGAACGGCATCATCCGCATTGGCCCGCCAATATTTTAAGATCGAGGCTAGCGGGCGACCAGTGTCTATGTCCCTATCTTCGCAAATCCGCAGGAACAGCAGACGGTCAAGGATACGTTGCACCGCTTCATTAAGCCGGGTGCCTTCGAGGAGATCGGCGCGGTTGTTTTGGCGGAGTAGGTCGGAAGCCAGCTCACGGCGGGCTTCATCGAGGAAGTTTAGGAAATCAGCATCAATAGTACGGGTCCGATCAGGTTTGAAGAGCCACTGTTGACGCGCTTTCCCCTTTGCCACGGGTTTGCGGGGGAGTTGCTCAACCAGCTTTTCAATGCTTCCCTCGGCGACTGAGGAGCGGGCAAGAAGGTCCCATATTTCCTGAGCGACCAGCGGATATTGTTGGAATTGCCAGGTCTTCCACAGGCCAATCAGCTCTTCTTCCGGATGCGGTTTGCTTCCGACCACATAAATCCGCATTTCCTCGAAGTCCGTGAGGACCGCCAGCACGAGCCCTTTGTTCCAGGCGTAGCGCTTTGCCTGAAAGGCATAACGCGAGTCGAGAGTCTCCACAGGTTTCTTGGCTTCGCAAATGAAACGATCCTGTCTGTCGGTGCGGAATAGAAAATCGGCGCGCTTCTGCCGTCCGGCTATATTCGTTCGGCTCTCGATCTCTACTTCGCGATGTTGCGGAATGAGGCCGGCCTTATTCTCAACATCCCAACCCAAGGCCCGGAAGAGAGGATCCAGGAATTCTTGGCGGAGACTGGCTTCGTCGTAGACGTTGCTTTTATATTGTTTAAGGTTGCGGCCGAATTGCTCGACCAGACGGTTAAGGTCCGTCCGAAAGCTATCCGGCGATGTCCCTACGGGTAGTTCGGTTTTAGGTCGCATGGCTTACGTTCTCTCTCTGCGAACGCTGTTATGCGTCACTATTTCTGGTCTAAGACGATGGACCGGGAAATAAATATCGCTCACAACTGTTTTTCCCTTATATATTTACGCCCACTCTAAGACGATTGCTAGGGCTTGGAGCATCTCCTCCAGTTGCGCCGCGCGGATAAATCCTAATTTTCGTATAAACCTCCGCACCGAAACGCTCCTCACTTGGAGCAAGCCCCCCGAAGATTTTTTGTCGAGTCCATTTTCCGTACTGGGATTTAGAGTGACTAGCCACAAATATTTTTCCCTCTCAAGTTTCCATGCGGTAAGCGGAACAACGATTTTGAGATTTAAAATGCCTACAGCGTCCGAACTTAAGACGACTGCCGGGCGTCTTTTCTGAATTTCATCCCCTTCGGTCGGATCAAAATTGATCAGCCAAATTTCCCCGCGCTTGGGATCATTTCGAATCATGGTCGTTGATCTCTCCGGTCTCCAGGTCATTTTCTATCATCGCGGAGGAATAATACTTTTGCGCCTGCTTGGCCTGTTCTTCCAATGCCCTTTTTCGTTGTTCTATGGAAAGCCTGAGGAAGGCCGCGCGCGATGGCTTAATTGTTTCTCCGATCTTACGGGCGATTTCTCCGCCGATGTTCTTAGCTTCTTCAATCGTCACGATGCCTTCTGCAAGAGCGCGCGTCAGCATCCTCTCCAGCCAAGTCGATTTTTCGAGTGCAATCGGCTCCGGTTCCTCCTTACGCCATCCTTTTTGCCCGATATCGATCATCCAGCTTTTATACGTCGTCGTGGAGATGATGTTAAGATCACAAAGCCGATGGAGAAGTGCTTGGAGGCTGATGCCGAACCGTCGTTTGAGGGCCAACAACTCCGTAAGCTGGAGATTAGCTCGGGAGTCTCCGATTTCTTTTCGAAGCGTTTCTCCGGGGAGAAGGAAGGCGCCGGCGAAACGAAAGGCCGCTTTCTCCTCGTTGATTCCAGAATTTAGCCGAAGGACTAAATGTCCAAGTTCATGAGCGAGGTTCATTCGTTGCCGATCCCCGCTCACAACTTTCCTAGTCGTTACGGCCGCGGCGACGACTTCTTCTTTATCGTTTTTTGCTAAAGCCGAAATTCCATCAAATTCTCTTCCGCTTTCGACTTCCAGACAATGAATAAGCCGATTCTCCAAAATGTTCATAAGATCAGCAATCGCATCGAGTCCCAACCCCCAATCTAATCGTATTCTTTCGGCCGCTTTTTCCGCATCTTCTGCATTTTTCAAAGGCCGTTTTTCTGACATCCATTGAAATGAATCCGTTAATCCGAGTCTTTCTTGAAGACGAAAGCGGTCTTCTAGAGATTTTCCGACAATGGCTTCGATTTCGGTTTTCTTTTTCTTTCCCACACAAGCGAGCCGCCGGTATGCGACGAATTCGACGTTTACGGTTTGATCGGACCAAAGCTGGAGGGCTTTCACTCCTAAGGCCGCCGCTAAACGGACAGCTACTGTCGGACTTGGAATAGACAAATCCTTCTCATACTTTGAGAGGGCTTGCTTGGTAACGAGGCCCCCCATTTCGCCGGACAGCTTTTCTAAAGAAAAGCCTTTAGCCAAACGCAATTGCCTGATGCGATTCATTCTAGGTTCTCCTTTCCGTCAGTTGACATATTATTATATATTATTATATAATGTCAACTGTACAAGAAAGTAATATCGATCATGTTAGGAGAATTGAAATGGCAACAAATCCGCCGAAAGGGGATAATCACCGGCATGGCGCAGTTCGAGATAGGAGCCAGGCGTACAATTCCCATACCGACCGCTGGGTGAAGCGCGATACTGAAACGGGACGGTTCAATAACCAAAAATCCGACCGCAATCCCTTTAAAGGCGTCCGAAAAGAAAAATAAGCCATTCCGGCGGTATTATCGTCGCAGTCGACCGGCTGCCGCCCCCGCTCCCTAATCTTTCTCGGGATAAGCCTCGATTCCCGCCTTGAGCTCGGCGATGAGCTCTTTGACCGAAACGATCTTGTTGATCCGATAGGCGTTTTGGCCGCAAAACACCAGCCCATTGTTCATATCCCCATGATAGGCGTTGATCAGGGCCAGGGCGATGCAATAACGGGCCGTAGCGACATCGCACGTGGCCAGGCAATGCCAGGGGCATTTAAGCTTGTCGAGCTTGCCTTCGTCGAGGTTCCGCAGGAACTGGTTCCGGATCGCCCGTCCGGGCAGGCCGACCGGGCTTTTGATGATGACGATATCTTCCTCTCTGGAGTCGAGATAGGCCTGCTTGAACTCGGCCGAAACTTCGCATTCGTAGGTGCAGACGAACCGGGTCGCCATCTGGACTCCGGAGGCGCCGGCCTGAAGCATCCGGGCGATGTCCGCGCCGGAATAGATCCCTCCGCCGGCGATCACCGGGATCTTCCGGCCGAACCTGTCCTCAAACGGCTTGATCGCTTCGAGGACCTCGGGGAGGAGGATGTCGAGCGAATATTTCTCCGGTTCCTTGAGCTGCTCCGCCGAGAACCCGAGATGTCCTCCGGCCAGCGGGCCCTCGAGGACGACCGCGTCGGCCGTCCGGTGATATCGCTTTTCCCATGTCCGAAGGACGATGTCCGCCGCCCGGCCGGAGCTGATGATCGGTACGAGGTTGACGGTTTCATCGTCGATCATCTCCGGGATCCGGAGAGGCAGAGAAGCCCCGGAGACGATGAACTTGGCTCCTTCCCTGGCCGAGGACTGGATGAGGTCCTTAGCGTTGCTCAAGACGCCCATGACATTGACTGCGATAGGGCCGTCGGTCAGGGTCCTGGCCCTCCGGAGCTCCTTGATCAATGCATCGCCGCAGACGCGCTCGAAATCCGTTTTGGCCGCATCGATATCGCCCAGCCCGACGGAAGCGATCGTTCCGATCCCTCCCTCGTTGGCCACGGCCGCGGCCAATCCGGCCAGCGATACTCTCACCCCCATGCCGCCCTGGATGATCGGCAGAGGCACTTCGACATTTCCGATTTTCAACGGAGGGATTTTCATGGCTCGCTCCTGAATTTTTTGACCGCCAGACAGGCGTTCCCTCCGCCGAAGCCGAAGGAATTGCTGATGGCCGCCTTGAGGTCGAGACGCTCCGCCCCGCGGGTGACGTAATCGAGCGGGCAGTCGGGATCCGGTTCTTCGTAATTGATGGTCGGGGGGACGATCCCGCCGTGGACGCTCATGACCGTGGCCGCGAATTCGACGGCTCCGGCGGCGGCCAAGAGGTGTCCGATCATCGATTTATTCGAGCTGACTTTGAGGACTTGGGCGTGGCCGCCGAACGCCGCCAGGATGGCAGCGCTCTCGAATTTATCGTTGAGAAAAGTGGACGTCCCATGGGCGTTGATGTAGCCGACGTCCTCGGGCCGGAGGCCGGCGTCGGCCAGGGCGTTTTTCATCACCCGGATCATGCCGTCGCCGTTCGGCTCTGGGGCGGTGAAATGATAGGCGTCCGCCGTATTCCCATAGCCGGCGAGTTCGGCGTAAATCCTGACACCCCGGCCGAGGGCGCGTTCAAGACGCTCCAAGACGACGACTCCGGCCCCCTCCCCCATGACGAACCCGTCCCGGCCTTTGTCGAATGGCCGCGAGGCTTTCTCCGGACAGTCGTTCCGCCGGGACATCGAGCGATTGGCGCAGAATCCGCCGTAGGCGAGCCGGGTGAGGCAGGCCTCGGACCCGCCGGCCAACATGATCTCGGCATCGCCCCGCTGAATGATTCGAAAGCTATCACCGATCGCGTTGGCCCCGGTCGAGCAGGCGACCGACGGAGCCGAAAGAGGCCCCTTCAAACCAAACCGGATCGAAACCATGCAGGCGGCCATGTTGACCAGCAGTTTGGAGACGAAAAAAGGGTCAAGGGCGCGGGGGCCTTTCCCGGCCAGCATGGCTTGGCCTTTCTCGATCGTCTCCGAACCGCCGATGCCGGAGCCGATGATGACCCCTGCCTTTTCTCCCGGGAACGACGCGTCCGGGAGGCCGCTGTCGGCCATGGCCATCGCCGACGCGGCGACGGCGAATTGGCTGAACCGGTCCATCCGGGCCGCGGATTTCCGGTCGATCCATTGTTCCGGGTCAAAGTCTTTGACTTCGGAGGCCATGGTCGAGGGGAAGTCGGAGACATCAAAATAGGTCAAACGGGATATGCCGTTTTTCCCGGAAACGAGCCCTTGCCAAAAAGCGTCCAGACCGATGCCCACGGACGTCACAACGCCCATTCCCGTGACGGCGACTCGATTTTCTGCCATGAAAATCCTTGTATAAAGCTACAAGATTTCGCCCGGGATAGCAAGGGCCGCGCTCATGCCCCCTCTGGCGCACCTCCCCCCCTCCCGCCTTCTCAATTTGCCGACGCAGGTGACCCCAAGGGGCTTTTTTTCACCCCCAAAATGCCCCGAAGAGGCGATTCCCCCGCCGCGGCGTTCGGCTACAGTAGGATCAGAACGGCCGAGAACGATGCTCCCCCCGAGGAGCGAAAGAGGTAAAAATGGATAAACTCATCTTGATCGCGGAAGACGAACTGAAAACACTCAAAATAATCCGAAACCTTCTTCTCTCCAACGGCTATCCGCTCATGATTGCCCAGATGGGCGAAGCCGCTCTTCGAACGGCCCTCGAGTGCAGGCCGGATTTGATCCTCATGGACTTGCATGGACCCGGTCTCGACGGACCCGAGGTCGCCCGAATCCTGAAAAAGGACGTCGCGACGAGAAAAATCCCTCTTCTCTTGCTGGGAAGGTCCCCCCTCAAATGGAATGCCCGGCGCTCCCGGAGGTCCCTCTGCGACGGACTTGCGGCCAAACCGCTCTATCTTCCGTCCCTCTTGGAAACAATCCAGCGGTTCCTGCCCTCCCAACCGGCACGTACCGCGGCTCATGGCCCCCTCTCCGCCGGCAAGAGGCCGTTTTCGCATATGACGACCCCCCCAGCCTGAAGCCGGTCCGATTCGGTTCACGCCGCGTGTCTCGCCCGTCCTCCGAAGGTAAAAAACGAGTCGTCGGGCGCTTGCATGATCAGGCATCGCTTCATGAGCATGATGCCCGCGGTGATAGCGACCGCCATCACGCCGCCGCATTGGGGACAGACCATCGAGTCCACTTCGTAGACCTTTCGGATCATGGCAGCGCTTCGCAGTCCTACATGAGGCTTCCGAATCAGGGCCGCCCAGCCTTTGGAGTGGACGGGCTTCCGATCCTCCTTGCTCATCCGAAGCGTTACCGGTTCGCTCGCCGGTTTGCCCTCACTCGTGATAAAATCCGTCTTCGACTATTTAAAACCCGGGAGGGATCCATGAAAAAAGTCGCCGCCATTCTCCTCATCTTCGGACTCGCGCTCATGTCCGCCGCGGCCCAGACCGCCGCGGGCTCGAAGGCCGCGCCGGAGAAGAAAAGCCTTCTGACCGCCGATGCTCTCGCCGGCTTGGTCTTCCGCAACATCGGCCCGGCGATCATGTCGGGCCGGATCAGCGACATCGCCATCCACCCGAAGAAACGGCAGGTCTGGTACGTCGCCGTCGGCTCGGGCGGCGTCTGGAAGACCGAGAACTCCGGCACGACCTGGACGCCGCTCTTCGACGGCCAGCCGTCCTATTCCATCGGCTGCCTGACCCTCAACCCCAACAACCCGGATGTCGTCTGGGTCGGGACGG
>Ga0315275_10004423_pt1 | contig 13127 bp, 11 predicted proteins | sample YL17G03_0_MG_FD_205557 | JGI IMG/M metagenome (GOLD analysis project Ga0315275, IMG submission 205557) | Sediment microbial communities from Yellowstone Lake, YNP, Wyoming, USA - YL17G03_0 | ecosystem: Environmental > Aquatic > Freshwater > Lake > Sediment | place: USA: Wyoming | collected... | reverse complement strand
AACACCGCTTCGACGACGAGGTCGGCACGGCGGAAGCCGGCGTAGTCCGCGCCTCCGGAGATCAGCGCCATCTGCCGCGCGCCCTCGAGCCTTGTCGCGCTCCTGCGCCGCACCCGGTCACCGATGATGTCCGCCACCGCCTTCATCCCCGCCCCGACGCGCGCCAGATCGGCGTCTCGCAGGCGGACCGGCACGCCGGCCTGGATCGCCGCCACGCTCGCGATGCCCGCGCCCATGAAGCCCGCGCCCACCACGGCGAGTTGCGAAACCGGCTTCGGGGCCGGCGCCGGGGGTGCGACGCCGGGGTCCTTCTTCAGTGCCGTTGTCGCGAAAAAGACGTCCACGAGCTGCCGCGACACATCCGTCACGGCCATCCGGCCGAACTGCTCCGCCTCGTACGGCAGCCCGCGCGCGAGTCCGCCGGCCAGGCTGACGCGGACCGCGTCGAGGGCGGCGAGCGGCGCGGGGTAGTGGCCCCGCGTCTGCTTGAGCGTCATCGCACGGGCCTGCCGCAGCACGAGCGCCTGGCCCGCGGCACTCCGGTCGAAGAACCAGGCGGCCAGCCCGCCCTGGCCCCGCCGACGGAGCCGCTCGCCTTCGGCCAGCCGCTGGGCGGCGCCCACGGCGACCTCGCGCAGGATGGCCGGCGCGATGAGTTCGTCCACGAGGCCCATCCTAAACGCCTTCGCGGCCCGGACGTTCTTGCTCGAGAGGATCATCTCGAGAGCGGCGCGGAGCCCGACCACGCGCGGCAGGCGGTTGCAGCCGCCCGCCCCGGGAATGATGCCCAGTTGCACTTCGGGCAGCGCCAGGACCGTCTTCGGGTGGTCGGTGGCGATCCGGTAGTGGCACGCGAGGGAGAGTTCCAGCCCCCCGCCGAGGCACGCCCCGTGGATCGCCACCACGAACGGCTTGGGGAACGCGGCGATGCGGTCGAGGAACAGCTGTCCCTGCCGCGAGAGTTGCGTCGCCTCTTCGGCGCTCTTCAGCGCGACGAACTCGTCGATGTCGGCGCCGGCGATGAACGTGTCCGGTTTGCCGGAGATGAAGACGACCGCCCGCACCGCGGTATCTCGCTCCAGAGCGCCGAGCACCCCCGCGAACTCCTCGCGCACGGCACTGGAGAACTTGTTGACCGGCTCGCCCGGCAGGTCGAACGTCACCACCGCCACCCCATCCACCGCGGCGACCGTGAACGCGGCGGCGCTCATCGTCCCGCCTCCAGGACCATCGCGAAGCCCATTCCGCCCTGCGCGCAGATCGAGATCAGGCCGAACTGCGCCCTGCGCCTCCGCATCTCATTCGCTAGTGTCATCGTCATCCGCGCCCCGGTGGCACCGAAGGGGTGGCCGATCGAGATGGATCCGCCCATCACATTTGTGACATCCCAGTCGACCTCGCCGACGGCGGCGGAGCGGCCGAGATGTTCTTCGGCCCAGCGCCGCGATGCGAAGGCCTGCACGTTCGAGAGCACCTGCGCCGCGAACGCCTCGTGCATCTCGACCACGCCGAGCTCCTTCCAGGTGATGCCGGCCCGCTCCAGCGCCTTCGGCACGGCGTAGGCGGGGCCCATCAGGAGTTGCTCTCCCGGGTCCACGGCCGCGACGGCGTACGAACGGATGTAGGCGAGGGGCGTGTGTCCGTGGGCCCGAGCGGCTTCGTCGCTCATCAGCAGGACGGCCGCAGCGCCGTCGGTGAGCGGCGAAGCGTTGGCCGCGGTGACGGTGCCGTAGCGGCGATCGAAGGCCGGCCTGAGCTTGGCCAGTTGCTCGAACGTACTGTCGGACCGCACACCGTTGTCGGTGTCGACCGGCCCGAATGTCGGAGCCACGAAGACTGGTGCGATCTCCGCCTTCAGCCGTCCGTCCGCTGCGCCGGCGGCCGCCAACTGGTGGGACCGCAGCGCGAACCGGTCCTGGGCTTCCCGGGAGATGCCGTTCTCCTTCGCCATCTTCTCCGCCGACTGCCCCATCGTCCGCCCCGTGGACGGCTCCGAGATGGCGGGAGTGACGGGGACGAGGTCGCGTGGGCGGACCCGGGCGAGAACGCCAAGCCGCGCGCCGAGGGACCTCGCCTTGCTCGCCTCGACCAGCAGCGCGGAGAAGCGTCGGGAATGGAGGATGGGAATGTCGGACAGGGATTCGGTCCCGCCGGCGATCACGACGTCGGCGTGGCCGAGCGCGATCTGCGCGTGCCCTTCGGCGATGGCCTGGCTCGCGGACGCGCAGGCCCGGTTCAGTGAATGGGCGGGGATCGTCCTCGGGAACTGCGGCAGGAGACTCACCTCGCGCGCCACATTCGGTACGAGCACGGACGGCACCACCTGGCCGAAGATGACCTGGTCCACGATGCCGGGATCCACTTCCGTACGAGCCAGTAATTCGCGCCCGGCCGCTCTTGCTAGGTCCACGGCGCTCAGGTCCCGAAAGGCCGTTCCCGCCTTCGCGAAGGGCGTCCGGCACCCGCCGACGATGGCCACACGCCGTCCATTCCGCTCCGTCATCTGATTCCCTCCACGGTGGGCGCGGCGCCCACGCGACGCCGCCGTTAAGAAGCTAGCCGGTGCGTTGGGGGCGGGCCAGCAAGATCGGGGCGTGCGCGGGCGGCCCTTTCACTGCAGATTCCGCCCGGAGGCTTGAACCCTGGACCACGCGTTTTCCGCGGCGACACGCCGCGCCGATCTCGACGCCGTTGCGGCGCAACCCGTGGACCTTCTCGTGATCGGAGGGGGCGTGACGGGCGCCGGCATCGCGCGCGACGCCGCGATGCGGGGGTTCTCCACCGCGCTCGTGGACGCAGGCGACTTCGGCCGTGGCGCGTCGTCTCGCTCCTCGCGTCTGATCCACGGAGGATTGCGCTACCTGGAGCACGGCTGGCTGCGGCTCGTCTTCGAGTCGAGCCGCGAGCGGGCCGTCCTGCTCCGCATCGCGCCGCACCTGGTGCGGCCGACGCCGTTCCTCTTCCCCGTGCACGCCGCCTCGCGCGTGGGCCGCTGGACCCTCGGCGCGGGTCTCTGGCTCTACGACACCTTGTCGCTCTTCCGGAACGTCCACTCCCACCGAAGCCTTGGCCGAACCGGCGTGCGCCGCCTCGAACCGGCGCTCCGCGACCAGGACTTGAAAGGCGGCGCCGTCTACTGGGATGCCCAGTGCGACGACGCCCGACTCACCCTCGCCACCGCGCGCTCGGCGCATCGCCACGGCGCGCGTGTCGCGAACTACGTGGCGGTCACGGGGCTCGAGAGGGCTTCCGGCCGGGTGCGGGGTGCCGTGGTCGAGGACCGCCTGACCGGCGAGCGGTGCACACTTCACGCCCACGTCGTGGTCAACGCCACGGGCCCGTGGACCGACGCCGTGCGCCGCCTCGACGAGCCGTCCGCCACGCCGCTCCTCCGTCCCACCAAGGGATCGCACGTCGTTGTGCCGAGGCAGCGCCTCGGGCACACCGAGGCCCTCACCCTCACGTCGCCACTCGACGGCCGGGTGATGTTCGTGTTGCCCTGGGGCGACTTCTCGATCATCGGCACGACGGACACCGACGTCGCGGAGGTCCTGGACGAGCCCCTCGCGGACGACGCCGACGTCACATACTTGCTCCGCTCCGCCAACGCCTACTTCCCCAACGCCCGGCTGAACCTGGACGACGTAGTCGCGGCGTGGGCCGGGTACCGCCCGCTGCTCGACGTGCCAGGCACCACCTCCACGGCAGCCGTGCCTCGTGAGCACCGCATCGTCGAGGGGGCGAGCGGTCTCATCACCATCGCAGGCGGCAAACTCACCACCTACCGGTCGATGGCCGCCGAGGTAGTGGACGTGGTGGCACGCCGCCTGCGCGCGATGGACGGCCGGCCCCTCTTGCGCCACGCGGCCACCGGCACCGAGCGTCTCCCCGGCGGCGAGGTCGCGGACCTTGGCCTACTGGTGAGGGACCTAGTGGAGGAAGGTATCGACGAGGGACTCGCGCAATCCCTGGTGGGACGCTACGGCAGTGAGGCGGCGGCGGTCGCCAATCTCGTCCGGCGCGAGCCAGCCCTCGGCGAGCGGATCGTCCACAGTCTCCCGGTGATCGCCGCCGAGGTGGTCCACCAGGCGCGGCGCGAGATGGCGATGACGGTGGCCGACGTGATGATCCGCCGCACTCACCTCTATCACACGCACCCAGGCCAGGCCGCGGACGCAGCGGCGGCGGTGGCGCGGTTGTTGGGACGGGAGTTGGGTTGGACCGAAGCTACCGCGGATGGACAGGCCCAGGCCTACCGCGGTGAAGCCGCCCGGATGCGCCGGGCGATCACGCCCCGCTAATCTGCCTGACCCGGGCCATGTCGCGGGCCACGGTGCGCACGGAAATGAGCAGGATGAGCCCGCCGAGTAGGCCCACGGCCGGAAGCGCCAACATCGCCGCCCGGAGACCGTAGCGATCGGACAGGAATCCCACCACGGGCAGCGCTACGGCGTCGCCCGCGATGTGGATGAAGAAGACGTACGCCCCCATCACCGTCGCGGCGACGTTGCGCGGCACGACGTCGAACAGCACCGCCGCCACCGGCCCGTTGTACCAGGTGAAGAGGAAGACGACCACGAAGAAGAGCACCGAGAAGACCTGGACGTCGTGGGTGAGCAGCAGCGCCACGCACACCGGTGCCCCCACTAGGAAGCCGCTCGCGCTCGCGATGACGCGACCACTCGGCCAGCGCTCCATGAGCCGGTCGCCCAGCCGGCCTCCGGCCCACGAGCCGAGCACGCCACCGGCGAGCCCGATCATCCCGATCTGACGGCCGGCGTGGGCGAGGTCGAGGCCCAGTTCCCGCTGCACGAAGCTCAGCGACCAGGCCACCAGGGAGTTCATGCTGGCGGAGGTCAGCGCGCCGCCGAGGAACATCCAGACCAGCGTCGGCGTGCGCAGCACCAGGGCGGCTGCGTCAAGCATTTCGTCCACGACGTCCACGGGGGCGCCCCCGGGTACTTCACTGACGCGACCCAGCACCACGCGAGCCCACTTCCAAACGGTCCATACCAGACCCACGCCCGCGATCGCGAGGAACGCCGCGGTGTCCGCCGCCGCGGGGACCCCCTCGACGAGCGCCAGGACCGCGGCCACGACCGTGGCGACCAGGACCGACCAGAGTAGCGGCGCCACGGCTTGCACGGCGCGCCGCACCGTCACCTCGAACTTGGGACGCGCCGGCCGCGGCGCCGGCACGACCACCCGCGCCCACGGGTCCCGAAGCCTCGCCAGGAGGGCGGCGAACAGCACCCCCGGCAACCCGACGAGCACCAGCGCGCTTCGCCAGCCGAACGCACTGGCCAGGAGGCCGCCGACCCACACCGCCAGCACCCCGCCGAGCACAAGTCCCGACCAGAAGATCCCCATCGCCTGGGCACGACCCTTGTCCGGAAAATAGTCGGCTAGGAGTGCCTGCGCGGCGGGGAGATACGAGGACTGCGTGACCCCGACGACGGCCCGCGACGCGAAGAGCTGCCAGTACGAGCGGGCCAGGCCGCCCAGCGCGGTGAAGCCGCTCCACGCCGCCAACCCTCCCGCGATGATGAGTCGCCGCGGCAGTAGGTCCGACAGCACACCGGCGACGAGCGAGCCCAGCGCAAAGACGATCGCGAACACGGACCCCAGCCAGCCCAGTTGGGTGTCCGTCACGTGCAGGTCGTTCTTGATCGGCTCGAAGAGCGCGAAGATGACACTGCGGTCGAGATAGTTGAGCAGATTGCCGAACGCCAGCAGGATGAGGGCATACCAGACGTACGCCCGCGTCATGGTCACCGGTGTGGCGGGTTCGTTCACGCCCGTGCTGACCCGCCCCGCGCGGCGGCGTGCTCGGCGCGCAGCCGTTCGAGCAGCGCGCCCCGCCGATCGTAGAGGCGGCGGAGCGGACGCGTGGCGTGGCGCGCCAGCGCATAGGCCGCCACGATCGGGAGCGCGACCGTCGTATCGAGGTAGCACACCACCGCGTCGGGCAGCCGGTCGGGATCCACCTTCCCCCACGACACCGCTTCCGACGGCGTCGCCCCGGACAGCCCGCCGGTATCCGCCCGCGCGTCGGTGATCTGCAGAAAGTAGTCGTGGCCTCGCTCGTCGATCCCGAGCACCTCCTGGATCTGCGGCTCCGTCTGCAGCAGGAAGTTCTTCGGGCTGCCGCCCCCGGCGATGAGGACGGCGGACCGGCCGCCGCTCCGCTTGGCGTCGAGAACGATGGCCGCCGTCTCGTTCACGTCGGCGCTGACGTCGAACCGCAACGCCGACCCCGTCAGCGCCAGCGCCGCGACGTTCATCCCGATGGACGAGTCGCCTGGCGACGACGTGTACAGCGGCACGCCGCACCGGTGCGCGACGCCGAGAATGGACTTCCGCTCGAGACCGAGCGCCCGCTCCCGTTCGAGCACGTAGCCGCCGATCCGGTAGTGATACTCGGCCGTGGACATCGGGCGCTGGAACTCGGGGAACTGGCTCACGTCGCGGAAGAAGGTGTCCGTGTTCAGGAGGACGCTGTAGTCGAAGAAGATGTCGTAGATCCGCACCACGCCGTGTTCGCGCAGTTCCACGTCGTCGGCGAACGGTGTGCCGCGGTGCATGGCGAGCCCGAGCCCGAAGTGCGCGTCGTGGTAGAGATTCGCCCCCGTCGAGACGATCCAATCCACGAATCCCGCCTCCATCAGCGGAATGATCGTGGACATCCCGAGGCCCGCCGGCGTAAGGGCGCCCGTCAGGCTCATCCCCACGGTGCAGTCCGGTTCCAGCATCTTCCTTGTGAACAACTGGCAGGCCTCGCGCAGCCGTCCGGCGTTGTACGCAAGGAAGGTGTCGTCCACCAGGTCCGCGACGGTGACGCCGCCGTGCACCGGCGGAGGGTTGATCGCCAGACCGCGCAGGTACCCCGCACTACCAGAGGCCATGACCGTTCCTCGCCTGTTCGTTCTTCTCCGCGCTGGCGCGCAACGTCTCCCGCGCCCGGGTCACGCAGGCCACCGCCTCGGCCGGGTCATCGGTGAGGGTGAAGATCTCCAGGTCCTTGAGGTCGATCTTCTGCTGTGCCGCCGCCGTCTCCCGCAGCCACGCAATCAGTCCGCTCCAGTACGACCGGCCGACCAGTACCACCGGGAAGTGCTTGATCTTCCCGGTCTGGATGAGAGTGAGCGCCTCGAATAGCTCGTCCAGGGTACCGAAACCGCCCGGGAAGACGATGAAGCCGACGGAGTACTTCACGAACATTGTCTTGCGGACGAAGAAATAGCGGAAGTGGACCGCCGTATCGACGTATTGGTTCGTCCCCTGCTCGAACGGCAACTCGATGTTGAGCCCCACCGATTCCCCGCCGCCATCACGCGCCCCCATGTTTGCCGCCTCCATGATCCCCGGTCCGCCACCGGTGATCACCGCGAATCCCGCCTGCGCCAGAAGGCGGGCCGTCTCGGTCGCCTTCGCGAATTCAGGGCCCCCCGGCGTGGTCCGCGCAGAGCCGAAGATCGTCACGCCGGGCGGCAAGTCGGCCAGCGTGTCGAAGCCCTCGACGAACTCGCCCAGGATCCGAAGCACGCGCCACGTGTCCGGCGTCGGGGAGCGCCTCTCCCGGACCGGGGCGATCGGCAGGCTGAAGAGCCGCTCGTCCTCGGTTGCGCCGGAACGACGCGAAGAGGGTACCGGGGTGTTTTCGGCTTCGTCCATGCTCCGTCCCTCTTGTCACTTTGGGGGCGAGGGAATATAAAGGATAGCGTGCAACGGTGGACGGCTCTGGTCTTCGCGCTCACGTGGCGCGCCGCGCTCGATCCGCGGGTCGCCCGTGACCTAGTCAGCCTAACCTGGGCGATGCGGGCGAGGGGCTGGTACCGCACGCCACCCTTCCTCCCGCTCCCTCCTGTGGAGTACCTGCGTTGGCGGATGTACACCGCCTTCGGGGACGAGGAATCCCTGCCGAGCGCCTCAGATGTTCTGCGCTACGCGCGCTGGCGGCGGGAACTACTACGCCTGTGACTCCTGAGAACTTGGCGGTGGCCGCGAAGGCCGCCGCACGTGCCTTGGGCTTCGAGGCCTGCGGGGTCACCGACCTCGCTTCCACCCCTGCCGTGACCGCGGCGCTCGACGTGTGGCTCACTGCGGGGCGGCACGGCCAGATGCGCTACCTGGAACGGCAGGCGCCGACCCGTCGGGACCCCGGGCGAGCCTGGCCGGAGGCGCAGTCCGCCGTGGTCGTGCTGCACAACTACTTCCAGGACACTGCCAACCCCGCCCCGGGCCGCGGGCGCGTCGCGCGGTACGCCCTCGGCGACGACTATCACGCCGTGATGCGCACCAAGCTCACCTCGCTCGGTGAGGAACTCGTCGGCACAGCGGGAATAGGGGCCTACCGCGTCTATGTGGACGCCGGGCCGCTCCCGGAGCGCGAACTCGCGCGGCGGGCCGGCCTCGGCTGGTTCGGCAAGAACACACTGCTCATCCATCGCCGGCTCGGCTCGTTCACGTTCGTCGGCGTCGTGCTCACGGATCTTGATCTCGCTCGGGACGACCCGTTCCAGTCCGACTATTGCGGTACCTGCCATCGTTGTCTCGACGCCTGCCCCACGGGGGCGCTCCCAGCCCCGCAGGTCCTGGATGCGACACGCTGCGTCTCGTACCTGACGATCGAGTCCCGGAGCCCCATACCCGAGGAACTGAAGCCCGGGGTGGGCCAGTGGCTCTTCGGCTGCGATATATGCCAGGACGTCTGCCCGTGGAATCGGCGGTTTGCCTCGGAGACGATCGAGCCGCGCTACCGTGCCAAGTCGCCGGACCAGTGGCCGACGCTTGAGGAGATCGTCCGGATGACAGAGCGGGAGTGTGAGGCGACGTTCGAAGGCACGGCGCTCGAACGGGCTGGCCGCTCAGGCCTGGCGCGGAACGCCGCCGTGGTGCTCGAGAACGCCGCTGCGTCGTCGGGAGCTGCGACTGGCTAGAGACCCATCGTCTGACGACGTGACAACACCATCGCAAGACCCAGCAGACCCGCGAGCCACCCGACCGACGTCGCCGCCGCGCCCCGGTGTGAGCCAGCCGGCGGTAGCGGAATGACGCGGCGCAGCAAGGCCTCGCGCCCCAGTACCCCGATCGGAACGCCGTACCCTTCTTGAAGCGCGGAATCGACCGGGAGCGAAGACCTCCAGAACCGAACGAACCGGTCCGGCTCCCGGGACTTGAGCAGGTCCGCGATCAGCATTGCCTTCTCTTCGCCATAAGACCACGCCTGATCGGTATCGCGGCCCTTCAGCACGTTGAAGATTCCTTCGCAGGCCACTCCGCTGTTGAGGCACGCGAGGAATCCTGGCCAGTCGTATGACCCCCACTCAACAGTCCCCTGCCAATCGATCGGGCCGCGCGGACCAGCGCGCCGCGCCAACTCCACTCGCAGCCTGCCGTCGTAGGTCCACTGCCACCGCGGCAGCAACCCGTACCACGCCTGGACGCCTGCGCCGGGAACACCGTACCGGGCGTGCAGCGCACATCTCCCGATCCGGCGACCGTCCCAACCGCCTGGCCGGAGACGCCGGAATTCCTTGGGGAACCGCTGCGACTCAACTCGTGGGAGATGGAAAACGACGTCGGCGATACAGGCGGTGTCGCGCCCTTCCGTATAGAGAAACCGGGCTGCGCCGTAGTTGAGATTCCTCCCGCTGTCGGGGAAGACGCGCGCCGTGTGGAGTCCGATGATCACGGGCACGCCGGCGCCCGCGGCACGCGGAAAGAACGAAAGTTCCTTCTCGGCGTCGAGCAGCCATTCCCTCGCGATGTCGATCGGCACGTCGGGGTCCCGCACGACCACCACCGGTTCGCGCCTCGATCGGAGCGCCAGCGGACCGCGAGAAGCTCGAACGTCCGCCGCGCCGTGAGGGCGGGCCGCAATGGCGTCCGCAAGTCGATTGCGGGCTCGCCTTACTCTCGCGGTGTAGTCTCCGCTTCCACCGTTCCAGTTCCGACAGGAGAATTCCAGCACCGCTGCCGCGAAATTGCACTGATCCGGGATGGGCCGCGACGGCAGGACCACCACGACCACGATCGCCGCGGCCAAGAGGGTCGCGCCGAGCCCCCAATGCCGTGTGGTCATCCTCGGCTCCTCGTGGCTGCGAAGAGCAGGAGCCCAGCGGCCAGAAGCACAGGCACCGCCTCCGCCGCGAAACTCCGCTCGCGCGGACGCCCGCCCCGCGTGAGGACCCAGTATCGCCACTCGCGCACCAGGGAGTCCTCGCTGATCCCCGCCGCCCGCGCCAGGCGGTCGCCGAGCGGGCCCACGGAGTCCGCCAGCGCTCGAGCCTCCGCCGTGTTTCCGTGTAGCGCATGGACCGCGCGTAGTAGACTCCGCCGACCGACGGGGGCTGCTGGGGTCTGTATTGGTCGCTGTTCGTGTATCGCGTACTCCACGCACGCCGCATCCTCGCCCTGCAGGCACGCGACGCCCCGATCCGACCGCCGGGTGTGCCACTCCTGCGAACTCGATGACAAGTAGGTGCGCAGTTCCGCGGCGGAATACCGCGTCGTGTAGGGCGCACTATCCCGGTCGATGCCCAGCCAAAGACGGCAACCGGCCGGCTCCCCCGAGACACACCGGACCCCCACCGACCAGGGCGATTCGGTCAACTCTCGATAAGCCTGCCACGCTATGCTGCGCTCCCACCCCCCAAGTCCGAAGTCGGTCGGCAGCCAAGTGCGCCAATCGTCGTCGAGCGATGCCCGGTACGCCTGCAGCACCGACGCCGCCACAGTCCAGCCGTTGACCGTCCAACCGACGCCAAACGCGGGCGGCGTCAAGGGGAACTGCACTCGAGTCCGAGCACTGAGCACAGGCGACGCCAGGACGACGCCGGTGTCCCGCGCCTCCCAGTTGTAGATGACGAGCGAACGTGGAAAGGCCTCGGGAATGCCGCCAAACTCCCGCAAGAGCGACTGTGCGCTGTCCAGCGCCCGCCGAGCGTTCTCGGCAGGCACGACGCTCGGCACCACCAGTACCAGCCCGCCCGCTTCGGCGAGCCGCGCGCGCCACGCCACGCGACGCGCGGCCAGCAAGGTGCTGTCCTTCGCGACGGACCAAGCCAGCAGCGATTCCGCCCTGGAAAGGAGCGCGCGATCCCGTGCCAGCCCCTTCAATGGTGCCTGCGCAACGAGGGGCGCCGCACACCCGAGGCATAGCACCGCCGACGTGACGAGGCGAGACCGGAGCGGACTAGACATCGAAGAGTGCCCACCGGCCCACGAGAATACTGAGCGGTCCAGGCCACGTAGTCAGGGCATTCAGCGTCTCGGCGGTGACGGAGAAGGAGGCGCCGAGCGCGAGTAGCACGAGGTCGAGTAGAATGGCCGCGCAGATGGCCCCGATGATAGCCAGTTGACCGCGGCGCGAAGCGCTGGCCAGCGCGAAAATGATGGCATAGGCCGTCAGGGTGGCCAGCGTGAATCGCGCCGATATCTCCAGTGGGTACGCACGCACGCCCGGAGGGAGTCGCACCGCGAGGCTCGCCACCGCGGCGCCGGCCGCCAAGGCAGCGCTCGGCAGGAGAGCTAGCGCCGAGCCCGCCCCGAACCGCAGGGCGACGAACACCGCCCGCGGCACCGGGAGCGAGAGTGCGTAGACGTGCTTGCCGGCGAGATCAGGCGACCACGCCAGAATGCCGAGCAGTGCCCCGACCAGCACCGCGAAGAACGGCAGTACCTGCGCGACTCGGTCGGTTACGAGGAGCCACTCGCCCAGGCCCCCGCGCCCGGTTGTGGCGAGGTCGGATCCGTAGAAGACGGAGACCAGAGGCAGGGCAAACGCCAGCACACTCAGCACCGCGAGCGCTAGCCGCGAGGTCAGCCACTGCGCGAAGAGTACCTGCTTGAACACCGCTCCCTCCCTTCGTCAGGTCGCCTGCGGTGAGCGCGCCGCGCGGAGGAGTTCCTCGAGGTCGAGGTCGATCACCTCCAGAACCTCGGCGCCGACACCCTGGAACCACTGCATCATCGGCGGCTGCCAGCCGCGCACGACCCAGACCTCGTCCAGCCCTGTCGCCTCGCGTGACACCAGCGTGAACGGCGTGTCGCCGACCAGGCTTGGCGCGCGCGCCAGGCGGATGCGCTTGATGCCGTTCTTGAACGCGTGCATCGGCAGTTCCGCGGTGAGCCGGCCCCGGTCCATCACGCCGATCCAGTCGCAGATCCGCTCGAGTTCGTGGATGAGGTGGCTCGAGATGAAAACCGTTGCCGCCCGTTGAGCGCAGAAGTCCAGCAGGGCGGTCAGCACGTCCCGGCGGACGACCGGATCGAGCCCGTCCGTCGGCTCGTCGAGCACCAGAAGATCGGGTCGCTGCGCGAGCACTAGTAGGATGAGCAGCTTCCCCACCTCACCTTTCGAGAGCCGGGAGAGGCGTGCATCCGGCGGCAGGCGAAACCCGCGCCGCAGGTCTTCCGCGTAGGCCCAGTCGAAGCGCGTGTAGAACGCGCCGTGGTAGCGGATGGACTGGGCCACGGTGAACTCGGTGTACAAATGCGGACGCTCCGGCACATAGCCCGTCGCGGAGAGGATGCGCGGCAACTCGTGCCGGACCTCCCGCCCGAGTATGCGGATCGAACCGCCCTGGGCGCGCCGTAGCCCGAGCAGGAGCTGGATCGTGGTCGTCTTCCCCGCGCCGTTGGGGCCGAGGAAGCCGTAGATGGCGCCTTCTCGGACGCGCAGGCTGAGATCACGAATCTCGAACCCGGGACCCGGGCGGTACTGCAGATCCTGAGTCTCGATGGCGAATTCGGTCACCGCTGTCCTCCCATCTCGCTCTTCCACGCCTGCTCGAGTTCGGCGGGGGTGATACCGCGGCCGGACGCCTCCGCCACTAGTTCCCGCACGAGCCGCCTTGACTCGCGCTGCCGTTCGCTCGACCGCCGGGGTTCCGCCAGGTTCCGCACGAACGTTCCCGCGCCCTGGCGGCTCTCGATGAACCCGTCCCGTTCGAGGTCCCGATACGACTGGACGACGGTTGCCGGATTCACGCGAATCTCCGCCGCGAGCTGCCGGACCGAGGGCAACGGCATCGCCGGGGCGATCTCCCCAGTGGCGATGGCCAGCCGCAGCCGGCTCGCGATCTGCACGTAGAGTGGGATGGGACTGCGTGGATCGATATGAT
>Ga0315275_10004422_pt1 | contig 13129 bp, 8 predicted proteins | sample YL17G03_0_MG_FD_205557 | JGI IMG/M metagenome (GOLD analysis project Ga0315275, IMG submission 205557) | Sediment microbial communities from Yellowstone Lake, YNP, Wyoming, USA - YL17G03_0 | ecosystem: Environmental > Aquatic > Freshwater > Lake > Sediment | place: USA: Wyoming | collected... | reverse complement strand
CTGTGGCTGGATTGCGCCGGGCAGGGGGAAATCGCCATCGCCCTACAGGCAGGGGTGCCGCGCAAGCATTTGCTCGTCCACGGGGTGAACAAGTCGGCTGCTGACCTCGAGGCAGCATGCGAGCATGCGGGCATACTGGTGGTGGATAATCTTTCAGAAATGGGACGCCTGGTCGAAATATCCCACAGCCGGAGTTTGCCGGAATTATGGTTTCGCTTCCAACCCGGGCTGGAAGTACAAACCCATGCACACATCCAGACCGGACAGGCAGGCTCCAAGTTCGGCATGGACTCTGCACAATTGGTGGAAGCTGCCCGGATCTGCCGGGATCAGCATTTATCTTTTTCCGGTCTCCATTTCCACCTGGGGTCCCAATTACGCGATCACGAAACATATCTGAGGGGAATCGAACTTGTCCTTGACCTGGCTGTAGGGATCGGCTTCGATGGACAATGGACGCTGAGTCCTGGCGGAGGCTGGGGCGTGGCTTATCACGAGGACGAGTTGCCTCAGCCAGAACCGGGGGATCTTATCCGTTGGATGGCTGAGACACTGGTACGCGGATGCAAGGAAAGGAAACTTACCCTACCCCGGCTGCAGGTGGAACCGGGACGAAGCCTGGTGGCGCGCTCCGGTGTGGCGCTCTACCGGGTCGGGACCGTCAAGCAGGCAGGCGACCGTGTTTGGGCACTCCTGGACGGCGGCATGGCTGATAACCCGCGGCCTGCATTGTATGGGGCACGTTATTCTGCCTTGCCGGTACAGGCTCCCGGCAGACCTGCGGAAGGTCCGCTCTGGTTCGCCGGGCCTTATTGCGAGAGCGGGGATGTGCTGATCGAGGCGTTACCCTTCCCCATGGTTAAGGAAGGAGACCTGATTGCAGTGCCGGTGAGCGGGGCATACCAGCTGAGCATGGGCAGCAATTACAACGGTGCCTTCCGCCCGGCGGTCCTCTGGCTGGATCAAGGGCATGCGCAGGTGATCCAGGAGCGTGAAAAGGTGGAAGACCTGATGCGGCGGGATCACCGGCTTGTCAAACCGGACGGGAAAGGGTAAGATGGTATCCATGAAATCCAGATGGCGGAATATCCTAATCATTGCTGGTCTGGCTGTAGCAATTGTCATGTTGGTGGATTTCAACCGCCGTATGGAAGAATTGGATCGCCTGACTGCTCAATTGGATTCGGTCCGTGCTGAAGGGACTGCGGTGATCCAGACTCAGGCTGCCCTTGCCGCCCAGGTGGCCTATGCAACTTCCGATTTGGCTGTGGATGAATGGGCCTACGGGAACAAGATGGTGCGCCCCGGAGAGCATCCCGTCAGCCTGGTGCCGGGAGGAGACACAACTCCCACGCCGGAACCGACCTCCGTACCACAATCCGAACAGCAATCCAACTGGCGAATCTGGTGGGAATTGTTCTTTGGAGCACGCCATTGATATTTCGCCCGGTGAATAATCCCGGGCATTTTCTTATTGTTCATATCAATTCAGATAATCAGTATAGGCGACTCAAGCGATTCCAAAACATACCGAAAAGCCCTAACACACTTTCCTTTCCCAGCGCCAGTGTTGGCGTCTGGTTATACCGTGCAATCAACCGGGCATATTCATTTGTGGCCGCTATATCAGCATATAAATTCTATTCAAGCAGGGATTTTGGGGACTTTTCGTCTGACCCCATTGGTCTTGTCCAGAAAGAGTAAAATAAACAGAATCCTCTAACGATGCTGTTTTCGAAGAATATCTTCTGGCGGACTTCTATTGACTGAGCAACCATTCCACAGTTGAGCGTACCTCGACCGGGACACCGTTAAGTTCAAACCCATCCTCGTTTGAGTTGGATAGGATCATTTCTAGGCTCCTATTAACCGAAGATCTCCAGACTCCCGGAAAAAACGGTCACCTGGATGCCATTAATTTGCGGTTGGCAGTCCGGGAAGGCAACCGTGGCTGCAACCCAGCGGATGCTTTGGGACGCTCTAGAGTCGAGACGATGCAGCCTAAGATCCTTATTAAGGAGTATGCCTGCCAGGTGGGGGAGGCGTTGTTGATAAAAGGAAACCAGAAAAGTAAAATCTCTATTCCAATAACCTGGAGGTCGCTGGTTTCCCCAGGGGAGACGTTCCGCGAGTTCAGCCCCCCGCAACCTGCGAAAGACACCTGAAAGGGCGTCTTTTGATTTAAGCAAGGCGATTTGAAACAAGCGACGCATAATTGATGCTTATAACTTGGAGGACTCTGGTTTTCCAGCGGGTACCCGAACGCGGTCGGGGCGCAGGTGAGATTGCAGCAGAGAACCAAATATGTCTAAATTGTCAGATTAGCCCGAACCTATTGACTCGGTTCTGGATATTTGCTATTATATACCGTGAGCGGTCACGTGACCGCTCACGGTACCGCTCACATAGCCTCATGAATTGGGAAATCTCTCATGTCGGAAAAAAATAAAATAACCATCTATGACGTGGCAAAAGAAGCAGGGGTCTCCAGGCAAACCGTTTCACGCGTGCTGAATAATCGACAGGATGTCTCAACAGAGACCAGGAAACGCGTTCAAGAAATAATGGAGAACTTAAGCTATCACCCGAGCGCGGTTGCCCGAAGCTTGAGCCGGCAAAAAAGTTTCATATTCGGAGTGGTGACTGCGGGGCTTAAGTACATCGGTCCTTCCAGGACTTTAAGTGGGATAACCAGTAAAGCTGAAGATCTTGGCTATGGCCTGCTTCTAAAAGAGCTTGCCAGTTTCAGCGCAAACAATGTCCACCCTCTTTTGCGGTGGTTCCAATCTCATCAGGTGGATGGGATTATTTGGGCTGCACCCGAAATTGAAGAGAACCGGAATTGGCTGGGGGATCTCTTGCCGGAAATCGATATCCCGATCATTTTTCTCACCATGGAAAAACATGAGGACGTTTCCATTGTTTCAATTGACAATTTTCTCGGTGCAAGAATGGCGACAGAGCATTTAATAAGTCTCGGCAAAAAGAATATTGGTCACATCACCGGCCCGCTGGATTGGTGGGAAGCGCGCCAGCGCAAGCAGGGTTGGGAAGCTGCTCTGAATGGTGCGGGATATCATTCTTCACAAAAGATGTGGGCAGAGGGGAATTGGTCCTCCAGGAGCGGACAGACAGCCTATGAGGAATTAATGGAGAAATATCCCGGGATGGATGGATTGTTTGTCGGGAACGATCAAATGGCATTAAGCGTATTACGGACAGCCTTTGAGCAGGGAAGAAAGATCCCGGATGATCTGGCAGTAGTTGGATTTGACGGGATCCCCGAGTCTGAATTCTACAATCCTTCCTTATCCACGATAAATCAAAACCAGAATGAATTGGGTCGAACAGCTGTCGAGGAACTTGTCAGGATCATTGAGAAGAAATTAGACCCGGAGGGAGTGAGCGAGCCAAAATATATAACCCTTTCACCGGAATTGATCATTCGGCAGAGTTCTCAAAAGCATTTGTAAAAGGAGGTGATATCAACCTGATAATAAATCAAAGGAAGTGCTCCAATTGATTTACAGACAACCAGAGCACTTCCAGAAAGAGCGAACACTCTCGAAATCGTAACGAGAATGTCCGCCTATGGATTATATCTCACTTCGGTCATGTTCAAATAAGGAGAAGAAAATGTACGGTAAAAATTACTTGCTAAAGATTCTCGTACTGGTCGTCGTCTTCATCATGGTGCTGAGCGCCTGTGGTGCGCCTCAGCCCACAGAGCAACCGGCGACATCAGCCCCCAGCACAGAGGCACCTGTCGTAACCGAGCCCCCGGTTGTGGAAAAACCTTCCGGTAACCTGGTGATCTGGGTTCAACAGGCGAACCAGGATGTGTGGACGCAAACCGTGCTCCCCGGATTCCAGGCAGAGTATCCGGACATTACCATCGAGTTCGTGAATTACAGCCCCTCAGAGGTCGCCAATCAGGTGGGCATCGCCATCCAGGGCGGTACCGGAGTCCCCGATTTGGCCGTTACTGAGTATCGCAGCATCACGGCTCTGGTTGGATTGGGCGGCCTGATGGATATTACTTCCTTCGTTGAACCTTACAAGGATGTCCTCAATAACACCATGATGGGGTATTGCACCCTTGATGACAAGATCTATTGTGTTCCCTGGGACATCGGCCCCGTCGTGACCTTCTACCGACGCGACATATTTGAAGCTGCAGGCCTGGCGTCGGATCCCGACTCGGTCAGTGCCCTGGTTGCTACATGGGATACTTTCCTGGAAACCTGCAAGACGATCAAAGCAGAAACCGGCCTGAACTGTTTTGCGCTTAACAAAGCCAACAACTACGGCACGATACTGGAGAACATGCTCTGGCAGCAAGGGCTTGGTTATTACAACTCCGCCGGTGAAGTAACAATGGATGCGCCTTACGTGGTAGAGGCAGTGAAAAAAATCGGAGCATTCTGGGATGCAGATGTGGTAAGTGATGCCCTTGAATGGACCGATCCCTGGTATGCTGAACTAAACGCAGCCATTGGCAATACCGATACCCCGCCAGTCGCGTCCATCGTGATCGCTGCGTGGATGGGAAACTTCTTGAAAACCTGGATCGCGGCTGACCAGTCTGGTAACTGGGGCGTGGCTTTAATGCCGGCTTACACTGCTGGTGGTGTCCGTGCCTCCAATCAGGGCGGTTCGGCCTACTTTATTCCCCAGGGCAGTCAGAATCCGGAGGCAGCCAAGGCATTCATCGAATATGTGAACTTGAATACAGCGAATCAAGTGGCTCAATTCGTTTACAGCGATTACTTCCCGGCAAATAGTGCAACCTACTCAGATCCAGTCTTCCAGGAACCAGATGCCTACTTCGGCGGTGAGATAACACGTGCGTTCTTCGCTGATGTGGCTCAGAATGTTCCTTTTGGTTACATCTATGGCCAATATGCAGTAACGATGTCAAATAATGGAGCCAGGGCGCTTCAAAATTTCTCTATGGGTACCATGAGTGCAGAAGATGCCTTGAGGGATGCAGCGGATGCTGTCCGTCTTGAGACGGGCATGCCCTAAACCATAAAGTTCCAAAAGGCTGTGGGATCGTTCGATCCCACAGCCTTTGGGAGGTACCAATGACTCGAGTACAAAAACAGATGCTTTCAGATGATACAAAAGCATCTTCTCCTTCACTTTGGCTCCGGATAAAAAAAGCTCGCTGGGCCTATACATTCATTTCCCCTTTTTATATTCTCTTTGCCATTTTTGGTCTTTACCCCATGGGACTCTCGTTATATTTGAGCTTCACCCGGTGGAAAGGGGTTGGTCCCATGGAATTTGCCGGGTTGGTCAACTTTGGTTTGGTCCTGAAGGACAAAGTCTTTTGGCAGTCCATGGCCAATGGTGTCATCCTCTTTTTTCTTTACGTTCCAGTAATGCTATTTCTTGCACTTGTCCTGGCAGTCATCCTGAATTCAGGCAGGGTCAAAGGATTTCGTTTCTTCCGGACATTGATATTCCTGCCCTTCATCACCAACATGGTGGCGGCCGGATTTACCTTCCAAATCCTGCTCGAGAAACAGAATGGCCTGTTCAATATGCTCCTTGGGGTTTTAGGTTTGCCTGGAATACCCTGGTTGGAAAACGTCTGGTGGGCGCGCATATCATTGTGTTTGTTGATCATCTGGGCATGGTTGGGATATAACATGGTCATCATGCTGGCCGGTCTGCAAACCATTCCAAAGGATCTTACCGAGGCCGCCCAGGTTGATGGTGCTTCCCCCATCCAGGGATTCTTCCAAATCACTGTGCCCCTCATGCGCCCGGTGATCCTCTTTTGTACGATCACCTCAATGATCGGAAGTTTTGGGCTATTTACTGAGGTCTCAACCCTCACTCGCGGCGGACCAGTCAATGCAACCATCACACCCTTGATTCGAATTTACGGCCTTGCCTTTGGAAGTTATCAGTTCGGCTATGCTTCTGCTGTAGCCTACACCTTCTTTGCATTAATCTTTATTCTGACCATCATCCAATTCCGTTTGAATCAGGAACAGGGATAAGGAGATTCTTTACCATGTCAGGAACTGGTCGGAAAATTCTCACTGATATAGTCCTTTATGCAATGTTGATCCTCATTTCAATTTTCATGATCCTGCCGTTCGTATGGATGTTGAGCACATCCCTCAAACTGCCGGAGGATATTTTTGGTTATCCCCCGAGATTGATCCCGGAAAATCCCATCCTGAGCAATTACACTTACGTATTCGAAGAGAGGGGACTTGTTAATATAATATTCAATACCATAGTCATTGCACTTTCGTCCACCCTGCTAGGCCTGTTTTTTACCGCCCTGGGAGGCTACGGTTTTGCGAAATTCGAGTTTCCGAGCAAAAAAATCCTTTTTGCGACCCTCCTGGCGACCATGATCATACCGGGTGCAGTGATGATGGTACCCACCTTTGTCATTATGCGTGAATTTGGCTGGGTGGACAAATTCTGGCCGCTGATCGTTCCTGGAGCAGCCAATGCTTTTGGGATCTTCTTTTTCCGTCAATACATTTCTTCCATCAATAATGAGTTGATGGACGCGGCGCGCATCGATGGCGCCACAGAATTTGGGATCTTTTGGCGCATTATTATACCGATCGTTTCACCCGGGATGGTCAGTTTGGGTTTAATCTTTTTCATGTCAAGCTGGAACAATTACCTTGGACCGCTCATTTACCTGAAATCACCGGAAAACTGGACAATCACTGTGGCGATCAATGCCTTAAACGGCGGCGCAGGGTTAACATATTGGGGTCCCCAGATGGCCATGTCTGTGATCAGCCTGATTCCTTTGTTGATCATATTTCTGATCTTCCAGCGTCGTTTTGCGGAAGGTATTACTGCAGGAGCCATCAAAGGCTAACCATGAATGGACCCGATTCCGGCTTTTGCCTTTATGAGAGGAGCGGGAATTGAAAAAAAGAAGATTTGGTCGAACAAACCATGAAAGTACATTGGCGATCTTTGGTGCGGCGGCTTTTTATGAGATTTCTCAAAAGCTAGCTGACCAAACGATGGAATTAGTGCTTGCCTCGGGAATAAACCATATTGATGTAGCCCCTGGCTATGGACAGGCTGAAGACCGCCTGGGTCCTTGGATGGAAGCCGAGCGGAACCGTTTCTTCCTGGGCTGTAAAACCACGCAGCGAACCAAAAGCGCCGCCCATGATGAACTTCGGCATTCCCTGGATGTTCTCAGGACAGAATCATTTGATCTTTATCAATTTCATGCCGTTGGGACTATGGCAGAGTTGGATTTGATCACACGTGGCGGAGGAGCATTGGAGGCAGTGATAGAAGCCAGGGAAGAGGGCTTAATAAAATTCATTGGGATCACAGGACATGGATTGGATGTGCCTCTTGTTTTCCTGGAAGCTTTACGACGGTTTGATTTTGATACAGTTTTATTTCCAATTAATTTCATTTTATACAGTAATCCAGACTACCGACAGCGGGCTGAAGAATTATTGGCACAATGCGCAAAACGGGATATCGGAATAATGGTAATTAAAAGTATAGCCAGAGGTCCCTGGGGGGAAAAACTAAAAACGAATACAACCTGGTACCAGCCCTTTACTGAAAAGGAATGGATCCAGAATGGCATCAACTTTGCCCTTTCTCAACCGGTTACCGGAATTTGTACCGCCGGAGATGTTTCCCTGCTGCCTGATATTTTGGATGCTTGTGAAAACTATACTTCGTTGTCTTTATTGGAACAGGCAGCGTTAATCTCCCGGTCGGGCGATTTTGAGCCATTGTTTATGTGATCAAGGAACATACCTGATGTTTTATTTCGGTGCAGATTATTATCCAGAACAATGGCCGGAAGAACGTTGGCCCGAAGATGCTCATTTGATGTCACAAGCGGGCTTCAATGTCGTCCGCCTGGCCGAGTTCGCCTGGTCAAAACTGGAACGAGCCGAAGGCGAATTTGAATTCGATTGGCTGGACAGGGCGATCAAGATTCTCTCAGCCAAAGGGATCAAGGTAGTACTGGGAACGCCGACTGCTTCCCCGCCTCCCTGGTTGATGGCAAAGCAGGAGGATCTCTTCCTCGTTGAGCAAAATGGTGTACGGCAGACCTACGGGTTACGCAGAGAATATTGCCCCAACCATCCGCTCTACCGCCAGCATACCGAACGTATCGTCCGTAAAATGGCTGAGCATTACAAAGCCAATCCGGCGGTGATCGGATGGCAAATTGATAACGAGTTTGGAGATCGTTGTTATTGCAGCATTTGCCGGACTGAGTTCCATAAGTGGCTCCAAAACTGTTATCAAACCCTGGATAACCTGAATAAGAAATGGGGCACTGTCTTTTGGAGCCATGGATATACCGAATGGGCGCAGATCCCTGTCCCCCTGACCACTGCCCGCTCCCATAACCCCGGTTTGGGATTGGATTATCGCCGTTTCATGTCTGACACATACCGGGATTTTCAAAAATTTCAGATCGATATCATCCGGCAACATTGCCCTGGGCATTTCATCACGCATAACCTGATGGGTTTCGGTTATAGCCAGCTCAATTATTATGACAATACCGTAGATCTCGATATTGTTTCCTGGGATAACTACATGCGCATGCAATGGGGTATGCAGGCGGAAGTCGATCCCGCCAGGGCTGCCCTCAGTCATGATGCCATGCGCGGCCTGAAAAAGAAAAATTTCTGGGTCATGGAGCAGCAATCCGGAGGCGGTGGCTGGGAATATGTGGCTGTGCCCCCAAAACCCGGCGAATTGCGCCTCTGGACCTACCAATCCATCGCTCACGGGGCTGATGCGATCGTCTATTTTCGCTGGCGCACCGCACGTGTCGGAACCGAACAATACTGGCAGGGAATCCTTGAACATCATGGCATCCCCGGCCGGCGTTATGCTGAAGTATCCCAGGTAGGCAAGGAATTACATAGGGTCTCAGAAATGATTGCGGGCTCCCAAGTAATAGCGAAGGTTGCCATCATGCAATCCTACGATACTCGTTTTGCTTTCCAGGTGCAGCCCAACAATCCACGCCTTGGATACGAAAAGCACATCCAGGATATTTATCGCGGTTTTTATGAAAACAACATTCCTGTAGACATTGTTTCCGAAAAAGATCCTTTGGCCGGTTACAAAATTGTCGTTGTGCCCGCCATGTATATTCTGACCGAAGAGACCGCTGGAAACCTGGAAAAATTTGCCGCGACCGGCGGGGTCGTGGTCTTTACGCCGCGCACAGGAGTAAAGGACGAATCAAACACGGTTGTCAACATGAAACTACCCGGTTTGGTCTCCAAAATGTGCGGGATCGAGATCGAAGAATATATCTCCATGCCAATTGACCAGGATAATCGGGTGCAATTTGGTCTGCCTGGGCTGGAAGAGGAATTTCCTTCCTCCGTTTGGGCAGATGTGATCGAGCCGAAGGGGGCAGAGGTGATCGCCTGGCACATCCAGGATTTCTACGCTCAAAAACCCGCGGCAACCATTAATCAATTTGAAAAAGGTAAAGTAATCTACTTGGGAATTTTGGGCGATAGTGTTTATTACAACGCGATCGCCCGCTGGATATCCGGGCTAGCCGGTGTTGAATCCTTGATGGAAACCCCCATTGGGGTCGAAGTTGCAGAGCGTTGGCAGGGCAAGAAGCGGCTGGTCTTTGTACTTAATCATCATCCTGAAGCACAGGTTATTACCCTAAAGTCGCCATTCTTAGACCTGTTAACCGACAATGATCTATCCGGGCACGTTACCCTCGCACCCCGGGATATTTTGATACTCACTGATGTAAAGAAGACATCTGAAACTACAAAAAGACCATGATGAAGTCCAGGGAACGTGTTGAATTGGCATTAAATCACCAAAAGGCCGATCGATGTCCCTTTCAGGCCGGCTTTACACCGGAATTTGCGGCGCGCCTGCGAGAAGAAAAGGGTATCCAAAACCTGAAGGCGCATAATCCTCATGGGGATGGAAACACCTACTCGATCGAGCGCTCCCTTGGAGAAGATTTATTAATTACCTCCGTTGGTTGGGCCAATTCCTACTATATGGATATTAAACCCTATACTGACGAATGGGGCATTGGCTGGGATATCACTCCGTACGAAACATCCTTTGGGATTGGTCACTATACCGAAATTAGCGGTCATCCATTGGCGGATGAAAACGCAATCAGCAGCTACATGGCACCGGATCCCGATCGGCCGGAGCTATACCAGGCCGCTGAACAGATGATCAAGGATTTCAAGGATGAGTATTGGATAGTTGGTTCAACGGTCACAACCATTTTTGAGACTGCCTGGGCACTGCGTGGATTGAAACAGACCCTGATTGATATGGCAATGAATCCTGACTTGGCAAATACCCTGTTTGATATCCCCTACCGCTACCATTTGGCTGCCGCGAAAAAACTGGTAGAGTTTGGAGTGGATATGGTCTATTTGGGGGATGACATGGGTGCTCAAAATCAGATGATGATCTCGCCAAACATGTGGCGGAAATATTTTAAGCCACGTATGGCAAATATTATTGCTGAATTGAAGTTGATCAACCCCAATCTGAAAGTAGCCTATCACACCGATGGAAATGTTGAACCCATCATCCCTGAATTGATCGAAATCGGCCTGGATGTGCTCAACCCGGTTCAGCCTGCATCCATGGATCCCGCCAAGATCAAGAAAGAATTCGGAGACAAACTTTGTTTCTGGGGAACCATTGACGAGCAATATACATTACCTTTTGGCTCCCCGCAGGATGTCGCCAACGAAATAAAGATCCGTCTGGAAACCGTTGGATATGATGGTGGACTGATCCTGGCGCCTACCCATTCTGTACAACTGGATACCCCGCTTGAAAACTTTTTGGCAATGGTCAATACGATCACTTCCTCTCAGGGCGCACAATCATGAAACTTTCTCCAGAATCATCAGTAAAGACTGGATGTTCCTTTAAAAAACCACTGGTCCGCTATGCCACCCTGGTATTCGCTCTCGTAATCCTTGTCATCACTTCAAATTGTGGAATAACACCATCTGTTGAACCGATCATTCCAATGACCCCTACAACCAATCTTAACTCCCTCATTGCACTTGAGTCTCAATCCATCCCCTTCACAGGTGAATGGCGTTTTTCCATTGATCAGGACAAGGTGGGCGAGGAGCAAGAGTGGTTTTCTGCCAGTTTTGATGATTCCACCTGGACGATCGTTAACGTGCCGCACACTTGGAATGTCATGCCCGAATACCTGGACTACGAAGGTTTTGCCTGGTACCGCCGGACATTCACTGCCCCGGTAGAATCCGAGAATGCTCACCTGCGCCTGCGTTTCGAGGCTGTGTTTTACCTGGCCCGCGTCTGGCTGAATGGTGAGTATCTCGGCCAGCATGAAGGAGGGTATACGCCTTTCGAGTTTGACGTGAGCGATCTTGTCACACCCGGCGAGGAGAACACGATTGCCGTCCAGGTGGATAACCTGCGTAGTTCTGATCGCATTCCGGCCCAACTTACCGAGGGCTGGTCGTATGACTGGTGGAATTATGGTGGGATCACGCGTAATGTCTCCCTTGAGATCACCAGCCGGGCATACATTGCCCGCCAACAGATTGTTTCGACCCCGCATATCACTGGCATGGATGAGGCCGATTCAGCAACCGTGACTGCAACCATTACGATCAATAACACCTCAGGCAATCCATTAAACGGTACGATCGTTGCTGACCTCCTGGAGGAGACCAATTCTCAGTCCGCTTTGGCAGCACCTGTTTCATCGCATGTAAGCGCACCCGCCGGCGAATCTGCGGTTATTGAATTGATCGCCACCCTGACCTCTCCAAAACTATGGCATTTTGACCATCCCAATCTTTACATCTGGTCGGCTTCCCTGATTGACAATGATGGTCAGAATCTTCACACGGATAAGGTAACCATTGGTATTCGCTCCGTGGAGTTGAAGGATGGATTATTCTATCTAAACGGCGAACAGGTCCGGTTGGTAGGCGTTACCCGGCATGCGGATTATCCCGGCCAGGGCTCAGCTGAAACTGTCACCGCCATGATTGCTGACTATGATGACCTGAAAACGCTCAACGAAGTGCTCTCCCGCCCGGTGCATTACCCGCAGGATGATACCGTATTGGATTATGCCGACCACCATGGCATCCTGCTGATCCCCGAAGTACCCGCTTGGCAATTAAACCAGACCCAGATGAATAACGACGAAATGCGGACTTTGGAAATGCAGCAGATCAACGAGATGATTATGGAAGATTTCAATCATCCATCCGTGTGGGCATGGAGCATTGGTAACGAGATAGAATCGGATACATCTGCCGGGAATTCATTCGTTCAAGACATGCTGGCGTATGTAAAATCGCTTGATCCCACTCGTCCGGTTGGATTTGCAACCAACCGTCTTGGATCGAGGACTTTTTTTGAGGCCACCAAATTCTCGGACTTTGTAATGATGAATCAATATTTTGGGACCTGGGTTGGCCCCAAGCAGGGTTTAGGCCCGGCTCTCGATCGCATACACCAGACATGGCCAGATAAAGCCATCATTATTACTGAATACGGTTTTGAACCACATTGGAATGAACTCTGGGGACCGGCCACTGCCACGCTGGATGCAGATCTGTATTACTTCATTCCGGATGGCACGCCTTCTGATTCGGAAGCTGCTGATGTCATCCGGTGCCAACTGATTGTTGAACAGATGACGATTTTCCGCAGCAAGCCGTTTGTATCTGGAGCCATATTCTGGACCTACCAGGACTACCGCACCCGTAGCAGCTTTATCATGGGACTGGTGGATTATGATCGGAATCGGCGCGGCTCCTGGGAAGTCTTGCGGGATGAATATGCCCCGGCGTTGTTCGACTCGCTGACTCTCTCCCCGGTGGTTGATGATCAGCAGACAGCGACCATTCTGTTGTATACCCGCGGTCCAATTGGGGTGGATATGCCTGTCTATACTCTGCGCGGGTACACTCTACACTGGGCAGTGACCTCGCTGGACAATAATGATGTGTTTTCAGAAGGAGATGTTTCACTGCCAACACTGGCCCCCGCCTCACAATGGTCTGGTGAGATCCCATTTATCGTACCTGCCACAGATTATATTGTGACAGTGAGCATTATCCGTCCG
>Ga0315275_10004421_pt1 | contig 13130 bp, 13 predicted proteins | sample YL17G03_0_MG_FD_205557 | JGI IMG/M metagenome (GOLD analysis project Ga0315275, IMG submission 205557) | Sediment microbial communities from Yellowstone Lake, YNP, Wyoming, USA - YL17G03_0 | ecosystem: Environmental > Aquatic > Freshwater > Lake > Sediment | place: USA: Wyoming | collected... | reverse complement strand
AATATCTTCATTTCCACCCTGATCTTTTTGATCGCGCTATTCTTGACCGATTTTTCCCAGAAAATAGTTATTGGCACCTTGGAAGAGGAGAAGATAACATATTCAAGGTTTCTAGGTAGGACAATCAGGTGGGTCATATGGCTTTTTGCGATACTAGCCATTCTTTATCAACTTCAAATTACTCCTTCATTAATATTAACCGTCTTTATAGGCATGGTGGCCACTGTTTCCCTTGCCCTGGGCATTGCTTTTGGTTTGGGCGGGAAGGATTTGGCAGCCAGGATTTTAAAGGAACTAGAAGAGAAATTAAAGTAAAAAACTCCTCATGGAAAATATCACTCCCGAAAAATTGAAGGAGATGATGCTTCTTTCCTGTAAAAGGGTTGAGGAGCGGAAGGAAGAAATTAATAAAATCAATGTTTTTCCCGTACCTGACCAGGATACAGGAAATAATCTTGCCAAAACATTGCTGGGGATAAAAGAGGTTATTGAAGGCAAGGATTTTAAAAAAATAAATGAAATTTCAGAAAGAGCCCTTGATGGAGCCTTAACCAACGCCCAGGGTAACGCCGGTGTCATCTATACCGGCTTTTTAGCTGGATTTTTATCGGACTTGGCTGGAGATTCAATTGATGTCCCAAAGCTGGCTGTTGCCCTTGAAAAAGGATCTCAAAGAGCCAGACAGTCCATTCAAAATCCCAAACAGGGAACCATCTTAGACGTAATCGACGCCACCGCCGAAACCTTTAAAAAAGAGTCGGGAAAAGAAAAAGACGTCATTGCTGTTTTCAGAAAATCAGTGGAAAGCGCTAGAGAGGCGCTTCTGGCGACCAGGGAGAAAATGGAAATTTTCAGAAGGGCAAACGTTGTTGACGCCGGAGGACTGGGATTTTTAATAATACTGGAGAGCTATCTGGAAGCCATTGATCCTGAATTTGTCGAGGTTTTGCAGAAGCACGAAAAGCCTTCGGAAAAAGTGAAGAGGTTTATCCAGACGATTTCCTACCGCTATGAAGTGGTTTGCCTTCTTAAAAATCCAAAAATAGACGAAAGAAAGATCAGGGAAAAGCTGAAAAAACTGGGAAATTGTCTGGATATCGTTCAGGTTAAAGACAAAATAAAAATTCACATTCACACAGATTATCCCGACGAAGTAAAGAGCATTTTGATAAATGCCGGGCAGGCCCAGAGTATGAGGGTTGAAGACATGGCCAAAGAGGTTGCGGGAGAGGAGTCAGTAAGAAAAGTAGCGATCGGAATCGTTACCGAAGACGCAGTAGATCTTCCTCAGAAGGTTTTGGAAAGGTATCAAATAGAAACAGCCTCGCTTGTTCTTGATTGGCCTGAAGGGGAAAATATTCCCGGCGAAAATATCTGCCAAAAAATGAGAGAAGCCGACAAAAGGGGGATCAAAGAGCTTCCCAGGCTGTCTTCGGCGATCCCTAAATCATATTCAAACGCCTTTGAGAAGCAGATGAACAAATTCGGAAAAGTTTTATGCGTCACTTTGTCTTCCAATCTTTCCAAATGCTATAATTCCGCCCGGCAGGCTGAAAAAACAATAACCAAGAGCGGCCGCATAATTATCTTAGACTCCTTGAGCGTTTCGGCCGGCCAATCCCTTTTAATATTAAGAGCGATAGAACTTATCCAGGAACAAAGAGAAACGCAGGAGGTTTTAACGGAAATTAAAAAATTAATTCCCAAGACATTTGTTTATCTCAATCTCGAAGATCCCAAATGGATGAATTTCGCCAAGAAAATAACCAAAAGCCAGGCAGATTGGATAAAAAGAATCAAAAAACTGAAGCTTCAGCCCTTGATCACTATTAAAAAAGGAAAAGTCATCAGGGATGGAATTGTTTATGCCAAAGACGCGCCCGAATCATTGTTTAAAAAAATATCAAAAGAAACAGGAAGGGCCAGAAAAAAAGGTCTCAGAATAAGAGTGGTTATAAGCCACGCCGACAATCCGGATGGGGCGGAAAGCCTGAGAAAGATGTTGAAGGAAATAAAAGCGGAGGTTCCCTTTGTTATTTCGGCTTCCCCGGCGGTTTGCGTTAACGTCGGACCGGGCGCGTTAATTGCCGCCTGGCAGGCTTTGTAATTTTATGTATATCAAAGGAGTGGGAATGACAAAATTCGATTTTTCCGACAAGCCCTGGTGGCGCTTTGCTTACGAAGCGACGGAAGAAGCTCTGACAGATGCGGGAATGAAAATTTCAGACATCAAAGCCGTTGTCCTGGCCGCTATTTCCAGCGCCGCGGGTGGAGGAGAGCACCAAACCCACAAGGTCTCCTTGCTTTCCGATTTATTCAAGACCAATGTTCCGATTATCGAAATTCCTTCGGTCTGCGGAGGAGGAGGAGTCGCCACTTTTATCGCCAATCGCCTAGGATTTGATAATGTTCTGGTTGTCAGCGGGGAAAAAGTGGTGGATAGCCTAAGTGATGTGACCACTGATTGGATCATGTCGGCAAGCGAAAGGGTTTTAGAGCAGACAGAAGGAATGAATTTTCCGGTTCAAAACGCTTTGATTTGGCAGCAGTACATGGAGAAATACGGCGCAAGCATGGATGATCTGGCCCTTATCTCATATAAAAACCATCAGAACGCGGCTTTAAATCCCAAGGCTTATTATTTCCAAAGGCAGGTTTCCTTAGAAGAGATAAAAAAATCTCCAATAGTCGCTTCCCCTCTGCGCCTGATGGATTGTTCATTATCTGTTAACGGCGGAGCAGCCCTGATCTTAACGAAAGAAAAAACAGACATTGAAATTATCGGCTCAGGATTTGCCACAGACTATCTCCTGACTTTTAATAGGGAGATTATCACCCACTTCCCGATGGTCAGAACGGCCGCACGCCAGGCTTTTGAACAGGCACAAATCAAGCCCGAAGACGTCAGCGTCGCTGAACTGCACGACGCTTTTACTTCAGTAGAATTGTTTTCATATGAGGACCTTGGATTTGCTCCTATAGGAAAAGGAGCGGAACTGATAAGACAGGGAATGGTTAATCTGGATGGCCGCTTGCCCATTAACACATCTGGCGGACTAAAAGCAAAAGGCCATCCCATTTCAGTGACCGGTCTGGCCCAGATTTATGAAATTACAAACCAGCTAAGGGGGAGATGCGGAGAGCGCCAGGTGAAAAACGCCAGAATAGGACTCTGTAATAATGTCGGAGGAGCGGGCGGCAGCGCCACAGTGCATATTATTAAAAGAAATTAAAAATAAAATATATGATTTTAAAATCAAAAATTGATTCTAAATTCGCCATAGTTCTTTTAATAACTCTTACGGCCGGCGCGATTTTTTTAATTACGAGCAGCTATGACCTAACCAAACAAGAAATGGATCTCTCAAGTCAGGATCAGCCGACAATAAGCGCTCAGCTATTGAGAGGCATCGCTAAAGAAAAAGTTTCATATAAAATCATCGAAGGCAACGGCAAGATAATTTCTTCTGCCCTTATTGCCTCAGAAAACTCTACCGTCTTTTCCCTCTTGCAGGATCTGTCAAAAAAAGAAATCTTTAAAATAGAATCAAAGCAATACGAGGGCATGGGCGTTTTGGTGGAAAGCATTGACGGAATCAAGAATGGAACAGACAATAAATACTGGCAATATTGGATCAATGGAGAACTGCCCATGGTGGCCGCGGATAAGAAAGGAGTTAAAAATGGGGATAAAATAGAATGGAGGTTTGATCTGGCAGATTTTTAAAATTTATAAATTAAAAAATAAAACTGAAGCATATGAACAAAAAAATTATTATCGCAATTATTATAGGATTACTGGGGGCTTCTTTCAGGGTCTTCTTGAATGAAAAAGTCGCTATTCCAAACTTTGAAGCAGTTACTTCTCTTTCCCTTCTGGCCGGCTCTTTTCTGGGAGGAATATATGGCGCGATAACCTCTCTTTTGATGATATTTCTTTCTGATATTTATTTGGGAAACACCCAGATTTATCTTTTTACCTGGTCGGCTTTTCTTTTGATCGGAATTATAGGATCTCTGATAAAAAACAATTCCAGACATTACGTTCTTAAGGTTTCCGGATTGGGACTGGGGTCTGTCCTGTTCTTTTATCTTTGGACTAATTTCGGCTGGTGGCTCATCTCCGGGACGTATGAGCTGAGCTTTTTTGGGCTGATAAGGTGCTATGTTGCCGGCCTTGCTTTTCTGAGAAATCAAATTATTTCCGTCCTGATTTTTCTTCCCGCTTTCAGTCCGATATTCTCCTTCTTTTCCCAAAAGATTTTTTCCAGAAAATCGGAATTAAAGATGGCCAAGCAGCTGCTGTAATTAATCATTGAAGGAATTTTTAAAAAATCAAATGAAAATATTGTTATTATACCCTCAATATCCCACAACCTTTTGGAGCTTTAAATATGCTCTTCCTTTTGTCGGTAAAAAAGCGGCTTTTCCTCCCCTGGGACTCTTAACCGTCGCCTCGATGCTGCCTTCTGGTTGGGATAAGAAAGTCGTTGATATGAATGTTTCCAAGCTGAAGGATGAGGACATAAAGAGCGCGGATTTTGTTTTTATTTCCGCCATGATCATCCAAAAAGAATCGGTGGAGGATATAATAAGAAGATGCCAGAAGTTAAAAGTTAAGATTGTGGCCGGAGGGCCTCTTTTTACCACAGGATACGAAGAATTTAGGGGAAGAATAAACCATTTTATTTTAAACGAAGCGGAGGAAACGCTTCCTCTTTTTTTGGCTGATCTTAAAAAGGGGCAGTTGAAAGAAGTTTATACTTCTTCAAAATTCCCGGATATCTCAAAAACTCCTGCGCCGCTCTGGAATCTTCTTGATTTTAAACCCTATTCTTCCATGAACATCCAATTTTCCAGAGGATGCCCATTTAATTGCGAATTTTGCGATATCGTAATCATGAACGGCAGGATTCCGAGGATAAAGTCAAAAGAGCAGGTGATAGAAGAGCTTGATGTCTTATACGACCAGGGATGGCGGGGCAACGTTTTCTTCGTGGACGATAATTTTATAGGAAACAAAGCGGCTCTTAAAAAAGAAATATTGCCGGCCCTGATTTCCTGGATGGAGGAAAGGGATTATCCTTTTAATTTCAACACAGAGGCGTCTATTAATCTCTCCGACGACGAAGAATTGATGAAGCTTATGGCGGAAGCCGGTTTTAACACGGTTTTTATCGGCATCGAAACGCCCGACGAGGATAGTCTTAAAGAGTGCGGGAAGGTTCATAATATTAATCGCAGCTTACTCGATTCGATTAGGAAAATACAAAATTACGGGCTCCAGGTCCAGGCCGGTTTTATTGTGGGCTTTGACAACGACACGCCTTCAATTTTTGAAAGGCAGATTAATTTCATTCAAAGAAGCGGGATCGTCACAGCCATGGTAGGAATACTGGGCGCTTTGCCCAAAACAAGGCTTTACCAAAGACTGGAAAAAGAAGGCCGACTGTTAAAAGGCCCTTCCGGAGACAATACGGATCATTCTATGAATTTCATGCCCAGGATGGGAAAAAATTCCCTAATGGAAGGGTATAAAAGAATTTTAGCCACCATTTACTCCCCGAAGAATTATTACGAAAGGGTAGAGACATTTTTAAAGAACTACAAGCCTCTTAATAAGAAAAAATGGAGTTTTAACATGTCTGACTTCAATGCATTTGTAAAATCTATTTGGCTGCTCGGGATAAAAGGAGAAGAGCGCTATTATTACTGGAAGATTTTATTCAAAAGCCTGTTTACCAGGCCCCGTCTTTTCCCCCTGACAGTTACTCTTTCAATTTACGGATTCCATTTCAGGAAAGTAGCAGAAAGCTACGCCTAATCTATTTATATGTTTTTTCAATGCCCAAAATGTAAAAAAACCTGGCAATATCCCATAGACAAATGTCTTGATTGTTTTGTTGATTTGGAAAGAATGGAAACCAAAAAAGCCAAGGTGATAGGAATTTCAAGAACAACGGTTTCAACCATTCAACACAAAAAAGTTCCCTATTTCGTTCTTCTTTTGGAGGACGAAAAAGGAAACAGATGGGCACAGAAAAGCAAAAGAGAATACAAAAAAGGAGATGAGATTATTCTGGAGCCAACGAAAGACAAAAATATTGTTGCTATCTGGCGGATAAAATACGATGCCTTAGAAGGGATCGAAAAGGCAATGGAGCTGCTAGGCGGATTAACGATTAATCGAGAAGATAATTCCATCTCTCAAATAAACTCGGAAACAAAAATATTAATCCTTCCAACTCTAGATTCTCCCAAGCATCCTTATTTTGCCGCCAACACCAACCCCAGGTTTTTGGAAGGCATGGTCAAATATCTGATAAAAATTGGAGCCAGCACCAAAAACATTAAAGTGGTAGCTCAAAGCTTTAGCGAAATTCCCATTGAAGCATCGGCTCAAAAATCTCTCCTGCTTAAAGCCTGTATGGATTACGGAATTGTCCCTTTGGACATATCCAGTACGAATTTTATTAAAAAAACCGAGGAAGGAATTAATTTTGAAATCTCTCAAGAGGTTTTTGACGCAGATCTTATAATCAATCTTCCCATTTTAAAAACAGGAAAAGCGTCGTCTTCGGAAAATATCTTAAAGTTTTTAAAAAAAGAGAATTATCTGGGATTAAAATATCTTCATTCAATCGAAGAGATTGTGGAAAAATTGAATAAGGTTTTGCCGCCCTACCTAACCGTTTCAGATGGCGAGATTATCCAAAAATCAAATCAATTTACTGTTTTTCTGGGAATCATTCTGGCAGGATTCAATCCTTTGAACATTGATAGGGTTTTTAATGAAATTACCATGTTTAAAGATATGCCCGAATCTATCAAAAAAATTAAAATCGAAGAGATAAAAACCATTGGCAGGGAAATCGAAGAAGTCCAATGCGAAACCGAAAAATTTTAATATATGACAGAAGCACTAAGACTGCATAAAAAATTAAAAGGGAAAATAGAAATTAAAGTAAAAATGAAGGCCTCTCAAAAGAACCTTCATTTAATTTACACGCCCGGCGTGGCAGAGGTAACAAAAATCATATCTGAAAATCCGGAACAGTCATTTTTTTACACCTCAAGGGGAAACAACGTCGCCATTATCGCCGACGGGTCAAGGACCATAGGAGTCGGAAATACCATTGCCGAGGCCTCTCTGCCGGTTATGGAAGGCAAAGCTGTTTTATTCAAGACTCTGGCTGATATCGACGCCTACCCCTTATGCTTAAAAACCAAATCATTAAAAGAGATCGTTAAAACAGTAGAATTTTTAAGCCCCAGCTTCGGAGCTTTTAATATAGAAGATATCGAATCTCCTAAATGTTTTAAGATAATGGAAGAATTGGAGAAAAAAGATATTTTGGCTTTTCATGACGACAGGCAGGGAGCAGCTATTGTTGTCTTGTCAGGGCTTATTAACGCCCTAAAGGTGATGAATAAGGATTTGAAGAAAGTAAAGATCTGCCTGGTTGGAGCAGGAGCAGCCGGCTACGGCACCTTTAAAATATTAAAAGAGAGCGGAGTTAAGAACCTGATCGTCGTAGAGCGCAAAGGAATAATCCATCGGAACTCAAAAGACAAAAACAGATATTTTGAAGAAATCGCCCAGGCCACCAATCCGCAAAACATTAAAGGAGGGCTTAGGGAGGCGGTTAGGGGAGCAGATGTTTTTATCGGCTTAACCGGGAAGGGCGGACTTTTAAAAAGCCAGGACGTTTCTTTAATGGCCAAAGGCCCGATTATCTTTGCCCTTTCCAATCCGATCCCGGAGATTTTCCCGCAGGAAATAGAAAAAGTCACCAAGGATTATCTTTATGCCACCGGCCGGTCTGATTTTCCCAATCAAATTAATAATGCCATGGTTTTCCCAGGAATTTTTAAAGGAATGCTAAAAAAAAGAAAAAGAACGAACCTGAAACTCGAAGCTAAGATAGCCAGAGCTGTTGCCGGCCTGGTTTCCAGGCCGACCAGAAAGAAAATATTGCCCCAGGTCTTTGATAAAAGGCTGAATAAAACAATTATCAGGCAGTTTTAGCCCTAGTTGTCATTGCTTTAAAAAGAAGCTAAAATATAAAACATTATGCAGGTTAAAACTTTAACCTTATCAGGGTCCACCTTGTCAAACATTAAAGCCCTCTCTTTTGCAAAAGACCTTGTTTTGGTCCTTATTTTTGCGGTTCTAACAGGAATATCCGCCCAATTTAAGATTGAGATAGGAGCGGTGCCCATAACCATGCAGACTTTTGTAGTTCTTCTGTCTGGTATTTTATTGGGCAGCAAAAAAGGAGCCGCTTCCCAGGCAACATATCTTTTTATGGGATTATCAGGGCTTCCCTGGTTTGCCCGGGGCGGCGGACTGGCTTATTTTCTTTCTCCCACCTTCGGCTATATCTTAGGGTTTGTTCTGGCCGCCTTTTTAACCGGCCTTTTAGTTGAAAAAGGATGGGGAAAAAACATTGGAACAATGATTTCCACTCTTCTAGTCGGCGAAGGGGCAATTTATTCATTAGGCCTTTTGTGGCTGTATCCCTTTGTCGGGCCAGAAAAGCTGCTGATCGTCGGCTTATATCCCTTTGTTGTGGGAGAATTTTTAAAATTACTATTAATTATTCCTTTTCTGCGTTTTAGCAGGGAAAAAATCTAATATGCTAAAAGATAAAATTATTTTAATAACCGGGTCTTCCCAGGGAATCGGCAAGGCGATAGCTTTAAAGCTTTCTTTTTTGGGGGCGAAAATAGCCTTAAATGACATTGAGTCCCAGGAAGAAAACTTGAAAAAAACAAAAGAAGAGATCGAAAATAATGGCGGCCAGGCTAGGTATTTTTTTGCCGACGTTTCCAAGATGGAAGAAACAGAAAAAATGATCCAAGAGATCCAGAAAGAATTTGGCGGGTTGGATGTTTTGGTTAATAATGCTGGGATAGTCCAGGACAGAACCTTGGCTAAAATGACCAGCGAAGAGTGGCAGAGAGTGATAGATATAAACCTTACGGGAGTTTTTAATTCCACCAAATCCGCCCTATCTTTAATCATTCAAAATCAGGGGAAAATAATTAATATTTCCTCGATTGTCGGCCTAAAGGGAAATTTTGGTCAGGCGAATTACGCCGCTGCCAAGGCCGGAATTATTGGTTTTACCAAATCGCTAAGCAAGGAGGTGGGCAGATTCGGAGTAACAGTCAATGCCGTAGCTCCAGGTTTTATCGAAACAAGGATTACAGAAAGCCTGGGCGAGGAGATGAAGGTTGCCATTAAAAAACTTACCTCGCTCGGCCGCTTCGGGAAGCCGGAAGAAGTGGCCAGCCTAGTTGCTTTTCTAGCCTCCAGGGAAGCAGACTTTATCACCGGCGAAGTGATTACTATTGACGGCGGACTGGCAGTATAATTTATGCTTTTTAATAAAGAAGAAATTAAGAAGATAATACCCTACGACGATCCGTTTTTATTTGTTGACGGCGTTGAGGAGATGGGAGAAAACACCATTTCCGGATTTTACCAAACAGCGCAAGACGATTATTACTTCAAGGGTCATTTTAAGGATTTTACCATCATGCCAGGTGTTTTGGTGATCGAGGCGCTGGCTCAGATTTCCACCGTTATTTTGAGAAAGAAAATAGGAGAAAACCACGAAAAATATCATTTTTTGGCCTATGACGTCCGGGGTGCTCAGTTTTACAGATCAATTTTTCCCGGAGACAGAATAAAATTAAACGCCGAGGTTTTGGGGATTTACAATGATAAAATAGCCCATGTTAAAGCAGAGGCGCTTGTTGAGAATGATTTAAAATGCGAAGTGAGATTTTCCGTTGCCATTGTCGATAAGGAAGAATTCGAACAAAAATACGCTAAAAAATAAAATGTCTGATCAAAAGCTCAATAATCTTTTGGGAATCCAATACCCCATAATACAGGGAGGAATGGCCGGTGTTTCCGAGTCTATTTTAGTTTCAGCCGTTTCAAATGCCGGAGGATTGGGAATAATTGGCTCCGGATTTTTACCGGCTTCTTGGCTGGAAGAAGAAATAAAGAAGACCAAAAATCTGACGGACAAACCGTTCGGAGTCAATCTTTTGATGCAAAATCCGGGAGTGGCTGATTTAGTAAAAGTAATTATTAAATATAGGGTGCAGGTTGTTTTTACCGGAGGGGGAAATCCCTTGCCGGTTTTTCCTTATCTTCAGGCATCTGGAATTAAGATTGTTCCGGTGGTTGCCATGGTCCGATTGGCGAAAAAAATGGAAGACAACGGAGCTGACGCGGTAGTGGTCGAGGGCATGGAATCAGGAGGGCATATAGGCGAAGAAACCACCCTGACCTTAGTGCCTCAAACAAAGAAAGCGCTTAAAAAAATCCCTCTTATTGCCGCTGGCGGAATTTATGACGGAAAAACTGCTGCCGCAGCATTTTTATTGGGGGCGGACGGTGTCCAACTGGGTACAAGGTTTTTGGCCAGCAAAGAATGCCAAGCCCATGAAAATTACAAGAAAGCCATTTTAGATGCGACCGATGAAAACATAACGGTTGTCGGACGGTTTACAGGCCATCCTATTCGGGTGATTGAAAACGAGCTTTCCAAGAAGATAAAAAAACTTGAGGAAAAGAATCCTTTTCCGGAAGAACTCAGAGCCGATAAATTCGCAGGATCAAAAGCCAATTCAGGAGACATCAATCAAACCGTTTTGCTTTGCGGGCTTTGCGCCGGCGCAATTTCGGAAATAAAATCCTGCCAGGAGATAATAGAAGAAATCGTAAAAGAAACAAAAAATTTCTTCTAAATAACCATGAAGCCGGCTTTTTGTTTTTTCGCCAGAAAATTTTTAAAACCCGTACTCGAGCCTCATATCGAAGAAATCAAGGGGCTGGAAAACATTCCCAGAGACACCAATTTTATCTTGGCCTCAAACCATCAGACCAATCTTGACCATTTATTCGTTCCCTTTCCAGTGGAAGCCGTCTTGGAAAAAGTTCATTTTATCGGAAAGAGAGACAATATTTTGGAGTTTTTGGTGGCAAGTTTTTTTTACTGGATAGCCGAAACTATTCCTGTCAACAGAAAGGCCAAAGACAAAAGAAAGGTTTTGGAAAAAGCGGTGGAAGCCTTGAAGCAAGGCGGAACCATTATTATTTATCCCGAAGGAACTAGGAATAAAAAGAAAGATATTTTGGAAGGAAAAACCGGGGCTGCGGAAATGGCCATAAGAAGCGGCGTGCCCATAGTTCCCATGGCGCTTATATATAAAAATCAAGAGCCCAGACATCTTCCCTTACGAATTAAGGTCGGAAAACCCATATATTTTAAGCAGGAATTAGATTACGAGAGCCTGAAGAGGGCGACCGACGTATTGATGAGAGAAATTTATTCTTTGTCTGAAAGAAGCGTTTCAAATCAATAAATATGTTTAAAAAAATTCTTATCGCCAACAGGGGGGAAGTGGCCCTGCGCATCATCAGAGCCTGCAGGGAAATGGGGATAAAAACAGTCACCATTTATTCTTCTTCCATAGACCCTGACCAGCTTTTGGAAACAAAACTTTCAGACGAATCTTACTGTCTGGGCGAGGAAGGAATTTTGGGCTATCTTGACCAGAGAAAAATAGTTCAGATTGCCAGAAAATCAGGAGCCAATGCCGTTCATCCCGGCTACGGATTCTTGGCGGAAAACGGAGATTTCGCCGATCTATGCAAAAAAAACAGGATTAAGTTTATTGGGCCCGACGGAGACACCTTAAGAAAGCTGGGCAATAAGATAGAGGCGAAAAAAATAGCCAGAAAAACAGGGCTCCCCTTGATTATGGGCAGCGAGATAGCGGTTAAAAACGAAAAAGAGCTTTTTAAAATTGCCAAAGAGATAAGGCCGCCCTTTCTTTTAAAAGCTGCCAACGGCGGCGGAGGAGTGGGTATTGAGATTATCGAGAAAGAGAACGAAAAAGAATTATTAGTAATTTTTCAAAAACTAAAAAGAGAAACTAAAAGTGCTTTCGGATCGGAGGAAATTTTCATTGAAAAATTCATAAAAAATCCCCGCCATATCGAATTTCAGATATTGGGGGACGGGAAGGGAAAGGTTATCCATTTCGGAGAAAGAGAGTGCTCCATTCAAAGAAGAAACCAGAAATTAATAGAAGAAGCCCCTTCCCCTTTTTTGGACAAGAAAATGAAGAAAAAAATGGGCAAGATGGTGGTGAAATTCGGCCAGCACTTAAAATACGAAAGCCTGGGCACTATTGAGTTTTTGGTCGGAGAAGACAGGAGATTCTATTTTTTGGAAGTAAATCCCAGGCTTCAAGTTGAGCACCCTGTAACAGAACTTGTCACCGGTATCGATCTGGTCGAGCAACAGATCAGAATCGCTGCCGGAGAAAAATTGACCCTCAAGCAAAGGGACATTAAGTTTTCAGGATGGGCAATGGAATTCAGGATTTACGCCGAAGAAGCTAAAAATAATTTTCAGCCCCACGATGGGGTTATCACAAATTATCTGGCTCCGACCGGAAAGGGAATAGAGATACACAGCTCCTGTCAGCCGGGACAAAGGATTTTCCCCTTTTTTGACAGCCTTCTTTCCAAGTTGATCGTTTTTAATAAGAGCCGCTCAGGATGCATCGAAAGAGCCAAGAGGGCTTTTGATGAATACATTATTGAAGGATTACCTAATCTGATTCCTTTTTACAAGGCCTTACTGAATAATCAAAAATTTTTAGATGGAAACCTTTCCACATCTTTTATTGAAAGCGAGAATATTATCAGCGAATTAAAAAAGGAAAAATCTCCCAAAAAGGACAAAATAAACGGCCGAAAAGGAGAGAACGAGGAATTGGCCAGGACTGTCGCTTACCTTTATTTGGCCAAGAAAAAAGAGGAGCCCAAGGGCCAGGAAATAAGCAAATGGAAGATGGCTGAGAGGATAAAAGTATTGGAAGAATAGCAATAATTTTTATTAAAAATGCAAACGGAAATAAAAATCAAAGACAAAATATATAAGATTGAGATTTTTGAAACAGAAAAAGGGCTAATCAGGGTGAAAATCAACGGAGACACTTATTTTTTTACCAAAAACAAGCTGGGAGAGTTGGTTTCGGTTCAGCCCAAATCAAAAATATCAGTAACCGAACAGGAAGAAAACGGGGTTGTCCTG
>Ga0315275_10004419_pt1 | contig 13131 bp, 14 predicted proteins | sample YL17G03_0_MG_FD_205557 | JGI IMG/M metagenome (GOLD analysis project Ga0315275, IMG submission 205557) | Sediment microbial communities from Yellowstone Lake, YNP, Wyoming, USA - YL17G03_0 | ecosystem: Environmental > Aquatic > Freshwater > Lake > Sediment | place: USA: Wyoming | collected... | reverse complement strand
ACCTGTGGCATCAAGCCCCATCACCCTGATCTGAGCCGAAAGATCGGTCTTCAGGTCGCAGATGGCGAACACCCTCGACGGACGAATGATGTCCATGAAGGTCGGGAAGTATCCGCGATCATCCCACGACCAAGGAGACTCGGGGCAATTTGATCCGGGGCCGTTCAGATGGAACTCGAACCACTTGTTCCGGAAGTACACCGGCTGGCCGTTGATGTTGACCGCGAGGGGTGTCTCAATCTCCCTCGGCAGCGTGACCGTGCGCCCATCTGATTGAGCGCAGATGTCTACGTAGCCCGTCTTGAGGTCGAAGTTGCCCTTGTTTCCGAGGATTGTAATGGCATCCGTGAGGCGCGAGAATAGCTTCTTCTGGGAGCAAGTCCCAAGAAGCTCTTGGATGTCCTCGTAGATGTCCTCGACGATCATGTTCAGTACCCGGAGTTTTTCCTCATGCCGGTGATCTCTCCTGCAAGAGCGTCGGGGCTGTTGTTGTCGGGGCCGGTGGCTCCAGTGGGGCCACTCGTTCCAGTGGGGAGAGGCAACTCCTCCTGCCCACCTCCAGCCGAGTCAATCGCCGCCTTGAGAGCGTCGAACGCGGCGATGGCGTCGTCCAGAGCCATGCGGGGGATCGTCACCATCTCGTCCTGTCCTCCGCCCATGTCTCCGCCGGCGAGAATGTCGTCGGTGGGGCCGACAGCGGCGTTTTTCATTTCGGGATCCGGCATCATCTTGACGCCTGCGGGTGCGGTATTCATTTTGGCCATATTATTTCTCCTCGTTGTCTTTTTCGAGTCCAGCTTCGATGGCGTCCTCATCGTCGTAACTCGTTGTTTTTTTGTTCTTGCCGGACTTCATGTCCGGCATTTCCATCGACAGGATGTCGAGATCGCAGGAATAGGTTTCGCCTTTGTCCGTTTCGCGTTCGGTGACGGAGCAGACCTTGGCTTTCAGCATCACCTCGTCGCCGACCTTGAGATCGGTGATGCCGTCTCGGTCGCCGATATACACGCGGGGATAGTCCATCTTGGACTCCTTCTCGCCTTCCGGAGTGGTTGGAGATTCTCCGCCCATCGCAATGACGGTTTTCCCGCCCATCATGTTCATCATGTCCTTGCGCTTTTCTCCGAGGTCGATTGTTTTCATGCGAGTGCCTTTTTCATTTCATCAGGGTTGAGCTGCTTGTTTATTTTATCAGCCAAAAATTGTCCGATCATTTCGCGGTTGCCGACGATTCTCGCGTCTCCCGGCGCAAGCTCTGCGGCTTTTTGTGCGTGGTGAAGTGCTTCTGAATGGAGACCCATGTCAAATGCGGAACATGACAGAAGATCATGCGGCCATTCAAGCCAAACCTTCTTGGCTGTGTGGTGATAGCTGCGGCGAATGGTGAGCGAGACCGCCCGTGTCGCGGCGTAATAGCACCCCACCATGTCCTTACTGTCGTAGTATGCCTGCCCAAGCTCGCACCACGGCTCACGATACGATGGAGCCTCCGCGCACGCCTTGAGAAGCCACAGGAGCCTGTCCTGCTGAAGTCCGCGCCGATTCATGATCGCGGCGATGTACCGCATCGAGGATGCTCGCTCGGCATCGAAGATGGACCGCTCAAGTGTCAGGTGGCGCTTGAATTCACGGATCGCCTCGTCATCCCGCTTGTGAAAAAATAATTCGCGCCCCAAATAATGTGCGGCCCGATCACTCTCAGGCTCCTCTTTGGCCATCATCTCAAGCAGGGGAAGGTAGGCGCGTGACTTCGCATTGTCGGGACGGTGCTCCAGCGTGGCGTCAACCCATGCGATCTTCTGAGATGCTGGCGACTCCTTCCAATAGGTCTGCTCATGGCAGGCGTGCTTCCATCGGTATCCGTGCCTCGCGTGGATGCGCTCAGCGTCGAAGACGACCTCGGGTGTCACCCCGTCCGCCATGAATGTCGAGATGATGGGGTGCTTGATTTTCGTGACCCCATTCACCCATGCGCCCTCAATCTTCTGCCTCCATCCCGGCTGGAATGCCTCGTCCATGTCCACGCAGACCGCCACGTCGAAATCGTGATCCACGAAGTCGAGGGAGATGTTGCGAGCCACATCCATGCGCCACGGGGTCACGTCCACCTCGCACACGTTGGCTCCGCGCAAGCGAAGCAGGGATTTGGTGTCATCCGACGATCCCGTGTCGGTGATGAATATTCCATCCGCCTCCTTCGCGGCGTCCATGTACCGGGCGACGTGCTTCGCTTCATTTCGGGCGATTGTATAGACAGCTATTTTCATGAAATCGTAATTATTTGAGGATCTATGAGAGGGTTGAACACTCCAAACTCATCACACGCTCCATACACGCCAAACGGAGTAGATCCATAAACCTTCTTCCAAAGATTCGGACCTCCTCCCGATGTTTGAAGGGCAAACCACCACCCATGCGGTCTTGTTGGACCATCTGGACCGGCATTAAACCCAACGGCTCCCTGACCCGCCAACATGAAATATCCAAGCCAACTGTTTCCGCCAAGGGTGTTTGTCCACGAACAAGGGGATCCAATATTATTCAGTTGACCGCTCCAAGGATTAATCAAACTTACGGGAACAGCATTGCCATTGAAATCTACTGTAACAGGACCACCGGAAGCTGTAATAATCGTGGGGGTTATAAGTGCCGAGCAAGATGCTCCCGGTCCTTGATTAACTGTGATGTTGCACAATAACGAACCCGGTCCGCTCGATGTTTTTATGACCGAAATAAATCCCGACCTAGAAAACATTAAATCAGGATTGGCGTCCACAGAGAATCTGACGTTTCCGGCTGATAAATGACTTGTCGGAGGTTCTGGATGAATCCACGGAAAAGTTGTTTCCACATGCCACGGACAAGCGTCTTCCACGTTTAGCGATCTGCTATAAATTCCTCCTGCTCTTGGAGCGGTATCCACATCTATATCAGAACAGTCCAAAACATAATTACATGGCCCCGGCGGACCGCTCCCTCCGGTACAACACGGGTTGTCGCAATCAATCGGTCCCGATGGCCCGATTAAAATCGATCCGCCTAATGTTCGTAACGACATTTCAGGGTGGGCAAGCGACAGCCGTGAATATTGTACTGGTCGCATTTGGACCCTTGGCGATCAGCAGTCCATCTTGGAATGTGAGCAGCCGGTTTATCATCTGAAGATTCGGAGTGTTCCACACTACTGCGACCACGGCATCGACGGTTGTCGTCAATCCTGTCGTGGATCCGGTTGGACCAGTCGCACCGGTCGCACCAACATTTCCTGTCGCGCCAGTAATTCCGACTCCCGTAGCCCCCACATTTCCTGTCGCGCCAGTAATTCCGACTCCCGTAGCCCCCACAGTTCCTGTCGCGCCCTGAGATCCTGTGATGCCCTGAATTCCTTGCGGACCGGTCGGACCAGTCGGCCCTGCGGCCTGCAATCGGGTGAGTGCGAACCATGTGCCAATCTCTCCGATCTGCGTGTTAACCGCGACGAGGTTGCTGTGCGCGACGAGTAGCTCGACGTAATCTCCCGCGCTCAATTCGATGGGGGCGTGGATCTGCGCCGAGATCGGATCGGTGACAGCCTGATCCGGCCTCTCCGTGCGCGTGTGGAGCACTGTGACCCCATTCTTGCGAACGGTCAGATCAAGGAAATCCATCGCATCAGCCTGAAGCGTCACGAATCCCTGAACCAAATACTTGCCTCCGAGCGGCACTGTGAGGCGCGAGTTGTTGACAGCGTTATCATGGAAGTTGTCGGTGTCCCACTCCTCAAGATTGAAATTGAGCGGCGTGCTGACAGCCTGCGGCAGCGCCTGTGATGCGCTGGCGTACACCTTGACCGACATCGGATCAACTCCTGCGCCCGGCACGCCTGTGGGACCGGTGGGGCCACTGCCGCCCGTATTTCCGGTCGGACCCTGAATTCCAACTCCCGTTGGACCCGTTGGCCCGGTATTTCCATTATTTCCCGTAGCACCCGTAGGCCCAATCGGTCCTCCTGACGGTCCGGTATTTCCTGTCGGACCGGGAATTCCCTGCGGACCAATCGGACCCCCGCTTGCCCCCGTCGGACCCGTCGGACCGGGCAACGACGTCAATAACGGGATGATCCTGATCAAATAACAAATGAACCCTTCGCCTGCCAACCTTGGAAATCCCGGCACTTCCGAATTCGGATCGCACATCGCCGTCCACACCGTCCGCCCGTTTACGCAATTCTTTTGGAATGCTCCGAGCATCGCCGCCTCGAAATTTTTCAATTGCGACGCAACCGATTCCGCGTTGCAACTGCACGGATTGGAATTACAGCTTTGGCAACTCATGATGCGTTCCCCACGATGGTGTTGATTGATTGTTCCTCGTCATCTGTTAAATCGTCGTATGCGTGAACTGTCGTAGTGTCTTGCCCTTCATCAACGGAAACACCGTAAAATCTCGCGCCTGCATCCGGATTGCATGGGTATCCAGCCGTGATGATCGCTTGCGTTAGCGTCTCCGCAACGCACACTTTGTTGTAGGTCAAATTTTTCATCCGACTTTTGATGTGAACAATTGTCTATTGTGCATCGTTAATACATTTCCCGCTGCCGACGTCCTCCATCTCGCCTCGATTGCCTGTGATCCATTCACGGTGACTTTGCCCATCGTAGAAACCGAAAGCCCTTCGTTGGCCTGCGCTGTGTCCTGAAGAATGTCAGATCCAGTGACTAAAACTCCTCCAGAATAAATGTTCACACGCGCATTGCCGCCAGCTTGCGATTGCTCCAGTGATCCAATGAATATCGCAAAATAATCTCCCGCGACAGGAGTCACTGTCATTGACCCTATTAAGACATCCGAAGTCGAGGTGGTCGTCGTGTCTGCTGTTGCCGACTGCATCGCATTTGTGATAGATGAAGATCCTGTAGCACCTGTCGCACCCGTCGCACCTGTGGCTCCTGTCGCACCCGTCGCACCCGTGCTTCCAGTGGGGCCGGTAGGTCCAGTGCTGCCTGTCGAGCCAGTTGCGCCAGTGCTGCCGGTTGATCCTGTGCTGCCAGTCGCGCCAGTGGCTCCCGTACTTCCCGTTGCGCCCGTAGCACCACTCGGCCCTGTCGGACCCGTGCTTCCTGTTGCACCAGTATTTCCAGTTGCTCCCGTTCCGCCCGTTGCGCCCGTGGATCCGGTAGCGCCGGTTGGTCCGGTGCCTCCCGTTGCGCCAGTTGCCCCCGTATCACCAGTCGCGCCAGTGGCTCCCGTGTTTCCAATTGCTCCGGTTGAACCAGTGGGTCCAGTTCCTCCGGTAGAACCAATCCCCGCAGCCTGAAGCGTCATCGCAAACCACGTCATCTCCTGTCCAGCCATTTGCGTGAGCGGCCCCGCTCCGCTGATCACCTTCAACTCCACAAAATCGTTCACGTTCATGTCCCAAACTGTGTGCGCCTGCGATCCCGTGTTGAGCGAAACGCCATTGTACCACCGATCCATCTGGCGCAAAATCTCTGTCGTTCCGTTCAAAAGAATCACGATGCCCTGAATGTTCAACGTCGTGTTTTGCAACATGAACCCGCCTTCGATGATGTACTTTCCAGCGGTCTTGCAAATCAGCTTTGTCGGATTCAGCAAATCCCAAATGTTGTCAGTGTCGTAATTCTCAGTTGTCCAAGAAAGTATATCTCCATCATTCACCATGCCTGTCGCATTTCGATAAACCCTCGCGGAACGAGCATTCAGTCCGCTTGCCCCATCCGCGCCAGTGGGTCCAGTCGGACCCGGACTTCCCGTGTTGCCAGTAGGCCCAATGGGACCACCTGATGGACCAGTGGGACCAGTTGCTCCGGTTCCGGTCGGTCCGGTGTCGCCGGTTGGTCCAGTCGGTCCGATTGGACCTCCGCTCGGACCGGTCGGGCCGGTGTCTCCGGTTGGGCCGATGGGACCAATCGGACCCCCGCTTGGCCCAGTCGGTCCTGTTGGTCCGGGTGTGCTCAGAAGAATTGGAATGACTCGCAGCATGTAGCACACGAATCCCTCATCGGTCATCCTTGGAAATCCGGGGATCGTTTCATTTGGATCGCACAGAGACGCCCAGATGTAGCGACCGTTCTGGCATGTCTTCGTGAACTTTCCGAACATCGACAGCTCAAGATTTGCGATGCGCGAAGCCAGAGGCTCGCGTGTGCATTGACATGGATTTGAATTGCAGGAACAGCTCATGATTATGCGATTTTCTGAATTACAATGTCACTGTATTGCTCATCGACGCCTGCTCCAACTGCGATTCCCATTCCGAAAATCGGATTCGAGGTGAGGTAGATTTGGAGTTGATAATCCTTCGCAGACGGCACGATGATGCGTCCCTCGAGATTTATGATTGCCAGCGGAGGATCGCCGCCAGCCCCGCCATATCCGCTCATGCCGGCGATTCCTTCGTCAACCGAATCGGTGAGATTGAAAATCCTGAGCTTCACTCGATCTGAGGCGTATCCCGTCACACTGTGGGCCTTGATATGATACGTGCCTGTTGGAAGCGTGAAGAACATGCCCGGCACGTTGAGGATCACTCCAATCAAATCAGGATCTTCCAAATCCGTGATCAATCTCGGATTCCAGTTTGCCGCACCAACAGATCCCGCCGCCGGATAAACTCCAGACGCCAGCTTCTCCCTGATGATTGCGATCTGAGGAGCTGATCCGCTTCCCGTCGCGCCGGTTGCTCCCGTGGGACCAACCGGTCCTCCCGATGGTCCCGTATCTCCCGTCGCGCCCGTATTTCCCTGCGCTCCCGTTGGACCTGTAATTCCAACTCCTGTGGGTCCAGTATCCCCGGTCGGACCGGTGACCATGCTATCAGCTCCTGTCGCGCCCGTCGCTCCCGTGTCTCCCACCGCTCCGGTATTTCCTTGAGATCCGGTCGGACCCGTAGCGCCAGCTCCCGTTGGGCCGACCGCGCCAGTTGCGCCCGTGGGTCCGGTGCTTCCCGGAACCGTGGTCTGCGTGAATTCCTCAACGCCGATCTCGCATCCGGAATCGCACGGATTATTGCATCCCCCGCATGAGCAGGGGTCGCAGTTGCATGTATTGCAGCAGTCGCTCACAGGTAGTCCTTTACTGCGTAGATTGATGCGCTCGGCCTCCAGCGCCTCCACACTCCCTCGCCATTCCTGTCCGCCTCGCTGCCCGGCTCGGCCTGTGGATTGGTGTTCGCTTCAAGGGTGACAGCCATGCCATTCCCCCACTTCTCGATCAGTCCCGCATGTGCCACACGCCCCTTCGATGGGAACCAGATACCAAAAATTGACGCAGGGCTCGGCGTCTGTCCTCGTCCTTGCTTCCATGTTGGATTCTGAACGACATCGGGCGAGTACGCCGAATGCGGCGACTGCGCTCTGGGTATGCCAGCTTCCTGATAACAGAAAGAACAAAACGCCGCGCAATATGGCGCACGGCTCCCTTCCATCCCGACCGACCGGAGAATTCGATCCACATTCGTGCCGTCATTATTGCCAGTAGCCTCGCGCCAACCGACACAAGACTTCGCCACATCGACAATCTTTTCTCTCGATGTCCTCTCAACATGCCGTGGAGCATCCAAGACTTCCACCGTCCGTGATTCGGGCGGAGGAATAGCCATCGCAATGAATGTGAAGATTTCAAGGATCATGGTTTTGGCAACGCGAAGAAACACGCAATGAAAGCTGCAATTAAAAAAGCGACCGTGCCGAAGGTGAATGCCACACGCTTCCACGGTTGCATGTCCCACCAGTCCTTCATGAGACTTCCGTTGTCGATATACCGGTTGAGCATCTTCCAGTCGAGTTGAACAGCCAGCCACGCGCAAAACACTGCTGTGAAAAACGCGCCCACCGTGAAAACGAGAGCGTGAATATACGCGGCGTCAATGATGCCCGAGTTCATGTCGAAGAAGCGGAACACCCTCGGAACGATGAAAAACACAATGCCCACGATGAGCATCGCCCAAGCACCCTGCCATTCGGTGAAAAGTTTTTTCATACGCCCTGCTTGCTCCTCGATAGATCAATCACAGACTTGTCCGACTTGTCGGTGGCAACTGCCAAGCTGCGATTGATGATGTCCTGAACCTCTGCGGCTGTGTAGGTCTTCGATGGCTCCTTGATCGCCGCTTCCTGAAAATGCGCCCGAGCATCGCCCACCCCTTTAACCACGTTGTCGAAGGTGGACTTTCCCACCACACCAAGCATTCCAACGAGTGATGGGACTGCCTTCACAAGCCACCCAAATACAGCTCCAACCACACTCATCACGATGGGGATCGCCGGTGGGAAAAGAACACACAACGCAATCGTGCCGCCAATGCCAAGCGTGCCGACCGTCCATCCCCACACTCTCCGCAGTAGACTTTTGTGATTCTCGGACTCCTTCTGGGATCCTATCCTGAGCAGCACGCTCTCCTCGGCTCTGGCTGACTCAATGCTTTCGTTCGACTCTCTCTCGTCGTCTGCGAGCTGTCGTCTCGCGGCCTTATCGCCTGCGATGATGCCCTTGGCGTTGAGCCTGCGGCCCGGAGGAGGGAGTCCCACCACGCTCTGGGCGTCTCGATTGAGATCTGTTGCGGCCTGCACTGCAGCGCTGTCCTCATCAATCTCTCCGATGGCGTCACCGGTGGCTGCAACGTAAATTTGGGCTGCGGCCTGCTTCTTGGCGTTTACTGCGTTCAGCGTCTCGGTGTGGCTCGCGCAGGACGTTATGAAAAGAATCCAGAGAATGACGATGCACGGAAAAATCAGCTTGCTGATCTTTTCTCTCATCATCTCCCAGACGAACACGGCCATGAACCATATCCCGGACGCCCAGATAACCCCTTTTTCCATGCGTGAGATGCGCTTTTCATGGTCTTCATGGAGGTGGACGAGACCCTTGATGCGGAGCGCCTTGTTTCCTGCGACTGCCAGCCGAAGTTCTGAGGAGGTTTCCTTCAGCTCGCTGACATCGTTCAGCAGCTTTACAAGACCTCGGGCGACCGGGTCTTTGCTGGTATTTAGCGCATCAACAATGCTGTCTTTACACGGATCCGACATAGGCCAGCGTCTCCCGGTTCAGGTTTTCAACAGTGAAGTCTTCGCACCCGGATTGCTCCGGATGCGAAGGTGTTCACGGTTGGAAATGTTACAGCCCGTTGCTGTTGGAGGCGCAACCGCTGAGTCCGAGGTCGAACTGGCAGCGTTGGTACAGGATCGGCATCACAGCGTGGGGGCGCACCGGTTGGTACGCACGGCTGATCTGGTACAGGTGCTGACCGAAGTCCCCGTACAGATTGCAATCCCAGTCGCGCTGCATGAACCACTCCAGCTCACCCGCAAAGAGCTGCGGGGCGAACTTGAACGTGCCTTCGCCCGTGTACTGCTCGGGGATGAGGCGCTTGAACGAGTTGGCGCAGAAGATGAAGCCAATCTCGTAGGGAGCCGTCACCCACGCTGGATTGCGGCGAGCGCCGACACCCTTCGTGGTTGCGACTGCGATTTCGGGTTCCACCAAGGCCGGCGTGCCGTCGGGCAGGAACCCGGTGCAGCGCAGGGGCTGTTGGTCGTAGCCAAACGCGAAGCCGCGATACGGCCCCATGAACGTGTAGCTGTCGATGGACTTCTCGCCCAACTGATAGCGACCCGTGGTGAGAGCACGCAAGTCCTCGCGGACCGACAGCTCGTCGCGGAAGCGCTCGATCTGGTCGATGCCCATCACGACCTTGAACATCGTTCCGTTGTCGGACTCGAAGGGGTCGGCGAGCATTTCTTCCTTGAGGAACGTGCCGAGCTTGTAGAGCGTTTTGAAGCTCAACGGAGCGTTGGGGACGTCCTGATAGAACAGGGTGTCGATAGCCTGCACATCGCCAGTGATGAGCGTGGACAGGGGCTGGTCGTCGCGGACCACCATCTTCACGCCGGAGCGGTACTGGAGGGTGGAACGGATGTCGGCATTGGTGAGCTGGAGAATCATCTTCTCCAGTGAGATCTGAGCCTGAAGGTACGAGCCCTTGAAGGCAGTGCGGGACGTCTTGACGCAGACGCGAGGGCCGCGACCACGCAGAGATTCCAGCCCGAAACTATACTCGGTGGAGCCGACCTGATCGGGAACGCCAGAGGTTCCGCAGAGGGTGATGTCAGAGGTGAAGACGGGCGCGGCGAGCGAGTGGCTCGTTGCACTGCGTTCCTGCACGACCGACCGGACCACATCGGACACGTTCGGGAGGCTTCCGCCATCGAGGATGTCCATGTAGGGGGACTTCAGCGCGAGCACTTCGGCGACCTTGCCGATGATGCGGTTGACGTCCTTGTTTGCGAAGTTCTGCACCGCACTTAACGGGATACATTCAGCAGCCATAGGTTTTTCTCCTGTGTGGCTGACGTCCTTCACAGGTGTCAGCCGGGTTTCAAAAGTGCATGAGCATAATGCTCCTGCGTTATTTTGAATTCCCGGCGAACGGAACTCCGATCACAACCTATACTGCTTACTGAAGGCAGCGATTAACAGTAAGCGTCATCTACAACGAATTTACGGATTCGTCAACTTTTTTCTTTTGGACCCGTGGCGCTGCGGCCTCAACTTGAGCGGCAACCTGCTCTGCTGTGGGCATCATGATGGGAGACTTCTCGATCATCTCCGCGTCCCATTTTGAGTTCCGAGGCACTGCGGGAGGCTTTGGTTGCACCCCCTTGGTCAGCTCTTTAGCTGGTGGGGGTTGCCAAGGGTTCTTCGCGGCGTCCTCGGCCTGCTCCCACGTCGAGCGGAAGGTGGGTGGAACACTCTTTCTCACGTAGGAGTGGATCACCCGTCGCTGGTCTGGGATTTCGAGCGTGTCGGCCAGCACTGCCATTGAGGATTCCATGAAATGAAGCTGGCTTGCTGCCTCGATGCATTTGCACCACTGGAAGATGTTGCCCTTCTTCTCTGTGCGGATCACCCGCACGTCGGGAGGTAACAGTTGAGGATTCAACAGGCAGCTCCGAGACGGATCCTCATGTGCCAGCACGAAGTTGATGCCCGGAGGTTGGATCTCGCTCGCCTTGTCGCGCATCAGCTTGAATGCCGACCAGCGCTTCTCGAACGGGACGCCTGCGTGACGGTAGAACTCCTGATCCCACTTGCGAGCGTCGAACACATCCTTCGAGAACATCCCGATGCGAATCACATCGTAAACCGGTGGGCGCATGACATCGGCGATGGCTTTCGCGTGATCGTCATTGGCGACCGGCATGATCTCGACCTTCGGCTCGTCGCGGAACATGAACTTCACAGAGTCGATGTTCTGGTTCTTGCACGGCAGGAATATTTTGTCGGCTGTGAGCGCGAAGTGGCGAACCATGCCGTTGCAGAGTATCATGTCGCCGAGTCCGAGATGGCAGAGAAGGTAGATTTGTTTCATGTTTTTGGTGAGCAGAGTTTTTTTCTGACGATGTCGCGTGCGCTTGAGTCCTTGCAGCCGTGGAAGAACACCGGCGCAATGCCCGGCTCGCGGGGCTTATAAAGCTCCTCCTCGGTGATGGTCTTGGTGCGATGGCGCGACACGATGAGAGGGCTGTCGAAGCCATTGGCGATGAGCTTGGGCGCGTGATAGCAATCCCACGTCTTGCCGAGGGGTGTCCCGTACATTTGTGGGATCTTCGCGTTGATCTCGGGGTCGAACATTGCGTTGCCATTGATGTGCGGGAATGGGGGCAGAGGCAGATGGTGGCCGACGACGAGCTTGCCAGCTTTCTCCCACTCCCGCTTGAGCTGGTCTATCCAATCCTTCGCCAGAGGCACGGCATCCGACTCGGTGGTGAGAACCATGTCCCACTTTTTGTCATCACGATTCTCCAGCAAGCACCAGTTCATCAGCTCATGCCACACGCAGTTTGGTCCGGCTGGCCATCCAGTCTCGGCGCGTCGTCCGGTGATCGAGATCACGTTTCGGAACTTCTCAGCTACATGCGCCACGGTTTTCTTTTCGGCCTCACATCCCTTGCGAGCGAAGAAGATGAAGTCGTCGTCGCGCTGCTCATCCTCGATGTCCGCGATCAAGCGTGCGGTTTCCATTGCCGACTTCAGGTCTTCGGAATAAAACTGCATGGCGATCAACATCCTCACACGTAACCCGCCTTCCTGAGCGTGTCGCCATGCAAGTCCATGAATCGCTGCCTTATGGATTCGGGCATCTCCTCGCGCCAGCATTCAACCTTCCCCTTGCGATAGAACTCGGGCTGATCATGATGGAATGTCGAGAATTCTGGAAGTGGACGAGCGCCACGGAAGCAGATGTCCATGTCGTATATCTTCGAGCAAACGTGGCTCACCGCGCTCGCAGGCTCCTTCACCATTGCCTCGTACTTGATGATGGGGAATTCCCGCTTGATCGCTTGAGTGACGTGATGCGCCCAACATCCTCCACCGATCTCCTCAACGCACTCAGTCAGCACGTCGCTGAATCGCCTCTCTGCGTCTACGGGATGGAACTTCATGCGATAATGCGCGAGCGATACCATCACGTCGCGCCCATCGCGCAGGATGTAGACTCCAGATCCGAGGAGGCGCATCGGATCCTCATGCGTCTTCATGAACCCCATGTCAGCGCCGGGCATGTCTGCGATCCTGTCCTCCTCGTAAAATGAGGTCGATCCAACTCCAAAGCAATGGTTCAAAACCTGCCTGAAGAACGTGTTGCCGCTCCTCGGATAGCTGGAGATCCAGACGGGATTTATGCGCTTGGCGTCCATTGGATTGGCTCGTCCTTCTCGTTAAATACTTCTCCGCAGAATCGACCGTCCTGCACCTTGCGAATGCTACCCGTATTGGAATTGTGATCCAGCACGTCCGCCTTGGCTTTCGGCCAGATCGAGAACTTCAGGAACGTCTCGTCAGTCCCGTAGGCGCTGCTCGGATTCTTCCACGACCTGATGAGCGCCTCCATGCTTGGAAGGTAGCCGCGCACCGATCCCCACAGGCCGGCGAGCACTGGATTCTTGTGGTCTGGATGATCGTGGATGGTGTGGAACGGCTTCCCGCTCTGCTCCCATGAGTAAACGAGGTCGGCCTCACGCGCACTCAATCTGGAGTCCACATCCCGCACGATGTAGCGGGTCATGGTCGGATCATCGTTGACGAGGAATCGCCACGCCCGTTTGTTGCACCAATCCATCTTTGAAGCGT
>Ga0315275_10004418_pt1 | contig 13131 bp, 10 predicted proteins | sample YL17G03_0_MG_FD_205557 | JGI IMG/M metagenome (GOLD analysis project Ga0315275, IMG submission 205557) | Sediment microbial communities from Yellowstone Lake, YNP, Wyoming, USA - YL17G03_0 | ecosystem: Environmental > Aquatic > Freshwater > Lake > Sediment | place: USA: Wyoming | collected... | reverse complement strand
CAGGTTTCTGGCGTAAGCCCCAAAAGCACTCTCCACTTGTATCACAAAACAAGAGCTCAGACAGAAGCTTTGATTGCTATCCTCGGGACTTTACGATATAAAATTGAAACCGGCGAATTCCCCGAAACGCTTAATGGCCTTGTTTCTTCCGGTTATCTGCAAGCTGTTCCGAACGATCCCTACAGTAGCGGTCCCTTAGTCTACAAGCGTACAGCCGGTGGTTTCAAACTCTACAGCATTGGCGCGGATTTTTCAGACAACGCCGGAACAACAACAATCGAACAGCCAACGCGGTTCTTGGGGCCTCGAATGCCATTACCCGCAACACGATGTGCGGATATCGTCTATTGGCCCATTCAACAACGAGGCCAAGTTGAAACTGAGGGAATTGTCACGGAGCCGGATTATTGATACCTGTGTATGCCATACTCGGCAAATACAATCAATTCGAAGAAGACTATTGGGATCGCCTGAGGCAGGGCTTCAATCTCAACGATGCCGTCAATGAGTCGCTGCCGCCTGCCGGCAGGACAAAGATTCTGGGAGGATTTCGCTGCCTGCGGTGTCGGCAGTTGGCAGCATGCCGGGGGCTATCCACCTGTGAAGACCAAAGCTGCGCGCATAAAAAAAGCCCTGGTTCAAGCGGGTGCTTAAATGGGGCGAAAGCGACTGCTCCGGGGAAAATCCTGTGAGGTTCTGCTTGCCTACTGATGCGCCTATGGTTCCTTCTGAAACTTTTTTGAGGCGACTTTCTCCGGCTCGGCCGGAGTCACGTGCTCCGGGTGCTCTGCGGCGTCTTTTGCTGCGGCCTTTTCACGCTGAATGGCGTCGTATATCTCCCTGCGATGGACCGGAATCTCTTTTGGGGCCGTTATGCCCAGACGAACCTTGTCCCCCCGGACGTCAACGATCGTAATCTCGACGTTATCGCCAATCATGATTGATTCATCTCTTTGTCTGCTTAGCACCAACATTGTTAACTCCTTTTGTCGGCTGGCTTTACCTTATTGTGTACGAGTAACTCCGGCGCTTTGTTTGCCGGGTTGCTCGTCAGAAGCCTGTGCCCGTCGGCCCTAAATAGCCTTCCGTTGCTAAAACGGCTCGATACCGACAAAACTTTAACCAACTATATTTTCGGCTAATTCTCAGGCCAAAAACAAGCATTTTTGTTCTTCTTTGGGGCAGACAGCCTGATTATGAGACGCGAAAGTCGTAAGCAGTTGCATCACAAGAGTTTACGGAGAGGAGGAGCTTTTGAAAAAAGATGTTATCAAGCTGTCAACCGGCTGGTCTGGGCGATCATATCTCGTGTTTTCGCCAGAAATCGTATCGGATGCCCATCCAGTAGCCGGCAATCGCTCCAATTGTGCCGAAAGCGACGATTTGTACGGGCATTATCGCCGCGGTGGTGTTGGAGAAGAACACTGGCGGCCAGGATTCGGCGAGACGGTCCAGGACGTTGGGCTTGACGTAAGCTGTTATGGCAAAGGGAGTTACTAAGGCGGTGGCGATTATAGGCCAGACGTAGCCGGCGTCGAGGAGGTTCTTCACGAGGAAAGCTGCCAGCCCGAACGCAACTACAACTCCAAAAACGATCTGGGCAATGGCCGGCTGGGACAGGACTGAACCTAACGCGCCGTCGGCCATCTGGATGTCCTGGGCGAGCCTGCCAAGCGAGAAATGAGCTATCAACAGCGAGGCAACAACAGCGATGGCGGCATTTAAGCGCGTATTTGACTTGGACTTAGGTTTTTCCTCCACATGGGCCAGCGTGGGTGTCGAGCGGATCATCTGACCGCAAAGCACCCCGACGAATCCCACGGCGACAATTGCCAGCCAAAAGAGGGGCTCCCACTTGAGCCCGGCCAGCAACGCTTCTCGCTGCTCGATGGTGGGATTCAACTGGACCTGCGAGGCCATATTGCCGGTGCGGACTGCCCAGATAGCCAGTCCTGACGGGACCGCCAGGATGCCGATTTCGCGGCCGTAGGGCCAGGAGACGAAATAGCCGACCAGGCCGGAGGCGAACGCCAAGCCCAGGAGAATCGCTGTCCCCGCCAGGTCGAAGTTGCCGGGGCGCACAGCGCCGAATGGCTCGTCCGGTTTGGCCAAAGGCCAGGCCAGGATGCCTATCAGTATCACTCCTACAGCCGCCGCCGCGGCTATTCGCAACTTCGTTGAGAACGACAATTCCACGATTCAGCTCCTATATTGAACCGTTGACAGAGTACCAACAGAGTGGCAAACAGGCAATAGCGAATTCTTTGCGTCTTTTCTCTCAAAATCCCGTAGTTACCACGATAGAAACGGTCGGGCGAGTTTCTGTACAATCAAAGTGTTGCACTTAGCAGGATATTTCCACTGCATAGACGTTGGCTTGGCTATCCGGTTTTCTTCCGAGGATGTAGAAGCGCCCGTGCGGGTCGCAGGAAAGCAGCAACTCCAGCTCATCGCCTTCGTAGGCTTCGCAGAAGTAGGTGGCTTGCACGCTGCGGATTTCCCCCTTGAAATCGAGCGATCTTCTTAATGCGTCGATGCTCCATCGGACGTATTCGGTGTTGTTGACGTGGCCGTTCAGGTCAATCGAGCTATAGGGCACGCGCATCAGTTCGGTCTGACTGTAGCTGTTTTGCGGCTCCAGTCTCTTTAGAATTGTCGATATCGCTTTCGGCCCGTCGCCGGGCAGGTTCAAATTGAGCTTCGACAGATTCCTGGGCCGGCTGCTGCGTCTGTTCAAGACCATCCATTCGCTGGCGGCTTTGAACAGCTCGCAGCCATTCTGATCTTTACCGGTGAACTCTCTTGTGGCCGTTGAGCGGGTATGGCCGCTCGGCCAGGTCTTAATGGTTATACGGTCGTTCCATTTTGGGAATCGGGCGAATTCTATTCTGAGGTTTGACAGAACCCAGTAGCTGTCTATTTCGTTCAGTTTGTGCATGCCGAAGCCGAGCTGTTCGGCGTGGCTGGCGGCGGTTTCCTGCAAATACTGCATCAGCGAGGCCACCTTGATGCTGCCATCGGGCTGGCACTGGTAGGTTCTGACGGTGAATGTGTCTTCCCTGGCGTCCATATTTTTACGTTGGCTCTTGGAATTTGCAGCGCACAAGACTACTCACTGAATCGGGCCTATTATTGCATTGGTACGCCGTTTTGCAAGGATGTTTCGGGGGACTGATTGATGCCGGGGGCAGCTTTGCAGTAAAAGGTCCGTTCCTGCAAATGTGGGAGTCAGGATCCGCTGATCACCAGGAGGATGATGACGGCGGTCCCCACCGCAAGGACGGCGAGCATAATGATTAGTTCCTCCCGATTCATGGTCATGCCCGCGCTGATTAAGATATATGAACGGGTGTCTGCTTATGTCAATACACTATTGAACAGGACGACGGATTCTAATTCAGCAGGCGGTGTCTATCGAAGGCCGCATTGACCTGCGTGCTGTCAAGCCGGTCGGAGGTCATTCTCGCATTAACGGCGGATATCGGACAATGCTTCTATGAGACCCATCCAGGTAAATTATAGGAAATAAGTCGGCACAGACAAAACGCTGCGAGCTTGGCGGGTGGCAAAACGCGGGGGTTGATAATAGCGGTTTGGGGCGAAGAAACGACTCGGCGGAGGCGAGTTAAAGGGGATGGATATGCGCGAGAGACAGTGATTTTTGTGCGAATTTTGAGGATTTTGCGGTGTGGCGGGGGAATTGGGTTGGTATCTCGGATTTCGTATATCGTATCTCGTCCCGCGGGGTGGGGGAATCCGGCTTCGCTCGGGGATCCGCCGCGACAAGATTGGGTTTGATTGGGTTTGTTTTGGATAGTGTTCGTTGCTCATTGTTCGTTGTTCTTTGGCATACGCCTTTGTTCTTGCTGTAGTTATGTTCATATTACCCATTTTGAAATTGGCTTTGTTTTGCAAAAAACAGGGCGATTTGTAGAGGAGTCTCTACAACTGTAGAGCGCAGGCAAGCTGGGCAGGATGGGTGGTTTAGGCAGAAGGCAGAAGACAGGAGACAGAAGACAGAAGGCGGTTTGGCGATGAATTCCCGGCTGCCGGGATATGCGCTGCGTTTCGCCTGTGCTTCAACGTTGACTTTGATATTGATTACCTCCTATTTTGTTAGATGGATATTATACATCAAAGACTGTTGGGTGTCAAGTGAAATTTTTGGCAGAAAGGATTAGCCACGAATTCACACGAACTGACACTAAGGGAACCGCGGATTACGCGGATTTCGCAGATTTAGGCCACGAAGGCGCAAGGGCACGAAGAAATCAGACACGGATTCACACTGATTTACACGGTATCTGATTAATCGCGGAGAGCGCAGAGAGCGCCGAGCGTTTCAGTCAGCTTCGTGTTCTCGGCTTCAGGTTGCTCCCGAAGCGAGCTTCGTCGCAACCTTTGCCTTCGTCCACGCGGCCGAGAGGATCGGCCTGCTTGGGAAGCTGACTGAGACGGGGGTCGATTCTCGATGCTGGTTACTCGATGCTCGACGGATGAGGGGCGACGGGTCTTTTTTGGGCCACAATTTTAGTTGAGGAAAGACGGGATTGGGACAAGTTTGTTGTTGAAAATGGCGGCGGGGTGGGTAGAATTTTATAGAAGGTTCAGCCACAGAGAGGCCGGCTTCGGGCCAGACTGGGGCGTGGCAAGCGGGGAGGAGAGGGGGCCGAATATCCAATAGGGAACAGCGAATGCCGAAGTGAGGGCTGGGAGATAGCGTTATGAGATTAGCCGAGTTGAGGATAGAGAACTTCCGGTCTTTCGAAGATGAGACGATTCGGTTTGACGATTATACTTGTCTGGTCGGGCCGAACGGGTCTGGCAAATCAGCGATTCTGATGGCGCTTAACGTACTGTTCAGGGAAAACGCGGCGACAGTCACGGATGTGTGTACTCTTGCGGAGGAAGACTTCCACCATAAGAATACTGGAAAGCCAATACGGATTACTGCGAGCTTCGAGGACTTGTCTGCGGAGGCACAGGAGGAGTTCAAGCGTTACTACAGACAGAACAAGCTTGTTGTTTTTGCGCAGGCCAAGTGGAACCCCGATTCTCGAAGCGCGGTCGTGGAGCAGCACGGGTCCAGACTTGTAATGAAGGACTTTGGACCGTTCTTTGAGGCGGAAAGCAAGGGAAAATTGGTTGGGGACTTGAGAGAGATATACAGGGGAATAAGGGAACAGTACAATGAGCTTCCGAATATTGCGACAAAGCCGGGAATGGCGCAAGCGCTCAGGGACTACGAGGAGACACATCCTGAGAAATGCGAACTTCGGGACGAGCCGAATCAGTTTTATGGATTTACGAAAGGCGAGTACCGGCTTGAGAAGCATGTTCAATGGGTTTACGTGCCAGCGGTGAAGGATGCGTCAACGGAGCAAAGCGAGGGAAGTAAGACAGCCTTGGGCCGCCTCTTGGAAAGAACAGTGCGGACGACGGTTGACTTCACGGAAGAAATGGAGAAGTTGAGGGTTAATTTGGGGAAGGAGTATGAGAAGATAGTGGAAGGGCAGCAAGAGGCGCTGAAGGGATTGCAGTTGAGCATAGAGAAGCGCCTCCGGGATTATGCTGACGCAAGGGCAAGGTTGGAGTTGAAGTGGCATTACGACGCGAAGAAGTCTATCTCGATAAGTGACCCATTGGCACGAGGGTTGATTGGAGATGGGGAATTTATCGGGGAGGTTGCAAGGGCGGGACACGGGTTACAGAGAGGATTCTTGGTGGCGCTGCTCCACGAGTTGGTGGGGAATGAAGGAACGGGGGGGCCGAAACTGCTGTTGGGATTTGAAGAGCCTGAGTTATACCAGCACCCTCCGCAAGCACAGCATCTGATGGATGTGTTGGAACGACTTGCGAGGGGGGAAAACAACGCGCAGGTGATAATTACTACGCACAGCCCCTATTTTGTATCAAGCGAGGGGTTTAAGAGTGTTCGAATGGTGAGAAAAATCCGAGGCGGGAGAGTTTCGAAGGTAAGTTCGAGCGACTACGAGAAGATGGAGGCCCGGCTCAGTGCAGCCTTGGGGGAGAAACCGGCGTCGCCTACCAGTCTGATGGCGCGGGTGTCGCAAATAATGCACCCATCTCAGAGGGAACTGTTTTTTTGCGGATTGGCGGTCTTGGTGGAGGGACCAGAGGATGTTGGTTACATTGCGACCCAGTTTGCACTTAGCGACCAGGTGAGTGAATTTCGAAGGCTTGGGTGTCATTTCGTTGTGGCCGATGGCAAGCGCAATATGAGCAGGCTTGTGGCAATTGCACAGGAACTGGAGATACCGGTTTTTGTCGTGGTTGACGCTGACAGAGATACAATAGGTAAGAATACCGAACAAAATCGTAAAGATAACGAGTGCCTTTTGAATCTGTTTTCACTGGGGGCACAAAATCCATTGCCGGATAGGACGCTCTGGGATGACAACTTTGTGATGTGGCCAAAGACAATTGGAGATACGGTTGCGGGGGAGATGGGGGGCGCTTGGGAGACTGTGGAGAATGAAGTGCGGAAGGAGCGAGGGTTGGAGGACGGCGTGCGGCGCAAGAATGCGATACTGATTGCCGCAACGTTGGAGGAGCTTTGGAAACAGGGAAAACAATCTACGTCGCTGGTGAAGTTGGGTAATGCCGTTCTGCGCTATGCGCAGAAAGTCGGGATGCAATAGGAGTATGAAGATGAACAGGATTCGCGTTGTGTCAGCCAATGTCCATTCGGTTGGGTATGATGCTGGCGCGGGGACACTGGAAGTGGAGTTTACATCAGGAAGTGTCTATCAGTACTTTGACGTGCCTGAAAGTGAATATGAAGGGCTAATGAGCGCAGGATCCAAAGGGCGCTATTTCAATCGGAACATCAAAGACTGTTACCGATATGTGCAGGTTAAGTAGGGGGAGCGCTCTGTTGATTCGGGTTCTTAAAGCGCGGCAGAGAGAGATTCTCTTTAGAACAATGGTTGGGTGCTATATGCCTGATAGGGAAGTTGAGACGGTGGGGGGTTTGATTCACGGGCTGGAAGCCCGTGCCACAAGATATGGCCCCGCCCGCGGGTGGCGGGGCTAATCAACGGAGTTGGGGGAATCTGGCTTTGGATGGGGGGTGAGGAGAAGTGATTATTGACTATTGATAATTGATCATTTGGCTTGATGTGGCGCGGGGGGGTAGGGAGAAGACAGAATTCAGAATACAGAATTCAGAATGTCGAATGATGAGGTGAGATCCTTCGACTTCGCTACGCTGCGCTCAGGATGACTTACGAGAGACTGCCTCGGCCCTGCGGGCCTCGCAATGACGAGGGGGGGTGAGGAAATGGATTTCAGATTTAAGATTAGGTCCTTCGACTCGCCTGCGGCTCGCTCAGGATGACGCGGGGCGTCAATTTAAGATTGGGTCAAGGCGAGGGAGCGATTGCCTGCGGGGGAACGGCGGAAGAGAAAACCCGTAACGTAAAGTTGCGGGCTAATCATGGGCCGCCGTTCCGGCGGCCGCTAAACGGGGTGGAAGGGGGAGTTTAGGGTGATATGAAGAGGGTCGGACAAATCGGACAGGTTGGACTAATGGGACCGGGCGGCGAGAAACTCGAATATCGAATATCGAACATCGAATTTTGAATGGTGAAGCGGAGATTAGCGGGGCGCTGCGGGACGGGTGGTTCAATAGATTCCTCGACAAGCTCGGAATGACAAGGACTGGGGATGGGAATCTGGCTTCGGTTGGGGGGTGAGAAGAAAGCAAAATTCAAAGTGCAAAGAGCAAAATGGCACTGCAGAAATCAAATAGAGGCAGAGCGGCGGTTCGATTGGGATGCCGTATCCTTCGACCCTTTGACTGCGCTCAGGGCGGGCAAGCTCAGGACGGTGTCTGCGGTTATTGGGGATTTTCCTTGACGGCCACGCTCCGACGGAGTATAATATATATCAAACTAACAGAATCAGAATAGTTAATGGTATGCAGCATATGTGGCAAGATTGATGAAGTGCGCATCTACAGCTATGCCGTGAGCGAAGCCGAGATAAAAGCCCTATACGAGACCAACGAACCACCCCGCTTCAATCCTTCAAATGCGCTTCGCCCTATCGCCGGGCGTTGACAATCTCTCGATTGTCGTGATGGGTCTGTTACTTCACATCCACGGTCTGCTTCAGGCGGATGTCGTAGTCCATCATCTGTGGTAATTGATCGAGCGAGATTGGCCAAGTCTGCACCAATCGTCCGCCCGGATTTGCCGTGGCCGTCGTCAGCAACCGCGCGCTGGAGAAGAGTTGACCTTCAGAATCGCACACATGGGCGATATTACCCTCAACGACGTGAAGGAGCTTATCTCCTGGATCGACGAGGAGATAGGCTAAGGCTGGATTTTAACTTTCCGCGTGTGCAAAATGAATTTTGCACACCCTACCGGCTAAGATCGCCGCGAAAACACTGGACGCACAAGGCCCCGGCTCCCACCGGGGCTTTTTCATTCCACTGCCGCCTGCCGGACCACACAGGACCTCGGGTGTCATGCGCGGCCAAGCCGGGCACGGTCGAGCCATCGTCACGAAGTCACGTGATAGCCGAACTCGAGCACCTTGGGCTTGACCAGTTTGCGGTAGTCGGCCATGCTCATCCGGACGGCCTTGTCGTGTGTGCCGGCCTGGAAGGTGATATGGTCGTCGTCCACGAGCGCCTTGTCGATAATCGTCGGCAGGTCGTAGAGATTGCCGATGGGCGGCTCGGCGCCCAGGTCGCAGTCTTCGAACATTCCGCCCATATCGTTTTCGTCCGCCAGCTCGACCGACTTTGCGCCGAGTTGTTTTTTGAGCGCCCGCAGGTCGATTTTGCACGGCGCCGGCAGGACGCACATCAGATGCTTGCCGTCCGCCTTGACAATCACCGGCTTGGCCACGTACTTGCCCGGCTCATGTTCCACGGCAGCCATCTGCTGAGCGGTGAACGCCGGCTCGTGCTTGGTGACCTCGTACTTCACGCCCGACTCATCCAGGAAATCTATCACATTCATACTGCACCTCCCGACAAACCATTCCCCGAAACAGTTGTTCACACCCATCATTAAACCGCTCTCGCCCCCGACAATCAAGCCAATTTCCTTCTTTTTCATGTGCTCCTCCTGTCATTCGCAGCGCGGCCGCGGTGTGCCGGAGCCGCCAAATGGAATTAACGCTGCGCCGGGCCGCTTTGCTCTATGGGTCTTATCACAAGGCGAACAGTCGCACTGCTTACAGGCCCTTTAAGGTTGATGCCCAATCGCGTCGGCTTCCTTCGCGCACTGACATCCTCGTCGATGGTCTCATCCTTTATCTCGAAATCGGCACCATCCACTTCTATATCGACGCTGAGAGCCTTATCCGAATCATAGACCGTCAGCGACGAAGGGGAGACCTTCTTCCAATCGCTGAACGTCACCAGCGCGGCGGCGAAATCACAAGGCTGTGAGAAGGCGACCTGGTCGGTCACCGTCAGAGAGCCGCCGCCCTGGCGTGAATACACGAATTTGCGCTCGAGCTTTTTGAGCTCGCTGACATCATACGCCGAAGAGATATCAAGCACCAGCGTGTCGGCGCTGTCCGTGAAGTCATTATGGATAACACGCCCGCGAGCCTGACTCCCCGTCTGCTGCAATTTTCCGGCGACAACCGGGACAGGGTGGCCATAAGAGTTGAGGACTCTGCTTTCGTAGCGACGGCTGCTGAATGTGCGGGCCGTATATACCTCCCCGCCCGGGTCAAGCAGCAGCGCCGTATCGCCGAGCACCACGACGAACGAGCCGACGTCGTTATGGTTGTGATGTTCGTTATTGTGCCCGCCCTTCAGCGCGACGCCGAACTGCGATGCCGAACCGGTCGGCGGCCTGCAGACAAGGATTCCGGCCTTATCGAACCACGAGCGAATACCCGGCCCCGCGGAAGCCACAGAGGCCGGCTGCGTCCGCGACGCTGAATTGTCAAAGCTGTATATCATGCTCTCATACAGAGAGCCGTCGGCACCGACGGGGTCCGTCTCTTCCCACCGCTGCAATCCCATAGCGAACCTCCGGCCGACAAAATACATCAGCCTCGAATCGGGCCTGGCCCTGACCGAACAATCCGCAAAGGCCGGATACACGCCGTTGATAATCTCGATGTCGGCTCCGAATTTTGCAGCCGCTTTGGCCCGGTCGTCTGCAAGAAGGTCAACCTTGCCGCCGGCGGCCTGATGAATCACCTCGCTTAGCATCACATAATAGCCAAAGCCGTAATTCCAGTAGCCAAGGCCCTCCGAGCAGTAACCGTCATCGGTAAATCCGCTCAGAAAGTTCCGCGAATAGTGCTCCGCCGCCGCGATATACAGGGCGCGGCGCTCGGCCGAGTCAATCATCGCCAGCGCGGAACCCGTTACTGCCCCAAGGCAGACGGCGTTCCAGTTGTTCGTCGTCGTCATCCACCAGTTTTTCTCTCGCTTGCCCGAAACCATATCTTCGTATGGCCGAAATATCCTCCGCTCGAGGTTATCTCGAATCATCCGCCGAGGCTCCGGGCCAAGCTTCTCACCCAAAAGGTAATCGGCCATAGCCAACGACCAGCCGAGACCCGAAGAGCCAAGGTCAATGTCGATACTTGTCCCTTTGAAGTTGGTCAGGTCGCGGTCGTGGGCCGGCATTACCCATGTCCGCTCGGCGCACAGGGCCTTGACGACTTCCTCAAGCGCCGGGATGAATCGGCCCTTGTTCTCCAGACACTCGGCCAAAACCAATGTCCGCACCCTTTCGCGCCGGTGGCCGCTGACAGACTGCCAGCGCGTGCGGTTGCCGGTGCGAGAGAAATCCAGGAATAAATCGTCGCTTTGTTCGGGAATCGGGTCTCGCAACAGGGTTTGGGCCTCGGCGATTACGCCCTTGAATGAATCGTTCCCGGCCAGTCTATTCCATGCGTTCCTGTCTGTTATAGGGGCGCCCGGCCCACTGGGCCTGTTCGACAGCATCGCCGCAATCTCTTTGACGCGGGCATGGTCGATCTCCTCTGCCGCCCGCGCAACATTTCCGGGTGACGCCATATACTCAATGCCGAAGTAAAAAGTCGCTAAAACCAATAGTACCGGCCGTTTTGCAGTCCCTCTCATTACTCTGGTCCTTTCACCGAAACTTTTCAAATTATCCTGGAATGACTCATAATACGCGCAACATCATACCAGACTCGCAGCACATAAACAACCTGCCTGACTATCGGGTAAGAAAGTGTTTATCGCATCAGGGCTGACAGCAAGTAATAAAACGGCTGCGAGAATCTCCCAGAGCTCGGACAATGGCAATGGTTCGACAGGCTCACCATCCTGAGCAGCGTCGAAGGAACGCCATTGGCTGTTCCGGAAGTGAACAACCAGACTGCCCCAACCTTTGCGACGTTAATAAAAAATTTGACAGGCCGAACTTATCGACGCTAATATCGTATATAATCCGGCAGAAATTGTTGTTTGAAGCTGCCGTATTTTTATTTCGCCGAATTGACGTTCACGGATTTTAAGGGATATTGACATGTTAAAAAAAACGCTCAAGCGTCATCGGAATTGCTCAGCTCACCTTGTAATCTTAACTGTTTTTTTGCTGCTGCTCGTCATTAGTCAGCCCCCGGCCCTTGCACAGGACCAGGGCAGCATCGCCGCGCTTCGCCAGATGGGCAAGGCCTTTGCCTCAATCGCCGAGAAGGCGTCGCCCGCCGTGGTCGCCATCAAAGCCGAGCAGACCGTTGCACAGCAGTCCTACGGCTATGACGAATCGCCCTTTGGCAGTCCGTACGGCGACGAATTTTTTGACTTCTTCTTCCGGCGCTCGCCCCGTCAGCGCGCCCCGCGGATGCCCCAGCGTAAGCAGGTGACCACCGCGCAAGGCTCCGGCTTTATCATCTCGCCGGACGGCTACATCCTGACGAACAACCACCTGGTCGGCGACGCCGAGAAAGTGTTTGTCGAGGTTGTGGACGGGCGAAAGTTCACTGCCCAGAAGATCGGGACAGACGAGGATTCCGACGTTGCGGTAGTGAAAATCGACGCCAATGACCTCAAGTATCTTAAAATGGCCGACTCCGATACCCTCGAGGTCGGCGAATGGGTCCTGGCAATAGGCAATCCTCTGGGCCTTAGCCACACCGTAACCGCCGGCATTGTAAGCGCCAAGGGCAGAAGCGGCTTCGGCCTGGCAACGCTTGAGAACTTCATCCAGACCGATGCCGCAATAAACTTTGGCAACTCCGGCGGGCCGCTGATCGATCTGGACGGCGAAGTCGTGGGGATCAACGCCGCCATCGTCGGCGCCAGCGGGAATATCGGCATCGGCTTTGCAATTCCCATCAATATGGCAAAGCACATTTACGAGCAGCTCAAGAGCGGAGGGAAAATCGAGCGAGGTTTTCTTGGGGTTCGGCCGCAGGATATGGATCCGGATTATGCCAAGGCATTCGGCCTGAAGGACAGCAAGGGCGTCCTGATTCCCGAAGTTGATGTGGGCTCTGCCGCGGAGAAGGCCGGCATAAAGCACAATGACGTTATCCTTGAGTTTAACGGCCAGCCGGTTGAGTCTGCCAATGATCTGCGGAACCGGATTGCGATGCTCAAGCCGGGGACGAAGGTGCCGATCGTGATCTGGCGCGACGGCAAGCGCAAAACAGTGACTGCAGAGCTGGGCAAGCTCGATTCAAAGAGCGCCAACGGCGGGGCCGCACCCGAAGAAACGCTTGACGAATTGGGCTTCTCTGTGCAGAACCTGACCGATGAATTGGCCGAGCGTTACGGCTATGTCGGGCAGCAGGGAGTCATGGTCATCAGTGTCGAGCCGGGCTCCCAGGCCGACCGGGCCAGTATCGTGCCGGGGATGCTCATCAAGGAAGTGAATCAGCAGCAAATCAAAAATACGAAAGACTTTAACGATGCGATAGAGCAGGCCAAGAACAAGGGCACGGCCCTTCTGCTGGTTAAGCACGATGTGTACTCGCTCTATGTCCTGCTGACGTTCTCGAAGCGGTAGGCAGATATACATAAGACCTTTTGCAAGTGCATTAGTCATAGCAGCCCCGCGCAGAGCGGGGCTGTTTTTGTATATACGCGATATGCCGCACGGATAAGTTTCTGATTGCCGTTTTGCGAAAATCCTGATAACAAATGCGCTT